>Ga0172369_10004279_pt1 | contig 18202 bp, 18 predicted proteins | sample LakKiv25m_FD_114539 | JGI IMG/M metagenome (GOLD analysis project Ga0172369, IMG submission 114539) | Freshwater microbial communities from Kabuno Bay, South-Kivu, Congo - kab_022012_11.25m | ecosystem: Environmental > Aquatic > Freshwater > Lake | place: Democratic Republic of the Congo...
CCATATGGGGCGCCTCCAAGTTTGGCTCAAACAAACTAAGAGGCGCAGGGCTTAATGCCCTGCGGGCCCCTCTATGATGGCTCCATAAGCGCTGTCACGCAACACCTTACAAATGGCATCCTCTCCGCGTATCTCTGCCCGAGGAATCTGCCTGCCAGTTCGCACGCGTCTTCCTTGCTGTTGCCCTGCATTCGCAGGTTCGCGTATAATTCGTAAATCTCCGTCTTTGCTCGGTTGTCTGCTTCCCGGTCTCCTGAATAGACGTTCCATGCCGCAAAGAGTTTTCCGTTCCCCTCGGACTTCAAATAAGAGTAAAATTCCTTCTTCAGCAAGCCGGCTTCCTCTCCCTGGATGCGCGAGAACGAAACCGCGCTTGTCTGGAACAGCATCATGGCAATCACGGTTTGCTTTTGCGCATTTCCCATTTTATTCCTTTGCGCGAGAAAATGGCAGGTAGCGGATTTTATATTCAATTCCAGCATATTTCGGTTGATTCCATGGATTCATTCGACGTTGCAATTATCGGCGCGGGGCCTGCGGGCACTTTCGCGGCTTACTCTGCGGCGAAAAAGGGGCTGCGCGCAGTTGTTTTCGAAGAGCACGAAAAAGTCGGCGAGCCCGTGCACTGCGGCGAGTGCCTCTCGCTTCTCGCAACAAAACGGCTCGGGCTTGAGCTTCCGGACGAGGCAATCTCGTCTGAGGCAAAAGGAATCCGCGTGGTCTGGCCGAACCGCGCCGCATCGTTCATCCGCGAGCCGGGCTTCACGCTTGAGAAGGAAAAGTTCGAACAGTTCATCGGGAAGATGGGGCAGGAGGCGGGCGCGGAATACAGGATGCGGCACAGGGTGACAGGGCTTTTGCGCGAGGGCGACGGCTGGAAAATCTCCACAACCGCAGGCGAATACTCCTCAAAAATAATAATCGACGCAAGCGGCGTTTCAGGCGTCTCCTCCAAGCTCCTCGCGCTCAACCCGCCCTCCAAAACAGTGGTCGGGCTGCAATACGAACTCTCGGAAATCGAGTCGGACGGATTCATTGACTTTTTCCTCTGGCCGCGCCTCGCGCCGCACGGCTATCTTTGGATAATCCCGAAAAAAGGCGGGCGCGCAAACGTCGGCTTGGTGACAAACGATGCGCCAAACACGCGCAAGTATCTTGAGCAGTTCATTGACGAATACGGCTTGCGCGAAAAGAAAAAGGTCGGGAAAATCGCGTTCGGCGGGCAAATCCCGTCGTCCGGCGCGGTTGCAAACACCTGCGCTGACGGCATAATGCTCGTAGGCGACGCTGCGGGCTTCACCTCGCCCATGTTCGAGGGCGGCACCTCCCTTGCAATGACTTCCGGCAAATTCGCCGCGCAGGTGGCGGCGGAAGCTCTTTCCAAGGGCGACACTGGAAAAAGCGCGCTTTCAAAATACGAGTCTCTCTGGCGCGCGGAATTCCCCGACTACCACAAGCTCGTCGGTGGCAAGCACACGCTTTACAATTTCAGCGACGACGAACTCAACCGCGTGGGCGCGCTCATACCGCAAGACCTCACAACGCTCTCCGCGCTTGACAAGGCAAAGGTGGGCGCAAACGTCCTTCTTCGTGCATCCAATCTTCTCGCAAAGGGATTCGTGCCGGCAATGGAAGCGCTCGGAAAATCGCGCGCGGAATATTACGGGTGGTAGCAAAAGTTCAGCGCACCACCAGCTTCGGGTTGCCCAGTATTCTTCGGACTCCTGCGGGGTTCCATATCCAGCTGACCGTTCTGTCCTTGTGTATCAGCACCTTGCCTGAATACTCAAGATAATCCACAATGGTCAGAAACGTGCCCCACATGACTTGTTTTGGAAGGGACTTCCAAATCTTGTGGAGCGTTTTATCGCCCCTGCTTTTGTGAATCTCCCCCTCAACCATCAGAACAGTGTCCAATCGGGGGTAGCGGTCGAGGTTTTTCGGCTTGAACGGCACAAACAACGTTTCATTCATATATATCAACTGATAGCATTATCAGCTGATAAAGTTATTAAACATGCTGGCGCGGAACACTTGTTCGGGCAATCCCGCTCTGTCGCTTCGGGTGCTCGGAAAATCGCGCGCGGAATATTACTGGCGGTAGAAACATTAGGGCACCCAAGGAAAAAAGAGGAAGGCATCAGTCAAATTCCTTGAGCACCACTATGCTGGTCGTCTTGTCAATTCCACTAACTTTGCGCAGATGATTCAGCAGGAAATCGTTCAGGTCATCCGTGTTCTTCGTGCGCACCTTTGCGATTATGTCGGTTGTGCCTGCCACGATGCACGCAGATTCCACGCCGTGCAGCGCGCGTATTTTCCTTGCCGTATCCTCCTGCGAGTAGTCCTTGTTCGGGTAATTCACGGTTATCTGCACAAATGCGGAAACATCATAGCCGAGCTTCTTCCAATCCACTTTTGCCCGATACGCGGAGATTATCCCTTCTCTCTCCAGCTTTGCAATCCGGTTATGAACTGTGGTGAGGGGGAGCGCGAGCTTCTTCGCAATCTTCTTCTTGCTCTTTGAGCAATCCTTTTGCAGAAGCTCAAGTATTGCAAAATCCTTCCCGTCAAGCTTTCCCAGCATGGAAATATTATCCATATTACTATTATAAATCTATGTTTATCTGTCATTTTTTCCATATTTTTGGAAATAAATTTAAGTATAAGTGCGCGCGCAGAATGGGCAAGGTGATTGGGATGAAAGAGCTGGTCGAAAAAATGCACTCGAAGAAAACCGCAGCCATACTTGCGATACAGACAACCGCGCTCAACTCCATGCTTTCCTTCCTCTACGCAAAGGGGTTTGTGCAGATGATGCCCGTGATGCTCTCGCCCATCACAGACCCGCTCTGCCACTCTGTGCTTGACGCTGGCATTGATTATTGCGGGCAGCGCTTGCAGCTCACAAAAAGCATGATTCTGCACAAGCAGATGGCAGTGGGCTCCCCGCATCTGGACAAAATATTCATACTCTCGCCAAACGTGCGGCTGGAAAAACCGGAGTGCGGGGAGAAGGGAAGGTATCTCATAGAATTCACGCAGCTTGACATTGAAATGAAAGGCGCGAGCAAGCGCGAGTTCATGTCGTTTGCAGGGGAAATGGTGCGAAAGGCGATTTCCGACATTGCGCGCGAGCGGGAAGCCGAACTTGCGCTTTTGGGAAGGAAGCTCGCCGTGCCTGCGGGCGAATTTCCAATATATGAATCAAAAGAATGGCGGGAAAAACTAGGGGAGGCGTTCGAGTGCGAGCTTTCCAAAAAGGAGCGCACTCCCTTTTGGATAATGGACCATGCACGTGAGTTCTATGACAAGGAGGACGAACTGGTGCGTGGCTATTATCACAACTATGATCTGTTTTACCCGGAAGGATTTGGCGAGGGGCTTTCAGGGGCTGAGCGGGATTACGAGTATGGAGTGCTCAAGCGCAAGCTCGACGAGCGCGGGCAAAAGGAAGGGGATTTCGCACCCTACATGGAGTTGTCCGCGCGAGGGAAGCTCGCCCCAAGCGCAGGTGGCGGCATTGGCATCGAACGGTTCGTGCGGTATGTCTGCGGGCTTTCCCATATCCGCGAAGTAAGCCCGTTTGCAAAAGTGCCGGGGGACAGGTTTGTGGTGTGAGCGTCTTCCCCCTATTTTTTATTCTTTCTTAATACAGTACAACAAGGTGTAATTATGGACCCCCTCAACGACAAATTCGTTCCAATCGGCGACATACTCAAAGGAGGGGTCAATGGCAATCTTGCGGTGAAAATACGCGGCTGGGTGCACCGCTCGCGCACTTCGGGCGGGCTCGCGTTCTTGGTCGTGCGCGATTCCACGGGAGTAATCCAGTGCGCGGTGAAGAAGGACGCGGTGGGCGAGGAAGCGTTCAAGGCGGCATCCGGCGCGTTCATAGAATCCTCCATAATGGTCGAGGGGACCGTGAGGGAGGACAAGCGCGCGCCGGGCGGCTACGAGATTTCCGCAACTGCCGCGCAAATAATCTCGCAGGGCGAGCCATTCCCGATTGCAAAGGACCAGTCCGTGGAATTCCTGCTTGACACGCGCCACCTCTGGCTTCGCTCGCAGCGGCTCACGGCAATAATGAAGGCAAGATATTACATAATGGCGTACCTGCGCGAGTTTTTCGCAGGCGAGAGCTTTTTCGAAGTCGCCCCGCCAATCATCACCCGCTCGGGCTGCGAGGGGGGAAGCACGCTTTTCAACGTGGATTATTTCGGAAAGCCCGCATTCCTCACGCAATCCTCGCAGCTTTACGCCGAAGCATACATAACCGCGCTTGAAAAGGCGTTCGTGTGCGCGCCCTCATTCCGCGCCGAGCCCTCGCGCACGGTGAAGCACCTGACCGAGTACTGGCACTTGGAGCCGGAAATGGCATTCTTCGACTACAAGATGAACATGGACTTGCAGGAGCGCATGATTGAATACGTATGCCAGAAATTCGCAAAGGAACACGCAGACCTGCTCGCAACGCTCGGGCAATCCCCTGAGCGGCTTCTCAAGGTGAAAGCCCCGTTCAAGCGCATGACTCACAAGGAGGCGGTGGCGCTCATCAACAAGCGCGGCGGGAAAATGGGCGCGGACGAGGATTTCGGGGCGGACGAGGAGGCGCTTCTCACAAAAGGCGAGGACAAGCCCGTGTTCGTCACGCACTTCCCCAAGAAGATAAAGTCATTCTACATGCGCGAGGACCCGCAGAATCCGGGATACGTCCTTTGCGACGACCTCTACGCGCCAAACGGGCACGGCGAATTAATCGGCGGCTCGGAGCGCATCTGGGAGCTTCCGGAACTAATGGCGCGGATGAAGGCGGAAGGGCTTGAGGAGAAGGACTACCAGTGGTACATAGACCTGAGGAAATACGGCTCTGTCCCCCACTCGGGCTTCGGACTCGGAATAGAGCGGCTCGTGAAGTGGATGCTCGACTTGGACCACATACGCGACGCGATTCCCTTCCCGCGGCTGATAAACAGGGTATATCCTTGATTTGAATCCTTCAGCGAGGTGGATTCGACCGGCACGGCACTGACGATATCCTTTTATAGCCACTCGCAAATGTTGAATCTATGAAAAAACCGCCCTATTCCAGTCACATAAAAAGTTATGCAGATTTAGTAACTACAAAAGAACAGATTCGAGCAGGGTTCATAGCATTTGCGCTTGAAAAGAATCGCCGCTCCACTCCTTACGTTGAACGGGCAAAATCGCTCAAAGCCATAGCTTCAACTGTCGCTACACCCATTGAGCTATTAAACATCTCAGACATACAAGATTCTCTGTTCACAGCTTCGGGTTTATCTGACAAAGCGATGAACCATCTATCTACTAGAGACAAAAAGCAGGCAGTGGAACAGTTAATAAAAAAATTCCTTGATCCTGCGGGAGATGATTTTGTCAATGAGCTAGTATTTCGCTACCTCTTAGTGCAAGGAGATGCACTCGGTGGCAGTATGAGAAATGTTGTCGGCGCAATGGCAATGCAGAAATTGACACGGTCAATAGTTTCCGCGCTAACAAACGCAGGCATAAAGTACAAGTGGCTGGATAGTAGGTCAAAGAAAATAGAGTGGCTCAAAGGTGAGTCTGAAGATTATGCAATCGAGACTAATCTTCGAGCAATATCTTGGAAACGTGGAAAGAAACAGCGTTTATTGGTTTATAATCTGGGCGTTCCAATAGTTAAGAATAATATAGACGTAGTTCTCTTCGATTCAGTTCCCGAACGATTTGGAGTATCTCTGTTTTCAAATCCAAGAAATTATTTGATGTTGGGCGAGCTAAAGGGCGGTATAGACCCCGCAGGTGCAGACGAACACTGGAAAACTGCCAATTCAGCATTGGGTAGAATCCATGTTGCGTTCAGAATGAAAAAACAAAAACCGCTTACTCTATTTATTGCCGCTGCGATTGAAAATAAAATGGCAAAGGAAATCTGGTCGCAGCTTGAGAATGGAAGAATAACTAATGCGGCCAATCTAACAAATGAAGTGCAGATTGCTCATCTATGCAGATGGCTAATAAGTTTGTGAAGTGAGAATTATGCAGATGCGAAGCATATCTGATTATACAATCAGCATGTTTTCGGATAGTGGCACATTTGCACAGGATGCGCGTTCCAACCTCGAAAATAGGTACTCGTCTATCATCGAAAACAATGAAAAATTCAGCAGAAAGCTCGTAAGCTACCAGGCCAATCGACAGGAAATAGTGCACAACTGGTTCAGATATAAAGAAGGTTTCTCCTCTGCTCTCGTTGCTGCATTCATAGATGAATTTGGGCTTGAGCACGAAAGCCTTATTATGGACCCTTTCATGGGTTCTGGCACAACATCTCTCGTAGCCCAAAGAAAAGGCATAAGCACGGTCGGTTTTGACATTCTTCCAGTTTCCAAACTATCATTTGACGTAAAAATTCATGCACCCCTGTATGACCTTCAAGAACTACAAAAACTACTCACCGTCATACGCCACATCGATATATCTGGGTGCGCGCCCCTCAATTACAACAGTCTTTCTATAACTCGTGGAGCATTTCCTGCCAAAACAGAATCAGAAATATGTGTGCTGAGCAAATGGATAAGTGATTCCAGTTTCAGCAAAGAAGCCAAGGATTTGGCGCGCTTTGCAATAATGAGCTTGCTTGAAGAAATAAGTTTTACTCGCAAAGATGGTCAATACTTGCGATGGGACATTCGCTCGGAAAAAGCAATAGTTTCCAATCAGCGACGGCTTGCAAAAGGCAGGCCGCTTATCAAGACTATTCTAAATAAAGGAGAACTTCCGACGCTCAAGGAACGTCTTATCCTGCTTCTTCCGCAAATGATTGACGATATCGAAATTGTCCAGAGAGAATTGCAAGGTGTCCGAAAAAGCAGCCACAATTTGCTTTTTGGGAGCGTCTTGTTCGAGTTGCCGAAATATCCCTCCGATTCCGTAGATTGCGTAATAACTTCACCTCCGTACTGCAATCGCTATGACTATACTCGTACATACGCTTTGGAATTGGCGTATCTCGGCGTAGATGACGAGAGAATTCGTAATATGCGGCAGGATCTTCTTACTTGCACGGTTGAAAACAAGTCCAAAATCAAAGAATTGCAATCGTTCTACGAGTCAATTGACGCTGCAGATCGGTTCAACGAAATCATGCGGGCAGTAAATGAAAACAACGCATTTCAGGAAGTTCTCTTATCTCTCTATAAGCGCAGCAGAATAGGGCAAATCAACAACACCGGAGTCATTCGCATGGTAGAGGGGTATTTCACAGAGTTAGCTTTTGTATTTAGAGAATTGCACCGTGTCTGCAAAAGTGGCGCGCATGTCGTGTTTGTTAATGACAACGTTCGCTATGCTGGCGAAGTAGTTCCGGTCGATTTTATTTCCACGTCATTTGCACAATCCTTTGGTTTTACTCCACTCAAAGTATATGTCTTACCCCAAACAAAAGGCAACAGCAGCCAGCAGATGAAGAAATTTGGTCAAGTACGGCTAAGGAAAAGCATAACTGTCTGGAAAAAATAATGCTTCTTATGGATTTTTATGGACTCAAAACAACTCCACCTTCTTTGCGTGAAGGAAAACGGGCTTGGCGAAGCCGCAGCGGCAAAGCTCTCCTCGCAGGAGCGCGCGCTTCTTGAAAAACGCACGGACGGCAAATATGTTCTCCTGCCAAGCGAGCGCGCGAAATTCAAAGTGGTTCTCACAGGCGGGGTATTCGACATTCTCCACCCCGGGCACGCGCTCACTCTTGAGCGCGCCCGCGCGCTTGGCGACATTCTCGTGGTCGTAGTCAGCACGGACGCGCGCGTGGAGCAGGTAAAGAAGCGCAAGCCAATCCACAGCGCGGAGGAGCGCTGCAATGCGCTGTCCGCCCTCCTGCCGGTCGACCTCGCGCTCGTTGGCAAGGAGAACATGATGGAAACGTTCGAGCGCGTGCAGCCCGACATAGTGGCGTTCGGCTATGACCAGCAGCCATTCGCGCTTCCCGCGCATTGCAAATCCGTCCATCTGGCTGAAGTGGAGCTGAAAGGGCACAAGACTTCGCAGATTATCCGCGAGCTTGGGCTTGAGGGCAAGACGCTTGAGGGCAAGACAGTTGGATTCGGCAAGCTCGCCCGAAACCGAAAGCCAATTGGAAACGCGGGCAATCCTGCGAAAGAAGGGATGAAGCCAAAGCGCAGCATCCGTTCCTGAATCCAGTCTCGCCGCATATGGGATATACCTTTAAAAACCATTCTCGCGAATTAGTGCCACTCCAGTCAGTATTCTTCTAAACGAGGTTGATATAAGTGAGCAACGCATCAGCCGACACCAAGGGAAAACCAGCGCACTCCGGCGCGGAGGCGCACGCACACTCCGGAACGGGCGCGCACGCAGGAACGCATGCACACACGGAGGCGGACGCGCACGCAGATGACTTCCTGTTCCAGGTCCGCTCGCTGCAGGAATCCGAAAAATCAGCGCAAGCCGTTCTTGAGGGCGAGAGGAAAACCGCTTCGCAGATAGAGGCGGCTGCGCGCGAGAGGGCGGTGGAGCTGAACTCGAAGTCCGCTGAAAAGGCGGTTGCCGCCAAAAACGACATACTCGCAAAGGCAAGGGAAGAGACGAACAAGGAAATCAACGGCATACTTAACGAAGCCAACAAGCAGGCGGAAAAAATCCGCGGAAAAAGGCTCGCGGACAAGGACGTGCTCGCGCTTTCGCAGGCGGTCCTTTAGTCCGGGCTGGCGAGGCAAATACGAAGAACCGATGAACGAGTGTCAGCATGTTGCACCCGGTTGAAATGTCGAAAGTAAGGATAATCTGCATGAAGGTTGATGCGCCTTCAGTAATCCGTGCACTGCACAACCAATCAATCCTGCACCTGAAGGATTTTTCATTTCCGGAAACCATCCGCTCCGGCCCGCTTCCTCTTTTTGACGACATTTCCGCGCGCACAATCAAAATCAAGGCGATAAAAGAGGCGATTTGCGGCACGGCTGCCCGCCCGCAACTGCGGCAGGAGGCGGCTGGAAAATCGTGCCGCGCGCCCAGAAAAAAGATTCCTGTCGATTCGCCCCTGCGCGATGCGGACGGGATAATCGCCGACTCGGAAAAATTCCTCTCGAACATTTCGGAGCGCGATTCGCTCCACAAGGAGCTGGACGCAATCCTTTCCGCAAAGAGGGCGCTTGACGAAGTCTCGAAATTCGACATTGATTTCTCAAAGCTGGCGTCCGATTCGCTGCAGTTCTCGCTGATAAAGGTGGGCGCGGGCAAGGAGGGGGCTGCGAAGTTGGGGCTTGCGCAAATAAAGGGCTGCGCTTTCACCTCGGTTCCCGGGCAGGGCGGCTCGACAATCGTGCTCGTCGCCACTTCAAAGCAGTGGGACGCGAAGCAGCTCGAGCAGTTCGGGCAGGCGCTTCCCTTCCCGTCAATCGCCTCGACTCCTGCGGCGGAAATCGGCTCGCTTGGCAGGCAGGAGGCGGCAATCCGCGAAAAAATATCCGCGGTTGACAAGCGAATCGGGCGCTTCATAGAAGCCAACCACGCAAAGGTGATGGCGGTTGACGAGGCGCTCTCAATCGAGGCGGACCGCGCGCAGGCGGCGACCATGTTCGGCGCAAGCGCATCATTGTATTTCATGGAGGGCTGGGTGGAAAAATCCCGATTCAACGGGCTGTCCGCGCATCTCCGCGAAAAGTTCGGGAAAAAAGTCTTCCTCACCCGGGCGGGCATAGGGCACGATGAGCTTCCCCCGACGAAGCTTGACAACCCGAAAATCGCCGCGCCCTTCCAGTTCGTGGTCGAGTTCCTCTCAACCACCAATTACCGCGAAATAGACCCGTCAATAATACTTGCGATAACAATCCCGCTCATCTACGCGCTCATCTTCGGCGACGCGGGCTATGCAATTCTCTCGTTCATAATGGCGTTTCTCATGATGAAGAACAGCAAGCCCGGCTCGCTCCTGAACGAGATTGCCACCATCTGGGCGGTCTCCGCGATACCCGCGTTCCTCTTCGGGCTCCTGTTCGACGAATATTTCGGCTTCACGCACACGCGCCTGCTCGGGCTGTTCGGCGTGGCGAGCGGTCCGCTGTACGTCGGGCTGCACCGCGTGTCCCTCATCACCACGCTCATGCTCATCAGCATCATAGTCGGGATGGCGCATCTTGCGCTTGGCTTCATCCTCGGCGCGATAAACGACTGGGGACACTCGAAAAAGCACGCCATCGCCAAGCTCTGCTGGCTGGGCATAGAGATGTCCGGCTTCTTCCTCGTGTCCGCATACATGTTCAACGCATTCACGTTCATGTCGCTTCCCGCGCTCGCGCTTTTCGTCCTCTGCGCAGTCGGGCTGTTCGTCACCGAGGGCGCGATTTCGCTCTTCGAAATACCCAGTCTTGCCTCGAACATCATGTCCTACATCCGGATTGCTGCGGTGGGCGTGGGCGGAGTCATTCTCGCGGAGGCGATAAACGAGCTTCTGCTCCCGCGCCTTGAGCTTTCGCCTCTCGGAATACTCGTGTTCATAATCACGGCGATAATCTACGTGGCATTCCACGCGGTTGCCTGCATCATCGCGATGTTCGAGGCATTCGTGCATGGAACAAGACTGAACGTGGTGGAGTTCTTCGGGAAGTTCTACAAGGGCGACGGCAGGAAGTTCGTGCCCTTCAGGCCGGAGAGGGTTTATTCGCAGGAACAGGTTTGACAATGAGGACAGGTTTGACAATGGAGACAGGTTTGACGCTAACAGGGCTTTCGCCCTTTAGAAATTCGGACTGAATGAAAGTCAGAACGGGGCGCGCACGCGCTTCCGGAAAGAAGAGGTGTGAAAATGGTATTGTTGGAAAACGCAGGGGCATACGGAATTGCAGCCGCAGTCGCGCTGTTCAGCGGGGCTATTGGAACGGCATTCGCGCAGGCATCCATCGGCTCAGCCATCATGGGCGTGGTCGCGGAGAGGCCCGAGGACACGTTCAAGCTCATCGTCTACATGGCACTTCCGGAGCTGATTGTGCTTCTGGGATTCGTCATTGCCTTCATGCTGCTCGGAAAAATCGAAGTGGGGGCGGCTGTTCCGGCACAAGCATAAGTTCGCCAGGGACAATGAACGGGCAAACACACCTCTTCGCAACCTGTTGCGGGGTTTCTTTTTTTCCCCGCGCAGCTTGAAGGGGTGCCGCGCAGGCAACCGTCGCGGCAATGCTGTCCGCACGAGCGGATGGGCATGCGGTGGCGCGGCAGATTTCGGAGGAATTTCCATGGGATTTGAAGATTTGGCATCGGAGCTCCACAAGCACGCCGAGCTTGAGGGCAAAAAACTCATCCGCGCGGCTGAACAATCCGCCGAGAAAATCGAAAGCGAGGCAAAGGAAAAGGCGGAAGAGTCGGTCAGGCGCGCGAAAAAGGAGGCGTCCGCATACGCCAAGCAGGAATCCTCGGAACGGCTGACTTCCGCGAAACTTTCGGCGAAAAAAATAGTGGATGAATCGCGCGACGAGGCGGTCGAGTCCGCGCTCAAGAGCGTGTGGGCGCAGTTCCGCTCGGATTCCCTCAGGAAGGCGGCTTATCCGCAGCTCCTCTCGCGGCTTGTCCGCGAAGGCGTGGCTGAGCTCGGCTCTGGCAACGCCATGGTGCACGTCCGCGACGAGGACAGGCAGCTCGTTTCCGGCCACAATCTTGGCAAGCTTCCGCCCGAATATTCCGGCGGGGCGATTGTCGAGAGCGCGGACGGAAAGGTCTGGGTGAACAAGACGCTCGAGGAAGTGTTCGCGCAGAAGAAGCCCGCGCTGAGGAAGAGCATTTACGACAAGTTGTTCTGAGGCATTGCATGGCTAACGCATACGGCGGCATCACCGAAGCGATTTGCTCGCGGCTCACTTTCAAGCCGCTTGTCTACGGATACTCCAACGCCCGCGTGCGCGCCATGAGGACATTGCTCCTTACCCACAGGCAGGCGGAAGACCTGCTCAAGGTGAAGACGAGCGCGGCGGTGTGCGAATACCTTTCCCGCACCGCTTACCGCGAAGATTTCTCGCACATGCCCGCGAAAATAACCGACGAGGAGCGCGTGGAAATCGCGGTGTCTCGCAATTTCGCGAGGACCGCGCAGATGTTGCTTCGCATAACTCCCGGGCAGAGCAAGATGACGCTTCGCGCATTCCTTTCCAGATACGACGTCCACAATGTGAAAACCATACTTCTCGCAAAGAAGCTCGGCAGGAGCCGGGAGGACACGCTGCAACTCATGCTTCCCGCGGGCAGCCTCTCTTCCGCCGAGCTTGACCGGACGGTGTCCGCGAAATCCGCGGACGACCTTTACGATTCAATCCGCGCAACGGCATTCGGCGTGAAATTCCTCTCGTCCGCGTCCATCCGCCACATACCCAAAGCGCAGGTGAAGGCGGTCCTGCAGAATCCCAATTCGGAATCTGCGCGGCTCGATATGCTCGTTTCCGCGCTTGACGCTTATTATTACGAGGTCGCATCAATTGCGGCGGCGTCCGGCGGGAGCGGCTCGGAAACGCTTGCGAGCCTTGTCCGTTCCGAGGCGGACGCGAAGAACGCGATAACCATAATGCGCATGAAAAAGGGCGGCGCGGAAAGGCGCCAGATAATGGCCGGCCTTGTGGGGGGAGGAAGTTTCACGCACGCGCAGCTTGAGAGGATGGCGGCTGCCAAGGACTTCCGCGAGGTGGCAAGCCTCGCCTCGGGCTTTTTCATGTCCGAAACCGGCAGGTCCGAGTTTGCCGCAGCGGAAAAGCGCTACAAGGAGGACGGGCAGATTTCGCACTTTGAAGTGGCGTTCGAAAGCTCAATTGCAAGGCGCAGTCTCCGCATATTGCGCAGGAGCATGATGTCCGTTGGCGCGATTGCCGGTTTCCTGTTCCTGAAGGAAGAGGAGATGAACAACATACGGAAAATCGTCCGCGGAAAGGCGCTCGGGCTGCCCCCCGAGAAGGTTGCGGAAATGCTCATACTGGTCGGATAGAAATGGCGTGGTTGATAGGACGGGAGAATGGCGTGGTTGCATGGAGAACAAGGAAAAAATCGCAGTAATCGCGGACGACGCGACGGCAACGGGCTTCCAGCTTGCGGGAGTCGAGCACGCATTCCCGCTTGCAGGCGCGGAAGCGGAGGGCAAGCTCTCCGAGCTTCTCTCCGACAGCTCATACGGGATAATAATCGTCACCGAAAAGCTGCTTGAGAACTGCGACTGGCGGCTGAAGAAAAGAGTGGAGGCGACGGCAAAGCCCATTGTGGTGCCAATACCTGATTCAGGCGGGCCAATCGAGCAGGCGGAGTCGCTTTCCATGCTCGTGAAGCGCGCTCTCGGGCTCGACCTTTCAAAGAAGAAACAAAGTTAGTTTTCGGGGTGTTAAGATGGGAATATTGCACAGGATTTCGGGACCGGTCGTGGAAGCCAAGGAAATGACCGGCGCGAAAATGAACGACCTTGTCAAAATCGGAAAGGAAGGGCTCACCGGCGAAATAATCAAGATAAAAGGCGACACCGCCATCATTCAGGTTTACGAGGAAACGTCCGGCCTCAAGCCCGGCGAGCCGGTGGAATCAACGGGCGAGCCGCTCTCGGTGGAACTCGGTCCGGGACTTCTCACTTCCATTTACGATGGAATCCAGCGTCCGCTCAACCTTCTCGTGGAAAAAGGCGGCGACTTCATCACGCGCGGGCTTTCCGTTCCTTCAATTGACAGGAAAAAGAAATGGGACTTTGTCGCGGTTGCGAAAAACGGGCAGAAGGTGAAGGTTGGCGACGTGCTCGGCACCGTGCAGGAAACGGAACTCATCACTCACAAGGTCATGGCGCAGCGCGACGGCACGGTGGCGAACATCGCATCCGGCAAATTCAACGTCGAGGAAACGGTCTGCACGCTGGACGGCAAGCCCGTGAAAATGCTCCAGCGCTGGTTCGTGAGGAGGAGCCGCCCTGTTGCGGAAAAGTTCGACCCGAACATTCCGCTTATCACGGGACAGAGGATTGTGGACATGTTCTTCCCGATAGCAAAAGGCGGAACGGTCTGTGTCCCGGGTCCCTTCGGCTCAGGAAAGACGGTCACGCAGCACCAGTTCGCAAAGTGGTCCGACACACAAATCGTCGTGTACGTGGGCTGCGGCGAGCGCGGCAACGAAATGACCGAGGTGCTCACCGAATTCCCGCACCTGCAGGACCCGAAATCGAAAAAGCCGCTCATGGAGCGCACAGTGCTTATCGCGAACACCTCCAACATGCCGGTGGCTGCGCGCGAAGCCTCAATTTACACCGCGGTGACAATCGCGGAATATTACCGCGACATGGGCTATGATGTCGCGCTCATGGCGGACTCCACTTCCCGCTGGGCGGAGGCAATGCGTGAAATCGGAGGCCGCTTGGAGGAAATGCCCGGTGAAGAGGGCTATCCTGCTTATCTCGGAAGGCGGCTTGCCGAATTCTACGAGCGGGCAGGGCGCGTGCAGTGCCTCGGCTCGGACACGACAAGGACTGGCTCGGTTACAATCATCGGCGCGGTCTCCCCACCCGGAGGAGACATCAACGAGCCGGTCTCGCAGAACACGCTGCGCGTGACAAAGGTGTTCCTCGCGCTTGACGCGTCGCTTGCGCAGCGCAGGCACTTCCCCGCTTTCCACTGGCTTAGGAGCTATTCGCTCTATTCCGACTCGCTTGACAGCTTCTACACGAACAACATCTCCTCCGACTGGGTGGAGCTTCGCAAGGAGGCAATGGCTCTTTTGCAAAAGGAGTCCGAGCTTCAGGAAATCGTGCAGCTCGTGGGCCCGGACGCGCTTCCCGAAAAAGAGCAGGCGATACTGCTCTCCACGAAAATGCTCCGCGAGGACTATCTACAGCAGTCCGCCTACCATGAGGTTGATACGTATTCCTCGATGAAGAAGGAGTATTTCCTCCTCAAGAATATCGTGCGCTTCCACCACCGCGCTCTTGCGGCAGTGGACCTCGGAATCCAGCTCAAGAAGATAACCGACATGCCAATACGCGAACGGATTGCGCGGGCGAAGGAAATACCCGAGGAGCGCATAAAGGAAATCGAGTTCATCTGCTCGGAAATAGACCGGGCGTTCGACGAGCTTGGCAAGAAATAATCGCAGGGTGATGAAATGAAGGAATACAAATCAGTAACTCAAATCGCGGGTCCCCTCGTCTTTGTCGAGGGAGTTTCCGACATCTCCTACGGCGAGATAGTTGACATCACCCTGCCGTCCGGCGAGCGCAAGCGCGGGCAGGTGCTGGACACTTCCCGCGGCGTGGCGGTCGTGCAGGTTTTCGGCTCCACGGCGGGCATCAACGTTTCGGACACCCGCGTGAAGTTCATCGGCGAAACCATGCAGCTTGGCGTTTCGCCCGAAATGCTCGGGCGCGTATTCAATGGCATGGGCGAGCCCCGCGACAAGGGACCCGCAATCATCCCTGACAAGCGGCTTGACATCAACGGCGCGCCAATCAACCCATACGCGCGCGCAGAGCCGCGCGACTTCATCCAGACGGGAATATCAACTATTGACGGAATGAACACTCTCGTGCGCGGGCAGAAGCTGCCGATTTTCTCGGGCTCCGGCCTTCCGCACAACCAGCTTGCCGTGCAAATCGCAAGGCAGGCAAAAGTCGCTTCATCTTCGGCGAAAGGCGAGCAGTTCGCCGTGGTGTTCGCGGCAATCGGAATCACGAACGAGGAGGCGCTCTTCTTCATGCGCGACTTCGAAAAGACCGGCGCTCTTGAGCGGGCTGTGCTGTTTCTCAACCTTGCAGACGACCCTTCAGTTGAGAGGATTATCACCCCGCGTCTCGCGCTCACGACGGCGGAATACCTTGCCTACGAAAAGGACATGCACGTGCTGGTCATCATCACGGACATGACCAACTACTGCGAGGCGCTGCGCGAAATCGCATCCGCCCGTGAAGAGGTGCCAGGAAGGCGCGGCTACCCCGGCTACATGTACACCGACCTTTCCACTATTTACGAGCGCGCGGGAAGAATCAAGGGCAAGAACGGAACTGTGACGCAGCTCTCCATCCTCACCATGCCCGGCGACGACATCACGCACCCGATTGCCGACCTGACTGGATACATCACCGAAGGGCAAATCGTGCTCGGGCGCGACTTGCACCGCAAGAACATTTATCCTCCGGTTGACGTCCTTCCCTGCCTTTCAAGACTGATGAACCTTGGGATAGGAAAGGAGAGGACGCGCGAAGACCACCGCGGCGTGGCAGACCAGCTCTACGCGGGCTATGCGACAGGGCGCGACCTTCGCTCGCTCGCGGCAGTCGTGGGAGAGGAGGCGCTTTCCGCAACCGACAAAGTGTATCTCAAATTCGCCGACGTCTTCGAGGAGAAATTCATCCGGCAGGACTCGCACGAGGACAGAACAATCGAGCAGACGCTCGACTTGGGCTGGGAGCTGATGGGCATGCTGCCCGAATCCGAACTCAAGAGGGTGAAGAAGGAATTCATCGAGAAATACGGCAAGCGCTTCAGGAAAGCATAAACAGGTGCCAACATGTCAAAAATACGAGTGTCCGACAGGCGGGCGAGCAGATTTGCCGCGCAGGCGGCTCTGCTCGCGCCAGCAGCAATATGAATGAGAGGAGTTCCTCATGGCAGACAACCCCAATCCGACCCGCATGGAATTGCTCCGCGCCAAATCGCGCGTAAAACTCGCGCGCAAGGGGCACAAGCTCCTCAAGCAAAAGCGAGACGCGCTCATCCTTGAATTCTTCAAGATACTGGGGAAGGCGCAGGACCTGCGCTCGGAGCTGAACGCGCAAATGAGGAAATCCTACAACTCGCTCGCAGTCGCGCAGGCATACCACGGCATGCAGGAAATAGAGTCCGCCGCGCTCGCCGTGAAGCGCGCGCCGGGCGTGAAGGTGGACGTGCGCAACATCATGGGCGTGAAAATCCCCTCGCTTGAGGCGTCGCAGGCGGAAAAGCCGCTCCTTTCGCGCGGCTACTCCATAATCGGCACGTCAGCGAAGATTGACGAGACCGCGGAGTCGTTCGAGAAGGCGACCGACCTTGTTTTCAAGCTCTCGCAGACCGAGAATGCGATTCGCAGACTGATAATTGAAATAGAAAAGACAAAGAGGCGCGTGAATTCGCTTGAGTTCGTGATGATTCCGCGCCTGGAAAATCAGGCGAAGCTCATCAGCTTCCGGCTCGAGGAAATGGAGCGCGATTCGTTTGTCATGCTAAAGACGATAAAGAGAAAGTTGGGAAGGGCGGAGGAGGAAGCAGGGTAAGGTCAATTTCTAAAACGCACCAAATGTCAAATAGGTCATAAATTCGCAACGTCCCGCATAGTTTCAATAGCCATTTTCCCTTTTGTGTCAAAGCGTAAAGGACATTTATCTTGTGCTTCTTTTCCCTATGGATTTTCTTTGCTACTGCTTCACAGTCTTCTAGGGCGTGCAGGCACTGGGTGAGCGTTTTCTGGCTCTTGCATATCTTCTTGAGGTCAGTAAAACGCATTGGTTTGCTTTGTAGGGCTTCCAAAATGTCAGGAGAGTAAGGTTTTGCTATCTCCTGCAAGAAACGCCACTTGTTGTTTCCAACCATACACTTTAGTTTATTTTTGGAGCTTGAATACTATTGCGCTACTAAAGGAAACCATGGTTTCCAATTGGAAACTTTAATTAAGGTAAGCAGGGTAATTGAAGCAACACAAAAGAGTTGTTGAAATGCCTGATTCGCTTATTGAGGAGCTTCCAAAAATCGTCGCCCAAGGAAAGAAAGAGGCGCAGCGCATATTGGACGGGCTTTCAAGGACAAACAGAATTACACTTCAGACAAACGAGCTTGTTTTGCCGACGAAAGCAAAAGGCGGCTATTTTGGGCAAACTCTGCGGAATGATGACAAGAAAGAATGGTTTAACAGAATGATTTACGGGGACAATCTGCTTGCTATGCAGGCTCTGCTTGCAGGGGACGCGCAAACTCCTTCAATGCGTGGTAAAATTGACTTGATTTATATTGATCCTCCTTTTGACAGCAAGGCTGATTATCGCACAAAAATAACTCTGCCTGGGACTGAAATTGAGCAGAAGCCTACTGTGATTGAGCAGTTTGCTTATTCGGACACGTGGAAGGATGGGACGGCGAGCTATTTGCGGATGATGGTTCCAAGACTTATTCTTATGAGAGAATTGTTAAGCGAACAGGGCAGCATTTATGTGCAC
>Ga0172369_10004284_pt1 | contig 18192 bp, 20 predicted proteins | sample LakKiv25m_FD_114539 | JGI IMG/M metagenome (GOLD analysis project Ga0172369, IMG submission 114539) | Freshwater microbial communities from Kabuno Bay, South-Kivu, Congo - kab_022012_11.25m | ecosystem: Environmental > Aquatic > Freshwater > Lake | place: Democratic Republic of the Congo...
AACGCTTTCCGCCTGAGAACGGTTTACCGCAATATACATGTACTTGTCTATTCCCGCGCTAAACAAAAAGCCACCGTGCTTTTGATAAAATGCCGGTAAATCGGTACCTCCGCCACCTAGCGGAATTCGAAATGGTGTTTTAGTTATGATCATATTTTTGTAAATAATCGGAGGTTGCTTTTAAAGTTTCGTGTGTATCTGCTCCAAAAACTGCTTCCGTCTTTTTAATTATATAAGCCTGTAGTGGCAAATTTTTATTAAGCATTTCCGGAAAGACTTGACTGCCAAAATCATAAAAAGTATTTTTAGGAATTAGTTTAAAAATTTCCGGCGTACATTTATATACTCCGCCATTGACATATGGAATTTCCGGACGACTTACCCCTTCATAGAAACCCGAGATATTATTTTTTTCATCCACTTCCACCACCCCGCCGGCTATTCCGCTATTTGGGCTTTTTGTCCGGTCAAACAGCATAACCATACACGAGCTTCCATTTAATTGTGCGCTACTGATGCTGTTAAAATCAAGATCAAAGATGTTGTCCCCATATACAACTAAAAATTCTGTTTCATTTTTAAAATAATCTTCTACTTTTTTTAGGCCCCCGGCGGTTCCTAAAATTTCCGGCTCAAAAGAATACTGAATTTTTACGCCCCACTTGCTTCCGTCGCCAAAATAATTCGGGACCACTTCAGGAAAATAATGAGTATTAATTACCAAATCATCTACCCCGGCTTTTTTTAGCTGTCTAATAGTGCGTTCTAAAATTTTTTTGCCCCCAACTTCAACCATAACTTTTGGCTGATTTTCAGTTAAGGGCCTAAGTCTGGTTCCTAGCCCGGCGGCTAAAATAAATGCCTTCATAAAAAATATTATTTTATTGCTTCAATTTTTTCTGCTAACCACTTGGTAATAGTTTTTGGAAAGTCCTGTTGTTGCTGAGCGGATAGGCCCAATTTGGAAGCAATTCCTTTTTCAAACTTTTCACCGGCAACAGCATAATAATCAAACAAAGGCATGCCCAATGTTTTACCCTTGCTGTCTTTTAAAACATTCATACCCAATCGGTCTATATTGGACTCCCTTTCCTTAAATTTTAAAACTCTTTGCTTAACCGAAACCAGCTTAATATTATCTAAAGATGAATCTATATACCAAAAAATCTTTTTTACCAAAGCTGATTCGTCTTTTGTCTCGTCAAAATCAATTTTTGTCATTCCGCTGGAATGCATGGCCTCCACAAGCTCTAAAACTTCCGGTCTTACACCTTTTTTCCTTAACACTTCCCTACCCTGGTGGGCATTTGGATCAAACAACTCTTCTTCGGCAGACCTACCTGCTTTATATGGCTCTTGCATCTCCCCTCGCTCACGCCTGTAAAGATCATGAAGCATACAAGCCCTTTTAAGCAAATCCCTATTGGCTTCGCTAACCCCCAATTTTTCTGCTAAAACATCAGCCAAGGCGGCCTCAGTAACCGAATGACGAGGCACTCCATCGTAATTTACCGCCTCATTGGCTTTATGTCTTTTGCTTAATCCAAATTCTTCCCAAAGCCCGTGATCTTGGGGATATTGTTTAAAATAATTTCTGGCAAACCCATAAAAATACTTTCGCTGTTTTTCCTCAAAACTGCGTTCGGGTTGTCTATTACTTTCGGATGAGTGTTCTTCTGACATATAAATTACTTACGAATTTTAAACGAATTATAACAACCTTTAATCATTCCCCCCACATCGAATCGCTTTGCTTGCCAATTTAATTCCTTTATGGCCTTGGAAGCATCGGCAATACTTTTAGAAGGATCACCCGGACGACGCGGAGCTATCTCATAATTCAATTTCAAACCGGTAGCTTTTTCCAATGCATTTACTAATTCCATAACCGAAGTACCTTTGTTGGTGCCCAAATTATAAGCCTCGCAAACACCGTCTTGATTTAAAATTTTTTCCATAGCCAGTAAATGCGCCTCTACCAAATCTTCCACGTGGATATAGTCCCGAATACAGGTTCCGTCGGGAGTGGAATAATCATTGCCAAAAATTAAAAACTTTTCTCTTTTCCCCAACAAAGTTTCCACCATGCAAGGGATTACATGGGTCTCTGGCTTATGATACTCGGCCACAACCAAAGAATCATTACACCCGGCCGGATTAAAATACCGAAACATAATGGAATCCAATTTGTAAGGCAAACAATAATCGCGGAGCATTCTTTCAAAAATCAGCTTACTAAAACCATAAGGGTTAATGGGCACCAGCGGATGATCTTCTTTTAAATACTCGGTTTGCGGTTCACCGTAAACTGAACCGGAAGAAGAAAAAATTATTTTTTTTACGCCGTTTTCCACCATACACTCCAATAAATTCCAACCGCCGACCACATTATTGTCGTATGTGGATGAAGGACCGGTAACCGATGCTGTAATGGTAGCCATGGCCGCAAAATGCACAACCGCATCTATTTTGTTATTCTTAAATACTTCGGACAGTTTTAATCGGTCACGCAAATCAACTTCCAAATATTTGATCCGATCGTCTTTAATAATATTTTCCCTGCCCTGACTAAAATTCTCCACAACCAAAATTTTATGCTCGGTGTTATTTTTGAGCAAATTGACAAAATGCGAACCAATGTATCCGGCACCCCCGGTTACTAAAACAGTCTTTTGTTTACCCATAATTACAGCCTTTTTGCATTAATTATCTCCATTATACCTTTTTTCATATCTTCGGTAAAAGTTCCCGGCGAATACACCGTTGCCACTGCTTGAACAGTTTCTAAAGCCTTTTGCCTTAAAATTTCAACCGGCGGACCGGAAACGACTTCCAGGGCTTTTTTTACTTCCTCAACAGTAACCTCGGGGAATAAATATCCGCATTTTTCAGCTTCCGGAATATTACATTCTTTACTGACAATAGGGATAAGCCCGTATTTCATAGTTTCCAATACTCCGCCCGGCACGCCTTCGGCTGCGGAGGGTTGAATAATATAATTGCAGGAATTAATTACTTCGTAAAACTTTTTTGATCCAACTTTCAAATAACCCAAATTATGAATATTTTTTTGCTTGCTAATTTGAAATGTTTGTTCAAACAAAGGTGGCAGGTTAATGCACATGTATAACTCGTACTCGGAACCAATAATAGCATCAAGCAAAATATCCAGCCCTTTTCTCATAACGTCCGTACCGCCGCCAAAAAAGAAAAACTTTTTTCGCCCGGCTTCCAAATTCTGCAAACTTAAATCTTTTTTAAATTTTGTGTCTTTATATACCGCGCTTTTTATTAACTTAATTTGCGGACTTGCCAATTGTTTGAAACTTCCGGCTAGCTGGTCGCCCATAACTATAATACCACTTGATGTCAGACTTACACGGTCAACTACTTCCTGTTGCTGTTCCATCCATAAAAAATGGTTATATTCCCCTTCCGGTAAAATAACATTATGACGCTGTTTAAAATATTCAAGACGCTGACGGATTTTTTCCACCATAGGCTTCCAATAAGCCGTGGTCTCAAATTCTATGGTCGTAATATTTTTATTTAACTTTGGAATAAGCGCATCGTAAATTTCATACTGATGAAAAAAGAATAAATTGTAAGAGTCTTGCGGTTTAAAATCAAAATAACGATAATCAATAACATCCACTATATATCCCATTTCATTTAAAGCCCGCATAACGCACAAAGGCGCGCCATTGTTGCTAAAATAATATTTAACCTTTCCCAAAAAATGTTCTTTATAAATTGGTTCCACCAAAAAGGCTAGAAGCGCTCTGCCTTTAGCCGGACCGTTTAAATGCCGACTGTAAATATAAAATACTTTCGGATCTTCTCCGGTTATAATATTTTTAAAATAAAAATACCAACGGCTAACAAAAAAAATAATTTTGTTTATTGCAACCAAAATAATTTCCATCGGAGAGAGCCCGGCAGATCGCCACAAAAACAAAATTCTTTTAAATTTCTGCCTAATTGCCATATTTAAACTTTTCCTCAAAAATTTTAAGTGTTTCCGGAGAATTTAACTCCCAATTTTCAGCGCTATTTATTGCTTTAACTTTTTGACCGCGCTTGACCAATTCATTATAACAATCGGTAATACTGTGTTCTTTGCGAAATAGAGCTATCCTGGCACAGCTTAAAAAATCCCGTCCATTATTAAAAAAATAAAGCCCTGCGGGAACCAAATTCAAAGCAGAAGGTTTGGCAGATATCTCTTCAACAAAACCCCACTCGTCATTTTTAATATAGTATTCCGCAACTTTGTTATTTTCTTCTACCGTAAGAAGGCCTTCCAAATTTTCTTCCTCAATCCCCTCTATGGGTGGGGCGGATGAAAATCTGTCACCGCTGGAAATTATTAATTGCTGAAAATTATTTATATACTCTTGGGCGCAAACAGCAACCTCAAGCTGGTTGTTTGCCAAAGATGGTATGGATATAATTTTTATTTTCTCACCAAATATTTTTTTTAACTCTCCGTCTAACTGATTATTTTTTATCTGTTGTTCGTAAACTGCAAAAATCAACTGAAAATTGCCCTTAACCATAATATTTTCAAAGGATTTTATTGCCCACTCAACAGCGGTTTTACCCTTAACCTTTGCCAAAGGATTATAATTTTTAGGCAAAGTGATTAAAATATTTACTCGTTGGCTGTCAAAATCTTCCGGTCTAATATTATCCCATCCTTCAAAAACATAAGCCCTGTCATCTATTAACACCTGATTATATGGCTTGCCAAAATGAATTTCATCATAAGGGATATTGTGAAGCTTAAGCCAATCTTCGGTTGTCGCCCCAACTTTCTCTATTACCTTTTTTACATCCCCACCAGTGGTTTTCATATGTCTGGCGGTTTGTAAAATTATATAATGTCCGGCCGCCTTAAGCGCCCTTATTTTTTCTACTGCTCCGGGATTAATGGTAACATTTTCATATGTCTGCCCGGGTTTTTTTGTAGCGGAAATAGTTCCGTCTATATCTATGACTATGCGCATGAATTTACAATAACTTTACTTGATTGTTTCAAACAGCTCTACACCAATTTAAAATAAGTATTTCCGCCGTCAAAGAAAACTCTTTTATACCCAAAACCGTTTAAATATTTATCAAAGACTTTTCCTTCGATGCAAATAAACTGCGGTTTTACCTTCCAATCATGACTTTTTAAAACCTCCCATTCGTATGCCTCAACGTCTATTTTAAGAAAATCTACCGGCCTGTTTGCCTGCTTAAAAATTTCGCTCAAAGGTACTGTTTTTACTTTGCGTATAGTTACATTGTTCAAGTCCCATTTGTCTTTTGCCGGCAGTTCAGAATTGCAAGTTGAACCAACGGTTGCCCATTCTTCATGGGGCTCAAAAAAATCTACCGTTTCGCCCGAGCCTATAGCATAGTTCAAATTTATATCTTCCGGCCTAAACTCAATGAGTCTTTTATGCATTCTTTCGCTTGGTTCCACATTTATTCCCAGCCAACCAAGTTCATAAAATTTTTTAGTTACGCTAATTATATTTGGATCATTGGCTCCAATATCTATATAAAAACCAACCGACTTATTCTGCATTAAAATATCCAGGATTAAGTCTTCTTGGTCTTCGGCATAACTAACCTAACTTCGTGACTTTAACAATAAAAACAGCTTGACTTTCAAACGATGCTACTTATATATGGATCTTTGGAATTTTGTCATTGGCTAATTTATTAAATAATACTGCTACCACTATTTACTGCCTTCAAAACTCTTTAACAAACTTTCTCCTAAACTGTCCATTTGTTCAAAAAATGCCAAAGATAACTTTTTCATTTCCGGAGTGATTATTGGAGAAAATTCATTGGCTTGCACAAACTGGTTTAAACTATTCTTTTCCTGATCCCACATTTTTCTTAACTCCATAGCTCCCTCCGGCCCTTTGGCAATAATTTGGTCAAAAACCCTGGCGCCTATTGTCGGCACCGAACCAACCAAAACACCCCAAGCCACACAGTCTAAAGTGCGCATGCTGGCGGTAATTATTTCCGCTTGACCCAAATTGCCTTGAACTATATATTCCAGCTGTTCTCTGGCATTTATGCCAACCTCTTCCATCCGACCGGTTAAAGTACTCACATACCTGACTCCGTAAGTAAAACACTTTAATGCCGTGGCGCAATCGGTTACGCCGGTAACATTTACTTCTATTAACTTTTCAAACTCCGGTACCATTTTTAAGACATGGGTGTAAGGGGGAATTTTCAAACCCACTTTGGTTACTCCGTCAGAAAGCGTCAAAATATGTTTAACATATTTTCTCATGGATTCCGCACCCATGGTCATTTGCGGAAATTGCACATAAACTATACCACCGGGCTTACCTTCTCTAATTTCCGTAATAGCTTTGCACATGGCGGGCACATGCTTATTAAAAGCTTCCATAGTTACGCAACCAACTTTAGTTAAGGCATTAGGATTGCTGGTAATTCCCACTACATCTGCGCCTTCAAAACCGCCATGAGTTTTTAAAAAAGCCCAGGCAGTTTTGATATATTCAATGTCCGCGGTATCAAAGAAAAATCGAGGTTGTTTGTTTGTCATATTTACTCCTTTTAAATTAATTACTAATTTAATTATTTTTCAAACTCTTTTACATCCTCCGGCGTCCCTAACGCCACCATATGTTCACTCATAAATGCATACACAGGAAAATTATTTTTTAAAACATAACTTACTGCCTGCGACATATAGTACTCGCCATTCTTGCCAGGAGGTTCATGTTTTAAAATCTGGCCTGCTATATTTTCAAAAAATTCAACTGAGCTCCAATAAAAAAATCCTATCATTGGCTGTCCATTTTCCAAAAAAGATTTTTCTTTCAGTTCTTTTACTTTTTGTGTTTGAGGATCAACGGCACAAAAGCACCATTTAAAATCACTCTTATCTTTTTGCTTAAAATAACTTAATATAACGAAGTCTTTTTCTTTAATACTGCTTAAAACGGTTCCAAAATTTAAAATGTCATACTTATTGTCGGAATCAAGAAATGCCACAGCTTCGGATTTCTTAAGAAGCAAATCTTTTGAAGTTATATACGCTGTTTCCAAGTTGCCTCGAGTGGTTCTGCCAAACTGTTTAAAACGTACATTCTCTCCATACAGCTTTTTTAACTTCTCCGTAATATTATATTTTTCATCATGTTCACTGCGAATAGCAAAAGAAAGATTATTATTAATTAAAGATTCAACTGAAGACATGGTCCATTCAAGTATAGTCTTGCCATTTACTTCTATTAGAGGCTTTGGCACGGTATAACCCTCTTTTACAAACCTCTGCCCTTCTCCAGCCATAACAACCACTAATTCCATAAAAGTTCGTTTAATAATTTTATCCCCGATAAGTACATAGCCAATTGCCTCTTCTCACTGTCATAATGTCGTGCGCACATCCCGACGTAAATGGTGGCCTGAATTAATTTAATCCGCGCCACATCGTACTTGGAATAAAGTTGGTCATTAAAAATCCGATTAACTACCATTTTGTTGAAATTGAAATATTTTAAAATAAACTCATTATTATTCTTTTGGGTTATTTTAAATTGGTCATAAATAATATATTCGTAACCGACATCTGTTGAATGCATCAGTTTGGCTAAGTCGTAATAAGGGTCTCCATATACAGAAAATTTGCCAAACTTCCCCCGCGGATCCACAAACCGTAAAATTGTTTTATTATCCGCTAAAAATCCAACCAAAATATTGGAAAAACAAAAATCCCCATGAATAATGCTAGGCGATAGTTTTGAATTTAAAAGTTTTTTCCCAAACTTTTTTTTAATCTTTGGCCAAATAGAATCAAAGTTCAAATACTCCACCCCATTAATAATTACGGTTTTTTGGGCTGTTAATTTTTTAAAGGTCTTAAACCCTTCGGCCAATTTTTTATACTCGGCCTCTGTTTTTTCAATGTACATTGCCCGCATATCTTTAACAAAAAATCCGGGCAAAGTAGTCTTATGGAATTCCAACAAAATTTCTTGAATTTGACTGGCAATCCCCTTCCATTGTTTTGGCGTAAGCTTCCCTTCTACTAATAACTTGCCTAAATTCTCGTAAGGGTAAAGTTCCAATTCCAAAAAATACTGCTTGGTATCCTTTAAAAACCCACTGGAAACCAAACGCGGGTAAAAAATTGAAAGATTTTTTGGCAAATGCTTATAATATTCAGTTTCCTGAACCAATCTTTCTTCTTTTGAGAATTTTTTTATTGTAGAGTTGCTATAATTAAAAGTAAAAGAATTATAGGCTCTCGTTATAAACTTTTTCATAAATTTGCTTTACGTCAATTAAATGCAAATTGTGCTTTTTTGCATAATTAATCATATCTTTGCCTTTGGTCATTGTGCCGTCGTCGTTCATTATTTCTATAATCACCGCCACCGGCTTGTGTCCAATTAGCTTCATAAGCTCAACAGCCGCTTCGGTATGCCCTTGGCGCTCTTTAAGCAGATTTTGCCTGGCTTTCAATGGAAACAAATGCCCAGGCTTTTTTACATGCTCCGGCTTGGAATTTTCATTTAAAAGTACATTTATGGTTTTTAGCCTGTCGTGTACGGACATCCCTGTGGTGGTTGTAATGGCATCCATGGAAACTGTAAAAGGTGTCTCAAAAGGGTCGTTGGTTTTTTCAACCATCATAGGAATTTGCAACCTTTCCAAAATTTCTTTGGTGGTGGGAACACACATTAAGCCACGAGCGTGCTTCATGGCGAAAACCAAATTTTCAACCGAGGCCATTTGACCGGAGATAATTAAATCGCCTTCATTTTCCCGGTCAATATCGTCAACGACAATAATTGGCTGGCCTGATTTTAATGCATTTAATGCATCATCAATTGGGGTCTTATTTTTTTCCATATTAATGTTAGTTAATTTATTTGTTAATAATTTTAAATTTACTTAATATAAACCTGGTAAAAAAACTTTTAAAGATTATAAGGTCTTCAGCGTCCGTAAAGCCAAATAAATAATAGAGTAAAAAATACAGCAATACCGATGCCGGACCAAAAATCAACAGTAGGGGCAGGGTGTTAGTATACGGCAATACACCAAAATAAATAACAAAGCCGGCGACAATGGCGGTAATAATTAATTTTGTGTAAAGCTTTAAATATTCATTAAATCGGTCAGTCAAGTTAAAATGCCGGTATTCCACCCACCAAAAAGCATAAATCATAGGCAGTACGGAGACTAAATAAGCCCAAGCCGCCCCAATTATTCCCATTGAAGGAATTAATACAAGCAACATAATTAAGTTGATAATAACCATTATTACCGACATCCGAATAAGAAATTTTGTCTTGCCTAAACCCAAAAGTAAGCTCTGCAGAGGAATATACAAACCGACAAAATAATAAGTTACGGCTAAAATTATTAAAATACTGGTGCCGTTTTGGGCAAATTCAGCTCCAAGCCAAAAAAATAAAATTTTATTTGCAAATAAAATAACGCCTAAGGTGATACCGGCAGCCATAATGGTCAGACTGCGAAAAGCACGGATATAAATACTTCGCAATTTATCCTGTTCTCCGGCGCCTTCCAGCGCGCTAGCCATTGGCAGGAACATGGGGGCAAGGCTGTTAGACACGCCGGCGGCGCGCAGGGCCACGTTGCCTGATAAACTATAATAAGAAAGCTGGGCCGGCCCCAAGAATACTGGAATAATCAACCGGTCCAAAAAAACCAAAGCGGTAGATGCCAAATTGGAAACAAAAGTCTGCAATCCAAAACGGTATGCTTTTTTGATTTCCCATATATCCCAACGCATACGGAGTTTAACTTCCGGCAATTCCCTAGCTGCAACTTTACGATAAATTAAAAATACTATTGCCGATATCAAAACATTAACAGCCATAATTGCTTTTAACTGATAATTCATGGCTAAAACGACAACGGTAAGCAAATTAGAAACTATTAAGGTAAACATGCCGACTTTTGCAACTATATCAAACCGCTGTAAGGCATGAACTATTGATATTGGAGCCAAAGCAATGCTGTTTAAAAAAAATGTAACTCCGGAAAGAGCCAGCACCACAAAAATATTTTGCAAACTGCCCATCTCAATGTGAAAAGCCGGCAATAACCATTTGCCGATAACCAAAGATATGACTAAACCGGCAAAGCCAAAAATATAAGACAAGGTTTTGGCGGAATTTAAAAGTTTTCTTAAAGCGGAAAAGTCTTTACGCGCATGATATTCCGCAGTATATTTTGTCAAAGCTGTACCTAAACCCAAATCCACATACCCCAAAAATGAATTAATGGTATTTACCAAAATAAAAATTCCGTATTCCACCACTCCCAACCGATGCACGGTAAAAGGAGTTACTACTATCGCCAACACAATCGGCAAAGCGTAGCTAAGAAAAAAATAGCTGGAATTACGCAAAGTTTTATAAGTTAAAGAATCTGTTTCCATAAACCTTCTCTCAATTTAAACTCCAATTATTTTTTCTTGCCAATGAATATATAAGTACCATAATTCTGTTCCGGATGTCTGGTCTCGGGTCTGGGTAGAATTTTTTTCAGCTCATTGCTATATCGCGGAGTGAAATAATCATCCAAAAATTTTCCGTTTAATTTAATCGGATGCCCCACGTCATCGCGCCAGCTTTCCACTTTTAAATCTTCGTGGTTGGATAAATCCTGCCCAAGCATAAAATATCCGCCCGACTTTAAAACCCTCAAAGATTCGTCCAAGCACAACTTGGCGTCTTCCACATGGTCGAGCACATTGTTGCAAATTACCAAGTCAAACATATTGTCGGGATATTCAATTTTTTCCGCCTTGCCGGTTGTCGCGTAGATCTTTTTTTTCTGGGTCATCTCCGATATCCAGTTCATTCTAAATGCCTTATACAAATGCATTAAAGGATCTGTGCAATAAATTTGGCTAATTTGGACGATCCTTGAAACTAGCCTAACGTTGGTATAAGGTCCACTGCCAATTTCCAAAACTTTATCCATTTTTTTGGGTAAAACTTTATAATTTTCAAATTTATCCATCCACCAATAATTCCAATCATCTCCGCAATAAAAATCCCGAAATTTTATATATTGCCAAATTCTATATGGATTTTTCAAAGCCTTTATAAACTTATAAATAAGCTTTAAATAGCCATTCTTGCGGTTATTTAAAACCATCCCATAACTCTCATATTCCTGGGCTTTTAGCCAAGTTTCTTCGGAAACTTTAATTATTGAAGGGTCATTGTTGTTTTCCATAATATATAATTAATTATTTGTTAAATTATTTTAATTTTAGTAGCGAAATATCTTTTTCAAAATTGGTATTAGCCCAAACCTGTCTAAAAATTTTCTGTATGGAAAGGCTAGACGTTTGAGGCGAAAACGGAAGGATTTGAAATTCAATTGCCTTTTTTGAAACTTCCATGGATCCCTTATAATTTCCAAATTTCTTTTAATCGCTACCTGCTCTTGGGCTTTATCTAATTTGGGATTAATATCCAGTTGTTTGATCTTTGGTTTCCAAAAAAGCGGAACGTCTTCAAGACCAATTTTTAAATCCGTACCGTATTTAATATCCTCAAAGCTGTATTTTTTTGCCATGGGGTTTATATTCGTCCACCCTGGGCGGTAAGAATCATAACCGTAAGCGATTTTAATATTATCTTCAAAAAAACCTTGGGGGATAATTAAGGGCGGAATTACCTCGTTCCAAATTTCATGCTGGTACCCAAGCATATGTTCATACTGGTCAAAGTGTGCGCAAAGTTCCTTTTTAGGAATTAACTCTATTTGATCTTTACTGCGCACTTCATAAAGATCTTCGGCCCTTATTATAAACCTGTCCCCCAAGTCTTTAAAAGTAAACCAATCCCTAAATAAATTTTTATTTACAATTTGAATGGAACTATAATCCCCCAAGGGGCAATAAACACATAAACAATCGTCGTCTTCTTTTAATAGCTTGGCACCTTTACCAAAATAACCATAAAAAGAATCCAAGGCGCGCAGATAGGAAGTCCAAGTGGAATAGGCAATGGAGACAAATGGATTTTGGACCGTAAAACTTTCCGCTTTTTTTATGAGTCTATCAATATATGCAACATCGCTTTCCTGACTAATTAACATTGGCTGGTCATTGTTCGGTGAATAAAAAACCCAATCATCATTTATAGCATCCAAAATCTTAACAGATTCCTGATAGTCTTTCTGACTGTCACTCCGCTCATGAATTATTTGTGCTTTCGGAAATAAATTTAAAATAAACTTATCAAAACTTTCTATATCTTGAGAAGAAGCATTTTCCAATTCATATTTTATGAGAACATGACTCCACGGATATACTGCGTAACTGGCCAAAGTATATTTGGTTATGTCTATTTTCCTCGGCATTTTATAAGCCGGTGATTTTGAACGAATATCCTCTTTTGCCGCGTAAGGATTTCTGGGCGACAAGGATTTGTCTGTAATTAAAGTGTCAAAATATAGAATCATACAAATTAAAATTTTTACCAAGTTTTGGTTTTTTCTCGAGCCTTTGTTTTAATTTTTTGATAAACCTTCACAGCCCCCTCTTCTACTACCGGAGAAACTAAATGCAAAATTTCATGGCCTAAAATTCGGTATTGTTTACCAATTTTATTTGCCCTTAATAAACCGCTTTTTAACATACGTTTAATGGTGCTATTGCTTATTTTAAGCAATTCTTGGGTTTCTTGGGTTGTATATATTTCGTTAGGTTTTATTTCAGCCATAAGTAAATTTCAATGCTAATTCAATAGTATCATTGGGTGTCATTAGGTGTCAAATTTAAAGGCTCAACCGTTGGTTGAGCCTTTAAATTATGCTTATATAAGCCTTTTTTATTATAAAGTGTTTTTATACCACTCAATAGTCTTTTTTAACCCGGTTTTAAAATCCACCTTGGAAACAAACCCGAATTCTTTTTTTGCCCTGGATACATCCAATTTTCTTCTGGGCTGGCCATCCGGTTTAGTTTTATCCCAAACAATTTTTCCGTTAAAACCTACAATTTTTCCAATTAACGTCACCAGTTCTTTAATTTTAATTTCATTTGATGAGCCTAAATTCACTGGCTCGGACTTATCGTATTTTAATGTTGCCATAACAATCGCTCTGACCGCATCATCTACATACAAAAACTCACGGGAAGCCTTGCCTGTCCCCCACACCACCACCTGCTCGTCATGATTTTCCATAGCTTCCACAAATTTCTTTATTAGCGCCGGAATTACATGGCTGGAATTTGGGTCAAAATTATCGTTCGGACCATAAAGGTTAGTAGGCAATAAATAAATGCCATTAAACCCATACTCACGCCTATAAGCCTGAAGCATTTCCATTAACATTTTTTTGGCATTGCCATAAGGAGCATTGGTCTCTTCCGGATATCCATTCCACAAATCTGTCTCTTTAAACGGCACCGGAGTAAACTTTGGGTAAGCACAAACTGTGCCAACCTGAACAAATTTTTTTACCTTAGCTTTACGCGCTTGCTCTATCATATTTATACCCATTATGGCATTGTCGTAAAAAAGTTTACCCGGGTGTTCCCTATTATAGCCAATGCCTCCGACATTAGCCGCCAAATGAATTACCAAATCCTTATTTTTAACTGCCTTGACGCAATTCTCCGCCAATCTTAAATCCAGCTCCCTGCTCCTTGGGCGGCTAATATTTTTATCTTTGGCGCCATGCTTTATTAATTCCTCGTAAACCTTAGTCCCAACAAATCCGTGCCCTCCGGTAAGTAAAATTTTTGAATTTTTGAGATTTAACATTTTATTGTAATTTAATGCTTTGATTATTAAATAAAATCGTCTCCAGACGATAATTTTTTGCCAATTCTTCGTCTTCCTGTTTTATAAGATGAGTAAAACCACAGCGGCGATAAATCACATTATTCTCCACAACTTGGCGCATGCCCCCCCCGGCCGAAAGCCCACCGCCGTCTACTCTAAATTCTCCAGCCAAACTTTTTGCTTTTACTAAATTACCAGGCAATTTTGCCGCCCTAACACACCAATCAAAATCCCCGGCAATTTTAAATTGCTCGTCAAACGGCCCAACTTTTTCATACAATTTTTTTGTAAACATAAAAAACGGACCACAATTCATTTGATGCAAAAAGTCATTTTTGGTTTTTTCATTAAATTCCGGAATTTTGTCTTTAATTGTCTGCTTGTGAACCAAAAAATAATGTCCAAAAATTTTCAAATACCTGTTAATTTTAAACGGGAAATAAACCAATTCCGCGCCGCCGGAAAACAGCTTTAACCCTTCCAAAACCGCTTCCGGGTAGCGAACATCATCCACATTCCAAAAACCGATTATTTCTCCAAAAGCCATCCCAACACCCCTATTCCAAGTGGCATACAGCGGCTCTCGCGCAATGGAAAAAAATTTAAACCAGTTATTTTTTTCAAAATCCTGCGCAAATTTTCTTTCCCGATCCGTCGGCTCATTGGCTATAGCAATAAGTTCAAATGAAATTCCATTCAACGATAAAAAATTAGCAAAACTTTTTAATTGTACAGAAAAAGAGTCTAAATAACGGTCGCTCTTATAAAGTGATGTAATAATACTAATCATTTTTTATTTATTATTTCTTCATTTGCTTTATACCAAGCTATGGTGCGTTTAAGCCCTTGGGCAAAATTTACTTTTGCTTTAAATCCAAAGAGCTTCCTTGCCTTAGATACATCCATAACTCTTCGCCTTTGCCCTTCGGGCTTGGTTTTGTCCCACACAATTTTTCCTTTAAAACCCACAAGCAAAGAAATTTGCTCTGCGATTTTTCTAATGGGGGTTTCTTCTCCACTACCTATGTTGAGCGGCTCTGTCCCTTCGTAATTTAAAGCCGAAAGCACTACAGCGCGCGCCGCATCTTCCACAAATAGAAATTCCCTGGTAGCCTTACCACTGCCCCACATAACAACTTCCTTAATATTTTCCCGCTTGGCCTTTAAAAATTTATGTACTAGAGCCGGAATTACATTAGCGCGATCTAAACTAAAATGGTCCCCGGGGCCGTACATATTGGCTAAAATTAAATTAAAACCCTTAAACCCATACTGCTGACTAAAAGCGCGCAAAGCCGCGTCTACCATTTTTTTAGATAAGCCGTAAGAGTCATTTCCGGCTTCCGGCAAACCGTTCCAATAATCTTCTTCTTTATAAGGAATGGGTGCTGTTTTTGGATAACTGCCCACTGTTCCGGCCAAAATAAATTTTTTTATTCCCTCTTCGTATGAAGCTTTAACCAAATTTATGCCCATAACTGCGTTGTCGTAAAAAACTTCGGCCGCGTGCTCGGTGTTGTATTTTAGCCCGTCAAAATTCGCAGCCAAATGAACCACCAAATCAGCGCCGGTTACAGCTTTTTTGCAGTCAGAAAACTTTCGCAAATCGTAATCTTTTCTACCCAGTTGGATAATTTTTTTTCGGCTCGCACCTGCTTTTACGAAAGCTTCGATAACTTGCCGGCCCAAAAAACCCCGTCCGCCTGTTATGATTATTTTAGAATTTTTTATACTTATCATAAAAAAAATGGTACCAATAACTATTTTAGTATAGCATAATTTTTTAGCGTCTTCTATTTACAAAAGTTTATTTATATGGTTAAATATAGAGTCGTGTCCCCCTTATGAAGGGGAAACCCAACGCGATATCGAAGTGGAGGAACACAATGAGAGGAATAGAAGGGGTGGTTTGTCGCCCTTTTCCGTCTGACCCATCGTGGTCAAACTCACGCCCGCAACGAGACTTGGTCTGCCTAATAAATGGAGACCCTGATCTGATTCAATACTTCAGGATTCAAATAAAGGAGCTTGTGCTCCACACCGCCGACTTCTTGGGCAAGCAGGGGCACCGCCATGAGTACGCGGAGCTCTACTTCGTCCGGGCAGGGGAAGTTACATTTGACCTCTGGGACAAAGATGCCGACACTAAGCAGCGCATTGTTGTCCCAAAAAGTTTTCTGCTTCTCATCCCGCCTGGCGTAGCTCACCGAGCCTATGGTCCGGCCGGTCTGGTGATGTTGGCCATAACCCAACATCCATTCAGGACAGGGTGCGACATCCCCGCTGACTTTAAACCGGTTGGGCCTCTGCCCTACGGACTCGTCTAAGCCTCAAAAGTCGTGGTTCTTGTTTTACAAATGCTCCCAAAGCGAATGTAGGCAGAACCACGACTTTTTTATATCCCAATTTTTACATCAGTCCCATGGCAGAAAAAATTTCCCTAAACCTTTGCTCATAAGTATGGTCTTTTATTGTGCGCTCATACCCGGCTTTAGCAATGGCGTTTCTTTCTTCTTCATGCTCCATATAATACTTACATTTCTCAATTAAATCCTGCTTATTTTTGAAAATTACTATTTCTTTTCCGTTTTCATAATAGTCTGTTAAATTATCGGCATCACCGGTAAGTAAAAATCCTCCTGTGGCAGGAATTTCAAAATTTCTGCTTTTTATTTGCCGGCGCTTCATAGCTAAAGCAGATTTTAAATTTGGCAAAAAATTTCGGGCGTTAAATTTATACTTTCCTAATTCTTTTTTAATAAATAATTTACCCATGAGCTTAAGTAAAAAAGCCGCGCCAAAAGCGCTACTTTCGGTAAAATTTAAATTAATTTCGCTATTGCTCCAAATTTGCGCGGTTTGTTCTTTAGGCACAGTGCCTGCCGGCCAACCGGTACCAAAAGCTTTCACCGGCAAACCGGCATTAGATAAATATTTTATATACTTTTCCCTAATGCTATAATTTAACCCGACAAAAGTTATGTCATATTTTTCTTCTTTGCTTTGGGGGAAAAAAAGTTTTGGATTAACCGCCCACTGGGAATGAATAACATTTTTTATCCCCAGTTTACGGTATTTGTTCAAAGCTTGTGAATCAGTTGTTGCCACGGCAGTAAATAAAGGCGCCCAATATTTGGAGAATATAGGGAATCGCCAATGATCATCCGCAAACCAATTTAAAGTTTTGGTATTGGTTTTTTTTGTTATATACTCGATTGTCTCTTTTTTTTTTTCTTCCGTAAACAAAAAACAAAACAATAAATCCGGTTTGTCTTGCTTGACTTTTAAAATGAGCTGGCGATTCATCTCATCTCGTCCAACTTTTTCCATAATTTCGTCAAAAGGAAACATCTCCGCATTTACGCCTTCCATGCCAAATAAAGTCTCAAAAAAATTTTTATACTCAAAAGATTCCCCTCTTTTAGGATCTCCATATTCATTTTTCAGCCCGGCAAATAATATCTTCATAAATAAACTATGAACTAAATTCTAAATGCAATGGCAAATGATCGGAAACTAAATTATATGGCACCTGAAAATTTTCAACCTTAATATCTGAACTGACAAAAGCAAAATCCGCATAACTTTGGCGATTGTGATATTTATGCCAGGAAATTTCATTTCTGGTATTGGTTATGCCAAATTCTTTTATTAAATTTCTCAATTCTTTTTCTAAAATTTTTATACTTTTTGTTTCAAGCTCTAAATTAAAATCTCCAACCACCACTTTTGGACAATTATAATTTTTAATTAAATTCACTATTAAACGGGATTGATTCAATCTGTCTTCGCTGTCCGATTTATCTCCCGGAAACCAACAGCCATGAGGATTACCTATCAACAATTGTTTGCCGGCGTTCTTTAGCAACGCATATTGCATAATTTTTGGTTCATTTTTAAAATCTGCTTGCATTTCCGTGCTTTCGTTGCCGAAAATATACACAAAACCCGAATCTTCAATATTCCAAGGTTTCTTAACAAAAATTGCTTGACCTTGAAAAACATTAAAGTCCACTTTTTTCATATCCATCCAGCCTTTATAGGCCGGTGAAAATATTGCCTCAAAATCGGGCAATAATTGTTTTAACTCGCTAAACAAATACGGATGGGCTTTTTGAAATTTCTTTGGGCCGGAAACGGCACTAAAAACTTCCTGAAAACAAAAAATATCCGCAGTAACGGATTCTTTTTGCAAATAATCAAACAATATACTGTCTTGCCTCCCCCCCCATAAATTTAATGAAACTAACTTCATTTCAAATTTTAAGCCTTAATTAATTTTTCCGGGCTAAGTCCAGCCTGCTTTAAATCCGCTTTCAACATAATTTTGACCAGCTCTTTGAATTTTACTTTCGGCTCC
>Ga0172369_10004286_pt1 | contig 18190 bp, 13 predicted proteins | sample LakKiv25m_FD_114539 | JGI IMG/M metagenome (GOLD analysis project Ga0172369, IMG submission 114539) | Freshwater microbial communities from Kabuno Bay, South-Kivu, Congo - kab_022012_11.25m | ecosystem: Environmental > Aquatic > Freshwater > Lake | place: Democratic Republic of the Congo...
CTCGACAGGTCCGGACACCTGCGACGGCGGTGCGCCCACGGAATGCACGCGATACCCCTTTCCAGGCGGGAGCTTGCGAAATACGAGACCGCCCATATGGTCTACCGTACCGACCGCCATCGTGGCATCCTGGCCATCGCGCGCCTCGAGTTGCATGTCCGGTGCTGCGTGGGTCACGAAGATCTGGCGCACGCTGCCGCGCACGACAAAGGGGGCGTTGCCCGGATCGACCGCATCTGCACCGGCGGCGTCGGCGGTGTCCATTGCGGCCGGGACGTCGGCAGCCGATGCATCAGAGGCCAATGCGTCGGCGGCGTCGGGGCTTGCAGACGAGTCCGTCCCTTGGCTCGCGTCGGCTTTGGCAGGCGTGGCTGGGGAAGTGGCGCATCCAGAAACGAGCAACGCGGCCATCGTGAACACAATCAGGTATTGATTCATCTGGTTCTCTTCGGTTGGATGACGTGAACAGGCCAGGCTGCAAGGCCGGCGGCAGGCTACACGCGTGCGCCGCAGGCGGCAAGGCAATCCCGCCGTTGCCCCACGGCCACGCAGCGGCCCACGGCTGCCGAGCAGCTTCGCCGCACAAGTGATTGACCCAAGCCTGTTGACGGGGCGCGGGCTTGATCCTCGCTGCGAATAGGCATTGCATGGCCATGATCGAACCGCGTAGAGGTCACCGGTTGCCGACGAGGCCCTGGATGTGGACGAACGACCTTGGCCACGACAAAGCCGCACCCGCCGAAACGGCGACGGCGGTCGTGCTAGTGGCCGTGCGCGACGCTCGGCTGGCTCGGGCGCTGGCCGAGGCTGTCGGCGTAGACGGTGTCGTCGTGGCGGGTCGCGACGTCGCGCCGCTCGACGCGGCCGTGCGGCACGGCGCTAGCGAAGTCCTGCTCGATGGTCACGATCCCGACGCGTTGGAGGATGTCCGCCAACTGGTCGCGGCCGGTCGCCACGTCCTTTGCGCCGTCGCCGCCGAGCCGCCGGAATTGCGCGGGCGTCTGACACAGGCCCATGCCGATTGCATTGTCACGCCGTTTGTCGCGGAGGAACTGCGCGCGCGCGTGTCAGGCGGATTGGTGTTTGCGTCCGCACGCATGGCCCAGCATGGCCAGCGCTCGGCAGAGGAGCGCTACCGCTTTCTTGCCGAATCGATGCCGCATCTGGTTTGGACCTCGACGCAGCAAGGGCAGATGGACTACAGCAACGAGGCATTCGCGAAGTACACGGGACGCCGATCGGCGGAACTTCTGGGCACGCGCTGGATCGAGGCGATTCATCCAGAGGATCGGCCACGCATCGAGGAGTTGCGCCTGCGGCGGATCCGCGCAGGCGTGGCCTACAGCGTGGAATTTCGATTGCGGCGCGAGGACGGCGAGTTCCGGTGGTTTCAGGCACGCGTCGTGCCGCGCCACGAGGATGGCAAGATCGTCCAATGGGTAGCTTCAGCCATCGACGTCGAGGACCTGAAGGAAGCCGACGCGCGCATGCGCCGTGCCCAGAAGATGGATGCCGTAGCGCGCGTTGCCGGGGCCGTGGCGCACGAATTCAACAACATGATGGCGGCAGTGCTTGGGTTTTCGGCGTTGCTGCTGCGCGACATCGACCCGGGTGACCCGCGTCGCGGCGATGTCCAGGCGATTTCCGAAGCCGCGGAGCGCGCAGCGTCGGTGACGCGGCAACTGCTGGCATTTTCGGGAGGGCAACTGGTGCGACCGGTGCCTCTGGCGCTCAGTGAGCAACTGATTGAAATGCTTCCGGTCGTCCAGCGCATGGCCGGTCCTGGGATTGACGTCGAGATCCACGCCCATGTCGACAACGCCTGTGTGCGCCTGGATCGCGGCCAGTTCGAAGAGGTGCTCCTCAACCTCGCCATGAACGCCTTCGAAGCCATGCCGGGCGGCGGTCGATTGACGATCGAGTCGGACGTCACAGAGTTCGACAGTTTGGCTTTGCCGCGTCATCCAGATGCGACCGTGGCGCCTGGCCGCTACGCGATGCTCGCCGTCAGCGACACCGGCCACGGCATTGCGGCGGACGTGCGCCCGCACGTGTTCGAGCCCTTTTTTACGACCCACTGCGCCGCGGAGGGCCGTGGCCTGGGCCTTGCCGTCGTCTACGGCATCGTCAAGCAGGCTGGCGGCTACGTCTGGGTCTACAGCGAGCCGGGCCATGGCGCGACCTTCAAGGTCTACCTGCCGCAGCTGGAAGTGTTGCCGGCCGCGGTCCCGCCGCCTGTTGCGACGCAGGTGGTGCACGGCACAGTCCTTGTCGTCGATGACGAACCCCTGATGCGGCGCCTCGGCGGACGCATCCTTGCGCAAGAAGGTTTCCAGGTGCTGGAGGCGGCGAACGTCAGCGAAGCGTGGTCCCTGCTGGTCAAGGGCGCGGGCAGCATCGATGTCGTCTTGACCGACATCGTGATGCCAGGCGGCAGCGGTCGCGAACTCGGCGAGCGCATTGCCAGTGAATTTCAAGGTGTTCGCGTGCTCTACATGTCCGGCTACACCGACGACGAAGTGCTGCGCCGCGGCTTGTTGCCCAGGGGCGTGACATTCCTGCAGAAGCCTTTTGGCGCCAAGGCATTGGTCGAAGCGGTGCGCGCGTTGCTGGGGCAAGGGACCGATGCCCGTGCGTGATGTCTCACGCGACTATTTCGCCTCCAGGAACTTCTTGGCCGTCATCTGCACTTTCAAGGCCTTGCGCATCGCCGCGTCAAACGTACTCTTCTCGCCAGCCGCAGCCGACTTCGCCCGCGCATCCTCGATGAACTTGCGGCGTTGCTTGTCCAGATCCGCGAGCTTCTTCTGAATTGTTTCGCGATCCTTCGCCTTTCCCGACACGTATGCCTCGCGCTGCGGCGCCGACATGGGCTTCATCTCGTCGGGCAGTTCCGCCTCCGCCATCTTGGCCGGCGCGGCCTTGTTGGCCTTGGCGGCGTCGACCAGATCCCATTCCTCGGCCTTGTACAAGGACTTGGACTTGGCCATCGCCCTCTCGACCGACGCAGATCCGCCGGCCCGCTTCGAGTTGGCGTCTTGAGCCACCTGGCGCTCCTTGGCCGCCCTGCCTCTGCCGCCAGCCCCGTATCCGACATAGGTTTCACTCAGCTTGTCACCGAGTTGTGCAATCTCTGCGTCATAAGGCGTCGCCACGCTGGTCTGCGCCACGTCCTGATCGATGGCCATGAAGTTGCCGCGGCCCAAGTCAGCTCCATTGCGCCATTTTCCCGTGACGCCCTCGTCCATGCTGCCGCAGTGGATCGTGTTGACGGTGATGCCGTTCTTGAGCGCCTTGGCGACAGCTTCGCGATAGTCGACGCGACCTTGCGTGAACGGCTCGTTGCCGGCGATGAAGATGGCGCGGTAGTCGTCCGGGTCGCGGCTCCATTGGAGGCCGTCGACGGCGCGATCGATCACCATGCCACAGTATTCGTCGCCGCCGTTGGTCTGCAGTGCGAACAAGGCCTCTGAAATCTTGTCGAGGTTGGTCGTCAACGGGCTGACCATGCGCAGGTAGCCTTCACCCGCAGCCAGGCTGGCTTTGCCGTACTCGTAGAGCCCGACTTCTACGTCGGGCGCGCAGCCGCCGCGCTGATATCGCGCGATTTCATTGACAATGCGCCACAACTCGGTCTTGGCCTGACCGATCAGGCCATCCATGCTGTTCGATGTGTCCAGCAAAATGGCCACCTGAACGCGCGGATGGCGGCCGCCGCAGACTGCCTGCACGGCCTCGTGGCCGGACGCGGGCTGGGCGAGGGCGCAAAGCAGACCGGCAATGACGAAAGTGATGCGAAACATGGCGAACTCCTTGCAACGAATGAACCCGCGCCGCCAGACCGCATGGCCGGGGCTGGTGGATCAGACGCAGCAAGGAGCGGTCGGATCTAGGCGTCTGTCGAGGACGGGCCCTGCAGAGACAAGTACAGCGCGCGAAAACGCTGCATCACTGCTGCCACACTGTAGTTCGCCAGCACCTCGGCGCGGCCGAGCTCGCCAAGTCTTTGTCGCAACTGCGGATCAGCCAGCAGCCTCGCCAACGCCATCTGCAGCGCGGCCGCGTCGCCGACGGGCACCTCGAGGGCCCGACCGTCGGCAATCACGTCGGGAATCGCCCCGACGGGGGTCACCACGCACGGCAGCCCGGCGGCCATCGCCTCCAGCAGCACGTTTGGCAGCCCTTCGCGCCACGTCGGCAGCGCGAACACGTCAGCTTCTCGATAGATTCTCGAGACTTCGTGCGGTGTCAGTTGTCCCAGTTCGATGAGGCGGCCTGTCTCGCGCAGCCGCGCCAGCGCCGCCTGCAGCGCGGCACGCTGGCCCGCGTCGATCGCTCCGCCCAGTTCGCCGACGAGCACCAGATCACAGTCTGCAAGCGCAAGCATCGCCGTCGCGAGTTCCGTCACGCCTTTGAGCGGTGTCAGCGCCCCGACGAACAGGACCCGCGGCCGCCCGCGTGGTGGCAGCAGCGGCGCGCCAGCCGCGTCCATATCGTGGAGATCAACCATGTTGCCGATGCGATCCACGCGCAGTCCCGGCAACTCGTGCCTCAAATAGGCCTCCAACTCGCGCGACAGCACCAGCACCGCGTTTGCCTTGCGCAACACGCCGTCCAGCGCCTTGCGGCGCGCCGCGTCGAGCCCCTCGCGCCACGCAATGATCTGTGTTGACGCGTGGATGTGCAGCACGGTCGGCACGCGCGCCGCCCGGCACAGCGCCAACGCCACGGCGTCGCGCGGCGTCGCCCAGAACAGCGTCGTCGTAATGTGGCAGACGTGAGGCTTGTGTTTCACAAGGATGCCAGCTAGTTGCGCCAGTGCGTTGCCGGCAGGCTTCAGGCGATCGAGGCGAAATGCGCTGCGCTCCGAGAAGCCGGTCGCTGGCGGCGCGATGTTCGCGATCGCAACGTCCAGCCCGTACGCCGGCGCCGCGGCCACGTAGTGCCCGGCCCAGCGCCCCACGCCACCCATCGGCGGCGGCATCGGCGCCCATAGAGATACGCGCAGCGGTTCCATCTCAACCCCGCTTCATCACGCGTGCAACTTCGCGTTTAGCTTCCTTTTCCTTGACATCTTCGCGCTTGTCATGCTCCTTCTTCCCCGTGCCGAGACCGATTTCGACTTTCACTTTCGCACCCTTGAAGTAGACCTTCGTCACCACGCAGGACGTGCCCTTGCGCTTCAAATCATGTTCCAACTTCAAGATTTCGCGCTGGTGCAGCAGCAGCTTGCGCGGCCGATCCGGCACGGACGCAAACTGGTGCGACCACGGATACTCGGGGATCGACATGCCGTGCAAGAAGGCTTCACCTCTGAGGATTCGCACGTGGGCGCCGGGCAGCACACACTTGCCAGCGCGCAGCATCTTGACCTCACCACCGTCCAGGACGATGCCCGCCTCCCACGTTTCCTCAATGGAATAGTCGTGATACGCCCTCTTGTTGCTGGCGACGATGCGAATGCCGTCCTTGTCGGGTTTGGCCATGACACTCCCGGCGCGGGCTAGTAGAACGTGGTGCGGACGACAGGCTGGAACATGCTCTTATCGTGTGCACACACGGGGTTGAGCACGCACGCCTTGCACTCGGGCTCCGTCATTTCGGGGCAGCGCTTGCGGGCAGAGAAGAACGTCCAATCGATCGCGCCGAGATCGCGGCCCGAGGCGGCGCACAGACGCAGCACGGCGTCGCGGCAGGCCAGGCGCACCACGGCCTCGTCTGCCGGGCGCAAAAGCCTTCGTGCGCAAAGACTTTCGCGCAGCGCCTGGTCCGCAATCGCCACGATTCCCGTGCGCAGGCAGGTGCGCATGACGTGGTAGTCGACGACCGGCGCCAGATCGCGGCCATCGCCCGCATCGAGCCACTTTTCCGGACGCTGCGTCAGACACAAAGCCAGCAACATCGACTTCTTGCGCAGCGGATCTTCGCGGTACCCTGTGATGTGGTCGAGGGCCTGCAGCAGAGAGCGGACGGGACGATCCGATGCTTGGGCCGCTTGCACGAGGCTCTCCGGCGTCCAGCCCAGTTCCCACATGTCGCGGCCATAACCACGCAGAAGCGCGTGGTGATTCGCCAACACGGGCATGGGCACGGTGCCGTCGTCGTCACGAAACAGCGCCTCGGTGTCGCTCCAGCGCCAGGTGGCTTGGGCGCGCGGCGTCAGGCGCTGCGGTTCCTGGTCGAGCACGCGGCGGAACGCGGCATAGCAGTAGTCGGAACCCTTGAGCTTTTCGTGGTTCCATGTGGCGAACGTCGGTGCGTCCCAGGCGCCGTTGCGCGGCGTCCAGAAGCCGAACTGGTGCAGGCAAGCCGAAAAGAAGAAGTCCAGCGCGCCCGGCTGGTCGAGGTCTGGCAGATTGGGACCCACGAAGTCAAACGCTTGTATATCAGGCACATCGCGAAGGCAAACCGCCATGCGCTCGATGCGCGCGTCATCCAGGCTCACGCGCGGGTCGCGCATCAGGCTGCGGCGGTGATCGATCAGGCGCCGATCCGCCGCCAAGAGGCCGGCCATCCCAGGCGATTCGATGGTCAGGGAGGCGACGGCGGCGCCGAGGCGCACGGCCTCGGTGGGATGCAGCCCGGCCGCCAACCCGGCCAGCGCACCGCCACACACGGAATCACCAGCGCCAGTCAAATCCACAGGTTGCGTCGGAACGCAGGGCACGCGGGTGCAGTGATCGCCCTGCCAGACATCCGCGCCTTGGGCGCCGCGCGTGATGACGAGCACCTGGCCGGGACGCACCATGGGGCGGTCGTCGCCGAATACTTGCTCTGCCTCAAAAGCATTGAGGAAAAACAAGTCGACCGCTTCCATCAGCGCCCGCACGGCATCGGGTGCGCGGTGAACCATGTAGCCAAAAGTGCCTGCAGACAATCGGGCTTTCGTGCGCCTGCGCAGCGCGGCGACAAAACGCATCTGCAGGCCGGGGTCGTGGATGGCCGCGATGTGAATCGTGTCGGCATTCAGCAACGCATCCGGCAACATCGACGGGTCGAGCGTGTCTTCGCGGCCCCAGGACGCGCGCTCCAGACGCGCATCCCCGGCGTCGTCGTAGACGATCTCGAAGTGCGGCAGGTCCGCGACGAGGCAGGAAGGGCCCACCCAGTCCACGGTATGGGCGGCGGCTGCAAAGAGATCGGGCAAGGGATCCGGGCGCATGGCGAACAGGCGCACTTCCGCGCCCGCGCGCTGCGCAGCGACAGCCGTGTAGAGCGCGGCGCCGCCGGGCGTGACGACGGGCTGGCCGGCCGCGCGCAGGCGGTCGACGGAAGCTCCACCGATGACGAGGATGTTGGGGCGACGCGCCATGGGCCGGGCATGGTGGCACTAGCGGCGCGGGGGTTCAAGCCGCAACAGGGCGCGTTGCAGCGCGGGTGGCAGCGCGCTACCCTGCGCGCAACCTTCACGAGGAACTTCACGATGACTTTTTCCAACGCCATGACCCGCAACGTCGATCGCCTCGCCTTCCTGCCTGCACCGATTCGCTCGCGCGTGATCTCGAAGATTCTCGGTCGCTTCTTGCCCTACGTCGGCACCAGTGGCCTCTTGTATGAGGAACTGACCTCGCAACGTGTGGTGGTGAGCATTAAGAACCGGCGCCATGTGCAGAATCACATTCACAATGTTCATGCTGCGGCCATGGCGTTGATCGCCGAGACCGCGACCGGTTTTTGCATCGGCATGAACCTGCCCGACGATCGCCTGCCGCTGATCAAGTCGTTCACGGTCGATTTCTTGAAGCGAACCAAGGGCGACATGCGCGCCGTGGCGACCTTGACGCCAGAACAGGCGCAATACATTCGCGATACGCCCAAGGGTGAACTGCAAGTGCCGGTGACGGTGACCGACGAGACCGGCAAGGAACCGATTCGTTGCACGATGTTGTGGGCCTGGGTGCCGAAGAAGAAGTAGCAACGACGGGATCTTGCGCGCAAGCGGTGCATGGGCTCTTGGGCCCGGTAGGGCCGGGGCTTGTCCCTCGCCGCTCACGCAATGCGTCGACGAATCAGCCATCCAGCAAGGCCCAGCAACAGCAGCAGACCAAGGCCCGTGCCGCTCGTGCGACCCGCCGTGCAACCGTCTGTCTTTGCGTTAGTTGCTGCAGGCTGCTTGTCCTGCGGCACATCGACCCAGCCGCCTGCCGCGTCGATGCCGGGCACGTTGGTGCCGCCGTCCGTCGCGCCGGCATCTGCCTTGTAGACGGTGCCTGGCTTGGGCGCCATCTGACCATCGACCCAGCCCGGCTTGGGCGTACACCAGGAACCCGGCTTTTTCCAAGGCGTTTGCTTGGTCACCAGCGGGTCGCTCGGCGGCGGCAGCCAGGCCTTGACGGTCTTGAGGGTCATGCCCGCTGGCAGGCTTGGCTTGCCCGGCAGTGCGCCCATGATGGCGGTGTCGACGAGGCTGATATCCGATACATCGATATCGATCGGGTCCACATTCTCGTCCAACAGGCGCATCCGCAACGCCGCGGGCGCATTGGCAAAGCGGCTGTCCTTGGCGATCGTGAAGTCGAACACCCAGGAGCCCAAGCCGTCGATGCTGATGCGCTGACGATAGACTTCGTTGCTCCAACCGTTGGGGCACACACTGTTGCTGGCGTAGGTCCGCGCGCGCGCGACTTGCGGCAGGCTCGCGTGAAAGGCAAACACCGGATCGCGGTCCATCTCTTCGGGCGAAACACGCATCACCAATCTTGTCACGCGCTTCTGGCCGCCGAGCAGCTTGGCCACCTCGTTGATGGGCCCGACCACGTCTGTCGTCACCGCATCAGCCAGCGCTACGCCATCGATCGGCATCGCTTCGAGATCATTCTGGTTGAGCACCAACCCCTGCAGGTTGCAGGCAGGCGAGATGGGCATCTGCCAGTACTGTGCGCAAGCCTTGAGGTTCGCCAGCATTTGCAGCGGCGAGATACCCGGCCAGGTCTTCTCCAACTGCAGGATCTTGTTCAGGGCGGTAGCAATGTCGTCGGTCAGCGGCAAGTCGCCGTTCAGAAGGAATTTCGCCAGCGCCAGCATCGTCTTCATCTGCGCCAGATACTTGGGTTGAAAGTTCTGCAGTTGCGGTGCCAGCGCCTTGTTCGCCGGCGGCGGCAGCGAGCTCTCCGTGACAAACGCATGACCGCCCGCCTCGTCGATCGCCGCCGACATCACCTGCGCGTAGTTGTTCGGCACGGTGCCGGCGCCCAGGTTCAAGCGCAGCGGATTCACTTCGACATCCAAGTGGTTCTTGACGATGGCCCTTCCTGGCCCCGCCACTGTCACGATGACTGCCATGTCTTCGGCCGCCGCAATGGAGGTCAAGCGCAGCGGCACGCACGGCTCCGCGTCGTCCATCTCCAGCACAACAGGGCGGATTGCTTCGATACCTTGGCCGTTCTGCAGCTTGATCGCCACGAACTTGTCGCCCTTCTTGATGTGCGAATCGATGATCGGCAGCGCCTTTTGCGGCGTCGCATAGCCGTTGGCGTTGAGCCAGTCCAAAAGCGGTTTGGCCTCGCTGCCTTGCACGACGAGATAGTTATAGGGGCCGGTCTGACCAGAGGCGAGGATCTGCACGGTGGGGTCATAGTGCGCGCCGCCGTCGCTGGATGCGGCGTCCGCCCAACCACCGCTGGCTGCAGCGTCCATCGCCACCGGTTGGCCGTTGTACTGTTGCGGTTCGCAGCCCTCGGAGGGATTGCGGCAGTTCTCGTTGGCAAGGAACGTCTGTTGGTAGAACGCGCTGAACTGGCTATCGAGCGCGTCAAAGACCACCGCTGACCCGACGCCGACCTTGGGCAGCTTCGGCACCGGCAACACCCAGCCGAATTCGGTCGCCAGACCCGTGTAGCGCACCTCGACCCACACCGTCGACACCTTGGTCAACTCGTTGCGGACAAACAGGATTCTTTCAGCGTTCTGCACGACCGTCTGCTGGATGGTCGGCGTCGGCGGCGAAAAGCAGCCACCGCAGGCGTAGGCGGATGCAGTGGAAATGCTTACAAGTACGGCGAAAAGTCCCGCGGCGAGCAGCGGGGAATGGGTCAGGCGCATGGGGTTCTCCTCCAGCTGGGGCGCGACGCGGCGCGGCAGTGTACAGTCTAGATCAGCAAAAGGCGTGCCAGTTCGCGCGCGAAAAAAGGGTAGCGTGAATCCGATGTTGCCTGGCCGGACACCTTTGCTGTGTGGAAGAATCCCGCACAATGTGGAAAAATTCAACACAGCCAGGCAGGAAGCCAACGCGCCATGGTGCAAGTCATTCCTGCACAAGCACTTCATCGCGCCGCCGTCCGTGCCGGCCGCGCAACTCGCGCTCGACCTGCGCCAACGTCAACCCGCGCCGGGCCAGCAACGCCATGGTGAAGAAGACGACATCCGCCGCTTCCCAGACCGTATCGCGATCCGTCGGCGCCGCGGTCAGTTCTTGAGCTTCTTCCAGGATCTTGGCTTTGAGCAGCGCCTCATCGGCGAAGAGCTTCGCCACGAAGCTGCCCGCCTCGGGATGGACGAGCCTATCCTGTAGAATCGCTTCCAAATGCGCGAGATTGAATGATAAAGGTCCGAAACAGCTGCGTTGCGGCAGGTGGCAGGCGTTCCCTTCTTGCTCGATGCGGTACAACAGGCAATCGCGATCGCAATCCCATCGAACTTCGCGCACTTTCTGCGTGTGACCCGATGTCGCGCCTTTGATCCACTGCTGCTGCCTGCTACGAGAAAAGTAAGTACCTTCACCGGTTTCCAGCGTGCGTCGCAGCGCCGCCTGATCGGCCCACGCGAACATCAGCACCTGACCGCCCATGTCCTGCACAATCACCGGCATCAACGCGCCGGTCTTGTTCCAGTCGAGCAGCGCCAGATACGCCTCGGAAAGACTCAGTGTTCCCGTATAGATGGCCATGCCGAGCTGGCAGGACGCGCCCAGCTTGTCGAGTTCGGTCACTTCCGCCACCGTCGTGATGCCGCCAGCCGCCACGACGTGGTTCTGCGTGGCCTCGATGACCGCCCGCACTGCTTGAATATCCGTGCCCTGCATCATGCCTTCGCGCTCGACCACGGTGAACAGGAATTCGCTGCAAAAGGGTTCCAGCGTCTTGGCGCGTTGCACCGGCGTGTCAGTCGAAGTCAATGTCCAACCTTGGGTCACAACGCGGTTTTTCTTGGCATCCAGCGCGACGATGACGGCTTCTCTTGGGTAGCGGCGCAGGAAGTCCGGCGTAGCTCTGGTGCCGATGATGATCTTGCGGGCGCCGCCGCGCAGCAGACGGTCGGCGCGGGCATGGTCGCGGATGCCGCCGCCGACACGGGCCTCGACGCGTGCGGTGATCTGCTCGATGATGGCGAGGTTGTCGCCGCGCCCCAATGCAGCGTCGAGGTCGATGACGGCAATTTCGCCATAGCGCGCAAAGTCTTGGGCCAGGCCCACCGGGTCGTCGATGGTCAGTGCGCAGTCGTCCGGGTTGCCGCGGCGCAGCTGGACGGCTTTGCCGCCGAGCAGATCGATGGAAGGAATCAGCATAATCTCACAGGGATGGGGGTGTGTGGCGGGACTGCGTCGGTGCTTCTAGGGTGTGGGCGAGCAGCCGGTGCCGCCCTCGCAGAGGTTGTCTTGAGCAGGCAGGTCAACGTTGGAGGCTTTCGCAGCCAATCCGTCGAAATGATTGTCATTTCCGCTTCCCTCGGCTGCGTCGATCGCCGCTTGAGGAAACGCGCCGTTGACCACGACCCCATACTGACTGCCGGTGATGGACGTCTTCTCGACCAGCAAGTCCGGCCAACCATTGGTCAATGTCGCGCAGTTGCGGGCCAGGATGCCGGCGCGCTTGTTGCCGCTGAGGGTCGCACCGCTGATGCGGCCATGTGCCTGGCCAAAGATGCCAATGCCATCTGCAAGTTCCACGGTCGCACCGCCAGCGCCGGGCAGCACGACGCTGCGCGTTCCGGTGTCGGCAATGCGCGCGCCCTCGACGGTGAGTGTGCCGCCAGCGGTGGCTGCCACGCCGACCATGGTGTTGCCGGCAATCCATGCCGACGACGCGACGGTGGCGCTCGCGCTGGCCCCTTGGGCCCACACGCCGCCGCGGCCATTGAGGGAAATTTCTGCTCCTATCTGCACCGTTGCATTCGCGGAGATGAGGATGCCGGCACGCCCGTTGCCGGTCACGACGCTGGTCTCATCGACCTGGACGGCCACTGTCGCGGGCTCGGCAGACGCGGCGACGCCGGGTGCCACCACGACGCCATCGGCCGAATCGCTGCCCGCGCCATAGGTTCCCTGCACGGCGCTGCGCGAGATCGCCGCGCCAGCGCCGAAGAGGCCGACGCCGTAGCGACCGTTGTGTTGGACGTTGGTCGCGGTGAGCTGCAGCGCAACTGAGCCCGGCGTCGGCAGGAACAGCGGATCGATGATGGCGACGCCACCGCCCGCGTTGTCTTTGATGATGCTGTGGGGCAAGAAGAGCGGATCGATGATGCCGGCGGTGCTGCCTGCTTTGCCGCGCGCCGTACCGCTTGGATTCTTGACGAAAAGCGGATCGATGATGCTGACCGGGCCACTGCCCAGCGCGACCAGGCCGACACCGGCATTGCCCATCAGCTGGCAGCTTTGCAGGTCGAGGCGCGCGGCACCGATGGCGCGGATGCCGTGTCCCGGTTCTTGCGCGCCGCCGGCCACGGTGTTGGATACGCGCACGCCGCTCAGTGCGACTTCGGCCGTGTCGATGCGGATCCCGAAGCCCTTGGCGCCGTTGACGGTCAAGCCGCTGATGCGCGTGGCGCCCTTGCCGGTGACGACGATGCCGGGTTGGCCGGCCGCCTCGACGCGCACGCGATCCATGCCCGTGCCGAGAACGGCGACGCCGGCAGGCATGTTGAGGTTCTCTTCGTAGCTGCCGTCTGCGATCACGACGGTCGAGCCGGAGGAGGCGACGCCCAACGCTGCCGCGATGGTGCGGAACGGCGCCGAGCGCGAACCGCTGCCGGAATCCTGGCCGCATGTCGCGGCGACGCGGTAGACGAGGCCGCTGGCCGAAGGGTAGGAGATGTTGTCGCAAGGACTTTCGACCGAGCAACCGCCGATCCAGCCCAGGACTGCAAGGGCGAGGAACACAGCAGCGGAGGCGATGGCGTTGCGGCGAAGCATCTTGTCCCCCTTGCAAGCGAAATCGCAGCGGTCGTGGACTCGACGCGCGCGGCGGCAGGATACTGCACGGCTCTTGCGGCACGCAAACGGAACCGCGCTTGGCACGGCGGCGCGCGACCGCTACGCTCGTGCCGCCTCTTGCCAGGAGTTGCCATGTCTCGCGTCACCATCGACATCGAAGACACCATTGCCTACGTCCGTCTGACACGACCTGAAAAGCACAATGGCGTGGATCTCCAGATGATCGACGAACTGAACGCCGCCGGGCGATCCTTGAAGGCGAACAAGAAGATCCGCGCTGTCATCATCCACGGTGAGGGGCCGTCGTTCTGTGCCGGTCTCGATGTGAAGTCGGTGCTGTCCAAGCCGGCACGCGCGGCGCTGGCGTTTCTGGCGCTGTTCAAGCCGACGGCAAACCGTTTCCAGAACATGTGCCTCGTGTGGCGTGGGTTGTCGGTGCCGGTCATCGCCGCGATACACGGCAACTGCTTCGGCGCCGGGCTGCAACTGGCTCTGGGTGCAGACATTCGCCTCGCCACGCCCGACGCGCGCCTGTCGGTGATGGAGGCAAAGTGGGGTCTCGTCCCGGACATGGCGGGCACGGTGCTGCTGCGCGATGTGGTGGGCAAGGACGTCGCTTTGGACTTGACATTCAGTGCGCGCGTCATCAGTGGCCAAGAAGCACTGGCGCTGGGCCTGGTTACACGCGTCGAATCCGATCCCCTGGGCGCCGCGCGCGCGCTCGTCGAGGAAATCTGCACCCGTTCACCCGATGCAGTGGCGGCAGCCAAGCACCTGTTTGGTCAAGCCTGGGGCGCGAGCGACCACGGCGCACTGGCTGCGGAACGGCGGTGGCAGCGGCGCATGTTCGTGTCCAAGAACCAGCGCATCGCATCCGCGCGCAACACAGGGCAGGGCGACAAGCCGTTCGGCGAGCGTCAGTGGTAGCCGCGCGGTCACATGGCTGAGAGATTCTGGGGTTGGATGGGGCGCACCGGAATCCCGCGCCGCGCCATGTCTTGCTTGACATCGGCAATCGTCATCTTGCGGTAGTGAAACACACTTGCCGCCAGGACCGCATCGACGCCGCCCTCGATCACCGCTTGCGAAAAGTCCGCGACCTTGCCGGCGCCGCCCGAGGCGATCACAGGAATGCGCACAGCCTGCGCGATTCTGCGATTGAGTTCGTGGCCGAAGCCGCGCTCGGTGCCGTCCGCGTCCATGTCATTGACGAGCAGTTCTCCTGCGCCCAAAGCCGCGACATGACTAGCAAATGCCACAGCGTCGATGCCGGTTGACGCGCGACCTCCGTGCGATGTCAGCTCAAAGCGCCCTCCGATGCGGCGCACATCAAGCGACACGACGATGCATTGATGGCCGAACTGATTCGCGGCGTGCGCAACGAGCTGCGGATCGCGCACGGCCGCCGTTCCGAGGCTGACCTTGTCCGCGCCCGCAAGCAGCACCGTGCGCATGTCCTCCACGGAGCGCAGACCGCCGCCCACCGTGAACGGAATGAACAGACGTTGAGAGACCCGTGTCACCAGATCCAACAAGATGTCACGGCCTTGGTCGCTGGCGCGGATGTCAAGAAAGGTCAGTTCGTCGGCGCCTTCGGCATCGTAGCGCTCGGCAAGTGCGACGGGATCGCCCGCATCGCGCAAACCCAAGAAGTTCACGCCCTTGACGACGCGGCCGGCCTCGATGTCCAGGCAGGGAATGATTCGGCGCGTCAGCATGGGTGGCCTCTGACACATGCGGACAGGAGGCCGAGACCCGCGCGACCCGACTTCTCCGGATGGAATTGAGCAGCGAAAACATTGGCGTTTTGGACGGCTGCGGTGAAGTCGCCCTCGTAATCTGCCACCGCCACGACATCGACCGGGTCGGCGGCGACGGCGTGGTAGGTGTGCACGAAATAGAAGTGCTCTTGCGCCGCGACCGCGTCCATCGGCGAACCGGGACGCACGATCCGCACGGAATTCCAGCCGATCTGCGGAATCTTGCGTGGTGCCGCAAAGGCCGCGCAGTGGCCACGCAGGACGCCGAGCCCGGCCACGCCGGGTGCTTCGTCGCTGCCGTCGAACAGGAGTTGCAGCCCGAGGCAGATGCCGGTGAAGGGCGTGCCGCGCTCGATGATGCCGAGCAGCACCCGGTCGAGGCCCGTGTCGCGCAGCCGCGTCATCGCCTGACCAAAATGCCCTTGACCGGGGAAGAGGACATGATCAGCGTCACGCAACTGACGCGGATCCGCTGTCAGAACAGCGTGATGCCCCAAGTAGGCGAGCGCCTTGTGCACGCTTGCCACATTGCCGGCACCATAGTCGACGATGGCGATCATCGGCCGAAGTCCTTGCCAACCAAAGCCGGCTGCTGCGTCGCAGTGAGGAGCCCCAAACGACACGCGTCGATGGAGCGAGGGTGGACGATAATCCGACACGCTCCGGGAAGCCAGCGTTGCGGCACGCGGCGGCGCACTCGCCTCAGGCGCCGCGGAACGGCCGCTGTCGGCGGCCCCACTGTAATGCTATGAATAGATGCTAGATGTGCGCCCGGCATGGCACTTGGCGCCTTGCCCGCAGCCGCGCTGGTGCGCATACTGATTGCACCGCGTTGGCTCCCCATCGACGCACCGCGCAGGCGCGCTTGCCGACCTGCCTGGTGAACCGAGGCAGACCATGAACCGTGCCGATCGTCACCTCTGGCAGCGATTCTGGGCGCTGGCGGGGCCGTATTGGCGCAGCGAGGAAAAGTGGAAAGCATGGGCAATGCTTGCGCTTATCGTGGCGCTGCTGCTGGGGGAGACGCGATTTGCTGTGCTGCTCAATGACCAGACCGGCGAGTTCACCTCTGCCCTCGCCGCCCACGATGCCGCTCGTTTTTGGAAGGCCATCAAACGATGCTTGGTTCTGCTCATCGGGGCTGTGCCAATCTATGCCTGCTATTACTACGTCCGCGACAAGCTCGGCATCCACTGGCGCCGTTGGCTGACGAACCGGTTTGTAGACAGCTACTTCAGCGACATGCACTTCTACAGGCTCAACGCCGATGCGCTAATCGACAATCCGGATCAGCGCATTTCAGACGACATCAATACGTTCACGCAGCGGACATTGTACTTCCTGTTGATTTTCGCCGGTTCGCTGCTGCAATTGGTGGCGTTCAGCAGTGTGCTCTGGTCCATTTCCCGGCCGATGGTCATGTTCCTGGTCTGCTACGCCATCGCCGGCACGGTGATCACCCTGTTCGTGTTTGGCAGGGTCATGATCGGATTGAACTTTCATCAGCTTCGCCGCGAGGCCGACTTTCGCTTCGGGCTCGTCAGACTTCGCGAAAATGCCGAATCGATCGCCTTCTACCGCGGCGAGGTGCAGGAATCGGCTCAGATCAAACTGCGGTTCATGGCGGCGTTCGACAACTTCAACCACCTCATCCGCAGCCAACTGTTCTTGAATCTGTTTCAGTACACATACAGCCTGTTGACCATCATCTTGCCCAGCGCCATCATCGCCGATCAGGTGCTGTCGGGCGAATTGGAGGTGGGCAGAGCGGTGCAGGCGGCCGGCGCATTTTCGGCGGTATTGTCCGCAATTTCGCTGGTCGTCGACAATTTCGAGGGTCTGAGCAGATTTAGCGCTGGCATCGACCGCTTGAGTGCATTCGCGGACGTGTTGAATGACTCAAGGAAAATGCACACGGACACGTTGGGCGTCATTCAGACTGTGCAGCGCAATCGGCTTGCGCTCGATGGTGTGACGATCCAGACGCCAAACCGCGAACGCACCCTGATCCGGTCCTTGTCGATCGACGTAGTTCCAGGTGAAGGGCTGATGATCGTTGGGCAAAGCGGCAGCGGCAAGAGCTCTCTGCTGCGCGTGATTGCGGGCCTTTGGGATGCCGGCAGCGGCACCGTCATTCGCCCGCAGCAAGCGGATATTCTGTTCTTGCCGCAGCGGCCGTACATGGTGCTGGGTACGCTGCGCACGCAGTTGCTGTACCCGAACCCGCACAGGCCGGTGGCGGACGATGTCCTCTTGAGGCTGCTGGAGACGGTGAATCTCCCTGAGCTGGCGGCACAATCCGGGGGGTTGGATGTGGCGTTGGATTGGGACAAGCTACTGTCCATCGGTGAGCAACAACGCCTTGCATTTGCGCGTGTCCTGCTATCGAAACCACGCTTCGCGCTGCTCGACGAAGCGACGAGTGCCCTGGACATCGCCAATGAGGAGAACCTGTACGGGCAGTTGGCGGCCAGTGGCACGACCATGGTCAGTGTCGGGCACCGGGAGACAATCCTGAAGTATCACAGACAAGTGCTTGATCTCGGATCGGGCAGTTGCTGGCGCGTGCTGCCTGCGGCCCAGTATCGGTTCGGGCCGTGGGAACCGGCAAGCAACGCAATAGATTTAGGGTGATCGTGGCCTTGCCTAGCGGCAGTCGTGCGAGTCCGATGCGTTGACCGCGCGCCACCGCCAGCGTACAAGCCCATTTGTGCTCCCGGCTGCTCGGGAGCTGCGACGCCTGGCGTCGCGCGTTCGCTTGCGCGGAAGGCTGCCCGTGATCCTGCCGAAAGTGCTTCGGAAAGCGATGTCGCGTCCGCTGACCGGCCTGGGCGCCTGGCTGGTATTCGTGTGTCTGGTCGCGGGCCAGCTGCCGCTGCCGCGGGGCGCGCCACTGTGTTTCGGCCAGGGCCTGGAAACCGCTGCGCTGGCCCTCGTGCAGCCGTTTCGGGATGAAGGACCGGTGGTCACGGGCGTGACACTGGCCCAGGTCGGTATCGAAAGCGCGGAAATTCGCTACCACTTGCGCGATGTGGCCGGTGCCCAAGCGCTGGTGATCCTGCGGCCGCCCGCGGAACCGGGGCAGCCGCTGCGCGGTGCCCAGTTGGCGGCCGCCAATTCGTCCCTGCAAGCGGCGCAAGCAGCGTTGTTGGCGGCGATCAAGAGAAACGATGACGGCAGCTTGTCCGCCCGCCTTGCCCCGGCTGGCGCGCTTGGACTGGCCCAGCGACTCGCCACTCGGGCCACGCTGGCCGGTTGGCTGTTGGTCGCCGTTGCGCTGCTC
>Ga0172369_10004290_pt1 | contig 18182 bp, 22 predicted proteins | sample LakKiv25m_FD_114539 | JGI IMG/M metagenome (GOLD analysis project Ga0172369, IMG submission 114539) | Freshwater microbial communities from Kabuno Bay, South-Kivu, Congo - kab_022012_11.25m | ecosystem: Environmental > Aquatic > Freshwater > Lake | place: Democratic Republic of the Congo...
TCAGACTTGATACCGAATCGGATTCCATCTTGCCGAATATGGCTGCCTCGGCGAGTATTATTACCGATACCAAAGACAATGCTTTAATTGTGCCGGTGGCAGCCGTGCAAAAACAAACCGACGGCACCTCATTTGTTCAAGTGATGAAAAACGGCCAGCCAACACAGGTAACCGTCCAAACCGGGCTTTCTTCGGATACGGAAACGGAAATTATTTCCGGATTGTCCGAGGGCGATACGGTGATTACCGGGACAATTTCGACCGCCTCAACCCAACAATCAAGCCAAACCCAATCGGTTTTCGGCGGCGGATTCGGCAACCGAAGCGGTAATACAATCAGAATAAATCGTTAACTATGAATAAAAAAGCAATCATTAAAACAACTCATCTTACCAAGATTTATAAAACCGACGTTCTGGAAACGGTCGCTCTTTCCGATGTTACATTTCAGATCGCCAAAGGCGAATTCGTCGCCATTATGGGGCCGTCGGGGAGCGGCAAATCGACGCTTATGCATATTTTGGGCGCACTGGATTTACCGACAAGCGGGCAATATATTCTTGACGGCGAAAATGTCGGTGAATTGGCCGATGATGAACTGGCCGATATCCGCAACCGCAAAATCGGTTTTGTTTTTCAGGCTTATAATTTGCTTCCCAGGACTACCGCCATGAAAAATGTCATGCTGCCGATGGCCTACGCCGACGTTCCCAAAGAAGAACGATTGGAAAAAGCAAAGAAATATTTGGAAATGGTGGGTTTGGGAAATCGGCTCGAACACACATCCAATCAATTGTCGGGAGGACAACAACAAAGAGTGGCAATCGCCCGGGCGCTCGTTATGAATCCGGCCATTCTGTTGGCCGATGAACCGACCGGAAACATTGCCTCGGCCCAAGCCAGTGAAATCATGGATATTTTTCAGAAACTGAACGATGAAGGACATACGATTGTCATGATCACCCATGAACCGGATATCGCCGAACACGCAAAAAGAATCATTCATATCCGCGACGGGAAAATATCGGCCGATGGCAATGGACACACGCAGAAAAAAGTTAAAAGTTAAAATTCGAAATGGATATTGCCGGATTATTTTTGGAAAGTTTGGGAACGCTGACCTTAAACAAAACCCGTACCGGGTTGGCCATCCTTGGTATCGTCATCGGCATCGGCAGCGTCATTGCCTTAATTTCTTTGGGCCAGGGCAGTCAGCAGGCCATCCAATCGCAAATCGAATCGTTGGGCTCGAATTTGTTGACGGTTCAACCCGGAGCTGTCAGTCAGGGAGGAATCAGGGGGGCAGCCGGCGGAAGCACAACGCTGACGATGGACGACGCCAAAGCGATTTCTTCCTCGCCGCAAATCACCACCATCAATAAAGTTTCTCCGGAACTTTCCCGAAGAACCCAAGTGATAACCGGCGGCAGCAATACAAACACGCAGATTGTTGGCGCCACCCCCACTTATGCCGAAGTCCATAAAGTAACGATGAGTTCGGGTAATTTTATCAGCCAAAGAGACGTTGACGGTATGACCAAAGTTGCCGTTGTCGGTCCGCAGGTAGTGACCGATTTATTCGGCGAAAACGCCAATCCGGTCGGCCAAACAATTAGGGTTAACGGCCAGATGTTAAATATTGTCGGCGTTACCGCTTCCAAAGGCGGCTCCGGTTTTATGAACCAGGACGATGTCATCTATGTCCCTTTAACCACGGCGCAAAAACAATTATTCGGCGTTAATTATTTGAGCTCGATCGCTATGGAAGCCAAAAGCGCCGACGTTATGGTTGGCGCCCAGGATGAAGTCGGCTATTTATTGCTCGGTCGCCATAAATTAAGCGACCCGACCGCCGCGGATTTTTCCATATTTTCCCAACAGGATATTCTGAATACGGCTTCATCGATGACCGGCACCTTTACGGCCCTTTTATCCGGAATCGCTGCCATTTCCTTACTCGTGGGCGGAATCGGTATTATGAATATCATGCTCGTCACGGTAACGGAGCGGACGCGCGAAATCGGCTTGCGAAAAGCATTGGGCGCCAAGAAAAAAATCATTACGACACAGTTTTTAACCGAATCGATCATTTTAACTTTTACCGGCGGCATCATCGGAATCCTTTTTGGCGTTTGCGTTTCTCTTTTGATTACCAACCTTATGAGTATTCCTTTTGCTTTATCGCCGTCATCGATTTTATTGGCTTTTGCCGTCTCGGCCGGAATCGGTATTTTATTCGGCTGGTACCCTGCCCGGCGGGCCGCTAATTTACAGCCGATTGAAGCGTTAAGATACGAATAATAAATTCCAATTACCAAGTACCAATTTCCAAACAATATCCAAATTACAACTCCCAATAACCAAACTGTTTGATTAATTGAAAATTGGTAATTGAGATTTGTTTGGAGCCCTTGGAATTTGGGATTTGGAATTTATTAAAGAAAGGGGGTGACAAATATGAAAAACAATTTACTCATTACCATTTTAATCGCCATTATCGTCGGCGCTATCGGCTTTTTTGCCGGCACAAAATATCAGCAGAGCAAAACAGCGTCCGGCTTCACTCGCCAATTCGGCCAGTTCGGTAACGGACAACAAAGAATCATTATGGGTGGTTCGGGCGGTCGAACGCAGGGAAACGGACGAATGGGAGCGGGACAAGTGCTCGGGGAAATCCTGAATCAGGATGACAAATCGATTACCGTCAAACTGCAAGACGGCAGTACCAAAATCGTTTTCCTGTCCGATACGACAAATATCAACAAAGCGACAACGGGATCAAAAAGCGATCTTAAGGTTGGCGTTAGGGTTGGAGTTTTCGGGACGGAAAATGCCGACGGCACGGTCACGGCGCAAAATATCCAATTGAATCCGACAATAAGAGGGACGACGGGTGTAAACCCAACAGGTGGCACTCCAAGATAATCACTGTGTATAATTTAACCATGTCCGAATATGCATTAGGCTGGAAAGGGAAAGCAGAAACGCCACCAGGATCAGAACCAAAATATTTGAACCTCGCAGCAAATCAACGACAAGCCCTAGAAAAATTTCTTGGGAGGAAAAATGAAGGGTTGTTAAAATCTATTAACGATAATAACGAAATGAGAGGTAGAGCCACGCCATTAAATTGGCATCAAAGAGTTTTGCGTATATTTGCTCTGGGACCAAATACGGACATCGATAATGTAATTCGCAAACAGCAAGAACTACAAACCAGAACAAGCGCTGCCTTTTTGGATATCGACTCAGGAAGAGTTGATAGGGCAGAATCCGTCCTGCTCCACTTTATTCATGAAGCAATCGGAACCCTGAACAATCGGGAAATTCGCAACCGTCAAGACAGTCAACCGATCATACAAATCGCCGAAACCGACGCTTCCGAAGCAATTGCTGCTTTAGGATTTATTGATCCGAAAAAAGCCACTGAACTTCGGGAAGAATTTGAAAAAATAAAATTTATTTTTGTAAAAGGTCATTAGCATTGTCTTGCAGCTCAACAGGAAGAAGACTTTATATGCCCATGACTTTAACCGAAGCCGAAGTCGCCAAAATAAGCAAATTAAAACCGTTGTCCATAAAGTTATCTGACTCTTTTAACAAATGATAATGCAATGATTAATTTCTTTTCCCCTGAAGATAATTTCCTCTTTTAGCCTCGCAAGGCGTCGCCTTTTGAGACTAAAAGATGAACGGAATAAGCATTTTGGAGAATTTCCTGTAATTTAAATATTTATTACCGAATTTATCTATCAATATTTTTTCTTCTCTTTTTCCCCTCGAATAGGCAAAATACAAAAGCACAAAAAAGAAAGGAATAAACAAGTATGTTTGGGAGATAATCAATCCACCGGTATATGATAGAATCAAACTGAAATAGATGGGGTGACGAACATATCGATATATTCCCCTCGTGACTAATTCATGACCTTTTTTGATTTGATATTCGGCCGCACCCGTCCAATTGGCCGCCAAAACAATTCTGGCGGAAACGGCAATCATAATTCCAATAATTAACATCGCTGAACCAAAAACTTGAATCAAATAATTATCAGAAAACGGTAAGATACTTAAACCAAGTAGTTGAACTAACAAAAACATTCCTGATAACAAATGAATAAAGAATTCGAATAAAGATTTTAAAGTAAGTTGTTTTGTTTTCGGTTTTTTCTTTTTGGCGATTTGCGCCATCAACAGCCAGTAAACTTCCCAAAATCCAAAAAGAATGATCGCTCCAATCCTAATAAACAAATTAAATGATGTATTCATCACTATCATTATCTCAAATTAATCTTTAAGATATTTATCGAAAAAGTTTAACGAGCGATCCATCGCAACACTAAATGACGGTTCGGAAATGTTGTGATCGGCGCCCGGATAAGTATAAAACTCAATCGTCTTACCGGCTTTTTTCAGCTTGTCGTAAAGCGACTGGGAAAAAGCAACTGGCACTTCCTCGTCCGCTTCCCCATGATTCAGTTGAACAGGCGCCCTAATGTCTTTGACAAAAGCCGTCGGATCGATCGAATTCCAAAAAACCGAATTAGTTTGGGGTGTGCCGTATTTTTTGACTAAATTGGCGCGATTGCTGTTTCTCAACGTCAACTCCCTTTGCGACGGCCGATAAGGCACGCTTCTTCGCCAATTATTCATAAGGTCGTCATACGATCCCACTACCCCGCCCCAAATTACCGCCGCTTTAATATCTTTTCCGTTAACCACCAAACCCCTCAAAGTAATATTTCCGCCCAAGGAGTGTCCCCAAACGCCGATTTTATCCGGATCGGCGTCTTTGAATTTTTTGATTGAAGCGATCGCGTTGAGGTCGTCGACCGTATAAGCCGGCGAATAATAAGCGCCTTCCGGCCGGCCTTCGGATAAACCGTTTCCCCGGTAGTCGGGTTTGAAAACGATATAACCGTTTCCGGCAAACGCGTCAACATAGGCAAGATATCTTTCGGTTGTCCGGTAGACTTCCGGCGGAATATAGCCGTGATTGAAAACGATTACCGGCCAGCCGCCGGTCGGTTTTTTTTGTATCGGCACGGTCAGCAATGCATATATTTTTAATCCGTCGGACCGGTACGAAGCAATATATTGCCGATAATCGCTCCCTTGCGGCAGCGTTTCTTCAATCGTTATTTCGCTTCCCGGATATGACCTTTGCCTCATCGCTTCGATCGAAAGCGGATTCGTCGGCTTTGCCGGAGTGGGTATCGGATCGATTACCCTACGGGCAATTGATCCGGGGTTGCGAACGATCATTATCAGCCCGGCAATAAATGCCACGATGAAAATCAATAACAGATTTATTTTATTCATAAAAAAATAAGCAACTGCATAATTAACCTTAGATAAATCCCGGGAAGAAATCCGTCTTGATCCTGCGGTTGCCGATCCCCATGGTTTTAAGCACCGTTTCAAAAGCGGTAACCATGGCGTGCGGGCCGGAGAGATAATAATAACGTTCTTTATAATCAGGAATTTCTTTTTCTATTAAATCGGCATTAATCCTGCCCGTCTGCCCCTGCCAATTTTTCGGGATTTTGTTTTTATCGGTTAAGACGTAAATGATTTTTGCCTCTAATTTTTTTTCCGCCTCCCCAAGAATATCTCCATAAACGATTTCCGACCGGTATTTATTCGAATACAAAACAACAATATCCCGCTTTTCCTCTTTATCTGTCAAATATTTAAGAATGCTGCGAAAAGGCGTGATTCCGATCCCTCCGGCCAAAAATGCCAGTTTCCTTTTTCTGTCCGAAGGAAGCGTAAAATCCCCGGATTTTTGCGAAGCGACAATCGGCTTCTCTCCCCTCATGGCCAGCATGGCTTTTTTGAAACTGCTTGAAGGTTCGTAAAATTTTACACCGAGGCGTAAATTGTTTTCCGTCGGCGAAGACGCCAAAGTAAAATAACGCCTGTTTCCCCGCTCGTCGGGACTCTCGTGTTTGAGCGTCCACTCCATATATTGCCCCGGAGAAAAAGCCAAGCGTTTTTTAAGGGAAAAAATAAAATCATAGGTGTCCGGACTCAGCCTGATTTTTTCTTTTAAAGTCAAAAGCAGTTTTTCCTTGGGGCTGACCAAATAAGAAAAAATGTTTCCCGCAACAAGCGCCAACTCCGGCGTGGAATAAATATTTCCAAGGTGAATTTCGGGAACAAAAAGAATTCCGACCAATATGCCGTAAATTATTTGTAATTTTTTTGTCGGCGGAGTCGTTAAAGGTTCGGTCAGCATGACAAAAGCAAAGAAAAACAACGATGAATAAAAAGTAAGGCTGTTCAAAACGGCAATAATATCGCTGCCCTTCACCAGACTGAAAACGACAATCGACAATATTGCCGCCAGGATAAAACAAAAAACCATGTCTTCCCGACGGATTTTTCTCACAATAAGCAGTCCGCCGATCGCCACAAAAGGCATCATGGGCAAATTACCCACCCACCAGCTGGCCGATTGGTTGATTGCGTAAGCCGTCAAAACAACGGCAATCGCGGCCGGATTAAAAATATGTTTGCGGTTAATCGCCAATATATATTTCGACGCCATGGCCAAAGCCGCGGCCCAGGCAAGGAAAATAAATCCGTCAAGCGACTTGACCGGAGTAATGATGAGCGCCAAAATCAGGGCGGTAATATAGACCGACTCGACATTCGTCGGCGCTTTAAAAACCTTGGCAAAAAGATCGTTGCTAAAGCCGCAAAAAAAAACCAGAAACAAGCTTGAAAAAATAATATTCAAAGGATTGTGGGGAATCGTACGGAAAATGCCGAAAACAACGGCAACAACAAGCAAAACGATCAAATAATAAAGCACCAGACGATACATGGTGATCCGATCCAAAAAACCGTCAATCGCTTTAATCATTTTAAAAAACGTAATTGCTAAAACCGCTTGAAAATAGCATTATAAACTGAAAACCGGCTGAAAATTAGGTTTTAAATACTTAATCAATTCTCACCTTTTTCTAACACAATCCGCAACATTGAGAATATATAAAGATTGCCATATGTTAAAGATTTTCCCGTTATCCTTATTGCCGGTAATTATTTTATTGTTTCCCGCCGAAATATTGGCCGCAGATGTTTCCGTTAACGTATCGAGCCGGGTGTCCCAATCGTCAAACAGTGTCGTCTTCGTCCAATCGTCTTCGCAAGCAACAACCGATGTAAAAATAGATAACAACGGGGCCGTGAAAACTTTCCATGCCGAAGGCAATCAAAATATCAATTGGCGCTCCGACGACGGCAAAACGCAAGTCCGCATAAACCAACAGACAACCCCATTGCCGACGCCCAGCATCACTCCGGCGCCGACACCAAAAATAAAAACCGGCAAACAAACGAAATTAAATTCGGTTGGTTTTTTGCAGTTAATAATCAACTTCCTGGAAGAAAAATTTAAATGATTCGAACGGGAATTATTTCTTTTTCATCGAATAAGCCAAAACAAACATGGCGAAATTGACAAGAACAATGGTCGCTCCGGTCGGAATATTAAGGAAAAATGAAACGAAAATTCCCAAGACAACCGATATTATGGCAAATAGCGCTCCCAAAAACAAAGTCATTTTGAATCCCCGCGAAATCTGGAGCGAACTCACTGTCGGCAATATGAGAAGCGATGAAATAAGCATGATGCCGACAACCCGAACGGACAATACGACGGTAATTGCGGTCAAGACAACAAGCAATGAATTGATCCTGCCTGTTTTGATTCCGGTCACCCGCGCCAATTCCTGGCTGAATGTTACGGAAAATAATTCCTGATAAAAAAGAAGCATCACAAACACGACAACACCGGATAACAATATCGACATCAATACGTCTTGCTGACTGATCGACAAAATATTCCCGAAAAGATAACTGAATAAATCAACATTAAAACCGTTTGATATGCCGGCCAAGATTACGCCAGCGGCAATACCGACGGAAGACACGATGCCGATGGCCGCATCTCCGTAGAGTTTGGCCCTTTCGCTTAACTTCAAAATAAGAAGCGATGCAAGAACAACCAGCGGAATCGCCACATACATCGGATAAATTCCTAAAAATAATCCTAAAGCAATAGCACCAAAGCTTACGTGGGACAAGCCGTCGCCGATAAGCGACAGATTGCGAAGGACAAGAAAAGCCCCGAGAAGCGACGCCAATATTGCGACGAATATGCCGGCGACAAAGGCCCTTTGGATAAAGCCGTAATTTAAAATAGTCAATATGTCCATGGTTTTTTTAATGCCGGTGGGAAATGAAATGGCTAAGTTCATCGCCGAAAACTTCGATCATTTTTGCGGATTTTTTGAACTGGTCGAACGAGCCGTAAAACAAAGCGACTTTGTCCAAATACAGGATTTTGTCGGCATATTCGCCGACGCAACCCATATCGTGGGTTATGAGTATGATCGTCATCCGGTTTTTTTGACTAAGCGAATGGATATACGAGAAAAAAGTTTTGCGGGTTTCGGCATCGATCGCATTGGTCGGCTCGTCCAAAATAAGCAGTTCGGGGCGATTGACAAGCGCCCGGGCAAGCATGACCCGTTGCAGTTGTCCGCCCGAAAGTTCGCTCATTAACCGGTTTTGCAAATTTAAAATTTGCAGATCGGCCAATACCGCGCCGACTTTTTCGCGATCTTGTTTAACAAACAATTTCGGAAAACGTTTGGCGGATAAAAGCCCCAAACCCACCGCTTCTTTAACCGTTACCGGGAAAAGCGGATTGATAACCGACAAATTTTGCGGCAGATAACCGATTTTTTCCCAACCGGCGAATTTGCCCCCCGGCTCGCCAAACAGCGTAACCGTTCCTTCTTTTTGCGGCAATAATCCTAAAATGATTTTAATCAGGGTTGTTTTTCCCGATCCGTTATGGCCGACCACGCCGACAAAATCACCTTGTTTGATGGTGAATGAAATATCTTTGAGTACGGGCACGACGCCATACCCGAAGCTGATTTTTTCCGCAGAAACGATAATGTTATCCATGTCTATTTACATTCTAAACCAACTCTCAAATTTTTGAGATTATTATCCATGATTTCGGTATATGAAATTCCTCTTTCGGCTTCTTTTTTGGAAATATTGTGACCCGCGTTCAAAAGAAGCATTTTGGCGCCTGTTTCTTTGGCGATGGTTTCGGCAATCCGGGGCGTCGTCAATTCTTCATAAAATATATATTTGATATTGCTTTCTTTTATCTGATTGACAAGACCGATCATGTCCTGCGTCGTCGGCTCCGTGTCGGCGGATACGCCTTCGGCGGCCCAATATTTCAACCCGTAGCGCTTGGCTAAATAACCGAACGCATAATGACCTGCATAAACGATTTCTTTGCGTCTGCATGTCGAAAGCGTGTTTTTATATTCCATATCCAGCCGGCTCAGTTCACCGTCGTATTTTGCCAGATTTGCTTCGTATCCGCTTCTGCGGGCCGGATCTTTTTTTATGAAAGCGTCGGCGATGGTTCCGGCCATTATTTTGGCATTGTTGAAATCCAGCCAAATATGAGGATCCAAAGACCCGGCCGGTTGGTCGGCATCATGAAACGCCGCGGGAATCATTTCCGTCCCCCGGCTCGCATCAACGATGACAAGACTCTTATTATCGATTCCTGCCAGGATTTTATCCGCCCACACTTCCATAAATTTTCCGGTATAGATAAAAATGTCGGCCGTATTGATCCTTACGATGTCTGCCGGGGCGGGTTCGAAAGAATGGGTCTCGACTCCGGGCGGCAAAAGCAGCGTTACTTCGGCATCCTCTCCGCCGATTTTTTTGGCAAAATCGTAAAGAGGATAAAGTGTCGTTACCACCCGGATTTTTTTTCCCTGATTACTTGTGTTTTGCCTAACTGATTTTGTTTTTAAAACAAACATAAGGAATGCCGCAAACAATAATCCCGCAGACAAAACAATAATTTTTTTCATAAAAATAGAGCTTTTCAATTGCATTTTTGGCACAAACCGAAAAATTCCAAAGAGTGCCTTTTGACCTGGAAATTAGTTTTTTTGATGATTTTTTTGAGTATTTTTTCTTCTTGATCGATAGCGACATCTTCGACCGATCCGCAATTATCGCATACGAAGTGGTGATGATGATTATTTTTGCGGCTAATTTCGTACCGTTTTTGTTTATCGCCGAATTCTATTTCGCAAATCATTGCCGCTTGACAAAATAAAGATAATGTCCGGTAAATCGAAACCAAATCCACGTTTTGCTTCTTATTTTTTAAGTAGGTATTTATCTCTTGCGCAGTTACCGGTTTGGAAAAATATGCCAAAGCGTCGTAAATTATTTTTCTCTGTTTGGTTAACCGGTTGCCGTTATTTCGTATATGATCTATCGGTTTCACGACTTTATTATTGCAAATGATTTGCAATATGTCAAGACATATAGTTGCTGATCGTTGGCTGCATGAGCTTAAAACGGAAAAGAAACTGCCATTGACAAAATCATCATGCTATATTAAACTTACATATAGCCATTATGAGAAAACACTGTTCGCAGGTAGTATTGGAGAATTTTTTCGAGCCCTGCATCCTTTATCTTTTGCTGGAAAAACCCGGCTATGGCTATGAATTAAGCAAAAGTCTCAGGGATAATTGCGATTGCCAAGTAAATATCGGCAACCTTTACCGGTGCCTTAACCGATTGGTCAAACAGGGATATGTAACAAAAAATACGGTTGAGAGCTCGATCGGCCCAAACAGAACCATATATGAAATAACCGGTGACGGAAAATCATATTTGAATGAATGGATCGAAAATCTTAAAAAACAGAATAAAACAATTGTCAAACTAATTACCAATTACCAAAAAATCGTATGAAAAAAACAGTCAAGGTTTTTTCCACGCCAACGTGTCCTTACTGCACCATGGCAAAAAGTTATTTAAAGCAAAACAATATTGAGTTTGAAGACATCGATGTTTCGCGCGACCATGAACAGGCAATCGCCATGGTTGACCGATCGGGACAGATGGGAGTACCGCAATTGTGGATTAACGAACAGGTCGTAATCGGATTCAATAAACCGGCGATCGATGAGCTTTTGGGATTATAGAAGCAAACGAAAAAGTTGAACTTTTTATCTGCTTCTGCCGAGACGCCGTTTTTTGAAGATAACAAAAAGAAGAATTGCGATTATTCCCGCCATTATACCGACGACAATCATGACTGCAGGAGAAAAAAAACCGCTATTCATTTGAACCTGCAAAATTAAGGTCTGTTCTTTATGTTTACTGTCAACCGTTAGTTTTTGTTCACCTTTGTATTCATTGTAAGAAAGCAATACCTTGTGTTCTCCGGTTTCGACATTTTTAAATCGGGCAATACCCTTTTTATCTGTTTTGGCAGTCTGGACTTTTGAATGGATGGTGACGGTAACTCCAACAAGCGGGTTATTTTTTGTGTCTTTGACTAAAACATTAAGTTGTATTCCTTCTTGCTTAATCTCTTTAGTTGCTTTATTGGGTTTTTCTCCGGTTAATTTTTGCGAAACAATATCCAACTTTTTATCAGGAATTAATTTTTCCTTAACGTTTTCGAGGATGGTTGATATAAAATTGGGCGAGTTTGATTTTGTTGCGGCCGCTTTAACATCGGACCAACTCCCTGGCATACAGCCGTTTTGACCGCGGACTTTAAAATAATAAGCCGTAGCCGGAGAAAGCAGATTAACGGTATAGTTCTGCACTCCTTCATTTCCTAAATTTACTTCTACCCCATGTTCCTCGGCAGAGGAGCTGGTCGAGTAGCTGATGTAATACTTGGAAATACCGGAAACCGGAGTAAAGTAAATAGTGGCGCTGTTTGTTGTTGCGTCAATTTGGAACAAGTCAGGTTTGCCTACTGGTTTGCTGCTGCCGCAGGAAGGCGTACTCGTAGTGTTGGTTGAGTAAGAAGTAGAAGAATTATTTGAAGAAGACGTTGAGGTTGGAGCTGGTGTTGCTGTCGGTGTTGGAGTCGGTGTGACAGTTGGAGTCGGTGTTGGGGTGGGTTGTTCTTCCTGGTCATCTGCAAGGGCAAAAGTAGAGGGCGAATCTTGATTATTGTATTCGGTCGCAATCCAGCCGGCTGTGCGGGCGACGCTAGCAATTTTTACATCGTCAATTAAACCATCCCAGTAATTTCCTGTTCCGGCTTGACTACCAATATTTACTGCGGCGGCTGACGTTTGTAAATTTCCAGTCACCGCATTATCAATAACCAAGCTTGTATTTACATAGTATTTTGCTCTTGCTCCATTATAAGTAAAAACAACATGCTGCCAGACTGCGGTTGTCCCGACAGCAACAGAATGTATATCGGCTATAACTGCTCCGGAGGTATTCCAAAGACCCAGATAATATTTTCCATCAGAATCTCTACCAAAATTCCACTGGCCACTTTTTAAGGCAATATACTGCCATTTGTTATTGACATCCGCCTTTGCCCAAGCGGATACGGTAATAAAGTTTGGATTAAGGACACCGGTTGAGCCGATATTTATCGAGTTAGACGATCCATTAAAACTGCCGGCACCGTTAATTTGTCCTGCTGTCGGCGTCCATGTTTGAGTTGTGCTGTTGTTGGCATTAACGGTTGAGTCTGATACTGCCGGATTTGTGCCGGTTTCCTTCAAGTGCCACACTCCGGCATAGTTTTCTGTCCAGACATTTTGGCTTCCGTAAGTTGAATTGGCAGCCGGCTCGGCGTCACCGGACTTGCCGTAATACATATAAATTATCGTGTCGGAATTGTATGATAAAACTGGAATCTTAACCCAAGCCACCAGAGCGCCTGTACCTGAAGAATATGATTCAATTTCTCTTGAGAGTTGTGTTGCACCATCACTTGTGGTAAAGCGGATATCGGTTCCGCCATCGTTGATATTGGATAATCCGGAAAGCGAAATCAAAACCGGAAAATTGTCAAAATCAGCCGAATCCAAGTCAGACACTTTGGTATTGTCGATAGTTATCTGCTTTCGATAACTGTATCCGGTAAGCCACGACTCGCCGGCAGCTTGAACCGGTAAAAACTTCAGGGAATGGAAGAGTGTCAAGTAAAGAAATGTGGACACCAAAAAAGCAATTAATAAACTTCCCAACTTCAGAGTAAAACGATCGGGTCGCATATAAAAATATATTAACATATTTCACCACTAATTAGAAAGTGCAAGGGACTACGTACCACTAAAGTTTTAAATGAAGCCAAACCTGGAACATTCGGAACATTAACTATCGGCTGGCTCGAGCGATGGTATGTTTTCCGAAGAACAGACTGGGCAACTACCTCCAATACCCAGAATTTACGAACAAAGAGGTTAACAGATTCCTTGCCTTTTGAGTTTATCAAGATAATTTTGATATAATTGCGGTGGATGTTTAAGTTTAATTCTTCTAAGAAAGATTTTGTTTGCGTCAGGCATCGTTCCGATGCCTGACTTGTCATGCCATCATTTCCAACACTTCGATAGGAACTAAGCATAGAAACCATTGCCCGCTTTGCTTATGGTCTAAACATGTTGACCTCAACACTCCAGGAGACAGGAGATCAACCTGTGGCGCAAGAATGAAACCTATCGGCTTAACGCTAAAAAATATCAAGATAAATCCTTATACTGGCAGAACCGGTGGAGAACTGATGATCGTTCATCAATGTCTAAATTGCGGCAGAATCTCAAGTAATAGAATCGCTGGTGATGATAATCCGCACGTTATCACCTGCTTATTGGAAAATTCAACCAAACTAAACCATCAAAGTATCCCTCTTTTAACTCAAGAGGATAAACCAAGGGTTCTGACTGCTCTTTACGGTTACGAATATCTAAGATATTCAAAATAAAGGAAGTAAACAGATTCCTAAACTTTTAATTCGATTTTGTGGTTGAACTTTTCCTCCAACTGACAACGAGTGGGAGCGCAAAGGTTAATAAGTAGTAAAGGTAAACGTCGGGTTTATAGTAACCTTCCGACTTAAACGCCTTAACGATGAAAAGATAATCAAAGACGACTGCCATAATCGTCCAAATAACTGCCAACCAAAAGTAGTAATTAATTTGAGTGCTTTTTACCTTTTTGATTAGCACCCAAAGGGTAATCGCCGTTCCGATGGGCAATATAACAAAACCAATGAGATGTGGCGGCACCATCATAAAAAACACTATCCCTAAAATATAACCAATCAGCCAAAGCAAGAAACCCCAAACCAAACCATCTTTCAAAAATTGTTTATTCATAGTCATTCTCTGATTAAAAGTATAGAATATTTTTACCATACTTACATCTTTTTTATCAGGCAACCAATAAATCCTTTTCTGCTCTTTTTAATAACACGGCATTAATAGCAACGATAATTGACGAGGCTGACATGAGAAGGGCAGAAAACTCAGGACGCAAAGTAATGCCAAAGTTGGGATATAAAACGCCAGCAGCAATAGGAATCGCCAGGACATTGTAGACACTTGCCCAAACCAAGTTTTGCTTCATCTTCCGCACCGTAGCTTTACTTAGCCGAATAGCCCGTAGAATATCAGCTGGGTCAGACCTCATGAGAACTATATTAGCAGTTTCAATTGCCACATCAGTGCCTGCACCAATGGCAATGCCAATATCAGCCTGAGCCAAGGCAGGAGCGTCGTTAACTCCATCGCCAACCATTGCCACGAATTTACCTTCATCCTGAAGTTGTTTGACATATTTAGCTTTATCTTCGGGCAATACTTCGGCAAATACCCGATCAATGCCCAGCTTCTTGCCAATTACCTCGGCTGTCTTTTTATTATCTCCGGTAATCATTGCTACTTCTAAACCAAGTTCCTTCATCCGTTTAATGGCAGAAGAAGCACTATCTTTAACCGTATCGGCAGCTGCTGCCACGCCTGCGATTTTACCGTCAACAGCCAGAATCATTAAGGTCTTACCTTCATCCAAAAGCCTTTCAGTATCTTTTTTGACAGGTTCTATGTTAACTTTCCTGTCCTGCATGAGCTTAACCGTGCCAACCAATATATGTCTACCTTCAACAATCGCCTCAACTCCGTGTCCCGCAATTGAGGAAAATTTGTCTACTTTTTGAGGGATGGTTAATTTTTTCCTTTCAACTTCTTCTAAAACCGCTTTACTTAGAGGGTGACCAGACTTGGCTTCGGCGGCGGCATCAAGGCGTAAAACTTCATTCTCCGAGATTCCTTTGACTGCCACCACATCGGTAATTTTAGGTTTACCCTCGGTCAGTGTCCCTGTTTTGTCCAAAACAACTGCCTGGATTTTGGAAGTTTGTTCAAGTGTAGCAGCATCTTTTATGAGGATATTGTGTTTCGCACCCAAGCCTGTGCCAACCGCCACAGCGGTTGGTGTTGCCAACCCCAAAGCATCAGGGCAGGCAATCACAACGGCAGAGACAGCAAAAGTTAAAGCCAAAAGCAATCCTTGACCTGCAATAAAGAACCAAACAATGAAGGTAAGTAAACCAACACCGACAGCCAGGATTACCAGATATTGAGCAAAACGGTCAGCAATCCGTTGTCCTGGAGCTTTGGAATTCTGGGCAGTTTCTACCATCTTGACGATTTGTGCCAGAGCCGTGTCCGTGCCGACTTTGGTTGCCTTAAACTTTACTGATCCAGATTGGTTGATTGAACCGCCGATTACCTGATCACCGACCTTTTTGGATACAGGTAGAGATTCGCCAGTCACCAGCGACTCGTCGATGGAGGTTTCTCCTTCGATTACTTCACCATCAACAGGAACTTTATCGCCTGGTTTAAGAATTAAAATGTCGTCGATTTTTACCTCAGATGTAGGAACGACCACTTCTTTACCGTTACGAATTACTCTGGCTTGGGGAGGGACTAAATCAAAAAGCGCCCTTAATGCCTCTGAAGTGCCTCTTCTTGATTTCATCTCCATCCAGTGACCAAAAAGAACAAAGGTTACCAAAAGCGCCGCTGCCTCAAAGAAGGTTTCGCCACCGACAAATAAGGTAATAAGAACGCTGAAAAGATAGGCGGCAAAAACACCCGTGGCAATCAACACCATCATATTGAGGGTTTTACTTTTCAAGGCTCGGTAAGCGCCGATTGGAAAGATCGAACCAAACTTAAAAACCACGGGAGTGGTTAAGATGAATAAGAGCCAATTGACAGGAATAGGAGTAGGCAGCTGGATCTTTAGAAGATTAGTAAAAACAGGCGAGTAAAGGAAAATCGGAATGGAGAAAAGAAGCGACCACAGGAAGCGGTTGCGCATATCTTTCTCCATGAAGGCTGCCATACGGGGATCAATCATCGCCTGCTCGTGGTCGGCATGCTTCATCTGGCTCATGTCATGCTCGACCTTTGACTTATGGCATTCACAGCGTTCCCCAGTCTCTGGACAAACAATCTCCTCCGTTGCCCCAATCCTGCTTTCAAAAGGCTTTTGAGTCTTTCCATACTCATGCTCCATCTTGGAATGATCCATTGAATCATGGTTCATTTTCATCATCATGGTGTAATTTTATTCTATCAAATTAAGACCTGAGTAAAAAATGATAAGTGTGAACTATCTGAGGTTTTTCGACAGATTGAAGGGATAAGTTGCTTGGGATACCCAAAATTCACAAGCAAGGAAGTTAACCGATTTTTAACTCTTTGATCTCTTTATTTTCTTCCAAACGGGTGTAAGAAATACCATAACAAGGGAAGCGGCAAAGTAAATAACCAGGAAGAACCCTATCATCAGAAAAAACGGATACCAATCTTGCATTTGCAGATATGAAGTAAGCAAAAAGATGGGACGGTAATAAACTACTTCATAACCACCTTCAGGGAGCACAGCCCGTTCTCTAAGGAGAGGTAAGGAGAACACGACAATCGTTAGGAGGACATTCAACAATCGAGGCTTCAAAAAATCAAGTTTTATTTTCATTCTTATTTACAGTATATCTTATTTTTCGTCAATAAAACCTCTCCAGATAAAAGCGATGATATTTGTCCCACCCTTGGCAAGGTTGACAGCTTTTTTCAGCTCATATTGGCTAATCATCTTATCTAATGGCTCTCTGTTGGGAATATTGCCTGTGTAGTATTTCTCTAGCACGGGTAAAGCTCGACTACCGCCAAACTGCCCCAATGCCCAGATTGCGTGATTCCTGGTTCTATAACCTTGGTTTTCGTCATCGAGTGTCATGATAAGGGCTTCGATACAATCAGTTTTTTGATATTCCCATTTTGCTTCCTGACACAGTCTTTTCGCTTCATGACCGATCCACACACCACCGATGAAGAAGAATAAAAGGAAAATGCTCATGCCGATAGCCACAAGATAAAAGAGTTTTTCTTTGATAGTTTTAATTGTCATTTTCATCCTCCTTCCCTTCATCAATAAATATGTCCTCAACTTTTACCTTAAATAACCTAGCGATCTTAAAAGCTAAACCAAGTGATGGCAGATATTTATTGCTCTCAATGGCAATGACCGTCTGACGACTCACTCCGATTTTATCCGCCAGCTGTTCTTGGGTTAAATCGTGCATAGCCCGATAGACTTTCAATTTATTCTTCATTGCCGCCACCCCCATACCTTTTATTGAAAAAATGATAGGAGATGGCATAAATGACAATCAAAAACAAAGTCAGGTAGGCAAAAACCATCCCCAGAGTCTCCATAAAAAGCCATTCGCCTTTACTAAATACAGAAATACCACCCTTAGTGGGAAGCATCATAAGGAATGCAGCAATACCGATTGTTGGAGCAAAAATAGCGTATGTCATCCTGGCAGCTTTCTCCTGGATGGTTAATTCCCGTTCATCGGTTCTAATCTTAGCTTTTGACCGCACCAAAAACATAAAAACCATACCTGTCAAAACGCCTGCGGTAGCGAGAAGATAACTGTCACGAACAACTGCTAGACCAACAATAGCGGAAACAAAGAGTGCGACGGCTGCGCGAAGCTGTTTATATTTCTTTCTGTCCATAACAATCATAATGTAGCATATACTTTACATTATGTCAAGTATTATAGACTAGAGTGAGGCTAGGTTTTTACTAAATACCTCTTCACTAGGAAAAGAAGACCAATCACAAAGGCAGGGATAGCGATAATCCAAGCCTCGAAATGGGTAAAAATAAGTAAGGCAATCCCAGACAAGAGAAAAAGAAATCCTCCTGTCGTTTCATTTCTCCAGGCTATAACGGTTATTGTCACTAAAAAGTAA
>Ga0172369_10004293_pt1 | contig 18172 bp, 13 predicted proteins | sample LakKiv25m_FD_114539 | JGI IMG/M metagenome (GOLD analysis project Ga0172369, IMG submission 114539) | Freshwater microbial communities from Kabuno Bay, South-Kivu, Congo - kab_022012_11.25m | ecosystem: Environmental > Aquatic > Freshwater > Lake | place: Democratic Republic of the Congo...
ATTCTCTCCTCTATTAATGAGCACCGTAAAGTGCCTTTGTCGAAATTTATTTTTGCGCTTGGTATTTTGCATGTGGGCGAGCAGACTGCGGAAGATTTGGCAAAGACGTTTGGTTCTTTGGAAAAGTTAAAACAAGCATCTTTAGATGAAATAAATAGTATAGAAAATATTGGTCCCGTGGTTTCTAAAAGCGTTTTTGAATATTTTAAAGATAAAGATAATTTAAAATTTATTGACAAGTTATTTAAAAACGGAGTGTCTGTTTTGCCCTATAAGCTAGAAGATAAAAGCTATAAGCTATCGGGTAAGACTTTTGTCATTACAGGCAGTTTGGAAACTTTGAGCCGGGATGAAGCGAAAAAGAAAATTAGAGAATTAGGAGGAAAGACAACAGAAAGTGTTTCTAATCAAACTTCTTATGTAGTGGTGGGAAATGAGCCGGGAAGTAAATTTCAAAAGGCGCAAAAATTAGGAGTAAAAATATTAGACGAGCAGGAATTTCTTGGATTGATAAAATAATAATTTTATATTTAATTATGGACAGACAAGATCGACACGAAATAAATCCTGAAATGTCAGAAGGCATACAACCTAGGGTTTTGATGGCAGAAGAGAGGGGTTTGTTAAAGGAGGTTTTAGGAGGAGACTTTAAAATCCTTGCCGATAAACCACAGTTAGTTTATTGCGTTGGCGATCGGTATCCGTATCCGCATTTTTTAGCCAACGCCCCCGGTCTGGCTAATTTTTTGCAAATGTTGCGGACAAGTAAAGCCGTAATTTATATAAATACGGATACATGGGAGTATGAACATAAAGGAGAAAATCGGAATTTTCCCAATTTAAATGAAGCCATTGATGCGAGCATGTCTACTAAAAGTAGAGTATCAGAATTGTTGAGAAAGTATCGTGATTTTAAAACCGACAGGCGAATAATGGACTTAGGTTTGGATAATATTCCAGATGACAAACAAGCCCTTGTTACTGCCATTGGTCACAATAACGGATTGGGTATTTTTGGTAATTCAAGTACGGGAAAAGTTTTTTTGCCGCCTAAATTTTTAGAAGACTGGAATTTTCGATTGGAATTGGAAATTGTTTCGTCAGTCTGGCTTGAACCGCATCACCGTTCAGAATCCTATTATAGAGAGCCATTAATGGGACTTGATCCCGATAATTCTTTGGCTGTTTTGGAAGACGAGGAGGTTATACAAAGGGTCCTAAATTTCGAAGCCCGCGGTGAATATACCTATCCCTATATAAGGACCATGGTTGATAAATATTTTGGAGGTGACGTTAGAGCTTTTCAAAAAAGATGGAAGGAGTTTTATGAGAACTGGTGGCCGGGTGAGTTTCAGGCAATGCAAGACTGTTGGGATAGAAATCAAAGATGGCTGGAAGGACAGAAAGATTAGACAGCCAGTCTATAGGTGCAATATTTCATTTTTTTGGAGTTGTGAACAAATTGTGGACGGTTTAGTATGCAGTGCAAAAAACCTTTAAAATAAGCCAGTTTATTTTATATTAATTTAACCGCTTTTCTCTTGACAGCCTTGGCAAAATCACTTAGAATATCAATACGATAAATAAATCCAGCACTTTCCTAAAGGTTTAATAACCATTAGGAAAGTAAAGATTAATGAAAGTGCTGGATAAAGGTTGAGAACTATATATGTTAAAAACCTTAAAACTGTTAACACTTATGCGGTTTATGTAACTGGCCAATTTAATTTGTGCCTTCATAACCGCTAATCGCGGTTTTTTTGTCGCTCAATACTCTAAATTATAGAGCGACAACCCTCCGAAGCTTTAGCGAAGGATGGGTAGGGAACCAGGCAGTCAAAAAAAGTTCATTGATAAAGTAATAGTTAAATATATACTGCTCACCTTGCACCAGTCTCCCGACAAGTCGGGATCCGGTACAGGGCACGGCAAATCTCAAGCGTACCAATATTACTTTGGGTATCAGGCTCGCAGATACGCTTTGGGCAGTAGCTATTTGGCTGTTACGGTTAGCTGTTTAACAACAAAATAAAATAGACATCCAAGTATCGAATCAGACTTGGGTGATCTATGGGTAGATAAATGTAAGTTTATACAAATTGAACATTGTATCCTTTAGTAGTTTGTTTATCATCACTCTTGCCGAGGGATGGTAATCACAAATTGCTAGTCAATACTTTTTTCTTTTGCCGTCCGGCAAAAGAAAAAGAAGTTAAAATAAGTTAAGGGTATACGGTGGATGCCTAGGCAGTATGAGCCGATGAAGGACGTAGTAGCCTGCGAAAAGCCTCGGGGAGCTGGCAAACAAGCTTTGATCCGTGGATGTCCAAATGGGGAAACCTATATCGCGGAAGGCGATATGCTTTTACAACGTGGGTTGTAAATAGCGGGAACCGTGCGAAGTGAAACATCTCAGTAGCACGTGGAAAATAAATCAATTGCGCCGCAAGGCGCAAAGAGATTCCGTCAGTAGTGGCGAGCGAAAGCGGAAGCATATAGAAATTTATTCGTTGATCGATATAGTTTTGATCGGCGAATAAATATCTATTAGCCCAAACCATTTAAGTGTTTTTGAAACCGCAAGGTGGAGAATTAAAGATTACAGTCGTTGTTTAAGTGGCGTTATAAGTGGAAGTTATTGTGAGGCTGTAACCTCACTGGGAACATAGTGTGTTGTTTAGCAGAACACGCCTGGAACGGCGGACCAAAGAGGGTGATAGTCCCGTATCGCGAAAAACCATGCAATTTCCTAACTTTTTCTTGAGTACGACCAGACACGAGAAATCTGGTTGGAAATCAGGTCGACTAAGATCTAAGGCTAAATACTCATATTGACCGATAGTGAACAAGTACCGTGAGGGAAAGGTGAAAAGCACCCCGGAAGGGGAATGAAATAGTATCTGAAACCGTATACTTACAAGGAGTGGAAGCCCTAACTGTTTCGCAGTTAGGAATTTCTAATTGACCTAATGTCTAATTCCTAATCAATGACCAATTTTTAAATGTTCAATGCCGTCTTTGGCATTTGAAATTTGAGATTTGGAATTTGTTTAGAAATTAGTAATTAGAAATTAGTAATTCCCATCTGCGAAGCAGTGGGTAACCGCGTGCCTATTGAAGAATGATCCAACGAGTTAATCTTATGTGGCTTACTTAAGCTTTATCAAAAGCGAAAGTGCAGTGAAAGCGAGGATGAATAGTCCGTATAAAGATTTTATTGTTCCAACGTTTACGTTGGAGCAATAATTTCTTTAATGTCGCATGAGTTAGACCCGAAACCCAGTGAGCTACGCATGGCCAGGATGAACGTTATGTAAAAGTAACGGGAGGTCCGAACCCACTATTGCTGCAAAAATAGGGGATGAGTTGTGCGTAGGGGAGAAATTCCAATCGAACTGGGTGATAGCTGGTTCTCCTCGAAATAGCTTTAGGGCTAGCGTCGAGAGTTCCTTTGAGAGGTAAAGCACTGAATCGAAACTTGCTGCGCAAGCGGTAGGCTCGAACCAAACTCTGAATTCTCAAAGTCAAGATCTCGGCAGTCAGTCTGTGGGGGCTAAGCTCCACCAGACAAATGGAAAAGAATCCACACCACCGTCTAAGGCCCCCAAATCCTAGCTATAGTGCAAAGGATGTGGGATTGCTCATACAACCAGGAGGTTGGCTTAGAAGCAGACATCCTTTAAAGAAAGCGTAACAGCTCACTGGTCAAGCGATCCTGCGCCGACAATATATAGGGGCTAAGCTAGGTGCCGAAGACGTGGATCTGTTGCGATTTATTGCAACAGGTGGTAGAGGAGTGTTGTGTACAGGCTGAAGCGGTATGCGTAAGCGGCCGTGGACAGTACACAAGTAAGAATGTTGGAATAAGTAATATATATAGAGGTGAGAATCCTCTTCGCCGAATATCCAAGGTTTCCAGGGCAACGATCGTCGTCCCTGGGTTAGTCGATCCTAAGAGTGGGCCCCAAGGGGTTCACCCGATGGAAAATATGGTTGATATTCCATAACCACCATAATGTTATCTTAGGCGGGACACATCATGATAACACTAGCGTAATCTGACTATTTGCGTTGTCGTACTTGTAGGATGATTTTTGAGGCAAATCCCAAAAATCTATGTTTCTATAAACTACCTCGCAAGAGATGTTTGTAGAAATTGTAATTTCGAGAGTATGAAGAAACCTGGCAACGGGAATTAGTGTGAATCAAGGTGTCAAGAAAAGCGTCGAAGTCACGCAGTATGGTGCTCGTACCGTAAACCGACACAGGTGGATGGGGAGAGAATCCCAAGGCGTCCGGACCAATGTTCGTTAAGGAACTCGGCAAAAAAGCAGGTGTACCTTAGGTATATACCTTGCCCTTTTTGTGAGATTATATCAAAGCAAAAAGGGCCGCAGCGAAAGACCTCTCCCGACTGTTTACCAAAAACTTAGGTCCGTGCTAAAGCGCAAGCTGATGTATACGGGCTGATGCCTGGCCAGTGTCAGAAGGTTAAACCCCTCGTCGCAAGATTGGGGGCCAAGCCCTGATGAACGCCGGCAGTAACTATAACTGTCCTATGGTAGCGAAATTCCTTGTCGCGTAAGTTGCGACCCGCACGAATGGCATAACGAGTAGAGGACTGTCTTAACGAACATTCCGATGAACTTACAGTGGCGGTAAAGATGCCGTCTACCCGCAGCAAGACGGAAAGACCCTATGAAGCTTTACTATAGCGTGTCATTGAATTAATGCTTTTATTGTTTAGCCTAGGTGGGAGCCTTTGAAGTTTGGGCGCTAGCTCAAATGGAGGCGACAGGTGAAATACCACCCTGTAAAAATATTAATTCTAACCAATGTCTAACCTACATTGGGACAGTGGCTCGTGGGTAGTTTAACTGGGGCGGTTGCCTCCTAAATGGTAACGGAGGCGTTTATTAAGGTATGCTAGGTATGGATGGAAATCATACCGATAGTGCAAACGCATAAGCATGCTTGACTGCAAGGGCGGCGACCCGCGCAGGCACGAAAGTGGAAGTTAGTGATCCGATGCGTTCGAGTGGAAGACGCAAAGCCCAACGGATAAAAGTTACTCTAGGGATAACAGGCTGATCCTCTCCAAGAGTCCACATCGACGAGAGGGTTTGGCACCTGAACATCATTCGGGGTGCATGGACAGCGATGTCCTTCCAAGTGTTCTTCGTCCGTCTTCCCGATTCAACATCGGGAGATATAAATTTTGAAGAATCAAATAAATTCGGCTTATAACGGTGGAACCGTAGTTAATTATGTGAGAAGAAAATTTCTAATTAACCGGTAATACCGTGGGAAGTCGGGATTAGTGAATAGTGACAAGTGTCTAGTGACTAGTACTGCAGTTTCGCAGTTACTAACAACTAGCCACTAACAACTAGCCACTTGTTCTTGACCCCGTAACGACTGACCCGAAAGGGGAGATCTAGATTAGTTATAAAGTTAAAAGTTATAAAGTTTGTAAAGTTACTGCAATTGCAGCACTTTATAACTTTACGAACTTGATAAACTTTAAAACTTATTTTGGATAACACGCCGACTCTTGTCATTTAAAAAAAGCAGGCCATCGGAGACTAATCCTAAAGCCGCTGACAAGAAGAAGATATAGTCTACACCATACGAAATTATGGATTTAAGTACGATGTCGGCTCATCACATCCTGGGGGTGAAGAAGCTCCCAAGGGTTAGGCTGTTCGCCTATTAAAGTGGTACGCGAGCTGGGTTCAAAACGTCGTGAGACAGTTTGGTCCTTATCTGCTGTGGGTGTTCGAAACTTGAGTAGTCGCATCTCTAGTACGAGAGGACCGAGATGCATAGACCTCTGGTGTACCCGTTGTCCTGTCAAGGGCATGGCGGGGTAGCTAGGTCTAGTTTAGATAAGCGCTGAAGGCATATAAGCGTGAAGCTGTCTACAAAACCAGGTTTCGTGTTCTGTCGCAAGACAGAACTTCAGGTTCGGGGAAGACTACCCCGTATCAAATTAGTGGCAAGTGACTAGTGGATAGAAGCTTGTAGCAATACTAGCAACTAGAAACTCGAAACTAGCAACTAATCTATAGGCTGCAGGTGTAAGCACAGTAATGTGTTCAGCCGAGCAGTACTAATCAACCGAAAATTTTAATTTCTTATTTTATTGACTAGCAATTTGTGATTTACTATAAAATAGAGGCATTAAGCCTCTATTTTATAGATAAGTTCCATCCTTCTATGGCTATATTCCAGAGAGAGTGGTACAATAATCATTAAGTACAATAACAATTTATTACCCAATGCTTAAACAAAATTTAAAGTTAGTAGGACTTGTGTTAATTATTTTGTTAGTTCTTTCCGGGTTCTTTGTTCTTTCCCAAAACTTGGTTTATGCAATTAAACCGTAAAAAGTTTAAGTGCCCTCTCGTTGCCTTTTATTAGTTTAAATAAAGTGCGACGAGGGTGGCATTTCCAGCGTGGTCATACCTGATCCCATCCCGAACTCAGAAGTAAAACGCGCTTGGGCCGATGATAGTCCTACGCATGTAGGTGCAAAAGTAGGTGGCTGCCCGCTAATAAATACCTCTCCTTAAACAAGGAGGGGTTTTTGTTTGTCTGGATGTTGGCAGGCTTATATGATAAAATGCCAGTATGTTTTTTATCCTACTATTGTTTTTACTATTGGCTTTAATTCTGCTATTTGTCATACTTAGCGAATTTATTGCATTTATAAGAACCCGAGTGCCGTTTGTTCCCACCCATGCCGGGGATATTGAGTTTATAGTAAAAAAATTAAAAATATCAGCAAGCGATGTTTTTTATGATTTGGGCAGTGGTAACGGCAAGGTATTATTTCTAGTTGAAAAGTTAACAGGCGCTAAAGCAGTCGGGTTTGAACTTAGTTGGTGGACTATTTTGTTTGCCAAAATAAAAGGCAAATTAAAAAAGTCCAATGTGAGGTTTAGGAATCAAGATTTTTTTAAAGCAAATTGGTCAGAGGCGAATATTCTTTATTGCTACTTATACCCACCGCTTATGGGTCGTATTGAAGAAAAGTTTATAAATGAGTTAAAACCGGGGAGTATAGCCATAATTAGAGATTTTCCTTTCCCCAAAATGGCTTACACAGAAAAATATTATTTACCCAAAAATCATGAAATTTATGTGTATAAAATTTAATTTGTAGAAAAAAAGTTATAAAAAAGAATATAAAATATTCCTTAAATAAGGGATATTTTTATTTTTCTACAATTTTGTAGAAAAAATATTGACAACGACATCACTAGAGTCTATAATTATTTTATTATGAATATTCAGGTAATTTTAAAACATTTTGGCTTATCGGAAAAAGAAATTGCTGTTTATTTGGCGTTGGTTGATTTGGGTCCGTCACCGGTAAGAGTAATTGCGTCAAAGGCCAAGGTGAACCGGGGCACTTCTTATGATATTTTAAAAGACTTGATTGCTTTAGGTTTGGTATCTTACTACAATAAAGAAACCAAACAGTATTTTGCCGCCGAACCGCCGGAAAGTCTGCTTTCCGCGTTAAACAAAAAACAAGAAGATTTAAGCGAATTGAAAAAAGATATCGAAGCGGGCTTACCTTTTTTAAAAACTATGTTTGAGAAGCAGGGTGGCAAGCCTACTGTTAAACTTTATGAGGGGGTAAAAGGCTTAAGGCATATTTTGGAAGATATTTTAGATAGTTTGCCCAAGGGGGGGACTTATTTCGTTTATTCTTCCACCAGTTTGAGGAAAAATGTTTATTTGGCAATGAAAGATTTTAGCAACCGCCGGATCAAAAATAAGATAAAAGTTCAGACCATTGCCTTAGGGGAAGGCGGGCAATTGGTTGGTTTAGATGAACGCAAGTGGATGCGTCTGCCTCAAAAGAATTTACAGGCAACTTATGAGATAATTTATTCAGGAAAAGTGGCGCATTTGTCTTTAGATAATGAAGAAAATCCCGTTGGCGTAGTGATTCAAAATGAAGAAATTTATCAGACACAGAAATTGATATTTGAATATAATTGGAACAAACTTAATTAGGTTTGAGGTGCAAGGTTTAAGGTATGGAACTTGAACCTAGAACCTAGAACCTAGAACCTAGAACCTAATCTATGTGTGGAATCGTAGGATATTTGGGAAATAAGCAGGCGACGCCTATTTTACTTGAAGGGTTATCGCGAATGGAATACCGCGGTTATGACAGCGCGGGTCTTGTCGTTGTCTCAAATAAAGGTTCTGTTTTGGTAAAAAGCAAGGGAAGAGTTGCTAAGTTGGTTAATCGGATAGGCAACCATGAGCCGGAAGGGTTTTTAGGCATAGCTCATACCCGTTGGGCAACCCATGGTATTCCCAGCGATGCCAACGCTCACCCGCATAGCGACTGTAGGGGCGAAATTTTTGTGGTACATAATGGAATTATTGAAAACTATAAAAGTATTAAAGATCGGCTAATAAAAGAAGGACATAAGTTTTTATCGGAAACCGACACGGAAGTTTTGGCTCATCTAATTGAAAGTCTTTATGCAGGCGATATCGCATTAGCTGTCCAACAAGCGTTAAAACAAATTATTGGTGCTTATGGTTTGGCAGTGGTATCAAGCAAAGAGCCTGAAGTTTTAGTTGCCGCTAAGTTAGGCTCCCCTTTGGCAGTGGGAGTGGCAGAGAAAGAATTTATAGTAGCTTCGGATGTTACGGCAATTTTGCCGGTTACCCAGAATGTTATTTATTTGGAAGACGGCGACTTGGCGGTAATTAAAAACGGTAAATTGACCATTACTGATCTGGATAACAAAACAAAAAATAACCAAACGCAAAAAATAGAGTGGAGCATGGAGTCGGCACAAAAAGGCGGTTTTGAACACTTTATGCTTAAAGAGATTTTTGAGCAACCCGAGGCAATAAAAAATAGTATTCGTGGAAGACTCCTTATGTCAGAAGGCGATGTAAAGCTCGGGGGACTTTCGGAAGTGCGGGAAAAACTTCGCGGGATAAATCGTTTGATAATTTTAGGTATGGGTACGGCTAGGATTGCCGGCTTGGTGGGGGAATATATGTTGGAAGAATATGCTGGGCTCCCTGTGGAAGTGGAATACTCCAGTGAGTTTGCGTACAAGAAGTCCCCGTTTGATAAGCACACGGCTGTTTTGGCCGTTTCTCAATCCGGGGAAACTGCGGATACTTTAATTGCGCTCAAAGAAGCCAAGCGCAAAGGGATCTTAACTTTAGGGATAGTAAACGTGACCGGCTCTTCTATTGCCCGCGAGACTGATGCCGGAGTTTATAATCACATTGGTCCGGAAATTGCCGTGGCATCCACTAAAGCGTTTGTTTCTCAAGTGACAATTTTTGCGTTGCTTACCGTTTTTTTGGGCCGCATGCGCAAAATGTCCCAAGTAATGGGCGAAAGGATTTTAACCGAACTGGAAAATTTACCGGCATTGGTAGATAAAATTTTGGATACCGCCGAAAGTATAAAACTGGTGGCGGAAAAATATAAACACTATGACCACTTTTTGTATTTGGGACGGAAATATAATTTCCCCATTGCTCTGGAAGGTGCACTCAAACTTAAAGAAATCGCTTACGTGCACGCGGAAGGTTATAACGGCGGAGAAATGAAGCACGGGCCGATTGCGCTTATCGACGAACGGTTCCCAACGTTTATTTTAGCGCCGTCCGACAGTGTTTACGAAAAAAATATTAGCCACATAAAAGAAATAAAAGCACGCGAAGGACGAGTAATAGCCGTAGCCACGGAAGGCAACGAAGAAATTCGCGAACTGGTAGATGACGTAATCTATATTCCAAAAACTTTGGAAATGCTCACCCCTATTTTAACTACCGTACCATTACAACTATTTGCCTATTATGTCTCTGTCGCCAAAGGCTTGGACGTCGACAAGCCGAGGAACTTGGCGAAGAGTGTGACAGTGGAATAAAATTATTTTATCATTTTAACATACTAACATTTTAACAGTATGAAAGCACTAATATTTGATAAATCAAAAACTAACTGGGAAGATTCGCGCGGGTTTGAATTGGTGGAAATTCCAAAGCCGGTTTTGGAAAAAGGCGATGAAGACAAAATTATCATGAAAGTCCATTATGCCGGGGTGTGCGGGACGGACAAGGGCATTTGGAACCGCATGGCTTTTAAGGACGCGATTTTGAATACGATTGACGAGCAGATAAAAAACGGCGGGAATTCGTATCGCGTTATTGGGCATGAATTTTTTGGGGAAGTTTTGGAAGTTGGAAGCGGTGTGAAAGACATAAAAAAGGGCGACTTTGTGGCTTGTGAATCACACGTGGTTTGCAATGTTTGTTTTCAGTGTAAAAACGGCCAGAAAAATGTTTGCACCAACGAAAAGATTTTAGGCATATCCGTGGACGGTGGGTTTGCCGAATACGCCAAAGTGCCGGCTCAGGTGGCCTGGAAAGTGGATTTAAAGAAAATCCGGCCCGAAGTTGCGGTTTTGCACGAACCGTTTGGTAATGCCGTACACGCTGCCAGCAAGGTTAATTTAAAAGACAAAACCGTGGCAATTTTTGGCCTTGGTCCCATTGCTTCCTTTTTGGTGCTTATTGCCCGCGGTCTTGGCGCCAAAACCATCATTGGCGTTGAACCGAGTGATAAAGCCATTGAAATGGGGAAGAAGCTGGGAGTTGACCACATTATTAAGTTATCAGTAGACAGTAAACAGAATACAGACAAGCCTTATACCCACAATCAAAATGTTGTTGATCAAATTATGAAATTGACCAATGGCTTAGGCGTGGATATTGCGTTTGAGATGGCAGGGTTTAACGATTCGGTAAACAATGCCATTGCTTCGGTGAGGCGGGGCGGGGAAGTAATTTTGTTTGGGCTTAAAAACGGCGATTTTGTTTTTGAAGATTACAACAAGTTGGTGATGAAAGGTATTACTATGTACTGCGTGGCCGGCCGGCAGATTTGGGGGACTTGGGAAATCACCAAAAAGCTGATGGAAGATAAGCAAAATGGCGTGCAGGAAAAACTCTGGTCAGTCCTGCTCAACGGCGGCCAGGGCACGATTTTGGATTTTAAGGATTACACCAAAGAGAAGTTTGAAGAGATGATCCAAAATAATCCTAAGATATTAATTAGATTTTAATATGCCCAGAGTTCGTGACAATCCAATAAGGACGCAGGAAAATACCGGGGAACTGAGGGAGGCAAGTTCGCCGCCGGTGGAAGAGATCACAGGTGATAATGATTTAAGGGAATTTTATCGTGGTCGGGAAATTAACCGTGGTATGCCGACGAAGATTTTAGACAGCCAGGTTGAAAAGTTGATGCAAGCCCATGGAAGAAATTCAGAAAATATGAGAACCTTTGTTATTCGTCAAGAGGGTAAAATAGTGGCCGGCGGACAAATGGAATTACAAGAGTCAAGCGGACAAACGAGGGCTTATTTAGGTAAAAAATTTGTGAACCCTGACCAGCGCGGCCAAAATTTTGATGCTGTGTTGGTAAAAAGAAGGTTGGATGCGGCGAGAGAAGCCGGAGCTAAATTAGCTTATTCGCTGGTAGAAAAAACCAATATAGCAGCACTGCGGAGCATTACAAAAGATGGTTTTGATTTATCGTCGCTTGAACATCAGCCAGAAATGGAGCATTTAAAGGAGAAAGAGTACTTTGCCTCCAGGGACTTAACTTCTAATAATCCTCCTTCCAAAATTGAAATGGCTAGGGTATTGGGCTCTATTGGGAAAGCAGATTTGTCAGGAAATGAATTATTAATTGATTTAAACGATAAGCAGGCTATTGAGGAGGCTTTCACTGCAGGTTTCGTAGGCAAATTTGTTTTTAAACCAAAGGAATTACCCCAGGTTGACCGGGTAACTATGTATTTAGAAAAAGAATTAAAAAAATAGTTTATGTACAAAAATTATAAATCACAATTTGAAGTGGAATTAAAAGAAATCAAAGACAGCGGGATGTGGAAAGATGTTGGGGTCCTGGAAGGCAAGCAGGGGACAGAGGTGCATATGGGAGGGAAGATTCTACTTAACTTCTGCGCAAATAATTATCTCGGGCTTGCGTCATCCGACGAGCTTGCGCAGGCTGCAAAAGAAGGAATTGAGAAATATGGTTTTGGGGAAGCTAGTGTTCGTTTTATTATTGGCACCTCTACTATTCACAAAGATTTGGAAACAGAAATCTGTAAGTTTTTTGGCACCGAAGACTCCATTACCTACACTTCCTGCTTTGACGCCAATACCGGACTGTTTGAAACAATATTAAAAGAAGGTGATGCGGTGTTTAGCGATGAATTAAACCATGCTTCCATTATCGACGGAATTAGGTTATGTAAAGCCGAGAGGTTTCGTTATAAAAATTCTGACATGGCCGATCTGGAAGCCCAACTTAAGGAAGCGTCATCAAGGTCTGAAAAGCCGGAAAATCCATCTGCCGATGTTAAATATCGACCCCGCAGAATGTTGATAGCGACAGATGGTGTATTTTCCATGGATGGGATTACTGCTAAAGTTAAAGAAATTTGTGATCTGGCGGAAAAATACGGCGCGTTGGTTATGGTGGACGATTCACACGCGTCGGGAGTGTTAGGGCAGCATGGTCGTGGGTCAACCGAAGGACTTATGGACCGGGTGGATATTTTAACTTCCACTTTTGGTAAAGCTTTAGGTGGAGCAGGAGGTGGTTTTACCACCGGGCGAAAAGAAATTATTCAAGTATTACATCAGCGAAGTAGAACCACGCTATTTAGCAATAGTTTGCCTCCGGTCATTGCTAATACAGCACTCTATGTTTTACAAAATTTTGATTCCAAGTTTGATAAAAATCGAAAAGCCTTGGGGGAAAATACAAATTATTTTAGATCCGCAATGGAAAAATTAGGGTTTAATCTTGGCGGTGACGGAAAACATGCAATTACTCCGGTTATGTTAATGGAAGAAAAAGTGGCGCAAGATATGGCTAAGGCGCTGTTTGCCAAAGGGATTTATGTGCGTGGATTTACTTATCCGGTCGTGCCCAAAGGCAAAGCCCGAATTAGAGTACAAATCTCCGCGGCTCACACCAAAGAGCAAATGGAAAAGTGCGTTCAGGCTTTTGAAGAAGTGGGGAAAGAAATGGGAATTATTAATTAGCTGGTAAGCCAATAAGCAAGTAAATAGATAAGTTACTTACGGGCTTGTAAGCTTATTCGCTTATAACTGTTTATGACCAACATTGTTATCCTCGGCGGTGGGACAGGAACATCTACTTTACTTAAAGGTTTAAAAAAATATCCGGCAAATTTATCCGTAGTGGTTTCTTCGTGGGATGATGGTGGGAGCAACGGAAGGTTAAGAATGGAAGAAAGGGCTTTCCCTTTTAGTGATATTCGTCAATGTTTAGTGGCTTTAGGGCAAGAGGGTTATTGGAAGGAGTTTTTTAAATATCGTTTTAGCAGCGGGGAGTTAAAAGGGCATACCGCGGCGAATTTATTTTTAGCCCAGTTGCAAAAAATTACACACAGTGTGGTAAAACCCATTAGCATTGCTAAAGATTTGTTAAAAGTTAGCGCGCAAATTTATCCTGCAACGTTAAGTCCGGCTACGCTTATTGCCGTTTTAGAAAATGGCAAAAAAATAGTCGGCGAACATTTAATTGATAGTCCACAAAAAGGAATTTTTTCCCGCATTAAATCTTTACAGTTAAAAAAAGGAAAATTTAACCCCGATGCGGCAAGGGCAATTTTGAAGGCTGATGTTTTAGTATTGGGCCCCGGGGATTTATTTACCAGCATATTGCCGAATTTAATTGCGCCGGGACTTGGCCGAGCCGTTATGAACACTAAGGCCAAAAAAGTGTTTGTATGTAATTTAATGACTAAAGACGGTCAAACTAATGGTTTTCAGGCCTCGGATTTAGTAGCGGAAATTTTAAAATATGTGCCGAATCTGGATTATGCTATTTTAAACAAAAAACAGCCACCAAAAAACCTTTTAAATAAATATCATCACCATAAAAGTGAGGTCGTCGTAGTTGACAAGGATAGGCTAAAATATTTAGGTGTTGAAATTATTTTAGACAGCTTGCTGGTAAGCAGGGAAGCAAAAAGAGCCAGGGGAGATATTTTGAGGAGAAGTTTTTTGCGGCATAACAGCGAGAAATTGGCAAAATTAATCTGGCAAATTGCAAAGATATGAAATTAAGTAAATCTTTAAAAACATCAAAATTTGTAAAATTGGAAGTTAAAGACGGCAAAAAAGTTGTCGGCCGGGTGTATTTATATATCATCAAAAACAGTTTGCATAAACAGTCTTATGGGTATGTGGAGGATTTATTTGTGGAAGAGGAGTATCGCAGTCAGGGTTTGGGCAGACAGTTAATAATGGATGTAGTGGCAGAGGCAAAAAAACGAAAGCTGTATAAATTAATCGGCACCAGCCGTACATTTCGGGCTCAAATTCATAGTTTTTATGAAAAAATGGGGTTTAAAAAATATGGCTTTGAATTTAGGATGGATTTATGATCAGGCTAGTTGCTTTTGATTGGAACGGAACACTGCTTTCGGACACAGCAATTACTCTTCGCTCGGAGAATGCTGCTCTAAAAGCGGTAGGACGCAAGCCTATTACGCTTTTGGAATTTCAAAAGGCTTTTGATATTCCCATAATCCAGTATTGGCAAAATTTGGGTATGACAAAGAATTTTTTTAAAAAACATTTATTGACGATTGAGGATGTTTTCCATTCCATTTATGAAAAAAATGTGAATGCGGCGCGGACTCGAAGCGGGGCAAAAGGAGTATTAAAGTTTTTAATGCAGTCAAATATCGTCCGAGTAATTTACAGTAATCATAATGTGCCGAATATCCGTAGGCAATTGGTAAGATTAAATATTGATAATTTAATCGATCATATCTTGGCAAATAAAAAAGCCGGAGAAAATGCGCAGGTGTTTGCCAGACATAAAGAGCATTTGCTTAACGATTATATAAAGCAAAATAAAATTAAGCCCAAGGAAGTAATTTCCGTTGGCGACACGGTGGAGGAAATTGAAATCGGCAAGGCTTATGGTTACCATACGGTAGCTCTGACAGGTGGCTATAATACAGTCTCGCGCCTAAAAAGGCATCGCCCGGATTTTTTAGTCCATAATTTGGCGGAATTAAAAAATATAGTAAAAAAAATAAACTAATGAGAAATCAGATTGTAATTTTAGCGGCCGGCAAGGGAACAAGAATGGGCGGTAATCTGCCCAAAGTTTTGGTAATGCTGAAAAATAAGCCTCTTATTTTGTACACGCTGGAAGAAATGGACAAGATTAACCAGCTGGCAAAACCTATTGTGGTAGTGGGTTATGGAGCCGATAAGGTAAAGACCGTTTTGGGAGATGGGTATTTGTACGCATATCAAGAACAGCAATTGGGCACTGCTAATGCATTGCTTTGTGCTAAAAGAAAAGTTAAGGCGGATAATGTGCTGGTTCTTTACGGCGATATGCCATTTATTAAAGCGGAGAGTTTAAAGGCGCTTATAAGTACTCATTTTAAAAATCATAATAAAATTTCCATGCTTACTGCCGCCGTGAAGAATTACTCTGGTGTTTATTCTTCTCTAGAACATTTTGGCCGGATTGTTCGCGACAGTGAAAAAAATATTTCAGCGATTGTGGAATATAAAGATGCCAGCTTGCACCAAAAAAAAATAAAGGAAGTAAACCCCGGCATCTATATGTTTAACACCGAATGGTTGTGGGAGAATTTGGGGAAAATTAAAAACAGTAACGCCCAAAAAGAATATTATTTAACAGATATTGTGGCCTTGGCAATTGCAGACAGGCAAAAAGTCTGCTCAGTTAGCATTGAGCCTAAAGAAGTCTTGGGAATAAACAGCAGGGAAGATTTAAAGACCGCGGAAAAGTTAATATAGGAATTATCCCCGACGCTCGGTCGGGGCTCCGACCTCCGAAAAGAGTCGGAGCTCGGAGTGGATATCATACTTTAATTTCGCTTAAAAAAGCGGGATTTTAGTAATTGACAACAGAACATATGATGATGTATGATAGTATCATACAGATAGAATAAAGGCAGATGTGGGAGCCCAAAAATTCATTTTGGGCACCGCCATCTGCTTTTAAAACATATGAATATTAGGCAAGAAATAAACCGATTATTATTAGCAAAAAAAACATTAGTCAAGAGAAAAGCTAATGGTTTTTTGAAGCACGATTATTTAGTGCCCAATGGACCTTACGAGGAACAATGGGATTGGGACGGCCATTTTATTGGGGTTGCCTTAGGCAGGGATATTCCTTCGGAAGCGATTTATTTAAAAAATTGGGTTTTAAATTATTTGGAGCATGTTCAAGAAAACGGTTTCACTCCTGGACTTATTGCTTCTGCCGGCATAGACAAAAGGCTTAAACATGTTAAGCCGTTTTTGGCGCAAGGGGCTTCTTTGGCTATTTGGTATTTAAAGGATTATTTATGGCTTAAGCCATATTGGGCTGTATTAAAAAAGAGTCTTTATTTTAGGATGAAAGTTAATATAAATAAACAATATAATTTAGCTTGTTGGTATGACAGCATGGAATCCGGAGCCGATAATAATCCTGTTGTTTTGGGGTATAAACATAATTCCGTAATCGCTTGCGATTTAAATACATATTTATATTCTGAGTTTCGAGCGATGGCTGAGTTGGCAAAAATTTTAAATAAAAAACAGGACTTTAAGTATTATACTCAAGAAAAAAATAAAATTAAGAAAGCCATTTTAGAACACCTTTGGGATAAGAATGATTTATTTTTTTATAATATTAATACCGAATCAGGAGAAAAAATTAAGAAATTATCATTTTCCGGTTTTATGCCTTTGTACAGAAAGATCTTACCCGAGTCCTTAGGAAAAAAATTTATAAAAAAACATATTTTAAACCCGAATGAATTTTGGTCAAAATATGGAATAAGGAGTATATCTAAGCAGGAACCGGAATACAATAATAAAAATATAATTAAACCGCATTCCAATTGGCAGGGTCCGGTTTGGCCTTTGATTAATTATTTTGGTTTTAAAATTTTATTGAATTACGGTTTTAATAAAGAGGCTAAAGAGCTGGCGGAAAAAACTGCTCGATTATTAATAAACGACTTTAAACTTACCGGCGGCATGCACGAAAATTACCATGCAGAAACCGGTAAGCCTTTGGCAGCCCCAAATTTTGTAAGCTGGAATTTATTGGTAAGCGGTATGTTGGAGAAGGCGGAAAGCTTGTAAAAATGTAGTAGCGCGTCGCGAAAAATTTCTAAAAATTTTGGAAGTTTTACACGTCGCACTAGCTTTGGTTGGTGTGATAGTACATTCAAAAAGGAGGCTCAAGATGAGCCACAATGAAGCGATTCATGATGACGATTTAAAGAGGCAATTGGGTCTCTATTCGCGGGATCGGTCTGATTCCGCTTATACTCCGGTCAATGGCGATGCGGAAGCTCTGCAGCACCTGCTCAGCCGACATTATTTGTTACCGCCAACTCCAAAGGATTTGGTGACAGCATCTTCCAAAATTCATGAGTTTGGTTTCGGCGCGGTTATTCCCATGCGAGAGCATGGTCGGGTGATTGAGCCGGTACTGACTGTGCTCACCAATCAGATTGCCTCGGACTCCATCGTGGTGGTCAACGACAGCTCGGACGACGACGCACTCAACTGCGTCCGTGAATTTCAAGGGGTCCGTCTCGTGTACCGCGATGACGTTCTTAATACGTTGGATTGGAAAAGATTGTATCCGATTCTTAACGTCAAGGAACGTCCTGTGGGAAAAGGCATGGCAGTCCTTGCTGGTTACCTGGTTCACTACGCATTGCGTCTTTCGGGCGTGAAGCATAAGTGGGTTTTCCAGAATGACAGTGAAATCACCGAGTACAAGCGGTACCAATGTCTCCAGCACCTGACCGTCGGGTTGGTTGCTTACCCTACCGCTCGTGCGGTAAAGACCGCCAAGTTCGGCCGTACCAATGAGCGTACGATGTGTATGCGTTCCGCACTTGGTCTTTTGGCCGAGTTGCCTAACGTGCCGTCAATGGTTCGTAACCGTGCAACCGAAATCTTTGAGCGGGTGGTAAGCGACAAGTGGATTCAGACCGGAGAGTTTGCTCTCCGCTGGGACGTGGCAATGGCGAGGCCATTTGCTACCGGCTACATTGAGGAG
>Ga0172369_10004298_pt1 | contig 18154 bp, 17 predicted proteins | sample LakKiv25m_FD_114539 | JGI IMG/M metagenome (GOLD analysis project Ga0172369, IMG submission 114539) | Freshwater microbial communities from Kabuno Bay, South-Kivu, Congo - kab_022012_11.25m | ecosystem: Environmental > Aquatic > Freshwater > Lake | place: Democratic Republic of the Congo...
GACAACGTGAACCTGACGGTGCAATTAATTGTGCCGGTAGCGCTGGAACAAGGCTCCAAGTTCGCCATCCGCGAAGGCGGCTTGACCGTAGGCGCCGGCGTCGTTACCAAAATCATTGAATAGTTTTTCCCATCATCCTGAATCAAGCCAATCAAGCGCCTGATTCAGGATGATTAAACTAGAAAGTTAGGTAGTAACATGGCATCGAAAAAGAAAGACGTCCGCCCGGTCATTACGTTGCAATGCAATGATTGCAAAGAGCGGAATTACACCACCGAGAAGAATCGCCGCAACGACCCCAATCGGATGGAATTAAAAAAATACTGTTCGCGTTGCAAGAAGCATACGGTTCACCGCGAGACTAAGTAGTAGGGGATGGGGCTATTGCCCCTCCCGTGAAGGCCAATAGCTCAACTGGCAGAGCACTCGTCTCCAAAATGAGAGGTTGTGGGTTCGATTCCTACTTGGCCTGCCTGTGGCAAACGCCGCGTAAGCGGCGTTTTAGCCGTAAATTCAAGAAGGAGCATTCCTTTGGCAGAGAAAGATAAGAAAACAAAAAAAAGCGAAAACGCTATTCAACGCTACTTTCGTGAGACTAGCGGCGAGCTGCGTAAAGTAAATTGGCCCACTTGGCCCGAAGCCCGACGCTTAACGATTTTAGTGCTGATTGTGATGGTCGCCATGGGCTTGTTTTTGACCGGCGTGGATACGCTTGCCGAATCGCTAATTAGTTTGATTCTTGGCATTTAGTTTGATTGAAGGATGGACGATGGACGTGGAACCGCAAGAGCAATTTGAACAGGAACAGAATAGCCAGCCCGCGGTGGAGACTCCCGTCGCGCCTGCGCCTTCCGCTCCCGCCAAGCCAAAGCGGCGCACCGAGAAGGAAATCCCATCGGACATGCCGCCCGCCGAAGCCATGATGGACGGTCCTGCTTGGTATGTCATTCACTGCTATTCCGGCTACGAGAATAAAGTGCGCCACAATCTTGAACAGCGCATCGAAACGATGGGCATGAAAGACAAAATCTTTGATGTGGTCATTCCAACGCAGGAAGAGATTGAAGTCAAAGACGGAAAGCGAAAAACCGTAGAACGTCATATTTTCCCCGGATATGTGATGGTCAATATGACGCTGTCCGAAGAATCTTGGTATGTGGTGCGAAACACCCCCGGCGTGACCGGTTTTGTAGGGATGGGCGAAACGCCCACGCCTTTGCGTCAAGAAGAAGTGGCGCAAATTGTTAAACGCATGGAAGCCGAAGCGCCAACCGTGAACGTCACTTATAAAGTAGGCGAGCGCGTCCGTATTGTTGATGGACCTTTCAACGATTTTCGCGGCATGGTAGCGGAAATTGACATGGAGCGCACGAAAGTTCGCGTGATGGTCAGTTTCTTCGGGCGCGAAACGCCCGTTGAACTGGACTTCTTGCAAGTAGAAAAAGCATAACCAGTGAACAGGAGTTGGCGATTGGTTATTAGAAATCAGGCGACTGATGCTAATAACTAATCACTAATAACTGATTTGGTGGGAGGGTCTCCCATAATGACCCGTTACAACCACAAAGGAGTAAAAAAGAATGGCAAAGAAATTAAAAGCAATTGTGCGGTTACAGTTGGAGGCTGGCAAAGCCAACCCGGCTCCTCCGGTAGGTCCTGCGTTGGCGAGTCATGGCATTAACATCATGGCGTTTTGTAAGGAATACAACGCGCGCACATCCAACCGCCCCGGCGAAGTTCTCCCCGCAGAAATTACCATCTATACCGATGGCTCTTTCACCTTTGTTCTACGCACCTCTCCCGCCGCTGTGATGATTCGCAAAGCCGCCAAAGTGGAAAAAGGCTCTGGCGTGCCGAATAAGCAGAAGGTTGGCAGCATCACCCGCGCACAAGTCAAAGAGATTGCCGAAGCGAAGATGAAAGACCTCAACGCCATTGACCTTGACGGCGCGATGAAGCAAATTGAAGGCACCGCCCGCTCTATGGGCGTGACGATTGTCGAATAATTTTTAGTGGGAGGGTTGCGGCGATGGATGAGTCTGCAGGACGAATCAAAACCACGACCCGCTAACACCACGGAGGATAATATGACCAAACACGGAAAGAAATATGTGGCGGCTGCCGCCAAAGTGGACGTAGATAAAATTTACAGCGCGCAAGAAGCCATTAGTTTGGCGCGCGAAACATCCATCACAAAGTTTGACGCGACTGTCGAAGTTCACATGCAAACCACCCTCGACCCGCGTCAGGCTGACCAGCAATTGCGCGATGTGGTTGTCCTTCCGCATGGGCTTGGCAAGAGCGTGCGCGTGCTTGTCTTCGCTCAAGGCGAAGGCGCAGCGGCAGCCCGCGCCGCCGGAGCAGACCTTGTGGTGGATGATGATGAAACCATGAAGAAAATTGAAGGCGGCATGTTAGATTTTGACGTCGCCATTTCTACGCCGGACGCCATGGGCAAAGTAGGGCGTTTAGGGCGCGTTTTGGGTCCGCGCGGCTTAATGCCAAACCCCAAGGCTGGCACCGTTGTCCCCGCTCAAGATATGGAACGCGCTATCAAAGAAGCGAAAGCGGGTCGCGTGGAATTTCGTCTTGATAAGACGGCTAATATTCACGTCTCCATAGGCAAGGCTTCCTTCCCCGCCGATAAATTGACCGAAAACTACGCCGCATTGATGGACGCAGTAAACAAAGCCCGTCCGGCTGGCGCAAAAGGCAACTTCATTAAGCGCATTACCGTAGCCACTACGATGGGACCTGGCGTAAAAATGGACCCGAATGAACATGTGAAAGGCGCCGAGTAAACTAATTACTCGTTAACCCCAAGCCACTTCGCCAATGAAGGCGGGTGTCTCTGCGTGGAGCGTGCGAAACGTTCTTGCTCCGCAATGAGGCTTAATACCCTGCTCAGGTGGAGACCGAACGCACTCCCTTTCGATGGAGCGTTAAAGTCTTTGCCTCGCGTAGCGTGTGGCAAAGACTTTTTTATTGAAAGGAGGTGAATTTCCTTGGCAATTTCTAAAGAACGCAAAGAGCAGTCGCTTGCAATTTATGAAGATTGGGTCAAGCGCAGCGAAGCGGTGATTTTGGTTGAGTATACCGGCACGAAGATGAAGGCGTTGGACGCCATCCGCGCCAAAGTCCGCGATTCGGGCGGCGAGTTTCACGTCGTCAAAAATACCCTCGCCCGCCGCGTGTTTGAGAAGCATGGCATGGAATTCCCCAAAGATTATTTGGTGAAATCCACCGCTATTTCCTTCGCCTTCAAAGACCCTGCCGCCACCGCCAAAGCGCTGACCGACTCGCTGAAAGGCAATGAGTTTATCAAAGTTAAAGGCGCGTTGATGGCTGGTAAATCGCTGAATCCGGCGGAAGTTAAAGCCCTGTCTGACATGCCCCCGTTGCCTGTTATGCGCGCCATGCTTTTGGGCGTGCTGCAAGCCCCAGCCAGCAAATTGGTTCGCACACTGGCAGAACCCGCTCGCGGGTTGGCGGCGGTTATCAAAGCCAACGCGGAGAAAACTCCGGCGGCGGCGTAAGTTTCAAAATTCAATCAATCATTATCTTGTAAGGAGTTTATACAATGTCTGAAAAATTAACCAAACTCGTGGATGAACTTTCCACCCTGTCTGTGCTTGAAGCCGCCGACCTCGTCAAAATGCTTGAAGAGAAGTGGGGCGTCTCTGCCGCCGCGCCCGTAGCAGCTGTGGCTGTTGCTGGCGCTGCCGTCGCCGCTGAACCGGTTGAAGAAAAGACCGAATTCGATGTGGTCATTAAGGACGCTGGCGCCAAAAAGATTGACGTTATTAAAGTCATTCGTCAGCTCACCAGCCTTGGCTTGGGCGAAGCGAAAGCGCTTGCTGAAACCGCTGGCGGCAAGATTCTCTCCGCTGTGGGCAAAGACGCCGCGATGGACGCCAAGAAGAAGCTCGAAGAAGCTGGCGCTTCCATCGTTGTGGAATAATCTGCGCTGTAAGGTAAATAAAAAAACGCCCCGCAAAAGCGGGGCGTTTTTTTATTTGTTGCTATTCTTCTTGCTTTTCAGTCATTTGTACGCCGACAATGTTAAACCCAGAATCTACATACAGCACTTCGCCGGTGATGCGCGCTGAGAGCGGCGAGGCAAGAAAAACCGCCGCGTTGCCCACATCTTCAATGGAGACGTTTTCGCGCATGGGGGAAATGTCTGCAAAGTGTTTGTACATATCGCGGAAGCCGCCCACGCCCGCCGCCGCCAAGGTGCGGATGGGTCCTGCGGAGATGGCGTTTACGCGGATTTTTTGCGCGCCCAAGTCATACGCCAAATAGCGCGTGGAAGATTCCAATGCGGCTTTGGCGACGCCCATCACATTGTAGTGTGGCGCAACTTTGACAGAGCCGTAGTAGGTGAGGCAGAGAATAGACGCGCCCGGGTTGAGAAGCGGTAGGAAGGCGTTGGTCAGCGCCAATAGGGAAAAGACGCTGATGTCCAGCGCGTTTTTGAATCCTTCGCGGCTGGTCTGGTAATAGGGCTTGCTGAGTTCTTCGCGTCCCGCAAAGGCAATGGAGTGAACCAATACGTCAATTTTGCCAAAGCGTTCCGCCGCTTTTTGCGCGGTGGCGGCTATTTGTTCATCGTTGGAGACATCGCATTGTTCAACCCAATCGCAGCCGACTTGCTCCGCCAGCGGTTTGACGCGGCGTTCTAACGCTTCGCCGGCGTAGCTAATGCCCAAGGTTGCGCCCTCGCGCTTGAACGCTTGGGTAATGCCCCAGGCAATGGAGCGTTCGTTTGCAAGCCCAAAGACCAGCGCGTTTTTACCTTCTAGTAAGCCCATATCTTCCTCCAATATTTTAGTTGATGTAAAACGCCAGCGTTTTACGGCGTATGATGTAAACCCAAGACGGGCGATTTCGTCACGCGGGGGCGGCGTGGCGTGGAAAAATGTTGCGGGGCGGGAATGTTTGGGCGCAAGATGCGGCTCGCGGGTTATTTGAAGCGCGGGTCGCGTTTGAGCGTCAGGCGCAGCCCATCTTCTAATTTGATGGAGGGCGTAAATCGCAATTTATCTTGCGCGAGGCTGATGTCCGCTTTCATGCGCGAGACGCCGCTGGATGTGTTTGCGTTATAGACCACGTTGGCTTTGCTGCCGGTTACTTCTAGCGCGATGCGAATGAGGTCTTTGATGGATGTGCCTATGCCGGAGCCAACGTTGATGACCAGCCCGTTGATGTTGGGGGCGGTGGCGGCGGCGACCATGGCGCTGATGACATCATCTACATAAATATAGTCGCGGGTTTGGCTTCCGTCTCCGTGCGCCACGATGGTTCCGCCGCGTAGCGCTTGGCGCAGATAATGCGGCACAACCGGCGGGTGGGAGGGCGGCAGGCGCTGACCGGGTCCGTAGGCGTTAAAGATTCTTAGGCTGACGGTTTCAATGTTCCATAGCGCGCCAATGGTGCGGACGTAATATTCCGCCGCAAGCTTAGAGACGGCGTAAGGCGAGCGCGGGTTGGGGGTAATGGTTTCTGTGAGCGCTTGTTCGCCGACTTCGCCGTAAATTGCGCCGGAGGAGGCGAAAGCCACGCGCTTCACTCCTACGTCTCGCATGGCTTCCATGAGCGCCACTGTGCCGCCTACGTTGATGGCGTTGTAGTCTCGCGGGTAGAGAATTGATTCTGGCACGGAGACGCGCGCCGCAAGGTGATAGACCACGTCCACGTCTTGCAGCATGGTCCAAAGTTTGGGGCGGTCGTTTACGTCGCCGCGTGTGAAGTGAACGTCTGGGGCGAGGGTCTGCGGGTCGCCGGTGGAGAGGTCGTCCAGCCCGCGCACCTGATGTCCCTCGCGCGCAAGTTGATTGGCAAGCGCTGAGCCGAGAAAGCCTGCGGCTCCGGTGATGAGAAAATTCATAGGCGGTATTATACAGGGATTATTTCGCTATTTTTATAAAGCCTGTTTGCTGATAGAATGTCCGTTTGTTGCGCTGTGCCGCCTGCCTTGCTCGCGTCTTTCAATTTTTTCGGGCGGCATAAAGGATATATCTCTATGAAATACAATCTTCATTTATTTTGGCGCTCATTTTTGCGCTCTTTTCACAACGTGGAAAATTCGCCTGCCCGCCTCACTCGTAAACGTTTGGTTTTTCTTGCCCTTTTTTATGTGGTTTGGATTCCGGGCATGATGATTCACTGGTTCTTCTTTTGGCTGGATGACGTTCTCTTCCCCGCGTATAAAATGCAGCCGGTGGAAAAGCCTCTCTTTATTGTGGGAAATTTTCGCAGCGGTTCAACATTTTTGCATCGCCTCCTCTCACGCGACTCCGAGACTTTTACCAGCCTGACAACGTGGGATATTTATCTCGCCCCTTCGGTCACGCAAAAGAAAATTACTCAATTTGTGGCGCGATTGGATACCCGTTACTTTGGACGGATTTTACACAAGGCGCTTTACAAGTTTGACCGCGCCACCTTGGGCAAGGTCAAAATACACCCCATCTCATTTTTTCAACCGGAAGAGGATGAGAATATTCATCTGCTCATTTGGGATGGCTACTTCGTCAGTTTTCTTTTTCCCTTTGCGGATACGCTCCCGCTATATCAATACTTTGACGAACACCTTGCGCCCGAACACAAGCGCCGCATTATGACGTTTTACAAATCTATGTTGCAGCGCCATCTCTATGCTACGGGTAAAAAATATTTCGTGGCGAAGAATCCCGCGTTTAGCGCAAAATTGGCGACCCTGCGGGAATTTTTCCCCGATTCGCGCATCATCTATTTGGCGCGCAACCCGCTGGACATGCTGCCCTCCACCGTCTCGTGGATTAATTACGCCCGCAGAGTGTTTACCGACCCACAGCCCGGCTATCATTACATGGATGAGATTTGGGACTTTACGCGCTATTGGTATTCCTACCCGCTGCAATACCTAGACGCGCATCCCTCGCCCCGCAATTTGATTCTCAAATATGACGATTTGATTCAGCGCCCCGAACAGGTCATTCGCGGATTCTACGAACAGTTTGGCTATCCCGACAAGCCTGGGCTGCCGCACATCATTGACCAAGCCGTAAAAGAAACGCTCACCTTCAACAGCGACCACGCCTATTCCTATGAGGAGATGGGCTTCACCCGCGAGCAAATCCTCGCGCATTACGAAGATGTTTTTGCGCGCTTTAATTTTGAAAGCCGCGAAGAAACAGCGGCGCGTCCCGCGCTCTCTGTGGAACGTTATCCCTAAATTTATCAATTGGAGTTCTCGCATGACAAAAACTTTACTGGCTGTTTTGGCGCACCCGGACGACGAATCATTTGGATTAGGCGGCACGCTGGCTCTCTATGCCCAGCGCGGCTACGAGACGTATTATGTTTGCGCCACACGCGGCGAAGCCGGCACGGTGGATGAAGAACATTTGCGCGGTTTCAAAGACACGGCGGAACTTCGCACGCAGGAGTTAATGAACGCCGCCAAGCATTTGGGCTTGAAGCAAGTTTTCTTTTTAGATTACAGAGACTCCGGAATGCCGGGCATGGAAGATAATAACCACCCCAACGCGCAGATTAATCACCCGGTGGAAGAAGTTGCCGCGCGCGTGGTGAAATACATCCGCGAGTTGAAGCCGGACGTAGTCATCACCTTTGACCCGATTGGCGGCTACAAACACCCCGACCATATCCACATTCACAAGGCGACTGTTCTGGCGTTTGAAAAATCGGACGACCCCAGTTTTTACGCGGAGGCGGGCGCGCCCTTTAAGGCGCGAGCTTTGTATTTTCAGGTTTTTCCGCGCTGGTTCTTGCGGATGATGACCCGCGTGATGCCGCTCTTTGGCAAAGACCCCGCCAAGTGGGGGCGCAATGGCGACATCAACTTAAAAGAACTGGCGGAGGTGGATTTCCCCGTTCACGTCCGCGTGAACGTGCGCTCGGTTTCAGAGCAGAAGCGCAAAGCCAGCGAAGCGCACGCCTCGCAGGGCGGAATACAAATGCGGCGCGGTTTAATGGGATTTGTAACGCGCGTCTTCGGCGAGAGCGAAGATTTTATGCGCGCCTATCCATCCGCGCCCCAAAACGCTCGGCGCGGCAAAGATTTATTTGAGGAAATTTAATATTCATTCTTTATGTTTCGCAAAGCGTTGAGAGGATAAAATACCCGTTAGTTTTTTAGATAAAGGAGTTATTCTTATGGCAGAGCGTCGCACGGTTCCACGCAAAAAATTTCACTTATATATGCGCGTTATGAATGACGATACCCAGGAGCAAATGGGTCACATGGTAGAAGTCAGCGCTACGGGGTTGCAGCTCGAAACCATTGCCCCGCTGCCGCTGGAAAAAGACTACTACCTGCGTTTGGAACTCACCTCCGAATTGGCGGATAGACCGTTTATTGTATTTGTCGCCCGCACCAAATGGTATAAGATAGACGAAATTCAGCCGAATTTATACCGCGTGGGCTTTGCCGTTATTGAAATTTTGCCGGAAGATAAAGAAGTTTTTCTCAACATCTTAAAGAAGTACGGCTCGTAATATTTCTTGACGGGCATGTGCCGCAGTGGTATCCTAGCGCCCAATGTTCAGCCTGTTCACTCGCCGCGCCAATCTTAATACCTGCGCCGCTCACCCAGCGGCGGGGCATTGGCGTTACGCAGGCGAACGGCAGAAATCTCAACGTTAGCAAAGTACGCCCCATGCCCCGTTTTATCGGGGCATTTTTCTTAAATAAAACAAAGGAGAAGAACGCATGTCCATTTCTAACACCACCCCCGTTTTTGCCGTTGATGAAGCCAGCCTGACGCCGGTCAGCGCCCACCTGCGCCAAATGGCGGATATTCCGCCTTCACGCATGTTCCTCATCAACAAGTCTTTGAAAGTGTACAAAGAGAAAAATCCAGACGCAAAAATCTTTGACGCTTCGCAAGGAGACGGCGGCGCTTCGCTCCCCGGCGTGCCTGCCTCCATTTTGGAACGCGCCGCGCAATTACAAATTGAACGCGGCACATCTTACGATATGCCTTTTGGCACGGACGCTTACCGCCGCGCCGTCATTGAACAATACTGGAAGTTAGATTCCTCCTCCGGCTGGGGCAGCGCCAACGTATTGGCAACGGCGGGCGGGCGAGACGCGCTCGTCAAAGCCTACCAAGCCATGATGGCGCTCGGTTACGGGCGGCAAGGCGATGTCGTCATGGTCTCCCGCGTCCCGTGGATTTCCTACAACTGGGGTCCTTATGGCGTGGGTGCAAACGTACTATGGACTCCGGGCGACCCTGCCGAGGGGTGGGCATATTCCGAAGACGCAATCCGTGAAAGCGTCCGATTTGTAGAGGCGAAAGGACGCAAAGTGGCGGGCTTAATCATCACCAATCCAGATAACCCCACCGGGCTGACCATTGCCGTAGAGAAGCAAGTCGCCTTGGCAAAAGCCGCCTTAGAAGCGGGCGTAGCCTTTGTTCTCTTTGATTGGATGTATCACTACGTCACCGATGAAGCGCCGATGGATTTGAATTCCTTCCTTCAATTCTTCACGCCCGAAGAACGCAAACGCATTATGTTTTTAGACGGAATCACAAAATCGTTGGGCGGCTCAAACATTCGCAACTGTCATTTGATGGCGGACGAAAGCGTCGTTAAATTTATCCTCGCCCGCGCCTCGCACGGAGTCATCCCCTCGTTCTACTCTCTGGCGGTGGCAATGGCTGCCTATGAAATGGGATTTACCCAAGCCGCAAAAACCATCATCGAGCCGACCAACGCCAGCCGCGTAGTCTTAAAGAAAGCGCTCGCTGAAAGCGGCTTGAGGCACATTATAGGAAAAGGCTATTATGCCTTCATCAACGTGGGCGACTTTATCCGCGCTAAAGGTTGGGAAAGCAGCGAGCCGCTTGGTCAATACCTTGCCGAAAATTTTGGAGTTGCCATTGTGCCGGGCGCGTTCTTCTCGCCCTTTGGCAACGATTGGATTCGCTTCTCTTACGCCACGCCCGCCGAACGCGCGCAAGGCGCTTTTACGCGGCTCATGGACGGGCTGCGCTCCCTTCAATCTTAACCCTGCAACCTCGCCATCATGCCGCAAAAATTTTCCGAAAAATATCAACTTGCCCTCGAACAAGCCGCCAAAGAAAAACCGCAAGGCGGGCTAAACGGCTTTGAACAAGAATGGAACTTGCTGGATGAAGACCTGCGCCCGCTGCTCACCGTTGGCGCGGGTCCCAGCCAACAATCCTTTGTAGATTATCTCCGCGCCGACTGCATTCCGCAGTGGCAAAAATCATTCAGCCAGTTAGAGGTTTTTCACTGGATGATTGAATGGGCGACGCGCCCATATTACACCCCGCGCGGCGCAATTTACGAAGCCCGCCTTATGGAAGCCGCGCTAATTAACTCTCTCCATAAAGCGGGCGTAAACTTTGGCGAGCGCCTGCATTACTGGCATGGCAATTTGCTCTTCCTCACCGCCATTGGGCACCAGTCCATTCCCGGAAATTGGGCGCTTGCCAAACGCCGCTACCTTGAAAAATGCGTGGATTTATACGGCGATACCCTCGCCACCACCGGCATTCACACCAACCTCTCTTTGCCAGACCCGCTCTTCGCGTGGGATTTTATGCAACTCTCCGCTACGCAGCGCGAGAAGCAGCATTTGGATGAATTTAAGTCGGAGTTTTACATCACCGCCACGCGCCTTATGCGCGCCTTTGCCGCGCTATTTATCGCCACCGGCGCCTCTACGCCTATGCAGGCGCAAGTTAGAGACGGGCGGGCTGTGGTCGCGCTGACCGAATTTGACTCCGTCCGCAACTTGACCTTCCCCAATCCGCCCGCCATAGACCTGCCCGACCTCTACCGTTCCTATGGCGACTACCTGCAAATTTCCTACGACCTTGTGCGGCGCGGCGTGCGTTTTGGCAACAACAACTGGACGCCCATCCGCGCCCGCAGTTTTGCCGAGCCGGTGGAGCGCATTATTTCCACCACCAGCGACCAACTCGCCTCGCTCTATGCGCGCGGTTTGTTCGCCGCCGGAGAAGCCACGCCGCCCGAAGAGATGGCGCTACAAATTGAAAAACAAAATTTGATGGCGCGCATTAACCTGCCGATGGGGCGCGTGGAAGTTCGCGTGGATGAGGGCGGTCATTCTTTAGACGTGGATGTCGCCAACTTAACCTTTAAGCATTTGCTCTTGCTTAAAATTTATTCCGACTCGCAGTTTGCGCGCTCTTTCCGTTATGACCGCGAGGATATTGTTCGCGCCCGCGCCAATGAAGCCCTTGCCGCAAGAGATGGGCTGCGCGCCGAAATTGAAAACCCGCTCACCGCTAAACCTGTTTCTATTCGCGCCTTCCTTAAATGGACGTTGAACGAATTAAAGCCGCTTGCCGAATCTCTGAATATGTGGGATGACTTGCGCCCGTTAATGGAGATGGCGGACGGCGGGCGCAACACCTCCGATAAAATTCGCGCGCGCCTGCAAATGGAATTGGGCGGCGGCGATGAAGTCCCCGTGAGCGCGTTAAAAGAATTGTTCTACGAGCGCGAGGCGCAAGTCAAAGCGGATGTGGAACGCATTGCTTCGGAGTATGGCGCGTTGGGCGCAGATTCTGCGAAGGTGGGCGAATTTCTGCAACGTAGCCGCGACTCCGCCCGTCAGTCTGGCGGCGCACTTATTTCTTTCCGCGCCCGCGCGCAGGCTGTTGTGGAAATTTCCTACCCCAATAAAACTGCGGAAATTTTAGATTTAGCGCAGCAGTTGATTCGGATTCCATCCGTCACCGCCTGCCCCAATGAGCGCCTAGATGAAGTTCACCGCGCCGGTTTGTTGATAGATGATTATTTGCGCGGCGCCGGGTTGGATGTGAAATATTTAGATGGAAAATATCCGGCAGTGTATGCCGCCTTTCCCAAAGCGGGCAATGCGCCCATTTTGCTCACCGGTCATTTTGACGTGGTAGAACCCGAACCGGACGACTCTCAATTTACGCCGCGCATCGAAGGCGATTATCTATACGGGCGCGGCGCGGCGGATATGAAAACGGTGGTGGCTACTTATCTCGTTTGGATGAAGGACGCGCTCAAAGCGGGCAAGCCCTACCCGAATGTGGCTTTGCTGCTGGTGGGCAATGAAGAAAACGGCGAATCGGAAGCGTGGGGTACGCCCTTTGCCTTAAAGGAATTAAACCTTGCGCCGTCTTTATTTATTGCGGGCGAGCGCACCGGCGAAAAAGGCAGCGAGTTGTTCGGCGAAGTGTGCGTGGAAAATCGCGGCGTGATGCGCTTTGACGTAATGGCGCGCGGCGCAAAAGCGCACAGCGGCGTGGCTGGCACAGGCGACTTAAGCGAAAAACTGATTGCCGCGCGCGCCGATTTGAGAAAAATGTTTGCCGAAAATCTTACGCTCAAAGCGGCGGATGGTTGGCAGTCGCAGGCAAAATTTCCGTTTATTCGCGTGGGGACTCCGGGTGTGTATAACATCACTGCGGCGGAGGGGATTCTCGGCGTAGAGATTCGCCCCATCCCGCAGGATGACGCGCAAACTTTGCGCGCAGAGGTTGAGCAATATTGCGCTGCTAACGGGTTAGAAGTAAATTTTAGCGTAGTGGAAAATGGCGTGGCTTGCTCGCCAAATAACCCCGCGCTGTTGGCGTTGCTACAAGCCGTAAAAAACGCCTCTGGCGAAGCGCCAAAGGTTGGAAAGAAATTGCCCGGCACGAGCGCGCGCTTTGCGCCAGACGGGCAGGCGGTGGTGTGGGGTCAAACGGGAATTGGTCCGCATACCAAAGAGGAGCGGCATTTCATCCCTAGCGTTGAGCCATACTACCAAGCGCTGAACGAACTGGCAAAGTTGTGGAAGTAAAAAAAAAACAGGGCTGTCCTTTTTGGACAGCCCTATTTTTTTATTTAGGTTTACAGCGCTGCGGCTCTAAACCGTTGGTGTCGGTAATGCCAAACGCCTCGCGGCAGACATTATCCACGCCGTAGAGCGCTTTCAGCGGGTAAAAAGGTTCGTTGCGTTCCGGCGACCCGGCTTGTTCTTCCGAAAATCTATCTACATAATCCATATCCGCCACGCTTTTTAACCCGCCGTCTGCAACCACGCCGTACAAAAATCGTCCGCCTGCCAGCGTGCGCTTGAAAGCAATTTGAACGGTAGCAAAGCGCCCGGCGTGAATGCGGACCCACGCCAAATCAAAATCTGAGCCAACCCCGGCGCTGGGGTCAAAGATGAGGGTATCGTACCCATCTCCTGGCAGCGGACCTTCCGCCACTTCCGCCGAAAGCCCGCCCGTATCATGGTTGCTATCTTCAAAAATTTGCAAATTCTCGTTAGACCAATTCACATCATAAGGCGGGCGCGCGGCGATGATGAAATCGCCAAAGCCGTCCGCGTCTGCGTCCAGTTCCACATTGAAGTGAATTCCAATTTCATTATTTGGGTTCGAGCCAACCGTTTCAATGGAAACGTAAAAAAACTTCTCGTCATAATTCAAGTTGTAACTGGCAATATCCATATCCGGCACATAAGTCATATCTTGCAAAAAGGGACGCTCAAACCAGTTGTACTTGTAAGAGTCGCCGTAGGGCGCGCGGTTTTCGGGCGCGGTATCCACCGAGATGGCGTCCACTACAATATTTTTTCCGGGCTTAATATCCGTCAGCGGGATGAGAGAATGGGGGATGGCGGTTGGCGTGGGCGGTTCGGATGTGGGCGAGGGCGGCGGCGTTTCTGATGGAAGTTCCGCAGCGGGCGACGGGGCAGTCGCCGTGAACGTGGCGGGCGTTTCTTGCGCCTCGACATTGGGCTGCTCCATTTGCGGCGCGCCCGTTGGCAGCGAGCAAGCCATGATGAGCGCCAGCGCAGCAGACAGGGCGGTTAAAAGGTGAGAGCGCTTCATGATGCCATCCTCCAAATTTTACGGCGCGGCAGAGCGCACACAGCGAAAGCCTACATAAGCGCCGCCGTAGGCTGGGTCTAATTGCAGGCGCGTATCTAATCGGACGTTTCCCGCGTTGCCGCCAAAGGCGTTCCATGCGCCGCCGCGCGCAATGCGTTTGCCCAGTTTTTGCGGGTCTTCGCGCCCGTCTTCCGCATCGTAGGGATAATAGTCAAACAGGGTGCTGGTCCATTCCCATACGTTGCCAGAAAGCCCGTAAATTCCGTAGGGGCTTAAGCCTTTATCATATTGTTCAACAGGAGCGGTATCTCCCAAACAACCGGCAAAGTTGGCATAGCTGCAATCGGGTTTGTCTCCGCCCCAGGGATAAATGCGCGTATCGTCTGCGCCGCGCGCGGCTTTTTCCCATTCGGCTTCGGTGGGCAGGCGCGCTCCGCGCCACGCGCAGTAAGCGCTTGCCATGCGCCATTCTACAAATACAACGGGGTAAGCGGAGAAGGTTGGGTTTCCAAAATAAGTGTTGCGGGTTGCCGAGCCGAGCGTCTTGGGTTTGCGGCATTCAACAGCATAGACGCAGGCGTCATACATTTCGTTGGTGACTTCGTATTTGTCCATGTAAAAGGCGTCCACGCTGACTTTGTGCGCGGGGCGAGAGCCAATATCGCCGGTGTCATCGCTGCCCATTGTAAACTCTCCGGCGGGGACGTATATCATCGTCACGTTGCGCTCGTCTTTAATTTCCGTCAGGAAGGGCGTTGCGCTGGGCGGCGGCGTTTCTGTTTCTGTGGGAGCAATGGCGGTAGCGGCAGGCGCGGATGTTTCTGTGGGCGGTATTTTACTGGCGGTGACGCTGGGTTGCGCGGTGGGCGTTGGCGCGGCAAACAACATGCCAGAGACGAGCATTAACCCCGCCGCGCCGAGAACAGCCAGACCGAAGAGCGCCGCGCCAATCCATAATATTGGAGTTTTCTTTTTGGGCGCGGGCGTTAAATTTTTACGGTTAATTTTCCCCGTCATTTGTTCGCGCAACGTTTCCACTTTGATGGAACTGGCTTGCACGCGCTGACCGCTTAACAGATGTTGCATCTCATCTATAAAGACGCTCATGTTGGGGTAGCGGTCCGAAGGTTCTTTGGCGAGCGCTTTCAGTAAAACGGATTCTACGTCTTGCGGCAGGTCGGCAATGTAGCGCGTGGGCAGCGGCAGCGCTTCGGTGGCTTGTTTGAGCAAGACTCCGGCGGGCGTGTCGGCGGTGTAGGGGCGGTGACCGGTTATCATTTCGTACAGTACAACGCCCAGCGAGTACAAGTCCGATTGCGCGGTGGGTTCGCCCGTCCATTGTTCCGGCGCCATGTAATCTGGCGTGCCTAGCCCCGTGCCGGAACTGGTGAGGTGCGTGGATTCTTTTGCCTCGTCTCCAAATATTTTGACCAAGCCAAAATCTGTCAGCATGAGCTGACCTTTTTCGGTCAGTAGAATGTTGGAGGGTTTGATGTCTCGGTTGATGATGTTCTGGTCGTGGACGTATTCCAGCGCGCTGGCAATTGGCAGGATGGTTTGCACGGCTTCGCGCCAGGGCATGGGGTTGCCCAACTTTTGGCGCAGCGTTCCGCCAGAGAGATATTCCATCACAAGGTAGGGCGAGCCGTCATGTTCGCCGTAATCTATCACGCCGACTATATTCGGGTGGGAGAGTTTTGCCAGCGATTTCGATTCGCGCTCAAAGCGTTTGAGCAGCATCTCCATTTGGTCCGGCGGAAAGGCGTCCCGTCGAATGACTTTGATGGCAACGGTTCGTTCCAGCCGCGTATCGAAGGCTTTGTAAACTGTCGCCATGCCGCCTTCGCCGAGCAGTTCTAAAATTTGATAGCGTTCAAATTGCTGACCGATGAGTGACATGAAATTTCCTTCATATAATTTCGCAATATTGAATATATTTTACCTCACCTCAATTACGCGGCGGGGTTACAATAGCGGCGTATTTTTATGAAACTATCTCATCTTCTCTTTGGGTTTGCGCTGGGGCTGACGTTTAGTTTGCTGGCTTCGGCAAATTTCCTTTCCCGCTATGCGGGCATAGACCTTGCCTTTCTCATCCTCATTCCGGCGCTTGCCTTTGCCTATCTCTTCGCGCAGGTTGCGCCGAGTCTTTTGGCTTTGCAAGTGAAGGGCGTGCGGCGGGCGCGTTACGCGGCGGCTTTCTTTTTTAGCGTCATCCTCGCCTACCTTGCGCTCGGTTTTATGGATGAACTCATCTCCGCGCCCTTGCCCGTTTTTCTATTTTCCTTTGCGCTCACGGCGTTCCTCTCCGCGTTGATGTACGCGCTAGAACCGCCCTTTGTTCAATTTCTCAGCCGCCCGTTTCACGCGTTGTTGGCGTTTTTTCCGCCGCTTATCTTAACGGCGGCTTTTTCCGTTAGCGCGGTATTCCCGTCTTTGCTCAACTGGCACACGATGATTCTCGCTCCCGCGTTGAATGGAATTTTCATCCTCGCGGCGATGTTCGGCGGCGCAGCGGGATTTTTCGCCATTGCCAACTCGCTCGCTCTCTACCCGCGCGCTTTTTTCTTATACCTCCAAGAGAATCTTCCGGGCGTTTACATCGGCGGCATCTTCTTCTTTGTGAATCTCATTCTCGCCAGCGCGTTGAATCATCCCGCGCTGGGCGTGAACAGCGTCCTCTTTGAAACGGACGCGGGCGCGTGGATGAACATCCTCGCCAGCCCGCAAGGAGATTCTATCAACCGCGCCGTTCACCCGTTGAGTTTGCTCCTTGCCCGCCCGTTAATTCGCTCGCTTGCGTTTTTCTTCGGCAGTCAGTGGGCGCTTGCCGCCGTGCTGGTCATTGCCGCATTAAGTGGGGCGTGCGTCTTTATGACCTACCTCTTTGTAAAACGCGCCGCGCAAAACGAAACCTACGCGGCGCTGTTTGCGCTCTTTTTTGGGCTTGCCCCCGCTAACCTGCTGTTTGGTTCGCTAACCGAAAATTACATTTTCGGCATGACCGCCCTAATTGCCTTTTTCCTGCTCCTTCAGCGCGGCGAAACGCGCCTCACGCGCCTGGTTCCGCTGGGCGTTATTGTCTTTGGAATCACCGTTACAAACCTTGCTCATACCCTATTGGGGCTGTTGTTCAACCGCCTTAACCCGCGTAAAATTTTGCAATATGCGCTTTGGGTTCTTGCCCTCGGCGTTGCCCTGCTGACGCTGACCAATGCGCTGCGCTTTCGGCAGCAAACGTTTTTCTTTGTCCCCGCCGACCTTGCCTTTGAGCGCAACTTTGTAAAACCCGTTTACAACTCTCCACTGGATAGCGCAAAAGAGAAAGCGCAAGTCTTAACGCGCACCATGTTCCTCTATCAAATTGTCGCGCCCAACCCGCTGTTGGTGGTCTCGCAAAAAAAGAATGACCCCTTTCCCACGTTGGACGTAAAGACCTACGACTGGCGCGAACATCAACTTGCTTCCTACAAGGGATGGAGTAATCTTCCGCTGGCGGCGTGGCTGTTGATTCTGGCGGGCGCGGCGTGGATGTTTGCGCGTCACGCGCGCGCTTCCGCGCACACGCCTTTGGCGTTGGGGCTGTTGGGCGTTCTGGCGTTCAACTTCACCCTTCATTTTTTTTACGGCGCGGAGCTCTTCCTCTACGTTCCCTATTGGACATACGCGCTCGTTTTCTTCCTCGCGCTGGCGTATGCGCCGCTGGCGCAAACCCCTTGGTTTGAGAGAATCTTCGCCGCGTTTTTAATTTTATTGGCGGCAAATAATTTTTGGTTTCTCTTTATCGTCTTTCGCGCGCTTGCGCCGTTCTTTTCCTAGACCTCCCACAAATTTCCCCTGTACCGAAAATGGGAGGCAGAGTACCCTCCGTATATGACCGAGATTCATCACGTCATTTTTGATTTAGGCGGCACGCTCATGCGCGCCCGTCAAGATTGGGCGGAAGTCTTTCCGTGCGCCGACCTTGCGCTGACAAAGACGCTGCGAAGTTACAACATCCAATTAGATGCGCGACTCTTCCGCGCTAAATTGCGCGACTACTACGCCCAACGCGATGAAAATTTTATAGAGACAACCTATCATTTTGTTCTGCGCGAAATTTTGCAAGAGCGCGGTTACAGCGGACTGCCCGAAGAAGTTTTGCGCGCCGCCTTAGACGCGCTCTACGCCGTCACTCAATCCAACTGGGTGTTGGAAGAAGACGCGCTCGCCGCGCTGCAAACCCTACGGGCGCAGGGGGTTCGGCTGGGAATATTTTCCAACGCCGGAGACGACAAAGACGTGCA
>Ga0172369_10004300_pt1 | contig 18147 bp, 21 predicted proteins | sample LakKiv25m_FD_114539 | JGI IMG/M metagenome (GOLD analysis project Ga0172369, IMG submission 114539) | Freshwater microbial communities from Kabuno Bay, South-Kivu, Congo - kab_022012_11.25m | ecosystem: Environmental > Aquatic > Freshwater > Lake | place: Democratic Republic of the Congo...
GATAAAATTTTAATCCGGGAAACCAAAGAGTCGTGGATGGTGCGCGGCAGCGTCAGTTTTTCCTGCAAAATGCCATCGATCCGGTAACGGATACGGGTTTTCGTTTCCTGCGGTTCGATATGGACATCGGAAGAACGGCTTTTGACCGCGAATTCAAGAACGGTATTGACGATCTTGGCAATCGGCGCCTGACTGATCATGACGGTTTCCCGGACATCTTCGGTTTTATCGGGAGATACCTCCCTCAAGGCCTCCTTTACGTCCGGAGACAAACCCTGGCTGTAAGACGTGTTGAGCGCTTTGGTGATATCTTCGCCGAAAGCCAAGGAAAAAATGATTTTTTTATTGGTTTTCTTTTCCAGGAAGTCGATAAGGTTGATATCGAGCGGATTGGTTGAGGCGACGTGGAGAGATTCGGTTTTGGAATCGTAAATATAAGGTATGATATTGTAGCGGCGGCCGACCGACTCCGGGATAAGATTGACCGCCTGAGGATCGATCGCGGCCGAAGCGATGTCGATATACGGCACCTGCATTATTTGGGCCTTAACCTTAAGGATTTCGCCCCGGCCGATATCGGTATTGTTAAGAAGATATTCTTCGATCGGGATATTTTTGTTTACGGCATCGATTTCGTATTTTTCACCTTTTTCGGCATCAATAACGTTATCGTGAACAAGCGTCTGGATAAAAAGTTTAGGAGGAATATTCATTAATTTCAATATAATGAGATTTTTGCTAAAATGCAATAGCACACGGTAACACGGTAACATTTGAACACAGTAACATAAAACCATATGATGCCAACAATATTTGTCGGTACCGACAGTAAAAAACAGCAGGATTTTACGGATAAATTCATCGCCGATAACCGCATACTCCCCTACTATATATTTCGGATTGAGCCGGAAAAGGAAGAAATCAGTATCGAGCAAGCGAGACAAATTAAAAAAGAAATCATTGTCCGGGCAGCTCATAAGCGCCTTTTTATTATTAACAAATTCGATAACGCCTCCTATGAGGCACAAAATGCGCTATTAAAAACGTTTGAGGAAAATACGGCCAATAATCTTTTTATGCTTCTTGCGATCAATATTGAGCGAATTATTCCCACCATTCGTTCCCGTTCAAAAATGATTTTTCTGGAAAAAAGCCGGGGAATAAAGATGAGAGACAATATCGTCAAATTATTGGATTCACTTTTGGTGGATAAGTCGTATGCTTTTTTCGGAATGAAGCCTTTCCAAACCAATACCAAAGATGAAGTTTTGTTGATAATCGATGAGATTATTTTTTATTTTAAAAAAAAACTTAAAGAAAACAATCTTGCTTGCGTAAAAATAATTAAAAAAGCCATCAGTTTAAAAGAATTATTACAGAATAACAATCTTAATCCGCAGCTGACATTGGACAATCTATTGATTTTTATAGTAAAGGTGCTACGATGAATATATGAAGCGTGGTTTTACGTTAATTGAGTTGCTCGTTGTCATCGCCATTATCGGCGGATTGTCGGCAATGCTTCTTCCCAACTACATGGCGGCGCGCGAGCGCGCCCGCGATGCCCAGCGCAAAAACGATCTCAAACAAATCCAAAAAGCGCTTGAAATGTATAAGCTTGACCAAAACCCGGCAGCCTATCCGGTAAACGTCGACTGCGGCGGCGGTTTTCCCTGTTTGCCGCAAAGCGGCGGCGAATGGAAAGATGCAACAAATAATAACGTATATATGAACCGTGTGCCGCAGGATCCGAACAATACCGTTTTCCCCGATTATTATTATGACGACACAAGCAGTGTTACTTATAATTTATTTGCCTGTTTGGAAAATAAGGCCGACAGCGATACCGGCGCCGGCACCGGTGATTGTCCGGGTCCATATGACGGGACAAATTGCCCATCGAAAAAATGCTATAAGGTTACGGAACCTTAATTAAAATTTATTTCATTTATGTTTAAAAAAATCAGGCCCCGAACATCTTCTGCCGGTTTTACGCTTTTGGAAATGCTTGTTGTTATCGGCATCATCGCCGTTCTTATCGGTTTTGGTGCGGTTTCGTATTCGACCGCCCAGAAAAAAGCCCGCGACGCCAAAAGAAAGACTGACCTTAAAGCTATCCAAAGCGCTTTGGAACAGTATTATTCGACCTGTCAAGACTCGCGTTTCTCCTATCCTGGTTCAATCGCCGGCGGAATTACCTGCACGACGCCGGCAATTACATTCTTAAGCTCGGCCGATATGCCGAAAGATCCTAAGTCAAACAGTTCTTATACTTATTCTTTGGCTGCCGGCGTCTATACTCTTTGCGCTCCCAATTCACCTCCTTTAGAAACAGAATCAGTTGCATCATATTGTGTTACTGGCCAGCAATAGATAATGATTTCAACAATGAAACAATTTGACAATAAAATATTCGGCAAACCTGCCTTCACTTTGGTCGAGTTGATTGTCGTTATTACGGTGATTACGCTTCTTAGCGGAATCTTATTGGCCAAATACAACGATTTTACGGAAGCCCAAAAACTCGAGACCGAAACGCAAAAATTGGTCGACGCCTTGGAACTGGCCAAAAAAAAAGCGTCGGCTTCCGATCTTACACCCGATGTGGGTGGCACATGCGATAGTTTTGGAGGCTATAAAGTCACGGTTACACCTTTAAGATATTCCTTGATAATGGTGTGCAATGATCCGCCGGCGGCTTCATCGACGGTTTACGATTACTTTTTTTCTTCCGTTTCTTCAACGATCACCGCCCCGCAAAACGGGACGATTTTATTCAAACCGATGCTTGCGGCGACAACAGATGATATCGGCGGCTCTCCACCGTCTATTAAAATCGTCAATACCGCCATTGCTTCCGTTTACAAAAACATTTGCGTATCGGTAGCCGGCGTTATTGAAGTTAAAAATTCGGCGCCTTGTCCATGAAACAGCACCGCGCTTTTTCTTTAATCGAAGTATTGGTTTTCGTTTCGATCCTGACCGTATTTTTTATAATCGCCGCGGCAATCATGGGGACATCGCTTCGCAACATGAAAGCCAGTGAACATAAAATATTGGCGACCCACTATGCCGAAGAACTTCAGGAGTGGTTGAAAGGCCAAAAAGAAGCGGATTGGCAGGAATTTCTTACGAACGCCGGTCAGAAATCCGGCGATTGTTTCAATCAGGCCGAAATAGCGTGGGCAACAGCCGACACCACCTGTTCTTTTAATGGGATTGTTGGTTCTGACGGGCCCAAAATCTTTAAGCGCCGCGTAACCTTTGAGCCGGGCAGTCCGGCGTTGACCGATACCGAAGTAGCCGTTTCAATAGCCGTTGAATGGCAGGATTTGGGTGTCGGTTACAGCGTGCCTTTAAATTCGGTTTTCACTTTATGGGAATAAAAAAAAGTTTCACCCTTATCGAAATGATCGTTGTCGTCGGCGTCGTTTCCATTACCATGCCGATTATTTTTTCGATCATTTTTTTGATTTTAAGGCAGCAGATACAACTTTACGGCCTGCAGGAGGCGAAAAAGCAGGGAGACAGCGCCATGGTAATCATGAAAGGCATTATCCGCAATCATGCAAAAAGCATATATGAGAATCAAACCGATGCCGACAACGGTACGAATGCGATTTGTGAAAATCAAACATTGACATCATTAAGTTCGTCTTATTTTAGGGATGATGACAGCATACCTTTTGGTTTTGCACTTAAGCCGATTGCGTTAGGCAATGACTATATTGCTTCTTACTCTGCCATACTTACTCCGGATACAGAAATTCCGCTGACCAACCAAAAAGTGATCGTGACGGATTTCGAAATGAGATGCAGGCGCGAAAATATATTTTCCCCGCCTCTCGTAAGCATCAATTTCAACATCAAATACGCAGGTTTTCCGAACAAGCTCAATTATCGGGCCAATGTCCGGTTAAGGAATGAATAATGCCCTTGATTCGTTTGAAAATTCTTGATACAGTTCATTTATATGGCCGACAATGCATTCGTCATCGATCTTGGTGAAAAATATATCCGTATCGCCGACGCCAAACTCAGCAATAAGAAAATCGAAATAACTTCGCTTGCGCAAACGGAAAGCTCGCCCATTTTTTATTCCGTGGACAACGACAAAAGCATCGATGCGCAGGCCGAAATAATCGGCAAGCTGTACGGCGGCTTACGGATCAAAAAAAAAGACGTGAACGTCATTATTCCGGACACCTACAGTTATTCGCATATTTTGGAAGTGCCAAAACTCAACGAAAAGGAATTGCAGTCGGCTATCCGCTATCATGCGGACCAATTTATCCCTCTGCCGATCGAAGAAGTATCGCTGGATCTGGAAATCCTCAACGAAGATGCGGCTTCGAAAAAAGCGACCATCCTTATCGTTGCTTCGCCCAAGGCGCTGGTTTCCCAGATCGAAAAAACCATAAAAAAAGCCGGGCTGTTTCCCGAATCGCTGGAAAACGAATTGAGTTGTTTGCGGCGGTTCTTTACGGAGCGGGTTAATCTATCCGACGGAAAGCCATACCTGGTCATCAATTTCGGTTTCAATTCCAGTTCGATTTATTTTTTCGACAGCCAAAACCATTTTCTTTTATCGCGGACTTTCAAAATAGGTTTATCGCTCATTATCAAAGATATTAAAGTGAACCTGAACTTGGATGACGAAAAAATCGCCGCGGTTTTACAAAATACCGGTTCGGCCGCCGAGAATTCGGTGAATATCGACGACATCATTACTCCAATATTAAAACAATTTGTCGAGGAGCTCAATAAATTCGTCTTGTTGGCCAAAGACCAGTACAATTTCAATTTCGGCAAAATATACCTTTTTAATTATGATTTTCTGATTCCGTCGCTCCCAAAAAAAATCGAGTCGATGACCGGCATTGCCACTACGTCTGTCGGTTTGGAACAATTTATCGTCGGCAACCCTTTAGTCCAATCAAACAAAAGTCAAATTTCTTCTTTCATCGGCGCCATTAGCGGTAATTTCCGTTGATCAACAACATGACAAAAAGAATCAATCTTTTCAAAGTAAGGCTCCATCAGGACAAGAATGCAAAGATTTTTCAATTGCTCAAGCTGGGTGTGACCGTGGCCGGAATTGCCCTTTTTGCGGTTTTCAGCTATATCAATTATCGCAACATCGAAATCAACCAAAATATCAGGCAACTGGCGGCGGAAAAACAAAATTACCTGTCATATCTTATGGATAATAAAAACACGGAAGCCCAGCTTCGGTATTTCAAATCCAAACAGAGCCAGTTATTGACATATGCCAAAGACGATGCGCACTTTTTACCTTATTTCAAAGTGCTGGAAGAAGCGCTGAAGCCGGCCTCCAAGTCGGCGGCTTTGGAGACGGTCGTTATCGAGAAAGACAGGGAAACTTCTTTTGACGTCAGTCTGGCCGACTTTAACGAAGTGATGGCATTTTTGAAATATATAGAATCCGCAACTTTCTTGGATCGGTTCACGAACCTGGTTCTTTCGAACGTGAGTCTTATACAAGAAACGAATAAGGATGATAAGGAATCGGTACGGAATTATAAATTCACTTTTAAAGGCAGCTTTAAAGAAATCGATGCCGGAATATTTTAATACCAAATCAATCGGCCAATTCCTGAAAAATGAGTGGACGCTGCTTCTTATGGCCGCGGCATTTTTGGTATTGGTTTTTTTGGTAATCATGTCTTACCGGTCCCAAAGCGATAATCTGCTTAAATTGGCACAGATGCAAAGCGACATCAACCAGTTGAAAAGCCGTGCGTCGGCGCTTCAGCAAAGCCAGGCGGTTTCGGTCAGCGAGCTTGAAGGCGCCAGTCAGGTGTTGAGCCAACTGGTGCCCGATTCGGAAGATTCGTTTTCCATTATCTATGCCCTGGAAAAAATCGCCTCGGCCTCCGGTTTCATTATCGACTCTTACAGCCTTAGCCCAAAATTGAAGGGTATGGGAAAAGTGACCGTCGACATCCGCGGCAGCGGCGATATTAATGCGTTCATGAAGTTTTTGGAAGTTTATAAATTTGCGGGCAGCCGATTCGTGACCAGCGACAAGATGGATTATTCCGGATCGAAAGCCGTCGCCAAAACCATTACCCTGAATTTTTACAGCGATAAAGCCGTCGTCGACGAAACCAATTCGCCGCAATTAACGGAAAAAGATATCGCATTTTTCAATGAAATAAAAAGCAAGGTAAACATCGTTTTAAAAGAAGAGGCAACACAGACTTTGTCGACCGATTCGCTGAATTATCAAACGGTGGAGAATCCTTTTTAACGGCGGTTCCTGAGCAGTCTACTTAATCCTTCGGATAACTGGGCGCCTTTATTTTTCCAGTTTTCGAATTTATCCTTTTCGATATTAATGGTTGCCGGGTTGGTTGTCGGGTCGTATATGCCGATTTTTTCAAGATAGGCGCCGTCGCGCTTTTTTCTTTTGTCGAGCGCCACGATCCGATAAAAAGGCTGGCCTTTTTTTCCAAACCGCATCAATCTTAAAGTTACCATAACTTATATTTTACCATATCGCTTTATGTTTTCCAGCGCGTTTTTGGCGGCGGATTCCTCGGCTTCCTTTTTGGAAGCGCCCGAACCGGCACCCAGTTTCGTTTTATTGATGTAAACCGCAACGGTAAAATATTTGAGATGTTCCGGCCCCTTTTCTTCCATGATTCTGTAATCGGGCAATTTCCGGTATTTGGCTTGCATGAGCTCCTGCAAACGGCTTTTGGGAGAAAGATAAAGCCCTTTTTCAACGATATGGTCGAGCTCGTTTGCAAATAAGAACTTTTCGATGAACCGGTAAGCCGCTTCAAAATCGTGATCGATGAAAATGCCGGCCACCAAGGCTTCGAAAGTGTCGGCAAGGATGTTTTTGTTGTCGCGGCCCGAATGCAGTTCTTCACCTTTGGAAAGATAGATGTATTCGCCCAGATTAAGTTTTCTGGCGGCTCCGGCAAGGCTTTCGGTACGGACGACGGCCGCTTTGATATCGGTATAATTGCCTTCGTTCAGTTGCGGAAAATGTTTATAAAGATAAATGGCGGTCACAAGCGACAGGACGCTGTCGCCTAAAAACTCCATTTTTTCGTTGGACGACAATCGGAAATGCTTGTGTTCATTTAAAAAAGACCGGTGAATGAAGACATTTTCCAGGATTTCCTTGTTTTTGAAAGTGACACCGATGGTTTTTTCCAGGTTTTGGCGGTTGATCACTTTTTGTCCTCCTTCCAAATGATTTTTCCCAAAACGGCATTGACAAAAGCATAGGATTTTTCTCCACCCATTTCCTTGGCCAGTTCAATCGCTTCGTTGATGACGGCTTTTTCCGGCTCTTCCGGCGAAATGGACAGTTCGTAGATAGCCAGCCAAAGGATGGCTAAATCGATTTTGGCAATCTTATCGATAGGAAACTTTTTGGCGTGTTTCTTGATCTGCCGATTTATTTTATCGATCGACTTGATGATGATGCGTGTTTTTTTATCGTCGGGATAAGGAAGATTATCTTTAAGATCGGTAAAACCGTAAGCAAAAAGATTCTGGATTATTTTAATTCGCTCCTGGTGCCGCGGATCCATATTTTTATTTTCCACAATACTTGCACACTCTGTGAGGCAGTTTCATTTTACCGCAATTTTTGCATTTAACCAAACCGGCCAGTTTGATTACTCTTTCCAGGCGGCGCTTACCTTTTCTTTGGGTCGAATGTTTTCTTTTCGGTAATGGAGCCATATTAAGAAATATTAAAAATCAAATATTAAAAATCAAAAACATTATACAAGATTATTGATTGAAAGGCAAAAGATTGTTGGTAACTTTCACTTCCGAAGTGCAAGTTAGCTTATTGTAGCAACCTAATCTCTACTTATTTTGTTAATTCGTAACTTATCAACGCGATTTTTTAATTCGGGAAACTGATTAAGTTGGTAACGATTCATAAAATACGAGGCAGCGCTTTTGGTCTTTCTGATCAATCCGTAATCGGAAAAACTGGCGATTTTTAAATCGGCGTATCCATGCTGCTTAGTACCATAAATCTGTCCCGGGCCGCGGCGTTTCAGGTCATATTCGGCCAACTCACTGCCAATAGAGTTGTGAGCAAAAAAGCGTAATCGGTCAAGGCTGTTTTTATCTTCGGCTTCTGAAAATAAAAGGCAATAAGACTGTTTTTTTCCTCTACCTACTCTTCCCCGCAGTTGATGCAATTGAGCCATTCCGTAGCGTTCAGCGCTTTCGACGAGGATAATCGTTGCGTTGGGTATGTCGATACCTACTTCGACCACCGAGGTGGAAACCAGAATATCGATTTTCCCGTCCTTAAAATTCAGCATTACCTGATTTTTTTCTTTCGCTTTTAGTTTGCCGTGAAGCAAGCCGACTTTTTGCCGGGGAAAGATTTGATTTTTCAGGTATTCATATTCTTTCTTGACGGCGCGGATTGTTTTCATTGTTTCCACTTCGGATTCTTCAATTAAAGGACAAACAATAAAAGCTTGGACATTTTCATTAACGATATTTTTTTCTATCCAACGGTAGGCGTCGTTTCTTTTATTTCGCTCAACAAGATAGGTTTTGACTTGCTCTCGTCCCTTTGGCATCTCATCGATGACCGATAAATCAAGCTCGCCGTAAAGAGTTAAGGCAACAGTCCGCGGAATCGGTGTCGCCGTCATTGTCAACAAATGGGGATTTGTCCCTTTCTGTTTTAAAATTGCTCTTTGGGCAACGCCAAAGCGGTGCTGTTCGTCGATGACGACCAAACCGATCTTGCCGAAATCCAGTTTGGCGTTTAGTAATGCCTGGGTGCCGATGACGATGTTTGATTTTGTCAATTCGTCCCTGACAGGTTTGTGGGAAGCGGTGATTAATGTTGTTGCAGGGGTATTGCGTGCAATGCCCGTACCGGAAAATAATTTTTGGAACGTTTTGTAATGCTGTTCGGCCAATATTTCGGTTGGCGCCATCAGAAGCGTTTGATAGCCGTTCAAATGGGCCAGGTAGGCTGCGACGGCCGCGACGACGGTTTTTCCCGAACCGACTTCTCCCTGCAAAAACCGGTTCATCGGCCGGGTTTTCCGAAGATCGCTTATGATTTCGTCAATGACACGTTTTTGGGCCGCGGTCAATTTGAAGGGTAAATTGTTGATGAATTGTTGTAGGGGCGGGGCCCGCTTCGCCGAATCGAGGCGAGCCCGCTTCGTCAAAGCTTCAGCGAGGCGAGTCTTCCCGTCCATCAATTGCGGGTCGGAATACCCGACCCCTACAATGAATCGATTCCCCACCGTTTCTTTTTTCCACTCCTGTTTAATCATGGCGTTTGAGAGCTGGATTGTGAACAATTCATCGAATGCCAATCGTTGACGCGATTGCCGAGCCAGCTTTGTATTTTCGGGAAAATGAATATTTTTATAGGCGGTTGTTTCGTCAATTAAATTATTGTAGCTCATGATTTCGTCGGGCAATAATTTTTGCATATCCAATTGATTTATTGCATAAAATATTTTTTCCCTGATCGTTTTCGACGACAATCCCCTTTTCTCCGGATAAACCGGTACCAAACGTCCGGTATGAATTGTCGGCGCCGCGCCAACGATTTCAAATTCTTCCGGTTTAATAGATAAATTCCGGCCGTTGCGCTCCACTTTGCCGCCGGCGCTTAAGGTTAATCCTTCCCTGAATAATTTGATCAAATACATTTGGTTAAACCAAACAAGCTCCGCTTTGCCGCTTCCGTCATCAATCTCGATTTTCTGAAGGCGGAAACCCCGGCGGGTAAACTCGTTTTTTAACGAAACAATTATTCCTTTTACCGTAACCGTTTCGCCTTCCTGTATTTGATTTATCGGCGACAGCAAAGAATAATCTTCATAACGGAAGGGAAAATAATTGAGCAGATCCCAAAAGGTATTGATGCCAAGAGACTTAAAACGCTTGATGGTGAGAGGACTGGTTTTAGGTAGTGTTTCGATTAATTGGTCCATTATTCATCTTATCAATAAAACGGGCGCCAGAGCCGACAAAATTAACAGAATCGAAGAAATGACTACAATCACTTTCCAGATAATTTCAACTTTGAATATTTTTCTTATTTTTTTCATTATCATTATTATACATTCTGTCTTCGATATTTTGCTATAATTTTAGCTATGTCCGTTTACATCTCCAGGAGATATAAGGTTCAGAAACAATACCTGAAACAAAAAATAATCCTTTACGGCTTGATATTTTTGACCGGCGCGATCGTTGTCGGTTTTATCCTTTCTTTTGCCGTTTTTGCCTGGTATGCGCGCAGCCTGCCCTCGCCGGGCAAGCTGAGTCAAACTACCGGATATTCGACAGTATTTTATGACCGCGACGGCAAAGTTCTTTATGACATGTACAAAGATAAAAACCGGGTGCCGGTAGACTTTAACGAAATTTCCGACAATCTAAAAAAAGCAACGATCGCGATTGAAGACAAGAATTTTTATCAGCATGCAGGCTTTTCCCAAACGGGAATTTTGAGGGCGATGTTCAACATCGTTTTACATCATCGTTTGGAAGGCGGCTCGACGATCACTCAACAACTTATCAAAAATGTTCTTTTGGACTCGAGCCGGACGGCATCAAGAAAGATCAAGGAGCTGATCCTGGCAATCGCGGCCGAAAAAAAATACACGAAGGACCAGATATTGGAAATGTATCTTAACGAAGCCCCATACGGCGGCATCTTTTGGGGTGTCGGATCGGCCGCCAAGGGTTATTTCGATAAAGAACCGAAAGATTTGACCCTTACGGAGTGTGCCATTCTGGCCGGTCTGCCGCAGAATCCGAGTTATTACTCACCGTTTAGCGGAGAAAACGATGCCTGGCGCGGACGCGCGAAAGATGTTTTAAGGAGAATGAGGGAAGATAAATACATAACAACGGCACAGGAACAGGCGTCTTTGAAGCAACTTGTGCAGTATAAATTTACCTCCCCGAACTTAACCATCTCCGCTCCCCACTTCGTTTTCTATGTAAAAGAGTTGATCGAAAAAGAATTCGGCAGCAAAATTCTTGATCAGGGGTTGAAAATAAAAACGACGCTTTCGCTTGAATCGCAAACTTCGGCCGAGAAAATCGTCAAGGAAGAAATAAAAAAAATAAAAGACTATCACGTCGGCAATGGCGCGGCGGTCGTTCTTGATTCGCAATCCGGAGAGATTTTGGCAATGGTCGGCTCTTACGATTATAACGATGAAAAATACGGCAAGTTCAACGTGGCCACTTTGGGAACAAGACAACCGGGTTCGACAATGAAACCGATAACTTATGCCTTGGCTTTCGAAAAAGGATATACGCCGGCCACTTTGCTCATGGATGTGTCGACCGTATTTCCCAATCAGGGAGACAAGGATTACGTACCGGTCAATTACGACGGAAAATTTAAAGGACCGGTTCAGCTGCGCTTTGCCTTAGGTAACTCGCTTAATATTCCGGCGGTCAAATTGTTGGCAATGGTCGGCGTCAGGGATTTCATGCAGAAATCGACCGATATGGGTATTGAAACGCTTGCGCCGACTCAGGAAAACCTCAATAAATTCGGTTTGGCCATTACTTTGGGAGGCGGCGAAGTGACTTTGCTGGATTTGACAAAAGCATTCTCTGTCTTTGCCCGCTCCGGCAATTACCGTGATTCTTCGGCAATTTTGGAAATCAGCGATTACAAAGGCAAGACCATTTATAAAAAGAAAGATACCAAAGAGCAAAAAGTGTTTTCTCCGGAGGTTTCCTTTTTGATATCGCATATTTTATCGGATAACAATGCGCGAACGGATGCTTTCGGTCCGAATTCCTATTTGAATATTCCCGGCAAAACGGTCGCGGTGAAAACCGGAACGACCAACGATAAACGCGACAATTGGACGGTCGGTTACACCAAAGGCGTGACTGTCGGCGTCTGGGTGGGCAATAACGACAATTCGGAAATGGATCCGAAAATCGCCTCCGGAATTACCGGTGCTTCGCCAATTTGGTACCGGTTGATGAGCGACCTTCTCAAAAAACATTCCGACGGAATCATGGACAAGCCCGATAAAGTAAAAGCGCTGACGATAGATGCCGCTTACGGAGGTTTACCCAAAGATGGCGGGGCGACCCGATCGGAATATTTTATCGACGGCACGGAACCGAAGGACACATCGTCGGTTTACAAAAAGATAAAAATATCCAAGTCCAACGGTAAGCTGGCCAATGAAGTGGAAATAAGAACGGGCAACTATGAAGAAAAGGAATTCATCGTTTTTACGGAAAGCGATCCGGTCTCGACCGACGGCAAAAACCGCTGGCAGGAAGCGATCAATACTTGGTTGAATGACCAAAAGGATAGCAAGTTTCATCCTCCCGGCGATACGTCGGATGCCAACGCCGACTCCGTTGTCGTTTCCATAAAAAGCCCGAATAACGAATCACGGATAGACAGTCAGGACAGGAAGATTAATATCAGGGTTAAAATCGCGTCGTTGTCGCCGCTTAAAAATGTGAAAGTGTTTATTAATAACGACAAGAAATTCGAGTGGAATGAGGATAAAAAAGACATTGACGAGAATATCCAAATCAATCAGGACGGAGTTTACGAGTTGAAGATCGTTGCCGTTAACGACCGCGACAAGCAGGGAGATTCAAGCATAAAGTTCGGCATCAACGTTCCTTGGGATATTACTGTTACCCCGACTTCTACAGATTAATGGAGTTGAGAATTAATCTTTTCTAATTCTTCCTTTGCTTCTTCTTCAGTGATGTTTCTTTCGGGTGAATTGAAATAAAAACGGAACGTCAGCTTGTTTTGGAAAACGCTGACAAATTCGATATTTGTCAATAATTTCGAAGTTTGATAAGCGATTTTTTTGATTTTCGCAAAATCAGTGCCTTCTTTTTTTTGGATATTCAAATCCAACTTGATAACCGAATAAGGATTGATCGGATGATATTGGGGTAAAATTTTATAGTTATCAATTAACGTCTGAAAATCCAGCTCAACCATATAGACATCCTTTTTTATTTCCAGTTTGTATCGGGTATTGGAATTTAATCGGATAATGCTCTTGTCAAATTTGTCGAAATTTATATTCAACTCCCTGTACAGTGCTTCAACAATTCCTTTTAAATCAAAATAATCGGTGTCAACGGCGATTGCCAATTTATACAGTTCCTCTGGTAACGAGTTGGCCGGTATATAAACTTTCGCCAGTTCGAATAATTTCAATTTATCCGATCTTCCCTGATTGTCTTTAATATTTTTAACCAGCGAAGGCAATAGCGAGATTCTCATATATTTCAATTCTTCGTTCATGGCATTGGCCAGCGTAAGATGACCGGCCGTTTCCATCCCAAAATTCCCGATAAGCTCTTTTGAAATCATCGAGTAATTTAAAACTTCATTTAATCCAAGATGCTTTAAAAATGTTTTTACTTTAAATTGCAAAGTAAAGAGTTTTTCCATTTCTTTGCTTTCTTTGACATAAGCAATCGGTTGCAGGATATTGGGAAGGTTATGATATCCATAAATTCTGGCAATCTCTTCAACGATATCTTCCTTGATGGAAATGTCTTTATGGCGCCATGACGGAACGGCGACGCGTAGGGAAACATCATGATGCCCCCCTACCAATACAAGAAAACCCAAATTTTCTAGAATATCAACAATTTTTTCCCGAGGAATTTCCACGCCGATTTTATGGTTTATTTCCCCTATGTTGATTTCAATTTGTTTCGGCCGGTACGGCTGAGGATAAATATCATATAAAGGTGAAGCAATTTTAGCCGACGCATATTTTTCCAAAAGTTTCGCGCCGCAGGCCAAAGTCGGTTCGACTCTTTCTTCATCCAATCCTTTTTCGAAATAGGTGGCGGCAACGGTTCTTTGGCCGGTCAGCATCGACGTCCGGCGGATCTTTTGTTTGTTGTAAGTCTGGACAAAAAGAACGATCCGTTTGGTATTTTCCGAAACCGCCGAATTCGCACCGCCCATGATACCGCAAAGATCGATCAGTCTGCCTGATCCATCTTCAATGACAATGTCTCCTCCGGGCAAAGTAACTTCCTTATCGTCTAAAGTTATTATCTTCTCCCCCGCTTTGCTTTCACGCATAATCATTTTTCCGGCGCCGATTTTATCGTAGTCAAATACATGCGTCGGTTGCCCGAATGTCATCATCAGGTAATTGGATATATTAACGACGTTATTGATCGATTTGATTCCGCTTAAAGTCAGACGCCGGTTCATGAATTCGGGAGCTTTGTCAATCGTTACATTGTCCAAAACAATAGTCATGAATCTGGAACAAAGACCTTCATTTTTGAGATGAATATCCAATTTTAAAGGGTTTTCGATCCGTGATAATCCATTACCAATCCGCGAAAATCCATTTTGCTCAAGAGGATTATTTTTTATTTTCGCTTTTATACCGTATTGCGGCAATATCGCTTGCGCTTCCCGGGCAATTCCCAAAACGCTCGCCATATCGATTCTGTTTGACGTAATTTCGATGTCATAAACATAATCGTCATCTATTTTTTCCACGGTTTCGATTGACGGCCCTGATAAAGACAGATATTTTTGGACATCATAAGGGCCGGCATCCGTATCCAAATAATCCAGAAGCCAATTGTGGGTAATTTTTATATTCATTAAAATTGTTTCAGAAATCTTATGTCGCCGTTATAATAGTAACGGATATCATCGATTCCATATTTCATCATAATCACTCTTTCGATACCAAAACCGAATGCCCAACCGGAATATTCCTGCGAATCGATGTTGCCGGCTTTTAAAACATTGGGGTGCACCATGCCGGTACCGCCCAATTCCAGCCATCCTGATTTACAAACTTTGCATTTTTGTACGGGCGAAGCGCGCTTCGCCCCTACCCAACCAGAACCACCGCAAACGTCGCAAGTGACATCGACTTCAAATGACGGCTCGGTGAATTGGAAATGATACGGCCGCAATCTGATCTCACGATTGGGTCCGAAATATTCTTTCGCGAAATAATCCAACGTGCCTTTCAAATTTGTGATATTAATGTCTTTATCGACGCATAACCCCTCAAACTGATAAAACATGGGCGTGTGGGTAGGATCCCAGTTCGGACGATAACATTTGGCGATATTGATCATTCTGATCGGCGGGTTTTTTAACCGCCACATTTCCCTGATTTGTCCGGATGAAGTATGAGGTGTCAATACCATTTTTCCGTATTTGGGGTCTTTGGGAAAGTCAATAAAGGTTGCTTCGAAGTCGTCGCGCGCTGGGTGCTCGGGCGGCATATTGAGAGCATCGAATGAAAAAAATTCCCATTCGACCTCAGGGTAAGAAACCCGGATAAAACCGATTTTTTCGAAAATCCGGCTAATTTCCTCAACGGCAATGGAAATCAGATGGAGGCTGCCTTTGGGATATGGTTTTCCGGGTAAAGTAAGGTCTGTTTTTTGTTGCGAATCGGCGTTTGCAATCAATGTTTTCCGTTTATCCTCGACCGCCTTGCCGATTTCGCTTTTTAACCGATTTACTTTACTTCCGTATGCTTTTTTTTGCTCGTCGGGAATATCTTTTATTTTTTGGAGAAGATCGTTGACGATTCCATTGCGGCCCAAATATTTTATTTGAAGAAATTCCAAATCCTTTAAAGAAGTTAAGTTATTGATTTCATTGATTGCTTGTTGATGGAGATTTGGCAAATTATCCATAATGAAAGTATATCATTTCTTCCGAAGATTTACTTTACTTTTTCGATTATTTCATGAAATGCTTTCGGATGATCGCTGGCGATTTGGGAAAGAACTTTTCTGTCCAAACCGATTTTTTTATCGCTTAATTTTTTGATAAATTGACTGTAACTTAACCCAACGGCGCGCACCGCCGCATTTAACCTGATTATCCATAAAGACCTCATGTTTCTTTTTTTGAGCTTGCGTCCGTCATAAGCATACTGGCCGGCATGAAGAGTTGCCTCTTTGGCTTTTTTGAATTGTTTATGACGGGTCATCCAATAGCCTTTGGCGGCCTTCAAAACCTTTTTATGCCTGCGTCTGGTTGTCATGCCGCCTTTAACTCTTACCATATTATCTTAAGGCTAATAACTTTTTAATCTTTTTTTCTATCGTTCCGGTTACTGTTTTCATTTGTTTCAGGCTTCTTACTCTTTTTCTGCCTTTACCGCTCCGCAAATGTCTTAAATAATGCGAACGGTGCATCAGCTTGCCGCTTTTGGTGATTTTAAAACGCTTTGCCGCGCCTTTATGGGTTTTTTGTTTACTCATTTTTTCTTGGACATAACTGCCCTAATGACTCTACCATCCAGTCTGGGCTCCTTGGACAAACTCACTTCACCCAAACCGGCAATATATTTTTTAATCAAATCGAAAGCCATTGTTTTCTTGGCCATTTCGCGTCCTTTCAATCCCAAATTAATTCTTAGCTGATTGCCGTCATCGATGAATTCTTTTCCTTTATTGACCATTCTTTCGAAATCCGCCGGACCGATGAAAAGCGAAAGCTTGATGTCTTTGACGACTCCTTTTCGCTGGCCTTTGCGGGCTTCTTTCAGTTTCTTTTCTTCCTGGTACAAAAATTTCTTGAAATCGATTATTTTGGCAACCGGCGGATTGGCATTGGGGGCGATAAGCACCAAATCCAGTCCTTTTTCTCCGGCAATATTCAGAGCTTCCTGTTTACCGATTACCCCAACCTGCTTTCCCTGGCTATCGATCACTCTAAGGGTTGGAGACGTGATCCTGAAATTGAGCTGATAAAACTTCCGCGGTTGATATTGATGTTTACTAAAATTTCTCAATTTGCTCTTTTATTTTATTGGTAAAACTTTCAACCGTCATCATTCCCAAATCTTTTCCTTCCCTTGTTCTAACTGATACATTTAAAACGGGCGAATTAAAATTCGCCCCTACATTTGCTGCAATTTCTTTCTCTCCTATTATAACCATATATGGTACCTTTTGCAAGGTGGATTGACGGATCTTGCGGCCGACGCTTTCTTTTTCGTCGCTCGTTTCTACCCGAATATTATTTTCTTTCAATTTTTCATGGATTTTTCTGGCATAATCGATGAATTTATCCGAAACGGGAATGATTTTCGCCTGGACCGGTGACAGCCAGACAGGAAAGGCTCCGGCGCAATGTTCAATTAAAAAGCCGATAAACCTTTCATGCGATCCTAATGGGGCGCGATGAATAATAACGGGAGTTTGTTCTTTACCATGTTCATCAATATATTTAAGATTAAACCGTTGCGCCATAAACAAATCAATTTGATTGGTAGATATGGCGAATTCCCGGCCTATACTTGATTTGATAATAAAATCTATTTTAGGACCGTAAAATGCGGCATTACCAATCTGTTCTACCATGCGGATATTTGTTTTACCGACCGCTTTTCTCATGAGATTTTCGGCTAATTCCCACATTTTTTCATCTCCGTGATATTTTGTTTTATTTTTTGGATCCCGTAAAGCCATTTCCAGATAATAATCTTTTATTCCTAATTTTTCATAATAATATTGGTGAAGTTGCATTACTTTAATAAATTCATCAACCGCTTGATCGATTGTGCAATAAATATGGGCATCATTCTGTTGCATTCCCCGTACTCGCATCAGTCCGAATAATTGGCCCGACGCTTCATAACGGTAACATCGGCCGTATTCAGCCAATCTTAAAGGCAATTCCCTATAACTTCTCGGCCGATTTTTATAAATCATGTGATGGTGTGGACAATTCATCGGTTTCAAAAAATACTCTTCATCGCGATCGACAATCATTGGCGGATACATATCGTTCTTGTAATATGGAAGATGTCCGGAAGTATAATAAAGATCTGCTTTGGTAATTTCCGGCGTTGTTACCCGTTGATAACCTTGCGCTTCTTCAGTTTTTTTTGCCCAATTCTCCAGTTGTTCTTTGACGATATTACCTTTTGGTAGCCAGAGAATTAGGCCTTTTCCGACTTCTTCGCTTATCGCAAATAATTCTAATTTTTCTCCGATTTTCCGGTGGTCGCGTTTTTTGGACTCTTCGATTTGCCAGAGGTATTTGTCAAGTTCTTCTTTTGTCGGGAAAACCGTGCCGTAAATCCGGGTCAGCATTTTATTTTTTTCATCTCCGCGCCAATAGGC
>Ga0172369_10004301_pt1 | contig 18146 bp, 16 predicted proteins | sample LakKiv25m_FD_114539 | JGI IMG/M metagenome (GOLD analysis project Ga0172369, IMG submission 114539) | Freshwater microbial communities from Kabuno Bay, South-Kivu, Congo - kab_022012_11.25m | ecosystem: Environmental > Aquatic > Freshwater > Lake | place: Democratic Republic of the Congo...
CAATCCGGGAGAATTCACCATCAAGGAATTGGCGGAAAAAGTTTTGAAACTTATTCCAGAAAGTAAAAGTAAGATTGTTTATAAAAAACTGCCTCAGGATGATCCGAAGCAAAGAAAACCCGATATAAAGCTGGCTAAAAAGATGCTAGACTGGAAACCAGAGATAAAATTGGAGAAAGGATTAAAAAAGACTATAGAATATTTTAGAAAAATTCATATCTAAGTAAAATTATGGACACCGATGAACAAAAAATAAGCGTTGTAATTGCAACCTTTAATTCCGATAGAACCATCGAAAAATGCCTTAAATCATTAGATGATCAAGATTATCCAAAGGGATTGATCGAATTAATAATTGCTGATGGCGGCTCAACTGATAAAACGCTATTCATAGCTTCTAATTATGGAGCACATATAATTAATGTTCCCAAAAATAAACAAAGTGCGGAATATAATAAAGGTTATGGCTTACAATTTGCAACTGGTGATTTTATTTTATGCATTGATCATGATAACATCTTGCCACATAAAAAATGGTTAGAGAAAATGCTATCAGCTCTTATAAAAAATCCTGACGCAGTTGCATCTGAACCATGGAGATATCAATACAACAGAAAATTTTCTTTATTGGATAGATATTTTGCTTTATTTGGAGTAAATGATCCTTTACCGTATTATTTAAAAAAGGCCGACCGAGTTGATTATATTCACAATAAATACAACTTGCTTGGAAAATCTTTCGACAAAGGAGACTATTATTTAGTAGAGTTTGATATAAATAACCCGAGAAAAATTCCAACTTTGGGTGCAAATGGTTTTTTAATCAGAAAATCTTTATTTTTAAAATCACAGAACTCGCCTGATAAATATTTTCATATTGATATTAATGTTGACCTAATAAAACAAGGTTACAATAAATACATTTTTATCAAAGATGATATTATTCATCTAACAAATAGTAAGTTATTTAATTTCTTAAACCGAAGGAAGAGATTTGTTGATCAATACTATTTAGCTAATTTTTCTGAACGACGTTATAGTGTTTACTATCCAAAAGATGATGTACTGGGATTGTTTATTTTTATTATTTACACTATCACTTTAATTAAACCAACAATTGATAGTTTTCGCGGATGGCTTAAGATTCATGATATTGCCTGGTTTATTCATCCGTTTATGTGCTTGGCAATTTTCTATATATACAGTCTTTCTATTTTTAAAAGTTTTTTTTCTAAATTAACCCGTGTTTGATGTTAATATTTTATGAATAATTTTTGGAAAAATAAAAAAGTTTTAGTAACAGGAGGAAATGGTTTTGTTGGTGCCAACTTGTCTAATCGCTTAGCCAAAATGGGAGCAAGGGTTTTTATATTGGAAAAAAATACTCTTAAATCAAAAAAATTGTTAAAGAATGAGGTTTCTATTTTTGGTAAAAAAAGGGAGCTAATTATAGGCGATATCTGTAATAAAAAATTTATTGAAAATATTTTTAATACCAATGATTTTGAAATTTGTTTTCATTTGGCAGCAAAGCCACTAGTTCTTGAAGGAAATGCCGATAAAAGTCCCTTGTCTGTTTTTAAAGTAAATATAATGGGAACATTAAATATCTTAGAAGCAGTAAGAAAAAATAAAAAAGTGGGATTAATTATTGCTTCCACTTCTCATGTTTATGGGAAAAATAAGTTACCTTTTTTGGAAGAATATTTTCCTAAACCCTCTAGTCCTTATGAAACATCAAAAGCTTGTGCTGATATCCTAGCTCAAACTTATAAAAATTATTATGCTTTACCTATAGCAATTGCGAGATTTATCAACATATATGGACCAGGAGATCTCAATAAAAGAATAATACCCAAAACAATAAAATTACTATTCCAAAATAAACCTCCAATATTATATGATACTAAGACAAAAAGAAGTTACCTTTATATAGATGATGCTATCGATGGCTATATTACTCTAGCAGAAAATTTAAACAAGTTACCCAAAAAAGATTCGAATATTATTTTTAATTTTGGAACAAGTGAAATATATAGCTCTAAGGATTTAATGAAAAAAATTATGTTTTTAATGAATAAAAGCAATGTAAAACCAGATATAGTTACAGGTGTTAGAAAAAAAGAAATAGCTACTCAATATTTATCTATTAAAAAAGCCAAGAAAATTCTTGGATGGTATCCTAAATTTTCATTGGAAAGAGGATTGGAAAAAACCATTGAATGGCATAATAATATGCTTAATAAATATAAACATGGAAAAAATTTTTAAACACAAAAGAATTTTAATAACAGGCCATACTGGTTTTAAAGGCGCTTGGTTAACTCAAATCTTGTTGAATTTAGATGCAAAAGTTATTGGAATTTCCCTGCCTCCGGAAACAAAAACAAATCTATTTACAATCCTCAATCAAAAAAATAAAATAAAAAATTATTTCTCCGATATTAGAGATTATAAAAAGATAAAAAAAATATTTGAAAAAGAAAAACCTGAAATAATTTTTCATTTAGCTGCCCAACCGATTGTATTAGAAAGCTATGAAGATCCGATTAAGACATACTCAACTAACACACTAGGAACAGCTAATATACTTCAAATAATAAAAGAAACGCCTTCGGTAAAGTCAGGTGTTATAATAACTACTGACAAAGTTTATGAAAATAAGAATCTTAACCTTTCCTTTAAAGAGACTGATCCTCTCGGAGGACATGATCCTTATAGCGCCAGCAAGGCAGCTGCTGATATAATTGCAGGTTCTTATATAAAATCATTTTTTAATAAAAAGGGTTACCCTCTTATCGCAATTGCAAGAGCAGGAAATGTAATAGGGGGAGGCGATTGGGCAAAATATCGACTCATTCCTGATATTATAAGATCTGTCTATGAAAAAAATAAATCTATCACAATCCGCAATCCTAAAGCCATTAGACCATGGGAACACGTCCTTGAGCCCCTTATTGGCTACATGACTCTTGCTAAAGGACTTTATCAAAAAAATTCAGATTTTATCGGAGCTTGGAATTTTGGTCCGGAGGATGAAAGTTTTGTATCAGTTGAAAAATTAACAAGGAGCATCTTAAAGATATTGGGTCAGGGAAAGATAAAAATTAAACACGGCAAAACAAAATATGAAGCAAAAACATTAAAGCTATCTATTGTAAAAGCAAAGAATTATTTAGGTTGGAAGCCACGACTTAATTTTATGCAGAATATTGAAATGACAGCTGACTGGTATAAAAACTTTTATGGAAGAAAAGTAGATCCAATTGAATTTACAAATAATCAAATAATTAAATTTTTAAATTTGAAATAAACATTAAAAAAACGAGCTACTGAAAGATTAAATATGGAAAAAAATAGCGCTACAATTAAAAAGGCTATTAAATGTCTAGCAATCATAGACCCTAGAAAACCAATGGGTACAGAGCTTTTTAATATTATCGCCCGTTTAACGGTAAGTGTCGCTATCGATATGGTAGCATTAAGAAAAAGTAAAAAGGGAACTGAGATATATTTAACTAAAAGACTACCGGGACAATCTTATTCGGGTAAATGGCACATTCCAGGAACAATTATAAGACCAGGTGAAATGGAAAAGGATGCATTTTTAAGATTAGAAAAAAAAGAATTTAAAACAAAATTAAAATGTATTAGGTTTATTGGGTATCATAATAATATAAAAGAGGAAAGAGGACATTTTATAAATCTTATTTTTTGTTGTAAAATTAAAAAAAATAATACGAATTGGTTTTTTATTGATAATCTTCCTAATCTAATGGTAGATTTCCAAAAAAAAATATCAATACCGATGGTTATCAAAAAGTTAAAATTAAATAACAATATAATATAAAATGAGAAGAAATATAGAAAAAGATCTAATAAGATTAGCAAGAGCAATCAGAAAAGACATTTTAGAAATGGTTTATATGGCACAGGTCTCTCATGTAGGCAGTGCATTTTCAATTGTTGATATTTTAGTAGTATTATATAAATTAATATTAAAAAATAGCGGTTGCAAACCGAACGATCCCAAAAGAGATCGTCTTATATTTTCTAAAGGACACGCGTGCACGGCAATCTATGCCACATTAGCTGAGATGGGATATTTTAAAAAAAAGCTATTAAAAAAATATGCTAAAAATGGAAGTATTTTTATGTCTCATGTTAATTCGGAAGTCCCTGGCGTAGAATTTTCAACAGGATCATTAGGTCATGGGCTACCAGTTGGATTAGGAATAGCATTAGCTGCTAGGAATAAAAATGAAAAATGGAAAACATTTGTAATATTAAGTGACGGTGAATTAAATGAAGGTTCGAATTGGGAAGCTTTTTTAATGGCAGCACATTTAAAAATGAAGAATCTTATTGCTATTATAGATTGTAATAAAATTCAGGCTATGGGATTCACAAAAGATATAATAAATATGGAACCACTTGATGAAAAATTAAAAGTTTTTGGATGGGATGTCGAAAGAGTCGATGGACATAATTTTCAAAAAATATACAATTCGCTAATAAAATTAATTAATCAAAAATCTGAAAAACCAAAGGTTTTAATAGCAAATACCATTAAGGGAAAAGGTATATCATTTATGGAAAATCAATTGGCTTGGCATTACAAGTCACCATCAGATGCAGAGTATAAGCAAGGAATTGAAGAATTAAATAATTAGAAAATTATGAGAACTACTTTTATCGAAAAACTAGTTTCAGGGGCCGATAAAAAAACTTACTTTTTAATAGGTGATTTAGGATATTCTGTTGTTGAGCCATTTATCAAAAAGCATCCAGATCAATTTTTAAATACAGGTATAGCCGAACAAAATATGACTGGGATGGCTGCGGGATTAGCAATTGAAGGTTATAAGGTCTTTACCTATTCTATAGGAAATTTTAATACACTTCGCTGTTTAGAACAAATAAGAAATGATATCTGTTACCATAATTTAGATGTAAATATAGTAAGTGTTGGTGGCGGTCTTGCCTACGGAAGCCTTGGATACTCTCATCACGCAGTCCAAGATATTTCTATACTTGGATCCTTGCCTAATATGATTCTTTTGCTTCCAGGAGATCCTCTTGAAGTTGAATTTTGTATGAAATATATATTTAAAAATGGTGGCCCTAAGTATTTAAGAATGGGGAAAAAGGGGGAGAAGTGCTTTCATAATAACGTAGATAAAATTCAAAACATCAATTGTTTTAATTCTAAAATTAAAAGTAAGATAGCTATAATATCTGTTAGCACAATGTTGCCGATTAATTTTGAAATAAATGAAATCTTAAAAAAAGCTGGGGTTAAAAGTAATATTTTTTCTTGTACAATTATTGATACAAAATTTAAAAATAATATATTAACTAAACTAAAAAAATTTGATTATATTTTTACTATTGAGGAACATATAAATAATTTTGGCTTTGGATCATTAGTGAAAAATGTATTTGAAAATGAAAATAAAAAGATACTATCCTTTGGATTAAAAAGAGATTTGTGTAAATTAACTGGAGACCAGATTTATCTTTGTAAATGCCATGGAATAAACCCAAGAAGAATAGCAAGAGAAATTAGAAAAACTATAAATACATGAAAAAGATAGCCATACTTGGAGCAACTGGATATATTGGTAAATCGCTTGTTTTTAATCTACTTTCAGAGAAAGGCGTAGAGTTTTTTTTATTTGCAAGGTCAAAGAATAAATTAAATAAATTTCTTAAAAATATTAAAGGAGAAAGAAAATTTAAAAGTAATCATTTTAAAAAATTTAATAATTATAAATATGATACGATTATAAATTGTGTGGGCATAGGAAATCCCAGTGAAATGAAAAAGTCTGGAGTAAAAATCTTTGAAATAACGGAAGAATTTGATAATTTAATTTTAAAATATTTGCTACTTAATCCCAAAACTTTATATATCAATTTAAGTAGTGGCGCAGCTTATGGAAAAAAAATAGAGAAACCAATAGAAAATAATTCATACTCTACTTTAAATATAAATAATCTAGATCAAGGTGATGCTTATTCTATAGTAAAAATAAATTCGGAGGCTAAACATCGAACACTTAAAAATTTAAATATAGTTGATTTGAGAATATTTTCTTTTTTCAGTCGTTTTTTGGAATTAGGACCTGGTTATTTAATTTCTGATATAATAAATTCTATAAAAAATAAAACAATTTTAATAACTAAGCCAGAGAATATAATTAGAGATTATATTAATCCTCGTGATTTACTCGATTTAATAAAATTAATCATTAAAAAAAGAAAAATAAACGATGTTTTTGATGTTTATAGTGCAGAACCAGTATCAAAGTTTGATTTATTGAAATATTTTAAAAAAAGATATGATCTAAAATACAAAATAAAAAAAGATCCGAAATTGGACAGTCCTACTGGAATAAAGAATGCCTATTATTCAAAAAATAAAAAAGCCAATAAGTTGGGATATAAGCCAAAATTTAGCTCTTTAATGGGCATAGATTATGAAATTAATAATTTGCTATAAATGAACATAGAAAACTATTCAAAAATTGCGCCACAATATTATGACGATTATATCTCTGAATTTCTGATTAAATATTTAAAAGATTCTCGTTACAATAATATATTAGATTGCGGCTGCGGTGATGGATCACTTTTATACGCTCTGAATAAATTTGGATATCTAAATAACAAGAAAGTATACGCCATAGACTTGTCAAGAAGGAGGATAGAATTGGTTCGTAAAATAAGCAAAACTATCATAGCAAGTGTGGATAATGCAGAAGAATTAAAGACAATTGATGATAATAGCATTGATTTTTTTATTTCAACACAAGTAATTGAGCATATTGATGATAAAAAGATGATTGAGCAGATTAATAAAAAGGTTAAACCAGATGGCGTTATTTACATTTTAACAGTTTTTAAAAAATGGTATGGCTGGTATTTCTATAGAAATAATAATAAATGGGTCATCGATCCCACTCATTTAAGGGAATACGTTTCTGATAATAATCTCTTGAGTTTATTTAATAAAAATAAATTTAAATTATTGGAAAATACTAAGCGACTTCACTGGTTTCCAATAACTGATTTTTTTATAAAAAGAATGAGTTTAAAAAATAGAAAATTATATGAAAATTATCTTATGAAATTGGTTAGAAAAATAAAAATACCCGTTTTGGGATATTATCACTGGGAGCTAGTTTTTAAAAAAATAGATAATTAAATTATTTGGATGTATGAATGAAAAAATAAGTGTCTGTATTCCAGTATACAATGGATCAGAAACTATCTTACAAACAATACAAAGCGTACTGACACAAACCCTTAAGGATTTTGAATTAATAATTATTGATAACGCATCAAGTGATAACACTGTTAAATTAATAGAATCTCTTAAGGACGATAGACTTCGGCTGTATAAAAATTTAAGTAATTTGGGTTGTGGAGGAAATTTGAATGAGTGCATTAAAAAAGCCACTGGAGATTTTATTTTTTTTGTTTGTGCCGATGACCTTGTTGATAAAAATGGCTTACAAAAAGTTTATGATGCTTTTCGGGAGTCTGAAGATATCGGAGTCGTTATGAGGCCATATTATTGGTTTGACGAAGACTATCTTAAGCCAGTAAGAATGACTAAACAATTTGAAAGGAATGAGATAGTTTCATTAAATTCTTCACATGAACTAATTAAGGATGTTCTTGATTTATCAGGTCAGCTTTCCGGAATTGGCTTTAGGAAAAAATATATGAATTATTTTTTTAGCAATGAACCTTTTATTGAAACAGCGTCAATGGTAATTGAGATATTGAAGTCAAAAAATATCATTATTTTAAAAGACAATATTGTTGCCGTACGTATAGGTCATAGTAATGCAAATAGTTATTCTGTTTATAGCAAATCTCCTATGCTAGCGTGGTATAATTTAACTACTAGGGCTTTAGCCAAAGAGGAATTTAAGCCATTAAGAAAGTACTTGATTAAAAATTTTATAGCTAATAATTATATAGGTTTGATACAAATTAAAAACTTTGGGAGTTATCAATTTTTATTTAGAGAAATTTGGTATTTATTAAAATTTCGTTGGTATAATATTTTTAATTTTAGTTTTTGGTTTTTTGTTGTTGGAACAATAATAATACCTAGGTTTATTTTAAAAAAAATTGTTGTATTATATAAAAATAAGATTAATAGTCAATTATTAAAAAATTTAAGCATAAAATTAAATAATTAATTATGAAAGTAATAATACTTTGTGGAGGAAAAGGAACACGAATAAGTGAAATATCAGGCAATATTCCCAAGCCAATGTTAGAAATAGGTGGAAAGCCTGTGCTTTGGCATATAATGAAAATATATGCTCATTATGGTTATCGAGATTTTATTTTGGCACTAGGACATGGTGGAGAATATATAAAGGATTACTTTCTTAAACAAAAACATTATGCTTCCAACTTTGTCTTAAATACAAAGAAAGGAGAGGTTTTAAATATTATAGATAATAATAATCATGAACTGGACGATTTTAATATAACTTTTGTTAATACTGGTCTCGATACTCCTCATGGAGAAAGAGTATTAAAATTAAAAAATTTGGATATTTCAGATATTTTTATGGTAACTTATGGTGATGGTGTTGCGAATATAGATATAAATGATCTGATAAAATTTCATAGGAAAAAAGGTGTCGTAGCTACAATTACAGGCGTTCATCCAAGTTCCAGGTGGGGATTAGTTGGATATAATAAAAAAAGTGGTCTAGTTACTGAATTTGCACAAAAACCACTCTTGGGTGATTTTGTAAATGGCGGTTTCATGGTTTGCAATAAAGAATTTTTTAAATTTTTAAAAAAGGGAGACATGATTGAAGAAGCGTTTTCTAGGTTAATACCAAAAAAGCAACTTGCTCTATATAAACATGAGGGATTTTGGTATGGAATGGATACACCGAAAGACCATAATGAACTAAATAGACTTTGGCAAGAAGATCCTAAATGGAAGTTGTGGAAATAAAAAACACAATAAACCTATTACTCGTAGGTAGGTTTTATTGGTTATTAAAATGTTAGATTAGTTAGCGTTGTTTACAAAAGTTGTTAAAATAGTTAATAACAATTAAGTAAACAACTATGGTTATTCACAAGAAAACTCGTCTAACCCCGATCCAGAGAAAACAGCTGGCTGATGAGTATTTCGTAGAGCATGTGCGACCGTGCGACCTAGGTAGAAAATACCAAGTTACACCGCCGACTGTCTACAAAATAATCAATAATGCCAGAAACAATGATTATAGCATCCACACAAGCGTAAACAAGCGTTTCCGGTGTCTCCAATACGGACTTAAACGATTAAGCAAGATAGAAAAGCAAATCGAGGATAAGCTTAAAAAACAAGCCAAGCGCTACAACAAAGACTATCCGGGAGAAATGATGCACTTTGATACCAAAAGGCTGCCATTGCTTAAAGGAGAAACTCCTAAGGCCACGCACGAGCATCTTTTTATCGGGATTGATGATTTTTCAAGAGAACTGTTTGCCGGAATCCTTTCTGACAAAACCCAGTATTCCAGTGAGAAATTTCTGACTCAAGTCATGGATGAATGCGCCTACACGATTGAGCAAGCCTATTCAGACAACGGGCTGGAATATCGCGGTTCGGAGAAGAATCACGCTTTCATGAAACTTTGCAAACTGAATGGCATTGAGCAAAGATTCACAAAAGTGAAACACCCTCAGACTAACGGAAAAGCGGAACGAGTAATTAGAACCACTATGGACATGTGGCACAACAAGACTGAATTTAAAAACAGAGAACACAGAAAACTTGAACTAGTTCGATTTGTAAATTACTATAACACTGTGAAACCTCATAAAGGGATTAACAATCTAACACCGATGGAAAAACTGATTGAATATTTTTATCCTACAAAACTGTAAACAACGCTCTAGTTTCTAACAATTAAAATTTTTAAATATTTAACTAAACTTATAATAATGGAAATTAAAAATAAATATGAGTTAAAAGATTGGGATAAATATTATGATACGGAAAGAAAAATCCACATTAAGCCCAAGCGTGGTTTCTTTTCTTTTTATGATATTTTTCTCTGTGATTCTATCCTTGAAAAATATTTGCCAAAATACAACGATAATCCGAATCAACGTCCTAGAATTTGTGAAATAGGATCTGGCGATGGAAGACTAGTAAAAAAAATAGCACATTTGTTGGGTTATAATCCTTTTGGTATTGAATATTCAAAATCTGGAGCAAGGGCTGCGCAGCTGGAGGGAGTTGAAACAGTAATAGGTGATGCTTTCGATAAAAATTTATTGGAAAAATATTTCGAAACTTTCGATATAGTTTTTTCTTATGGATTTATTGAACATATTTATCCACCTCAAAAAGCAGTGAATATTCATTTGTCTATGTTGAAAAAAGGTGGGTATTTTTTTATACAAATCCCTCGACTTAGAGGTTTTAATTATTGGAAAGCTAAAATATTCCGTCCTGACTTACTGCCACTCCATAACCTAAAACTTATGGAAGAAGAGGCTATGAGAGAAGCTTGTCAAAGAGAGGATGTAGAAGAAATATTTTGTCGAAAATATGGTACACTTAAGCTTCGGGTACCAACAGAATACAAAAATATTCGCTGGTATATTATTAAATTGTTATCCTTAGTCGAACTTACTTTAAGTCCTGCTCTTAGATTAATGTTTGGAAGAAGAGGCTTTGAAACAAAATTATTTAGCCCTAGCGTAATATTTATTGGTCGTAAAATAAAATAAATTATAAGTATAATAACAACTAAAAAATATGGGATTACCTACACCATCATTAAAATTTCTTTTAAGAAAAAGTAAGCAATATAATTTTACTGGACCCCTTCTTACATTAGGCAATCAGGATATTTATGCTACTGCCAAAGATATAAAAAGATGGGCGAAAGAAGAAAAAATCCACTTAAGTAACCCGGATAAAATTTTATATTCGACAAGTAGTGATGTTCCTAAGGTGAACAAAGAGGCACTTGATTATATTCATGCTAAAACATTTTTTGAATTTATGGGAATTAATGAAGAAGATTATTACGATATTGATAAATTTGATTTTGATAAACCCAGGATCATCCATGATCTGCAACTCCCCATAGATGCAAAGTTTCATAATTCTTTTAATTTAGTTATAGATAGCGGAACATTAGAACATATTTTTGACGCAAAATCAGCGATGGAAAATATTGTTAAGGTAACAAAAATAAATGGTTTTGTTTTACAAATTATTCCTGCCCAAAATTATTTAAATCATGGATTCTATCAGTTTTCTCCAACATTTTTTTATGATTTTTACGCTGCTAACGGTTTTGAGATTGTTGAATCATATATTATTGAAATAAAAGGATCGATGAACAGATTTTTTTATTATGATCAAACCAAGGATTATACTGGATTATTTTTTAGTCCAGTAAATAGACTAGCTAATTGTTTCTTGGTTAGAAAGAAAAAGAATGTTGAAAAAATAACTGTGCCTGATCAATTTTTTTATACAAAGCTATCCGAAGACTCTAAATCTTTAACTAATGATTTTAATAATAGTAAGCTTGATAGGGTTGTTTCTTATTTAAGGAAAATTACACCCATAAAATTTCACGGAATATTTTTTGGGTTATGGTGCTTTCTTAAAAGAATGACTACTGAGAGAAAATATTTTGATATAAAAAAATAAATGATAGTCCGTCACTCAATATATAATAGTAAAATATTTAATAAAATAATTTTTTGGCTGTCGAAGAACTGGATTTGGCTGATTTTTTTATTTTTAGCTTTGATTTTACCTATAATATGGTTTAGCACTAATTTTTTATATGCTCCCGAAGAAATTCTTTTCACTAATTATCAAATAATTTTTGATAAGTTTCTATTTTCGTGGGGAGATAAACTAAATTATGGAACACCAGCTTCACCTGAAATTGCCTCTTTGGTTTTCCCCAATGCAATTTTCTATAAATTGTTAAGTGCCATTGGACTCAATAATCACATCATACAAATATTATACTTGCAATTTTTTATTTTTATCACATTTTTATCCATAAGCTATTTTCTCAAAATATTCACATCTGAAAAAAGAATAATATTTATTGGATCATTAGTTTATTTTTTTAATTTTTATACGTATCAAACTTTTGCATACTCAGCAAAAATGTCTCAGATGATTCTTTGCCCATTATTTTTTTATTTATTATATAGATATCTTCAAACTAAAAATTATATATATATAGCTATAAATTTTATTGTTTTTTTTATTTTTCAAAATATTTTTACCAACCTTCCTCAGGTAGCTTCTACTATTATGGTTTATTTTATTGCAATAGCATATTTTATTTTTACTGAAAAGTATAACTTAAAATATTTTTTAATTAAATATACAAAAAAAATAGTATTATTTTTTACATTTTTATTGCCAATTGCTTTATATCATGCTTTGATATATTACTTTTCCATAATTGAAAATATGGATAAAATTGGTAAGCTTTTTGGTTTTTCAGCAATTACTTCACCACTTCACCTAATTTTTCAACTTAGAGGAAGTTGGTGGGAATATGGAGGCGATAGCGGTGTTTCTTATAACCACTGGCTTTTATTTTATGACAATTGGTTGATTATTTTTGCTGCTTTCTTTATTTTTTTTATTGCTTTTTTGCCTATGCTTTATAAAAAAATAAATAAAGCCTATTTATTCTGGATTGTTGTTTTTTTAGTTTCAATTTTTTTAACTAGTGGATCAATTTTTATTCCTGATTTATTTTTATTAATTTATAAAAATATACCTTTTTTTTATATTTTTAGAGAGCCATGGGCAAAATTTATGCCATTCGTTATTTTATCTTTTTCTGTTATAATAGTTATTATTTTTAATTTGAATAGAAAAATAAACAAAAAAATATTTTATATTTTTTTGTTTTTAATTTTAATAAGATCATTAAATTTTTTTTCTCCAAACTTTTTTGACCATTCTAACGCTAAATGGAAAAAAATATTTATTAAGCCACCGGCATATTGGGATGAATATTTTAATTGGACAAAAAAAAATACTGAAAAGTATGTTTTAAATATGCCTTTTTTTGATAGTGAGAATAAGGGATTCAAATACAATTGGTACGACCAAGACCCAGGTAACTCAAATGTATCAATAAATTTTATTTTTGATCAAAGTAATGCGATTAGGGAAAAACCTAGTTATTCTCGCATTAGTAAGTTTAATGATGTTGCTCAATATTTTGATAAAATTCATAGCTTGGATTTCATTAAATTGGGCACGGTTGATTATTTATTAAAGCAAGATGATTTTGTTGTTATTGGAAAAAAAGAAAATGAAATGGGTTTGGAATCCATTGGTAAATATTTTGAAGAAAAACCAGAATATTCTTTTGATAAATTAAGTTTATACAAGATAAAGTCAGAATATTATACGCCTCACATTTTTATACCAAATTCAACTTTTACAATAAATCGCAACATTGATTATTTATCAAAAACAGTTTCCAATAAATCTTATGATTTTAAAAGCGTAGTATTTATAAAAAATCAAAACACATTAAAGGAAAGTTTAATAAATGAAATTAAAAATTATAGTAAAAATAATAAATTAACATTGGAATTTAAAAAAATAAATCCAACGAAATATGAAGTAAAAATAAAGAATGCAAGTGATACTTTTCCTGTAGTTTTTTTAGAAAATTTTAACCATTGGTGGAAATTTTATTTGGTTAAAAATAATTCAAATAATAAAAACATATTTGAAACTCTTTTAAAAAAACCGATCGATGATAATAGCCATACCATCGTAAATGGTTATGCTAATAGTTGGATTATACAAACAGAAAAAATTTGTGATAATAACAAAAATTGTGCTAAAAATTTAGATGGAACATACAATATTGATGCAATAATTGAATTTTGGCCACAGAGACTTTTTTATATTGTTTTCTTTTTTTCCGGAATGACTTTATTGGCCTGTTTCGGATATTTGGGCTATTCTTTTTACAAGAAAAAATATGCTGCCAAGAATTAAAAAAATATTAAAAAATAACTGCCTAGCTCTATTTTTATTTTTTATTTCCATTGTTATTTATAACAGCTGGCTTTCTTTTGATGTTTTTAGTAGCGGGGATTATTGGTTTAACTTTAGTGAAACAACTGAAAATTTTTTAAATTATTCAGTTTGGTTGAATAATATTAATATTGGACAAATAAATTTATCTGCAAATATGCTTTTTTGGAATTTTTTCCCAGGCATATTCGGATATTTTGGATTTGATTCAAATGTTTCCGACAAATTTTTAATATTTTGGCCTTTTATTTTTGTAACTCCTTTGGCCAGTTTTTTTCTAGCGAAAAAAATACTTAAAAATAACATTGCTTCAATAATCAGCGCTTTGGTCTACTGTTTTAATACTTATTTTTTGGCTATAAATACCCAAGGTCATTTTTCATTGACTTTAGCCGCAACTTTTGCTCCGTTAGCTTTGCTATTTTTTATGGAAGCTTTAGATAGAGAGAACATTAAATATTCACTACTGACGACAATTTTTCTTTTCATAGTCGGCTCTTATGATTTTCGGATATTCTATATTGAAATTTTTATTATTGTTGGTTATTTTATTTTTCATCTTTTTAACTATAAGCAGTTTGAGAAAAAATCCACCTTAAAAAAAACAAGGATTTTTTTGATTATGGCTATTTCCATAACACTTTTAAATGTCTATTGGATGTTACCTATGGCTAAAACCGGATCACTAACAGAAAATCAAGTGCTTTCTCGCGATCTGATACCATTTTCTTTAGATATTAAAAAAACATTGACTCTTTTTCATCCATTTTGGACTGGGTCAATACCAAAATGGTTTGACGATCAAGAAATACACAGTTATTTTTGGTTGATTCCAATTTTCGCTTTCGCAGGGCTTTGGCTTAATCGAAAAAATAAGAAAATATTGTTTTTTGGCTTCGTCGCCCTCGCTGGAGTTTTTTTGGCTAAGCAGGAATCAGGCCCCTTTGGAGATTTGTATACCTGGCTTTTTAAAAAGTTTCCCGGATTTAACGCTTTCCGGGAGGCTAGCAAATTTTATTTTGCTATTGCTTTAAGTTATAGTATTTTAATTGGAGCATTTGTAAAATGGCTTTGGGAAGAAGGCGGCAGCTATAAATTTCGTAAATTTTCATTAGATCCCTCGCGGAGTTTATCCGCCTTCGGCGGGCTCGGGATGACAATGAAGTATTTTTTTACCATTTTAATTGCCTTATTATTTTTGTGGAACACGCGATCGATTATCAGTGGCAAAATGGACACTGTTCATACGCCTAAAATCATTTCTAAAGATGATATGACTTTAAGAGATTTCATGAAAAGCCAGCCTGATTTTTTCCGAACACTCTGGATACCTTCCGAACCACGTTGGACTTCTTACGGCAGTTTACATCCAAAAATAAACGCGACTGAAATGAAAAGAGGAGCGTGGAGTAAGTTTAGTGAAAACTATGAACAAGGTGAAAATTTGGGAATAACGCAAGGAATAAATCATATTTTAAACCAGCCTTTTTCCCAAAATCTTTTAAATAATAGCTCCGTGCGCTATATTATAACAGGCAATGCTAATAGCATTTTCCTAAATACTGATAAGATTGACTTGAAAACTCAAAATTCTGTAGTCCTTGAAAATAAATCATATAAACCGCACATCTATATAACCAAAAAACGCGAGACAATCCACCAAAATATAACCTTTGAAAAATTAGAATTTGAATCCATAAACCCTTCCTGGTATAAAATTAGGTTAAAAAATCTTAGGGAACCTGTATATTTAAATTTTTCCGATAAGTATCACCCCGATTGGAAATTGCGGGCTGGAGATTTTAATTGGTTTTCGGCCATATTGAAAAATAATTATTTTTTGGCGGATAAAAATCATTTTGAAAGCGATGCCCGGTTGAATTCATTTTTTTTGGATCCGGAAAAAATTTGCCAGCCATACGCCTGTGTCAAAAATAATGATGGAACTTTTGACTTAAATTTGACTCTCTATTTCAAGCCGCAAAGTTATATGTATTTAGGGTTGATACTTCTGTTAATTACTTTTGTAGTTATTATTTCCTATTTTGCCAAGTCTTTAATAAATAAAATTAAAAAATAATTTAAATATATGAATTCATTAAATAAAGCAAAGGAATTTTTTAAAAAAAACAGTCGCTATATCATAGCAACCCTTATATTATTATTGGTATTTTTAATAAACCGTGGTCTATTTATCAAAGAAACCATAACAACTGAAGATTGCTCAAAGGGAAATTGTCCAACCACTGTGGTTGAAGAACCGAGCTTAAGCGACAAGAGCGCCTTTTTTTACATTGATGATTTGATGCAGAATAAGGAAAAAGGTTATTATCGATTAACCTTTAAGGCTCGTTCGAACGAAAATTCTTCGATGATACTAAAACTGGTTGATTTTGCTGAAAATGAAGCCTCTATTAAAAAATACTCATTGACCAAAAATAGCAAGTACTCTTACGAAGAGTTTAATTTATATTATGATGGCAATTTTCCATTAATATTATTTGAAAAAGAAAATTTTAATGATAATTCTAAAATTTACATAAAAGAAGTGGGAATTTCCAAACTGAATATTACAAACGAAGCTGAATTTAAAAATCTAAAGCCGACCATAATCGGCGAGACTGACTTTGACGCAATTGATCAAAAGCAAATTGATGATTCTTCCTACAAGCTGCCATGGCTCAAGGAAGAAAATACTTCCATCGGACAGATTTTCAAAGCGGATAGCGAGTATATTTCAGGAATTTCTTTTAAGCTCGATATAACCAAAAGCATTGATCCGGGATCAAGAAAGTATATACTAAGCCTTCAGAAAGTTAGTTATGATGGAAATTCTATAAAAAAAGCGAGTGATTCACTGACTAGCCTCAATTTTTCTGTCGCTAGCAGCATTGAAAAATACCGACAAGGCAATGGTTCATTTCTTTTTCCTATCTTCGCCCACCTAGAGAAAGGCAGTTATTATTGGGTCAGTATTAGCAATTCAAATGTAAACGTCAATGATTTTGATTTTCTGACCTTTCGCGGATCAAAAAATGAAAACAGCTATCCTGACGGAAGCGCAGCCATGAAAAAGGGCAAGGAAATATATACTATTGACGGAGACTTGTATTTTATCGTGCACAGCGCTTCTTTCCGGAGCGAGGGGAGTGAAAGAATTTTATCCGGAGCTAAGATAGAAGATTTAGGAAAAGGACTCGGAAGTTATTCCTATCAAACCAAGGGCACCTCCAGCGATGCCTTGGATCTAGATCCTTCTTCTTCGGATGTTAATTTTGATGGAGAAAGAAAAATTTTAAGAGCCAATGTTAAAGAGGAAAATAGCCTGATCTATAAATTTTCTACCATTTATCCCATTATTCAATTTTATTTCAAGGGACAGCAAATTAAATCCAATTGGAATAAAATTAAAGTTTTTTATTCTCTGGATAAAGAAAATTGGATTGCGTTACCCTTTATTGAAGAAAATGATAATTTTTTAACCTCACCAGATGTTAGCGATAATTCAAATCAACCGGCGAGCAAAGCTAGTGATGAGGAAACACCAGTCCCTAATGATGAATCTCAAAATAATGAAAATATTTCAACAAAATCGGTTCAGACTTTTGATTTCGTTGAAAAAATGAAGCAGAAAACCAGCAATGTTTACATTAAAATTACTTACGATCCGGAAAGTCCAATTAAATCCAAGTATTTCGGTATAAAAAATCTTTCCTTTTCGGCTGATCTTAATATAAAATAAAATTATGAAAAAAATTATTACGCTTATTTTGAAGAAAAAATTTGATTTAATCCTGGTGGTTGTTGCTTTAACCATCGGCATCTATTTCAAATGGGAGCTTTTGGATTTGTTTTTTTTCCTGCTCTTTATCTGGATAATAATGAACCCCATCCAAAGCCGCTATCCGGCTTCGGGCGCCCTGGTTCTTTTGGTTATTTGCCCATTTCTGCTTATTTTTAAAAAGAACGATTTGGCCGAACAATCGGCTGTCTATGCTTATTACTTTTTGATTTTTACGGTAATAATGGCTTTTTATGAATTAAAAAAAGA
>Ga0172369_10004303_pt1 | contig 18144 bp, 12 predicted proteins | sample LakKiv25m_FD_114539 | JGI IMG/M metagenome (GOLD analysis project Ga0172369, IMG submission 114539) | Freshwater microbial communities from Kabuno Bay, South-Kivu, Congo - kab_022012_11.25m | ecosystem: Environmental > Aquatic > Freshwater > Lake | place: Democratic Republic of the Congo...
CTTCCAGACTTATTGTCTGTTTCAGCGTCGCTTCGTAATTCGCCGTTCTAAATTTTCTGCTCATTCAGATAGTTTACCAGCTTGGTCCCTTTTGCGTGTCAGTCTCTCCGACAAACTGCTAGGCAAAGATAAAGATAATGCCGTCCGATGGTCGCATGGGAAGATTGTCTGCATGCAGCTTTCAACCAGAAAAAATGAACCGTTTGGGGCTGATTGTCCAGCTCTCAAAAGGCTCGGACAACCAATTTCCCCGCGCCAAAGCCTGAGGATTATCATCCCCAAATGTTTTGCATCCCGGCGAACAGGATTGTTTTTTGAACCTTTATGAAAGAACCGGACCCGCTACAAATGTCGGCGTAAGTTTCACACTGAAGAAAACTAAAAAACGCATTCAAACCAACTACTATCTACTTTCAAAAAATTCTACAGATAAACCAGGCAATTGTCAATGTAAATTGCCGTTCTCGATGTTTAAGAAGTCCTGCGCGGTGGCAACCGCTCTACAGGATCATGAGTCCATCATGTCATAACTTGCATCCCGATTTTGCAAAAGCCCGGAAGACGATTTGTTTAGCCATGAGCTGCAGTTCAGATGTCACTCGGTTCCATTCATCATGGTCCTTCCAACGTTGCGTGTGGATTGCAGGCTTTGTTGGAGAAAAGTCTTTGTGATTAGCTTACCTTTTCTCGGCTATACGCATTTAAATTGTGGTTACGAGAGTCCGTTGCGCGTGGCCCGATTTGGGAATCTTCGCTCGAACGGACGTTGGTCTATTTCTCGTCACATACAATTCGCTAATTCTTATGTTAAAGCATAAGATTTTACTTAATTCTTATGCTTTAACATAGTAATTCCCACTATTCTTATGTTATGGCATAAGAATAGTGGGATAAAGTTATGTTATGACATAAGAAATGTGCAAAACCGCTTGCCAGCCCAAAAGGGCAAAGGTATAATTGTTAGAATAAACACTCCATTTATTACCTCCTGGCAGGAGAAAAAACGATGGCTGAAACACCTACCAAACGATTTACAGCCGTACAATATGGCAGCCTGACCTTTGAAGAGGTCGTGATCCCCTGCGCGTTTGGCGGGCAGCCTGGCAGTTTCACAGCTTTTATTATGATCGAAGGCATCTGCGGCGGGCTCGGCATCGACCCGGCCGTGGAGATCGCGCGCATCCAGAGCGAAGAGCTGCTGGCCGATGGCCTCTACATGGTGCCGTTCACCTATGTGGACGAGCGCGGTAAACCTGCTGCTTCCGACTTCCACGCGATCACGTTGAGCCGTTTCCACACCTGGCTGGGCATGATTCCATCCAGCAGCGTGCCCGACCCGGCCAAGCGTGAAAAACTGCGCACGATGAAAGCCGAACTGGTGGATGTGCTCTATGGCTATTTTGGACGCCCGCTGCTGCCGCCGGATATGCGCGCTGAAGAAGACGCTTATCTTAGTGACACGGCACGCAGTTTCTATCAAGGGCTGGAGGAAGCATCACAGCTGCCCGGCAAGGTGAACGCCTTGGAGAAGGAATATCAAAAACTGCGCGGACAGGTTGAAGGGTTAGTCGTTCGTCTGGACGAGATCGAGGGCGACGACAAGATCGGCGTCGACCAGCAGCAATGGCTGCGGGCGATGTTCGACATTTTAGGTCGCCGCTACCAGGAAAAACACGGCCAAGGCACGTACGCCGAGGTCGAGGAACGCATGAAAAGACAATACGATTTTCGCTTTTACCGGTCAGTCAAGAAAAGCGTCTGGCCGGCGCTGGTGCGCGACTGCATCCAGACGCACTATATGCTTTTTGGACGGGCAACGCGCCTGCCCCCCGTCTTTGAAAAAGCCCTGAAGGATATCAGTCAGGATTCGTTATTCTAACGATGGCGCCAGAACGCGGCGGCGATCGCGGCAAACATCACAGCATTTCGCTCTCTGATATGATCTGGGCCGAGCTAAAGGTGTATGCCGCTAAACAGCGCTCAACAGCCTCGGAGCTGATCACCTTCGTGCTGCGTCACTATTTAAATGAAAGGCCCGCACTGCGGGCTGGCCGCTACCAATCCCGCCAGGCTGGAGAGGGAGCGAAAGTTTGCCGGTCGGTTTATATCCCTGACAATATCTGGAACGCAGCGCAAGCAGCGGCCAAAGAAAACGGGGTTTCGCTGACCGTGTTGATCGACTTACTGCTCAAGGCAGAATTGGGACTTGCTGCGCCAACCCACCCCTCCCCCTCAGCGGAAAGTGAAAGTGCGACGTCGCGCAGCCACCGCACCGCGGAACCATTTGCTTCCCCGCGCTACCTGCGCGTGGGAGACAAATTGATCGACCTGGGTGAAAATCCGCTAACAATTGACCTGGGCACGGGTCAGGTCGACCGCGCTAAAAAACCGGACGATCCATCGTAGGTTGGCTGCGCTCCCATCTTGCGACCGCGCCAAACCTTCAATCATGTCGCTTTTCACTACCACCCGGGACAACCCAGATAAATTCTGGCGGTGGAAGTATACGGCTTGTGGGCTTCGGGTATACATCTTTTTCTGTATGGAAAAATCCTTGTATCATCTACAAAAGTTGGAGGGTAGTGTGTGTAATTAGCGTTTCCCGACAAATTCATACAAAACTTCCCCCTTTTAATGAGGAGGTACAAATCTTTGCAATATTCAAGCTGCAGCGTGCGTCTGGCGAAGCAGAACAGAGACAGGCGCGCTGCTTTTTCAGCATGGCGGAACAGCCCTTGCAGCGCATGTTGATACGGGCTGTTCAACCGGCCAAACCACGCCTGAAAGCGAAAGAGAAATCTTAGTGGGGGAGGAGCCCCGATCTTCAGCAGTCATAAACGTTCACTCTCAACCTTTCCCAAAATCGCAACCCCTCCCCTACCCCACTTGCGTCTCTTGGATAGATGCAGTATCATAGGTATACATCTTGTAGACTGTGGGTATACAACGGGTATACGCCTTATTGGGGCAGGGGGGAGGCCAAATGGGTATACACTGGGTATACTGCGGGTATACAACTACATCAGGAAAGCGAGAGCATCGAGATATGACAAAGGTGATCACGGTTGCAAATCGAAAGGGCGGGGTGGGGAAGACCACGGTGACGGTGAACTTGGCCCACGGTCTGGCGCTGCGCGGCAAAAAAGTGCTCATTATTGATATGGACGCCCAGGCGACCGTAGCCAGCATGTTAGACATGGAAGAGGACGACGGAGTCTACCAGTTATTAACCCAAGATTATTCCAAGAAGCGCTCCATCGAGTATGTGCGCTCTTTTGTGGCGGAGAGCGGCCGCGATAACTTATGGGTGCTGCCGGGCAATGAACGCACCGCAGATGCCTCACAGCTGATTTACAATCAACCCAACAATTTCTTGCGCGCCGCGCTGGAAGCGATTTTTTTCGGTAAGCAGTTCGACTATATCTTGATCGACAACATGCCCAGTAAGCAAAACCTGCAGGTTCAGCCGATCTGGGCGGCCGATCACCTGGTCATCCCGGTTAAACCAGACCAGGGTTCGATTGACGGCATCGTGAAGATGTGGAAACAGCTCGAAGACCTGGTCAACGACCCGGTTCCCGCACTGCGCTGGCCGGGCGCGGTGTTGGGTTTTATCTTGAATGAATATGAAGAAGGCGGGCTAAAGGTTGTGCGCGGTGCCGAGGCAATTTTGCAGGGTTCGTTTCCGGCGGAGATGATGCTTGGCAACGTGCATCGCGCCACTGTATTCAAACAATGCGCGGGGCAAGGAAAAACGATCTGGGAATGGGACCCGCGCGGACGCTCATGCCAGGAATATGAGGGCATCGTCTCAAAGGTATTGAGGGCGAAATAATATGGCCAAGAAACAGGAACCTGTCTTACGCAATACGATGGTTGGCTTGAATGTTTCGCTCAAGCCCAAAAAGGATGTGGAAGAGGAAACCTCGCCGCGCCCTGCCGCTCCGCCGCCGGCTCAACCGCTGCGCAATACACTGGCCAGCTCAAACATTCAGGTTCAGCCAGGCGGAAAGGTGCCGGCCGCTAAAACACCGCCGCCCACTCAAAAACAGCGCGGAAAAACCGAACGGCAGCCTCAAACAGCACAGCCAACCCCAGGCGCGCAAACGCCGCGCGCGGTCAGGGCGTCTGAGACGCATCCCAAACGGGTCGACACGCGCACCAACCAGGAGCGCATCGCCAGTGGTTCGGGGAGGGTGGCCAATTACCGCTGTTTTCCGGTGGAACTGAAACAAAAATTGAACACGCTGGCGATGGAAAAGGTTGGGCTGCCAGTCGGGCAGACCGCCCGCCTGTTTCTAGAAGCCGGGATCGACGATTATGACGCAGGCGAGATCGAAAGCATGCAGCCCGAGCTTTCGCCTGCCGGTTACACGCTATTCCCAAAGCGCGTGATCATCCGCTGGCGCCCGGCCAATGGCACACAGTACGCGCGGCGATCCAACGACGAGAAAGTCACCTTCCGCGGCATTCCCAAGTGGGTGGACGAACGCATCGCGGAAATCGCCAAGAATCTGGGCGTGCCGGTCGGTGAGGTGGCGCGCTTCCTGATCGAATTTGAGATCAAGAAATTCAGTGCCAAGAAATTTGTCATGCCCAATGATATTGTTACCTGGGCGCGCGGGGAATAGCCAGGCGAAAAATCAGAGGCATGACTCAAGCGGCAAAAAATGTATACCCGCAAGCCACATCACGTATACAAGCTGTATATAAGCCGTATACAAACGATGTATTCATCTTGTGGGCAGAGGGTATACATTGGGTATACGGCATTCGATCAAGAAAGGGGGTAGCGGCGTTTTGCGCGCGAAATCAGCTTAGAGGGTGCCTGGAAGCAAAAGTTCCTCAAGCGGCGCCAAGAAGGTATTTCGGCAGACAGAAAACTGGCGGCGAGGTTGCCTGCACAGTCTGCGAAACCATGCCATCGCCGCAGCCATGAGGGGAAATGGGGCTATGAAAACAGCCACATCCGTTGCACTTGGGGAAGAAAAATTCAACTTTCTTGATATGCAAACACAATAAAAATTCACAATTAAATCACGCCACGAAACGGGTCGCAGAGTGAAAACTGCATAGGCTTGAAATTGCCTGTCATTGTGAGCGAGGTTTGCAGGCGCGTCAATTTCTGAAGATGGCATGGCAAGGCTAACGTTTTAGCGGCCTTTCTGGGAGATTGCTTCGGCCCAAAACGGCCTGCGAATAACATATTTGTCATTCTCTCATCACATGGCGCTTATGCCACACACGAATCGAGCAATGACTGCTTGGAGAAAAGAGATATTGATTTCACCAAGCGATCCGTTTAGACCGAAAGGCTAATTTTCGACCACCGATGATCTGCCGTTGATAGCGTGAACCCTGGTCGTAGAATTTCTACTGTGGCAGTTCCATTTGTTTTCCGGTAGGCCGCTTCGACACCCTGGCGAAAGACAGGTTAGGGGCGCGAAAGTGGGGAAAGTTGCTCATTCTTATTGAGAAGATACCATTTCGATCAAGTTAAACCCGGGCGGTTTTTAGAATTTATAAATTCTTCCAGGGCATGATTTCTCAGCCGCATGCGGCCGTTTGCCCATCCCTATAGTAAAATTCAATTTTGTACCGCGGTACAAAATTGAATTTTACGCGCTGTATATAAGCTGGCAATCATTTCAGCGGCTTTTTCTGCGCCTGTGGCGGCAGGTCGTGATCCAGGCGCTTTTGCAGTTCGGCTTGCAGCTCATTGAGGTTGGCGATGACCCGGCGAATTTCCAGGTCATCTTCCAACTGCTGGTACAGGCTCTCAGCGATCGTCGCGATGGGCTGGGGGTTCGATTTGCCGGCCTTTTTCACCAGGGTCAAGATGCCGCTTTTTAGTTTGTCGACGGCGCGCTCTTCGTAGCTGAGGATATTGTAAGTGTGGGGGCGTTCCTTGACCGGACTTGGCGCGCCAGCCGGTGCCGAGAGAGGCTCATCGTCCTGCTCAGAGCCAGCAGCCCTTTTGGCTTGCACCAGTTGGTGCACCCGTTCGGTCGCGGCCTCGATGGGCATCTGCACGATCGCGCGCAGTTCGCGCGAAGGCAGGTCATAGGCTTCGGCCTGGCGCAGCAGATCGTCGTTGAGGGTGAGAATTTGTAAAATTTGGCTCATCCGCGAGCGTTTCAACTTAACGATTTTACCAATTTCTTCCCAAACCGCATCACTGAAGCTGTATTTTTTTTGAAAATACTGGCGGTGATAGCCGTTGGGGCCGCCGTAATCTTTGCCAAACTCAGGATGGACCCCGACCGCCTCGAGCAAAAGCCCGGCGATCTCGCGCGCCTTGCCCACCGCGCCCAGCTTTTCGGTATTTTCGTTTTCCTCGGCCTGGCGCTTGCGGCTGGGGGCAGGGGAGCTCTGGACTTCGAGAGTGGCAGTTTCGATGCTCTCCGGGTCGCGCACAGCCTTGCGCACGGAGGCCCAAAAACGCCGCTCGCCGGTCTCGAGCAGGAAATAGAGCAGACCATTTGGGCGGCGTTGCCACGAACCGGTGGCCGGGTTGATCTGTCCCGAGCCGCTCACCGATTCTTCCAGTTCTTCAATTCTGGACAGCATGATCGCACTGGCCTCGTCGCGCGCGGACAGATCAATCCAGGCGCGCATCGCAGCAAAGCAGTCGATTTTCAAGCCAGTGAACTCACGGGCAATCTCATACGGCAGCTGCGGGCGGGGCTGGAAAGGATCGGGGTAAATATCTTTGAGCTGCACAAACTCGACGCGCTTGCCGGTGCGCAGCGGGCCTTTGCCCATCACTTCATCGCTCAAAAAGTCGAGCTGCGAGGAATGATCGGTATATTGCTCTGGCGAAAAATGCGGTTTCTTAGCCATTTTCAGGTAACCCGGGCGCTCCGCTGCTTTCAATCCGCGCGATCACGGCTTTGACAAAGGTGCTGTAATCTTCGGCGCTGTCGTTCGCCGAGATGTAACCGGCCGAGCGGTTGGCTGGTGGGCGGAACGAGAAAATATCCAGTCCTTGCGAGATCGAAGTGCTCAGATCCTGGCGCTCGCGGATTGGCTCAAAAACCAGTTTGTCATACTTGCTGTGCAGGGAATTGAGCACGTTGATGGCGGTGGCGCTTTGCGTGCGTTTGGTAGGCAGATACCCGAGCAGGGACAGGTTTTTGTTGAGCAGCTCAACCACTTTGCGGTAGCTGGCGTCGGCTTCATTCAACCAGCGAAAACACGAGCCCTCCGGAATGACCGGGCAAACATAATAATCGGCGGCGACGAAACTGCTGATCGTCAGCAGGTCGGTATCGGCGCTGGTGTCGATCACACAGTAGGCGTAGAGGTGCTGGATCGTATTCAAATAATCGCGCAGGTTGAACAAAACGTCCTTACGCAAAAAGACGTCTTTATTTTTGCCGCCCTTCTTGGCCAGGACAATCCGCGTCTCTGAAAGCGCGCCTTTTTCCACAGGAATATAGTCAAGGTTGCTGTGCTCGACCAAACGCGGGATCATGCCCGTGTAGATTACCTCATTAGGAGAGGGGGGGATGTCATCGACCAGAATGTTGGAGAGGGTCTTGGCGTAAGGCGCGTATTCGGTGATCGGCTGGGCGGGGTTGTGCCACATGCGCCCAGAAACGATGGCGGTGCCGTCGCACTGCGGATCGGTGGTGATGAACAAAACCCGCCGCGGGTTGGCATGGTTGGTGTAGTGCTCCTCCAGCGCCAGCCCGGCCGCCAGGTTCACCGACGTGGTCGTTTTTGTGTATCCGCCTTTAGGGATGTGGACTACAATTGTGTGCATGATGGTCACCTGTTTTCAGCCAAATCGATCCGCTAGCATAAATTTTAACACTTTTCAAGAAATTTCACAAAACTAATTGGAGATTTTACGAATTTATAAATTTTAATGAATAATTACAGATTATTTGTAAAAAGCGCAAAATTCAAAATATTGTCAAAAATACTGGTGATTTTAAAAACTCTATCAAAAAAGCCAATTTTTCTATTGCGTTAGGCGTGCAAAAGTAGTTTAATCAGAACAACCATGAAACCCTTGGATCGTGGCGTATCCTGCCTGTCTTGAGGTCTGTTTGGCCGCATCTGCCGCGCCTTTTCCATCCATCAGTGAATTCCTCCGCCGCACGCGCCAGGCAGGGTTGGTGGAATCACCTTACCATCCCTATGAGGACGGCCGCTACTTTTTCCCCACCGCCGACCAGGAATGGTTGATCACGGAGACGCTCAAACTGGTGGCGGAAAAGGAAACCCACAACAGCATCATGGTCGGCGCGGACTCGGGCGGCGGGATGAGGACGCTGGCCAGGCGCATCACGTGCCTGGTTGACAACGAGCCTTATCTGTATACCCACGTGCTGAAGATCGATCAAGACGAGAAAGGGCCGCCGACGCCTGGCAAGGTTGTGCGCCAGATCTGCGCCAGCATGGGGATCGGCAACGAGGTGACCCGCCACATCGACCGGATGGCTGAGCTAAAAAAGTTCCTGACCGTGGATATCGAGAGCACCGGGCGCAGCGTGCTGCTGGTGATCAATCTGGATGCTTGCTCCGAGATCGTCTACCTGATCCACGAGCTGGCCGATTGGGTGACGGCTGAAAGTAACCCGCGCACCCTGTTTCAGTTTCTGCTCTACGGCAACTCGGGCGATTACTACGCCAACACGCGCGGCGCGCTGAGCAAGTTGAACCACGTCTGGTCGCGCTTGCTTCCCACGCCATCGAAGGAAGAAAAAGCCGAGCTGCTGGAAAAGATGGCCAGGGCGGCAGGGCGGAAAGATAACCTGTTTACCCCAGAGGCATTGAAGTTATTGATTGACAACAGCAAACCCCCGTTGGGGCACGTGATTGGCGCAGCCGAGCGTTCACTCGAGACAATGCTCGAAGAAAACCAGACTGTGATCACGAAGGAGATCGTTGCCAAAACAATGGGATTGCGTATAGATTAATCCCCCAGTGAAATCCGGGGGCCGCAAGATCCGGTTGGCCCCCGGCGGCTGAAAGCCTCACAACAATCCTATAAACAAGAAGAACCCGTTAGCGGCGGGTTCTTCGGGTACAGAAACCACAATCAAGGAGTTGGGGATGGGTTCTGTGTCGTCTGCATTCATTTTACCATACTATGATTCTCAGAATCAATTGATCAAATTTTCTAGTTCGATTGATACACGAAATTCGCGCGCCTGCGCTGCCCCGCCGGGGCAGGGGAGCTGGGAGGAGATAGTCCAGCCGTGGAAGGTGCTGCCTTATGCGCGCTACGTACTGAAGTACTACTACGGCGCGGGGCGACTCTCGGCGGCGGAGATGATGGTGGCGATGGCGATGCGCCAGGCGGCTTTCATCCCTGGCGGCGCGGCAGGCGGCTGCACCACGCGCCAAATCCACCTGAACGGCGTGGGGCGCTGGGCCGGGATGAGCAAGGCGCGCGTGCTGGCGGTGTTGAAGAAAAAATCGCCGGGCTTGCAGCGCTTTTTCCGGCAAATGCAAAAGCACGGCGCGGAAAACGGACTGCTCACCTTCGCGGTGCGCAACCGCATCCCGCTCGCGCCCCAGCACATCCTTGCGCTCAAGGCCTGGGTCGGCGAACACGCCGCCGCGTGGCGGCAGAGCAGGTCCAAACGGCCGCTGGCAGGCTTAATTGAGCAGCTGCGCGAGGCGATTCCCAATGCTGACGCACTGGAACAGGCCTGGGCCAACCTGGCCGCTGGGCAGGAGAATTGGCCGCAGGAAGACAGCCTGCTGGATATCCTGAACGGACATTTCGGCCCCCTCTCGCCCGAAGATGAGGCGCAAGCGCTGGCCTACGAGACGGCACTGATCCAGCCGGGCTGCAACACCGTCTTCACCCATTATTTTGCCGATCATTGGATGAAAGAGTTTTCCAGCCAGGAATCGATTAGCATCTTGATGCTGCGCAACGCCGGGCGCGGCGCGCATGACGCCAGCGTGAAAGTCGCTGTGTTTCAATCGCTGAGCGAACTGGCCGCCTATCTGCGGATGGACCGCCGCACCGCCAAGAAGATGCTCGATGACATCGCCGCTGGCAGGGGGGCGCTCTCTTCCTTTATATGGCTGGCCGAGCCGCTGCTTCCCGGCGGCAGCATCCTGCTGGCGGTGGCAATGCGCGACCCGCTGCACCCACAGCACCGCCAAGCCGCCCAAGACGAAGGCGAGCAAACTGAATACGCTTTTGGCGCAAAAGATGTCCACCGCGACGCCGGTGCTCCGCGTGAGGAACGCCAAACTGTTTCCAGCTGGCATGCAAAAAAGATCCACTTCAAGCGCAAACCGCATCTGCGGCAGGCACAAAGTGCATCCACTTTAATTAAAGACTCCTGTGAATTAAACTCCGTTCAATCACAAACAGAGAATCCACAACAACTTCTTGAAAGCAAGCAAAACAACGCCGAAGTTGTTGTTCCAGCGGCGCAGTGGGATTTGAAGCGCATCATAACCCAGCAAAACCTGACACCCACCCTCAGCACCCCGCTGCTGACCAAAACAGGCTCCGACCAAGCACTGATCTTGCAAGCGATTGGCTGGTTGATTTACGCCTACGAACATCACGCGGAAGACGGCCGGGGCATCGCTGCGCCGTTGATTTTCACCGCGAAACGCTTCACGGATACGCTTCATGCCGATTACCTGGATCTGGCCCGTTTGGGTCCGCATGTATTGCAAGGTGCGGCGAAGTCGAATTATGCTGCGATTTGGCGGCAGATTGGCGCGCGGGGCGCGAAAATCTTGCAAAAAGCGCTGGATCGCGGCCTGCGCGGTCTGCTGCATGAGCTTCTACCGCAAGAACTGGACGGCGAGGCGGATCCGGAGACGTTCTTACCGGAAGAAGGCGATTCCCTCCAGGCTGAATGCGCGCCAGCCGGTGAGATAGAGGGTGTGGCTGCCGCGGCCGCCCTGCCAGAGCCGCACGCGCGCCGCGCCGCGCCCGCCCTGCCAGAGCCGCACGCGCGCCGCGCCGCGCCCGCCGACCCGTTTGCCCTGGGGGCAGAGGTTCTTGCAGCTTTGCCCGCGCAGGAGGAGCGCACCAGCCCGGCCAACCCGCTTGAGGAGCTGTTGGACTGCGTCGGCTTTGCCGAAGGGTTGGAGATTGCCGAGGAAGAGCTGCGCGGCTGTATTAACGCGCTGCTCGCCTTGAAATCCCAGCAGCCGCATGTCTTTTACCCCATCTTCTCCGAATCGACCCTGGCCGGCCTGGCGCGCACAACTAACGGCTATGCTATCAACGTCAGGCTCGACCCGAGCCGGCTCTCTGTCTTTACCGCCAGCCAGGTTTTCCCCAAGGCAAAAGCCGCCGCGGAATACGTTTTTGCGACCATGCTGCGGGTGGCAGAGGTGGTGTTGGTTTGTGAATGAGCGTATGAGGAGATGGGGTGCTGCGCTTTTATCTTCGCGGCGTTGGGCAGCGAATGGCCCGGCGCATCAACCCCCATCGCGCCGGGCCATTACCGGAGTTTCCCCAAATCTTTCACCTCCGGCCAAATATCGTTGCCTCTGTTGAATAAAATACAACAAATCCCTGCCTGTTTCATCGGGGCAGGTTGGGAGAATAACCGTGAAGTTTGAGGAGCGTTTGCGCGCTCAGGCTTTATCGACGGTATTGAGAAACGGGGCGAATTTTTCGCGCAGGAAGCGGATATCAAAGTGAACCGGTGCGTTTTCCCAGGTTTTCGCGCACAATTGCAAGATCACCCCGCGGTGTGTGTCGATCGTGGTGGGCGCGATGCCCAGCTGCAGCGCGGCTTCTTTGCGCGTCAAGCCGCGCGAGAAGGCCCGCAAGACCTCGCGCTGGCGCGGCGAAAGCTCCTGCCAGACCTGGCGGCAGCGCTGGCGGTCGGCGTCATCCAGCCAGCCAAGGTGATCGCCTTTATATTCATCTGGGTCGCGCTGCAGCAGCGGCGCAATGCCAGGGAACCAGGCTGCCCAGGGCACAAACGGCACCTCCACCAGTTGTCCACCCGAATCGGGCGGCAGGTGCATCAATTTTCCCTCATGCACCTGTTCAATCAGCGCCTCGGGGGTATAAATATGCCAGATGTGATCGGCGGGGGTCAGGTACTGCATGGCGACCGCAAGGGAAACCAGGGCCAACATGCGCCTGCCGCCGCTGACCCCCAGGTGCAGGGGATGCCCCTGGCGCTTCAGCTCGGACAGCAAGCTTTGCAGGGCGGTGCGCACAGCCTCGGTCTCCTGCGGCGCGCGGGCATCGGCGGATGGAATGGCGACGCCGCGCAGCTTGCAGGGAACACCCTTGGAGAGGTAGACGCCATCCGCAAACTCCGCCGCCAGCTTGCGGAAGGCGCTCACGTAGCGCGGACCTCCGCCCAGGTAAACGACGGTCACTTGCCGGATGGGCTGCCCGCGCGCCAGCAAAAGATCGAGCATGAAGGTGATTATTTGCGGCTGGCCGCCCAGGGTCGCCACCAGAGTGGTTTCGCTCATCGCCATCCTTTCCGGAGAATTTGTTGACAGAACCTCAACCGCTCTTTCCCGCTTTGTTGATCGGAGGCCCTCCGCGCTGCGGAAAATCGGTGCTTTCGTTTTTGCTGACCAGCCGTCTGCGCGAAATGGGCATCGCCCACTACCTGCTGCGCGCCGCGCCGGATGGCGAAGGCAACTGGTTCCACCTGGGTGAAACGCAGCACGTCCGGCAAATCCGGCTGACACACAAAGTGAGTTACCAGCCTGCTTTTGTCGCCCACATGACCGGCGTCATCCGCGAGCGCCATCTGCCGCTGCTGGTGGATATCGGCGGCAAACCGCGCGCCGACCAGTTTAACCTGCTGGCCGCCTGCACCCATTCGATTGTACTCTATCGCGAACCAGAAGAAAGGCGGGAATGGCTGTCTTTGCTGGAGCGCGCTCGGTTGGCGCCGCTGGCTGAACTGTGCTCGCGCCAGCAGGGCCAGGATCGAATCGACTGCGTGAATCCGGTCTTGCGCGGCGTCATCAGCGGGTTGGATCGCGATCCCAGCCTCCGGCACAGCGGAATCGTGTTCGAGCAGGTACTGCTGAAGGTGGTCAGTCTGTTCAGGGCAACCGAAGCGCAAGCCGAAACGGCTCAGCTCGCTCTTGCGCCGTTCCCCCCGATTGTGCTGCGCGAACTTGGTCAGCGCCTGGCAGTTCCCACTCATGAGCAGCGTCAAACATGGGAGCCAGCCCACTTGCGCCAGGTCAGTCGATTCGTCCCGGCGGGCTGCTCTTTGGGGGTATATGGGCCGGGGCCGGTCTGGTTAATGGCGGCGCTGGCTGTGCTGGCGCTGCCGGCTGGCGCGGCGATCTTCGACGCGCGCTTCGGCTGGCTGGAGGTTCCGCAGGTCATCTTTGACTTCCAGCCGGGGCAGGCGGAAGTCAGGGTTGGCCATTTTGATTCGGACCGCTGCCTGGTCGAGGTTCACCTTCCCGAGGGTGTGATCGAACCAGATCCGATCCACTTTCCGCAGCTGCAGCCCGGCCTGGGGGTGATTCTCAGCGGGAAATTGCCTGCCTGGTATTTCAGCGCCCTTGCGCGGGCGCTGGCGGCGCGCTGCGCCTGGACCGCCATCTATGACCCGCGCCTCGAGCGGGCTGTTGTGGTCTTCAGCCAGGCGGCCAACCTGCGCCCAGGCGACACGCTGCCTGTCCCGCCGGCCAGACGCGCCTGACCTGCCAGCCCGCGCACAGCAGCAGCTCCGCAGGGGCCGTTTGATGCCATTTTGCGCCCCATCCAAGGACATCTGGGATGGGGCGCAAAAAAGACGCTTTTAAGCCAGGGTGGCTTCAGAACATGGGAAAAACTTTAATGAACCGCGAAGTTGAGAATGCTGCCGCCTGGGACGATCACCCACCAATCCGGGGCCATCTCCATCACAGGCGCACCGATATAACCGCCGCCCGCCTGGGAGAAATATCCGGTTTTGGTGTAGACGTAATCTTGCCCGGGCTGGATGGTCAGGTTCCAATCGCTCACGGGGAAGTCGCCGCCGTTGGGGCAGGAGAAGTCGGCACAGTTGGGCCCGCGCACGGCGACCACAAAGCGCCGCACGGTGATGGCATGACCGGCGTCATTGTGCAGGCGGAATGACGCCGAAACTGCCTGCCCAGCCTGGGGCTGGCCTGGGTTCAGGCTCACATTTTGCACGATGCGCAGGCCAGGGCTGACGGTGAAAGATACGCGGTTCGCGCCCCCGATGCCGCCCCAATATCCAGCCAGCTTCACCACCGGCTCAGCGAAATAATCACCCGCTGACAGAAACGCGCGCGTCTGAGTATAAGCATACGACTGGCCAGGCTGGAGTGTGATGTTATAGATACTGGGGAAATCCGCCCATTCATCTGCCCATTCCGTCCCTTTGCGCCCGCCCGCGGTCAACTGCTCAATCACCAGTGGCATGACGCCCACATTGGTCACCTGGAAAGCAGCCTGGACTGCCTCCCCAACCCCAGGCGCTTGCAGGCTCAAGGCCAGCGGCTGGCTGACCATCAGCCGACCTCCCGCGATCACGCGGAAGCGAGTCTGGCTGCCGCCCTGGATTCCAGTCCAGTATCCGGGTGTCACCTCAACAAATGGCTCGACAAAATAATTGCTGCCCTCCTGTTCGAAGGTCCGCAGTGCCTGGTAGGTGTATGTCTGGTTGGGCTGCAGGGTCAGGGGGCCTTCGACCACCGGAAAGTCGGTATTGCGCGGGCAGGTGAGATCCTGGCAGTCTGGCCCGCGTGAAGCCGCAACCAGCCGGTTCAGCGTCAAGGCACGGGGAGAGAGATTTTGCAAGGTGAACGTGACCGACGCCACCTGGCCCCGCACCGGATTGGCCGGAACGAGCACCGGATTGCTGGTGACCCGCAGACCCGGCATGACAGTGAAGGTGACCCGGTTTGCGCCGCCAATCCCGCCCCAATTGCCGTTGATTTTGACGACCGGTTCGGCAAAGTAGCCGCCTTCCGCGGCAAATGCACGGCTCTGCTTGTAATGATACGATTGGCCCGGTTGGAGGGTGATGTTGAATACGCTGGGGAAATCGGCCCATTCGCCGTTCCAATCGGTCCCTTTGCGCCCGCCCGCGGTCAACTGCTCAATCGCCAGCGCGCGGCTGCCGGTATTCTGAAGGGTGAAAGCGGCCTGCACCTGCTCCAGATTCGTGGGCTGGAGATTCGACAGGTTCAGCGCAGCGGAAACCGTGAGCTTTCCAGCGGCGAGGACGGTCAAAGTGACCCGGTTCGCGTTGTGGATGCCGCCCCAATTGCCCTTCAGCTTGACGACCGGTTCGGCAAAATAGCCGCCTTCCTGGGTGTAGGAACGCTCCTGGTCGTAGGCGTATTCCTGGCCGGGTTGGAGGGTGATGTTGAACACGCTGGGGAAGTCGGCCCAATCCCCATTCCAATCCGTGCCCTTGCGCCCGCCCGCGGTCAGCTGTTCGATGGTCAGTGCCTGCCCGCCCACGTTGCGCAGCTTAAAATGCGCGCGGACCGGCTCACCAGTCAGCGGCGAGGTGTTCGACAGGCGAAGGGCTTCCACCACAGCCAGCCGGCCCGTGTTGGCGACCGAAAATGTGACGCGGTTTGCGCCGCCAATCCCGCCCCAACTGGCGTTGATTTGGACGACTGGCTCGCTGAAATAAGCGCCCGCCTGGTCAAACGAGCGGGATTGCTCATAGGCGTATTCCTGGCCGGGCTGCAGGGTGATATTTGAAACGTGGGGGAAATCGGCCCAGGCGCCGCCCCAATCGCTGCCCAGCCGCCCTCCGGCGGTCAAGTTTTGCATGGTCAGCGCCTGGCTGCCGGTATTGCGCACCTTAAATCGCGCGATCACGTTTTCGCCAATGGCTGGCGAGCAGGTGGAGAGGCGCAGGGCCTCTACCACCTGAAGCTGGCCCGGCCGCCACTGTACGCGCACGGAAGAAACCTGGTCGTTCCCGACGGTGGTTTGGCCCATGTCCCCCGTGGAGCGATCCAAAGTGGCGCAGCCGCCATTGAAGCCGTCATCACGGCATAGCACGGCCAGGGCCTTCGCGCCCACCTGGACAGAGGAAAGCGAATCGCTGGGCAGGCCAATCGCCGCCGAGTTGGCGTAATCGCCCAGGCCAAGTTTGACGCACTGGCCTGTGTATCCACCATCCACATAGAGGGCGATCTGGTCGTCGCCGGGCGTGCAGGAAAGGGGCTGTCCGCGGGAATTGTTGGAATTGTAATACAGGCCTTTGCTCAACCCGCTGTACCCGGAGATTGGCTCGGCCAGGACCGGGTTGCGCTGGTAGTCGCGAATGCGGAAATGCAAGTGCGGCCCGCTGCTGTAACCCGAGGTGCCGCTGGTGGCGATGAAATCGCCCTGGGCGAATTTATCGCCGGGTTTGGCGTTGCAAGAAGCCAGGTGAGCATACAAGGCCAGAACCCCGCCGATATCCGTCTGGACGTAATTCCCGTACCCCTTGGAATCGTCGCGCCGGTCAGGTAAGTTGCACACGCTGTCGGTGACGGTTCCGGCCGCCACGGCGACCACGTCGTTATGGTTGAGACCCCAATCGACCCCATAGCGGTCCGCGCCGGTGTGCGTCCCTTCATTATATAAGTACCCTGATACCCTGCGCGGGTTGTCCTTTGGAGCCCAGGGGAGGCGCAGCTCGGGCATGCCCTGGATGGCTTGTGGGGAGGCCGGGTTTAAGCCGGGCTGCTGGTCGAGCAGATACTCGCGCAAGGATTGGCCGATCAGCGTTTCGGGTGCCTGGCTGGCCCAGCTTGCCCAGTTTGCGTCAGACGCAAGGGCAGTTTGCCAGCCGCCATTCTCTTTGTGCCCGATGAGGTAGACGAGATCACCGGAAAAGGCCTCGGCGGGCATCGACACACCCAGGCTGATGATACCCAGGCCCCAATCGCCTGAGGTGGATGCATGGTTGATCACTGGCGCGTAGCCCTGATCATAGGGAAAACGTGCCAGCGCTTGTTCGACTGCGCGGATGAAGGCGTTCTCGGTGTTGGTTATTACAACGGGCAGAAAAACAGTCCCGCCGCTGCCGGCAGGTGGGGCAGCGTTTACCTGACCCAGGGGTGCGAAGACTATGCTGAACATGACCGCGATTGAAAACAACGTGGACAGCAATTTCCGAGCGTTCATTCGATCCCTCCATCAACCGTGTTTCGCTCGCCTGGATGGGCTGTGGCCCGCGAACAAATCCAGGAAAGCAACCTATATAAGCATATCCGGATGGGATGGATCTGACGATCGTGGAATTATGGAGTGTTTTCCCTATTTGTCGGGATGCCTTCAACGATCAGCTTCCAGTCTTATATGCTTCGAGGTTGGTATATGCGGGAAGAAGATCGAAAGATGTTTCGCCAGCGGGTCTTCGAACTGCATGCGACTGCCTGCCTGTGCTTCCTGAAGCTTCAAACCCCTTGAGCTGTTTTTATTGGGGTTTTTGCGTATAGCCTTCGCCAGTCTTCAGCTCGGTGAAATTTCAATCCCCTTGAGCGGGGCTTTTTTATTGTGGGGAGGAGGCTAAAGTTGCGGGAATTGTGGATAGCGTCATGTTTCAATCCCCTTGAGCGGGGCTTTTTTATTGTGGGAACCCGCCACCGCGCCCGACGTCGAAATCCAGAAACCCGCTAGTTTCAATCCCCTTGAGCGGGGCTTTTTTATTGTGGGAAACAGATTAGAAGTGTTACCGCTGTTCAAGCTGATGAGTTTCAATCCCCTTGAGCGGGGCTTTTTTATTGTGGGCCGGCGCCTGCTTCGAATACCACCAAACCAAAAGCACCACGTTTCAATCCCCTTGAGCGGGGCTTTTTTATTGTGGGAGTGTGGATTCACCTTCGCTCAGATCTCAACCCCACTGGTTTCAATCCCCTTGAGCGGGGCTTTTTTATTGTGGGCCGGGCCTTCGGTGGCTGAATTCCAGAACGGCTGGACGTTTCAATCCCCTTGAGCGGGGCTTTTTTATTGTGGGAATGCCTTTTCCTGGTCGGGTAATTATCCGGCCGTGGAGTTTCAATCCCCTTGAGCGGGGCTTTTTTATTGTGGGGAGGCGCTCTATTCAAGGGCGTAATAACATGAATGACTCCCCTGCAAGAAGCAGCGGTTAACAAACTGAAATAGAACGAACCCCCCAAACGGATATGAGCGAAGTGATAAGAGAGGTCGAAAACGACCGCCAAAAAGAATGCGGAGCGGCGAAA
>Ga0172369_10004304_pt1 | contig 18141 bp, 16 predicted proteins | sample LakKiv25m_FD_114539 | JGI IMG/M metagenome (GOLD analysis project Ga0172369, IMG submission 114539) | Freshwater microbial communities from Kabuno Bay, South-Kivu, Congo - kab_022012_11.25m | ecosystem: Environmental > Aquatic > Freshwater > Lake | place: Democratic Republic of the Congo...
AGAAAATGCCATTCGTAAGCATCAAGAAATTGCAATTTAAACATAAGAGTTTTTGCCATAGGAAACCCGACATAAACAATCAGGTACATCCAAACCAATATAGAAAAACTGATCGATAATAAATCCAAAGTAAATTCAACGCCTTTATTACGCTGGCTTAAATTCGCGAAAGCATTCGGAGTCCGCATATCTTGCTGCTCACGGCAATAAGTTTCGTAAATTTTCTTTGTGTAAATAATATCTCCGTTTAGTACATCGCAAAGAATTTGAAAATAGACAACATTGTACTCGCATTCTTTTTGTGAATGATGCCCGTGGACATGCTTGCAATTGCATACTGGGCAATGATCCGTATAAAAAAGATGAAAATAATTCGTATACAAAAGATTGAACACGAGCCATGGAAAATTTATAAGCGCCGTTAAATTCAGTGGTTGGATAAAAAACCGATCAAAATTGCAGCCATATTTCAACTGATTTTTGCTCAGGTCAAAATACAGAAAAAGCGAATGATTGTTAAAATAACTACTGACAACATACTGCGTATGGGGATCAAAAATCTTAATATCTTTATTTTCGCTAAAATGCCTCAAGAAGCGTTTGCGCGTATGCTCAAGGGCTTCCCCAAGTGAAATTTCCCTGAGGCACCCGCCACATCCATGGCAATACATAGCGGATTCCTGGAAAAAGGTATGGCAGGACAGGCACTCTTTCATGTATCTCGCCTAAAGGAACCTAAACGATTGAATCATGGCATCAATGTCTTTGACAAAAATATCATAACTATCTTTTTGTGCCACATAAGTAAACAAATAAACGCGACTCTCTTTCATAGTCCACACAAGCATCATCTGAATCGTTCCGCCTTCCGCATCAATGCGCGGAGAAACACCTGCCTCAACAAATTCTGGAGGGTTTCCATATTGTGTCAGCGTATAAACAAGTTTATGCGCGGGTTTCCCGGAAATTTTAATTGGCACCGACTCAAGGATGCTTGACGTCGTCGTATTCGTCTGCTGACCGACCGCCGTAATCATTTCGACCATTGAGCGCGTATATTCAGAAAGCGAAATGGGCTTTGTCATATCCTGAACGGAGATAGTTAGAATTTCCTGAAAATAATCAGACTCGTCTACCCGAGGAGAGAAAAAAACAACAATGGCAGAACCAACGTGCTCTTTGACTTCCCATGTTGGATTATAATTTAGAAAAAATTCAAAAACACGATTTTTATATTTCGGTTTTTTATCTGAACAGCTCATAGAGCAAGCAATGCTTAACAGCAACGCGACGATAATAAATATTTTTTTATTCATATTCTTTCCTTTGCTATATTTTATCACGTTCGTTATAAAATACCCTGAATTTCTTTAGTTTCTCAAACAAAAGGGCAACTTTTTTTCAAAAAAAGTTGCCCTTCCAAATCATCAAGAACAATAAATCTTATTTCTTGCGTTTAATAGCTCTCTTCACGGCTTGCGCAATATCCACATCTTTCATATGATACTTTTTTAAAAGACCTTCCGGATCGCCTGTTTCGCCATAGGCATCATTCATGCCGATCATTTCGACGGGAACAGGGCTCTTTTGTGCCAAAACTTCGCATACCGCACTTCCCAAGCCGCCAGCCATTTGATGTTCTTCTGCCGTAACAATCGCCCCTGTTTCTTGAGCGCTCTTTATGATCGCATCAGCATCAATCGGTTTAATCGTGTGCATATTCAAAACCCGCACATCGATACCTTCTTTTTTTAAGATTTCAGCAGCTTTCAACCCCTCTGAAACCATCAGTCCGCAAGCCATAATTGCAGCATCTTTTCCCTCGCGCATAACATTGGCTTTCCCAACAATAAATGGATCAGCCTCGTTCGTGATCACGGGGACAGCCGCACGACTCGTCCGCATATAACAAGGCCCAAAATTTTCCGCCATCCAGCGCGTCGCTTTCTTAGCTTCAATAGTATCAACAGGACACAGGACAACCATGTTCGGCAAGACACGCATAAGGGCAAGATCTTCCAAGCATTGGGCTGTTGCTCCATCTTCGCCAACAGTAATCCCGGCATGCGAGCAGACGATCTTAACATTGGCGTCGTTCTGGCAAACATCAATGCGGATCATATCATAAGCGCGATTGGTCATAAACACGGCAAACGACGAGGCAAAAACAACATACCCTTCCAGGGCCAATCCGACGGCCGTGCCCACCATATCTTGCTCGGCAATGCCTAAACTAAAAAATCGGTCTGGAAATTCTTTTTTAAAAAACTCTGCCCGTGTCGCATCTTCCAAGTCCGCCGAAACAACAACAATATCTTTACGCTCTTTTCCAAGCGCCACTAATTCAGTTCCAAATCCGTCTCGTGTGGGGATAGCGTTCATGATTTCTCCTGCCCTTCAAGCTCTTTTAAGGCGGCCGCAAGTTCATCCTTGTTCGGAGCCTTACCATGCCATTTAGATTTTCCCTCCATGAAAGAGATCCCTTTTCCCTTATTCGTATGCGCAATGATCACATACGGTTTCTTTGATCGGTCAAACTTATCCAGCGCCTTTTTCAAATCTTCAAAATTATGGCCATTAGCCTCCGCAACTTCCCAGCCAAAGCTTCTCCACTTATCCGCCAAAGGCTCAAGATTCATAATCTCACTCACCAAACCATTTTCCTGAATTTTATTATAATCAACGATCACACAGACATTATTCAAATGAAAATGCGCCGAACTCATGGCCGCTTCCCAAACAGAACCTTCTTGAATTTCTCCATCACCTAAAAGGCAATAAATTTTAAAATCTTTTTTCTTCATCTTGGCGGCTAACGCCATACCATTAGCGACAGAAAGGCCATGACCCAAGGAGCCTGTATTAAGCTCAACGCCTGGGACCTTGCGATGCACATGCCCCTGCAACCTTGCGCCTAATTTACGAAATGTTTTGAGTTCTTCTTTGGGAAAATAACCGCTGTCGGCAAGCGCCACATACGTAACCGGCGACGCATGGCCTTTTGAAATAATCAGCCGATCCCGCTCGGCCCAATGAGGATCCATAGGCCGATGGCGAAGTTTATAATGATAAAGGCTGACAAGGATTTCAACGGCCGAAAGAGAACCGCCAGGATGCCCTGATCCAGCCGAATTGGTTATTTCAAGGATTTGCCTTCGAAATTCTATTGCTTTACGTCTAAGCGCCTTCACATCCATCTTTTGTTCTGCCACAAACGCCCCCTTTAAGCGATTGACCATGAAGCTCACGGCTCAAGCTGTGTGCATCATCCACCCTTCCCAAAACAGGATCTTAAACAGGCAGACGAAAAATATTCATGGGCCATGCAGGAATCGAACCTGCTACCCAGTGATTAAGAGTCACTTGCTCTACCATGTGAGCTAATGGCCCAAATGTACCTTTGTTAAAACTCAGAAAGATTTGGCGCCTATCACGTGAACCAAAGATCTTTATTTTTATCACACCGGCCACGTGGTGGCCCAAATGTACCTTTATTCCAAATCTTATTTCTATTTTTAAAGAACGAAAAACAATCGAGTATATCAAATTTCGTATGGCTTGTATAGACCCTTTTTTCTTTTAAATCACAATGTTCTTAGCCCAAATTCAAGCCGATTAAGCTTGGATTAACCAACAGAACAATACCCAGAAGGATCATGACAATGCCGCCAACAAATTTTAGTATTTCCATCTGCCGCTGAGAAATTGGCGCCCCCTTAAATGTGACAATAAACATGATAACAATCGCCAAAAGCGGCAGCACATACAAAATATTGTAAAACACTAAGTAAATATAATACGCCAAAGAATTCTCAAAAACTTTCCCTGACAATATACTCGTATAAATAATAGGAAATCCGGCTGTACAGGGAATCTCAACAAGGGATGATAAGATCGCCAAGGCAAAAGAGGACGAAACAAGAACCGGTAGCGATCCTTTCTGGATAGCTTCTTTCATGGCATAGATCTTCTTCATCAAGGGCCCTCGCTGTTCATTAGAAATGGTTAAACTGATTCCCTTTTTGAAGAATAAAAGTTCTTTGCAATTTATAAACCCTGCCACAAGGGAAAGAATCCCAATGGCGATACGAATAGGCGTAACAAAACTCACATATTGGAACACGTTGAGCCAAGCAGCCATAAACAAGAAATAAAGAACAAACACCGTTCCAACAAATGTGATACCAACAATATAAAGACGCATCTTTGAACCTGAGCTTGACACCAAGAGCGCCATCAAACACGTGAGAACAAACATGTTGCACGGATTAAAACCGTCCAAGAATCCAACAACAAAAGTAAACAGTGGTAACGGCAAGAAATAGCCAGTCTTTTCAAGGGCCGCAGGATTTATATTTTTCGCAAAAATAAAGAAAGCAATAAGACCCAGAACACCAAGGCCAACCGCCAGATAATCCTTCTCTTTCTTTCCCGTATCGCGGAGTGCGAGCGTAAAACCTTTTGGTGTTTTTTCGACTTTTAAAAGCGCCATCATAACAAAAACAATCATGAGGCCAAAAAAGATACGGACAATCATTCCCCCGACATTTCCGACAGCCTTTTTTGATGCCTCCGGCGTAATATCATTCCATTGCAAAAGCCAGTTACCAATACGAACAGCATTTTGAAAAAGAATAACATTCTGTGAGATCTCAACAGGCGTGGGCTCGATTCTTTCATAAGGGACTGTCTGCAAAACTTTCCAAATGTTCGTCTCAAGCAAAAGCTCTTGCAGGATATGATTGTCGCCTCCCCCTTGGCTAGTCGATAAAACACGGTTCTTTGTCCAAATATTAACTTTTCCCGATAATGCCGTTAAGGCAAGGTTTTGAAAATCGACCAAAGTCCCATCCGGCATTGGGCAAACATTGGGCGAAATCCCATCAAGCCCGTCAAGAAGTTCAGCCACTTTAATGCGGCCCACAGCTTTTTTCTCATTATTAAAAATCAGCGCTGGAACACCGATTGGTTGTCCTGGGTAAAAAGACTGGAAATAACTATTCTTGACTTGTTCATTTTCCTTGCCGGCTTTATAAATTTCATATTCAAAAATGATCAAATGTGGGTACGCCGGCGCGATTTTTTGAAACAAAACAGGATCAATCACGGCGCAGTTGCTGCAGCCAATGCCTGTTAAATAGGCACCGCAAACAACCTTCGATGAAGATGGCGTCTCTGCGGCAAAAGCGTGCAAGCTTGCCGATAAGAATACGGATAAAAAAATGAATAAAAACGTCAAAATTCTTTTCATATGACCATTCCAAAATTTAATGCACCATCAAAACAAGAGCCCGCCTTAGTGAAAAGGCGGGCTCATAAAATCAATCAAAAACCTTTACGCCTTGCCCGCGGATCCCAAAACATTTTGGTTTTTATGCTTATACATCAAAACCAAGGCATCACGTGCCGGGCCCAAATATTTACGAGGATCAAATTCCGCAGGTTTTTCATTGAACAATTTACGAATGGCGGCAGTCATCCAAAGGCGGCCGTCTGAGTCAATGTTAACCTTGCAGACATTATACTGGCAGGCCTTGCGAAGCTGTTCTTCGGGAATCCCAATAGAATCCTTCAGAGCTCCCCCGTTTGCATTGATGATCTTCACAGCCTCAACAGGAACTGAAGATGATCCATGAAGAACGATCGGGAAATCTGGAAGTTTTTCCTGGATTTTTTCTAAAATATCAAACCGTAATTCCGGCGGAATGAGAACGCCATCGGCATTACGTGTACATTGCTCCGGCTTAAACTTATTGGCGCCGTGCGACGTTCCGATAGAGATCGCCAGCGAATCAACCCCGGTCTTGGAAACGAAATCGATAACCTCTTCCGGTTTTGTATAAGTTGAGTGTGCTGCAGACACCTCATCTTCAATCCCTGCCAAAACACCAAGCTCGCCTTCCACCGTGACATCAAACTTATGCGCATACTCAACGACTTGCTTTGTTAATTCAACATTTTTCTCATAAGGATGGTGAGAACCGTCAATCATGACCGATGAAAATCCTGTTTCGATGCAAGACTTGCAAAGTTCAAAGGTATCCCCGTGATCCAAATGCAACACGATCGGGACTTCTTTTAGCCCCTTAGCCTTCGCATGGGTCTTCATCATCTCCACAGCCCCTTGGCCCATATATTGCAAAAGTGTTTGGTCAGCATATTTGCGGGCACCGCTTGAAACCTGCAGGATAACCGGCGATTGCGTCTCAAGACAGGCCGTAATGATTGCCTGAATTTGTTCCATATTGTTAAAATTATAAGCCGGGACAGCGTAACCGCCCTTCATGGCTTTTTTAAACATCCCCCGCGTGTTCACAAGCCCTAAACTTTTATATGAAACAGCCATCGCATTTCCTTTCGTTAGATGGATTAATTTTTCGGTTGGATAATTTAGTATACTGAAAATGGATAAAAAGTCAACCCGTTAGAAATAAAATTCCAACCATATCTGGCGGCCGCCTTTCACTACTTATTTATAACGGGGTAAACACTTTTTTAGAAAAATCTTTTACTCTAAGTAGTCTAATAAATAATTTTTTTTAATATTTTGCAAACTTTTGAAAATATTGATCTTCACGGCACTGTTCTCCTTTTCAATCTTGGAAAGAAGCCTCTTCATGCTTGCACGCTGGGTGTTTGCGCTGTGAGGACACTGATAACGACACAAGCTTCTTAATTTCTGCGTCTTTGCAAACTTTAAAATCATCGCTTCCTTTTCATAGGCCAATGGACGGATGACAGTGATTTTGCCATTAAAAAGAACCTGCTTAGGTCGCATGGCACCAATTTCTCCACGAAAAAAAAGATTTAACAAAATCGTTTCGGCAATATCATCTAAGTGGTGACCAAAGGCTATCTTATTGTACCCCATCTTTTGTGCCAGGCGAAATAATGCCTTGCGGCGGTTCCATGAGCACCAAAAACAATCGATATCTTCAAGATCCTTTCCTTTAAGAAAGTTGATCTTCTCAATACGATAATCAATGCCAAGTTTTTTAAAATGATTTTCGAGCTTTGCCAGCGGAAATCCGGGGATGCCGGCATCAATATGAACCGCGGTTAACTTAATCTTGATGGGAATAAACTTTTGCCGATACAAAAGCACATGCAGAAGGGTCAGGCTATCCTTGCCGCCTGAAACAGCCACCAGCACGCAATCGCCATCCTTGAGCATACCGTAATCCCCCATGGCTTTGCCGGCACGTTTGGAAATCGCTAAAAGATCTTTATTGATCGGCATAAGATTATTTTGCATGATTTCTTAAAATACTCTTAGAACTCTTACCTTGCAAGACCTTTTGATACTTTAAAATAATTGTCAGGTATTGACTGCAGTCAATTTCTTGTTAAAATGTCCTTTGGTTATTCATATGAAAAAAAGAATACTCCTTCTTATCGCTTGTATAATCTTACCCTTATCCTCGGCTGCATTTAGTGCATCGTTACCGGATTTAAGTACCCATCCTTTCGTTGAGCAAACATTTGAGAATGGTTTCACCTGCCTTATCGAAGAGCATCCGCAAAGTGGACTTGCGGCCTTAAACATTATTTTTAAATCCGGCAGTGCAAACGAAGGGGAATACTCAGGGTACGGAATTTCTCATTTGATCGAACACTTGATGATTCGATCCTCTCAAAAATATCCCATTCAGGGTGAAACTCAAAAAATTCTCAAAACCCTTGGGGCAACATTTAATGCGTCAACGTCCGCGGATACGGTTTCGATTTACCTGACGGCTCCCAAAGCCAATGTTCATCAGGCCATTGACCTTATTATGGAAATGGCATTTTTTCCAAATTTTTCTGATGACGCCGTACAAAAAGAAAAAGAGGTCGTTCATAAAGAAATCATTCTCTATCAGGATAATCCCGATGCAAGAATCAGCGAGCTTTTGTGGAAAACAGCTTTTCGCGTTCATCCCTATCAACATCCTATTATTGGATACCCTCTTCTCTTTCTTACGATTACACCGGAAGATGTTCGCCGCTCCTACAATAACCGTTTTAGCCCTAGCTCGGCTGTCCTAGCGGTTGTTGGGGACGTTAATGCCGATGATGTCCTCGCAACTGTTAAAAAGAATCTGTCGACTATCCGCCTGCCAAACTATCAACCATCCGTCGTCCTTGCAGAACCGCCGCAAATAATGCCGCGCGCTTCGCAGGAAACATTTGATACAAACCTTAGCCGCATCGCAATCGGATTCCCTGCCCCAGGCATCCTCGGGCCCGACAATCCCGCCCTTGACCTCATCGCTATCATCCTCGGCCAAGGTGACGCCTCGCGTCTGAACAAAAAGCTTGTTCAAGACTTAGCACTCGTTCAGTCTGTTACTGTCTCTAACGATACCCTGACCGATCAAGGTTTGTTCACAATCACAAGTATTTTAAAACCTGAATTAGTCACTAAGGTTACAGACATTATCATGAAAGAGATTCAGCTGCTTCAAAACAAACAAGTTTCTGCCCCTGAATTGACACGCGCGAAAAAATTACTCGTATCAAATTATATATCTTCACGTGCATCGTTAAGTGCGATCGCCGGAGCGCTCAGCCTGGAAAAACTTCTCACCGGTGATGCAAAATTTTCACAAAAATATATTCAAGCCGTTGATCAAATGACGGCATTACAAATCCAAGATAGTGCAAAAAAATATCTTACATCAGAAAAAGAGACGATTTCTGAGCTTATTCCAAAATCCTACACACAAAACAACAAAAAACAAACCAGCGTCTTTTTTGCACAAAATTTACCGTGGAAAACAAAAACTTTAAACAATGGAATAAAAATTATCGCCATACAAAACACGTTGATCCCTAAAATTTCCATTGCCATTGCTTTCAAAGGTGGCCTTTTAGCCGAAACCGCTGACAATAACGGCATATCAAAAATCTGCGCCCAGCTTCTCTTGCGCTCGGGTAAAACTCCTGACGCCCTGACATCCTCCTTTGAAAATCGCGGTGCCAGTATTGGATCTTTTTTCGACAGCAACAGCTTTGGGCTCACAGCCAACACCTTAAAAGAAGATTTCTCTTTTGCCTTAACAACAATTGCCATAACCCTAAAAAACTCAACATTTCCGATTGACGAATTAACACGAATTAAAAATCTCTGTCTGCTAGATATCAAAACAGACAACGACAGCATGTTCCGTCATGGTTTTCTTGACTTAAAAAAGGCGCTTTATAAAAACCATCCTTACGCCCGGCGTGCCAGCGGCACAGAACAAAGTATTTCGTCAGTAACTCGAAACGACATTATTGATTTTTACAAACATTTTGGAAATGCTTCCAATATGGTCATTTCTTGTGCTGGCGATATCGACCCAGAGACCGCAATAAAACAAATTGAAAACGCCTTTTCCAACTTTCAAAAACCTTCAAACCCAACACTCCTTGTACCTAAAGGTGTGCCACCGCTTAACGCAAAAGAAGATCTAACCATCACCCTGGACCGCGAAGGCGCAATGATTTTCCTTGGGTTTAATGGCATTCAATTAAACGACAAAAACATTTTTCCATTCGATGTCTTAACCTCGATCATGTCTGGCCAAAGCGGACGCCTTCTCCATTCGATTCGCAACAAAAACAATTTAACTTACATGCAAAACTTTTTCAATGCAGCAAGCTACGATACTGGGTTTTTTGGTATTTATGCAGGGACATCGCCTGAACATCAGGATGATGTCATCGAAGGGATTGAACAACAACTCGCGCTCTTGGTTCAAGACAGCGTCACGGACAAAGAAATCGCTGACGCCAAGACAGAACTCATCACAAAATATTTGATCCGCCGACAGCAAAATGATTTCCTATCCACCCAAGCCGCAACATCCCTTCTCTATAATCTTGATTTGAGTTGGATTTTCTCTTACGATAAAAATATTTCAGATGTAACAAAAACCGATATTGAAAATATCATTAATCACTACATTAAAGACAAACCTTTTATCAAACTTTTACTAACGTCAACAATTACGACAAAATAGCAAATCGGGTTGAAAATCACGGTCTCCTCGCCTATACTTTAAGTAGGAAGGTTGGTGTACATGAAAAACGTTAGACGACAAAACCTTCTCATAAAAATTTTTTCCTCCAAAGGCCTAAGCCTTATTGAACTGATGCTAGCTGCTGGAATTCTCGCCTTTGCCCTCTGCGGGATCATCGCCCTCTTTGTTAACTGTAGCGGATTGAACGAAGCCAACCGCAATTTGAGCATCGCTGCAAGCCACGCGCAATATGTCATGGAATCTATCAAATATACCCCCTTTGCGGATATCGAATCAGATATTACCTCAGGAACATGGAACTTGACTGCAACGCAAATAAACGCAAGCGGACTAATTGCTTTGCGCAATGAAACTATTGCAACAATCTCAACAGGAACAAGGCCGTTGCAAGTTACCGTCACATCGACATGGAAAGACCGAACAGAACGAGGAAGGACGTTCTCGTTAACAACTATCTTCCAATGAAACGATTTCTTCCTCCCCTCAAAGCATTTACCTTGGTCGAACTCCTGATGACGATATTATTATTCGCTATTATTGTCATGGCCATTTATACTGTTTTAAATCTCGCCAACGCCTATTACCCTGTCGATATGGGGCTTCTCGACCTTCAGCAACAATCACGCCAAGCCATGGAATGGATCACGCGAGAAGCGCGACAAAGCTCATCCAAGGCCAGCAATATCACCATCACAACTATTTCGAGCGATGTTGACTCTATTACATTTACAACCCCGACAAAATCAGGGGTGTATTATTATTTAAATGGCAGTACCCTTATGCGAGAATATCCGTCAGGGACAACCCGCATCGTCGCGCGAGACATCGCGCGGTTAAAATTTACGCGCGCTGACGATGTCCCAAATAAAACAGCTATCCTGACCATTGACATCCGTGCGGCAAAAACAATTCTCAGAAAACCTTTAACGATACAAATTATTGAAAAAGTGAGGGTGCGAAATGAAAATTAACAATAAAAAAGGAATGGCACTCATTATTGCTTACACGGCAATCATGGTTTTAACTATTTTGGCAAGCGGGTTCTTATTGCGCAGTGCCAATGAAAGCCAAATCGCTGTTGGGTATGCAAAATCTGCACGCAGTTTTTGGCTCGCTGAGGCAGGCGTACAGCAAGCTCTGTGGGAGCTCAATGTCAATAGTTGTGCCGGATGTACCGTTTGCGGATCCAATAAATGTATCTCAAACACCATCGCGTCTGCCGGCGATTATGATGTTGTAATTAACACCGCCAATAAAACAATCGTGTCGAGCGGTTCATATCCATCTCGTACGGCCCCGAACAAAAAAACAAGAACCGTTTTTGCAAATCTTAACAACAGCAGTTCATTCTTTACCCATGCCCTCTTTTCAAAAGGAGCTATTTCAATGTCCAATAGCGCCTTTATTGATAGTTACAATTCATCAACAGATCCGAGTTATACCACGCCTCTCCAAAACGGCGGCGTTGGAACAAACGCCTCTGGCACAGGCGCAGTTATCATTGATGCGATTACCATGAGCAACTCAACAAAAATTTATGGTAATGTCAGCACAGGCCCAAACGGAGAAATTGAATTATATAATAGTGCGAAAGTGATCGTCGATGGAACAACATATACAGATTCAACGCAAACCGCGCTCAACAATATCAGCAACCATACTAACAACAGAGAGCTTCCCTCCGTTGTTATTCCCTCCAGCTTAACAGGCCTGACAACAAGCAGCGCCATTAATCTCTGGGGCAATGATCCGAACAGCCCAACTTGCTACAAAACAATACCTGCTGGCAGCTATAAAATCCCCTCGATTGGCTTGAGTAATTCCTCAAAAATCACGATTGACGGTGATGTTACGCTTTATGTCACAGGCAATACCTATCTTAGCAATAGTTCCATGATTGATATCCCTGCAGGGTCAAGCCTGACAATTTACAGCGACGGGGTCTTAAGCTTATCCAACAGCACAAGCATTAATAATCAATCTAAAATTCCGGCAAAATTCTTGCTTTACAGCACCTACACGGGCTCCGGAGCAATCCAAATGTCAAACAGCACTAACCTTTATGGTGGAGTTTACGCCCCGGATAGCGCAATTACCTTAAGTAATAGCGCTCAAACTTTTGGTGCCTATGTGGTAAAATCTATGAATCTCTCCAACTCGACAAAAATCCATTACGATGAGGCACTGGGAGGGTTAGGTGGATCATCCGGATCAAGCTACACCGTGACAACTTGGCAAGAATTGTAAAGAATTTGATAAAAAAGAGCCCCTTTCGCAGCACAACTGCAAAAGGGGCTCTTACTTAATACTTTTTTGCATCATGCCTTGGCGTGAATCACGATCTTGTCTCCTGTGATCTTTGCATTAGGGATAATAACCTTTTTCTGGTCATCAGTCACTATGATCGTATTAAAGATCTGTACTTCTTCGACGATCCCTAAAACACCGGCGGTTTCAATGCGATCCCCAACCTGAAAGGGCTGGAAGATGATCATCATCACCCCGGCTGCAAAATTGGCGAGTGTCCCTTGCAAGGCCAAACCTACTGCCAAACCTGCAGCGCCGATTACCGCAATAAATGAATTTGTCTCTACGCCAAGTTTATTTAACGCCGCAATGACCACAAAGGCTAAGATCGTATAATAAACCATATTTTTTAAGAAAACAGCGATGGTTTTATTGATCTTTGACTTTGCCATCATCTGATCAACGAGCTTTGACACGATTTGCGCAGCCCACTTTCCAATAATAAAAATCGCGACCGCCGCAATCAAACGCATTCCATATTCAATCACATAAGGTTGAATCTTATCAAACATTTCTTGCATGACCGTATCCTTTCATTTAATAATGGTTAAGCTCTAACAACATAAACCTAAAAATTTTTCTTTAGCGCCCTTCATAGCGCCAATGCCACGGCTCATAGGTAATGCCGGTTAAAGAACCCTTAGGGTACGAGAGGACAAATCCAAAATCCTTGGCATGTTTTTGAAGCCAGGCAAATTCCGGCAATGCATCAAATTCCGCAGGGTTATCTTCGCCATTAATACCGTCATCATTGATAAAATCTATCGCCTGGTGATTAACACATCCATGCTCGCTAAAGCCCGGCAAGGCAACAAACTGGGCGGTTTCTTTTATAGAATAATGATGTTTTTTAAGATAAAAAAGAAAAAGGTAAAGCTGGTAGGCGCTTGAGCGATAGGCCGATTCAACAAAAAGGCGTTTGCCAATATCCTTGTCCATGGCATCCATCATCAATGTAAACTTCTCAAGGACTTGTGGCGGCACAAATTGGACAGGAAGTTCGCGGACATCTGTTTTAAACTTCTCCCTCTCGCGCGGCAATACTTTTACCTTTTGGCCAACGATCTTGACAAGCTTTTCTTTGCCGCTTGCCATACCGCGGTAAGGAATTTTGATATCGAGCTTTTTTGCGTTCAAATGTAAAAATTGCTTTAAAAAACGCTGCTCAGTCTTTGTGAGCGGCTGATAAAGGTCATTGAATGTTAACGTCACCAAGGTATGCGCCTTGTCCTTCTCTAAAATAACAGGATCAAGTTTCTTTAAAACCATCTTCACCTGCGAGATGTCTTCCTGTGACAGATCATCAATATCCAGCGCCGCCTGCGCCGAAAAAGAAATAAAAAACAAGAAAAAAACGGAAAAGAAAATAACAATAAAACTTAAATTCAATAACGCAGCAATCTTTTTCATCATAAAATTCCTCAAAAATTTAAAAAATTAAAGACAGGATATTTTATCCTAACTAAAATCTTCGCGCAAGGGCAATTTCAGAGCCTCGCCGTGACATATTTTATTTATAAGTTTACACAAAGTATAAAATCGATATAATACCACTATGAGTAGTGTCCTTTCCTTGCATTACAACAAAATTCGCCGCGTCCTCATTATAGCCCTTCTCCTCAATTGGGCTGTGGCCTTGGCAAAGATTGTCTACGGGCTCATCACCCAGTGCTCCAGCATGACCGCCGACGGCTTTCACTCACTGGCGGATGGCACATCAAATATCATTGGCCTGGTAGGCATCATGCTTTGCGCACAGCCGATTGATGACGACCATCCTTATGGACATAAAAAATATGAAACCCTTTTTGCTTTGGGGATTGCGGCTCTTCTCGCGTTTGTTTCATTCAATCTTGCCAAACAAGGTATCCATGGGCTTTTTCATCCTGAAACCCCTTCTGTGGACCTTTTAAGTTTTACGATTATGATCGCTACCATGGGTGTCAACTTTTATGTGATGTCCTATGAAGCCAATAAAGGCAAAAAGCTTCAAAGCGATATCCTGATTGTTGACGCCATGCACACACGCGCGGATCTTTTGACCTCGGTATCGGTTATTGTTTCACTCATCGCCATCAAGCTTGGTTTCCCTATTGTTGACCCGGCGGTCACAATCCTTATTGCGGGTTTTATCGCCTATGGCGCTTTTGAAATCATCAAAACAGAATCCGCGATCCTCTGCGATGCGGTCGCCATTCATGATCCAAAACAAATTGAAGGAATTGTGCTAAAAGTTGACGGGGTCAAAGGATGTCACAAGATCCGCACCCGCGGCCGCCTGGATGACATTCATATTGACCTGCATATCCAGCTAGACCCTGCCACCCGCATGGACAAAGCCCATGAGATCAGCTACGACATTGAAGATGCCATCAAAAAAGATATTCCGTCAGTCTCGGATGTCCTTGTCCATCTGGAACCCACAGAAAAAAGAAAACGCGCCAAATCTTAAACGCTGGCGCAATTAGAAGGCTTGAAGTAAAATCCCCGACAATATACTGCTTGCAAGTAATAAGCCGATGATCAAAAGTGTATTTTTTAAGCTTTTGTTTTCTTTCGCCAAAACAAGAATCCCTAGTCCCGCGGCAGAACAAAGCCCTGAGATAAGCGAGCCGAAGCTAATCGTACCCTTGGCGAATAAATCTGCTAAGAGAACAGATGCAAAACAATTGGGAATAAGCCCGATGACCGCCGCGATCATCGGCTGAAAAACTGTCCCGCTTAAAAAGAGCCCGGCAATATGCTGTTCGCCGATCCTTGCCACGATCCAATTTAGCGCCGCCGTTAACAAAAACAAAAATGCAAATATTTTCGCCGTGTGCCATAACGGATGCAAAACGAGCACTTTCAGACTAACCCTCTTCCCCGCCAAACCATGGGAACAACATCCACAATGATCTTCGGCAACAGCCTGGCACAGCGTTTCACCCGTTTTTTCATTTTCCACCTTTGCCATTGCAAAAAAACGCAACGCAAAGTCAATTATCGTACCAAAAAAAATCGCGATCCCGACTTTGATCACGATCAAAACCCAAACAATATTTGCCTTTTCCGGTATCGCCAGAAGGACAGGGACCGCCTCATCCGAAGTGGATAAAAAAACCGCAATAAGCGTCCCTGGCGTTATGAACCGCTTGACATAAAGTGCGGCCGCGACAACCGAAAAACCACATTGCGGCACACATCCTGCCAGCGCCCCCACAAGCGGCCCCCATTGCCCGACCTTAGCCAGGAAAGAGCTCATTTTATCGCCATAGCGATATTCAATGAAGGAAACGATAAAATAAATAACAATAAGAAAAGGCAACAGATTTAAAGTATCCTGCCATGCATCCATTAAGAATTCCATATGCCAACCTCCTTTAAAATCATTGTTCATCATTTATATTATGGAAGAAAACCCGGTTAAGCGCAGGATTTTCAAGTAAACTTTCATAATGAAAAACAATACAACCTCCAGCTCCTGATTGTTGAGCAAAAGAAAATTGTTTTTTAAAAACACTGGGCGTCTTTACGAATTTATACGCCCCAACCGCCACATGAACTTTTTTAAAATCATCGACTTTTTCCTTGGCTTCCTTGATATATCTCTTAAACTCAGCCACATCCTCAGGATAATTCATCAGTGCGACAAAATCAACGATCCCTTGATTGATCCATGACGGCCAATCCTGGAAAGACTCTTCATAGGCGCGGATATAAGAAACGCATCCCGTGGCCGCGATCCGGATGGCTGGTTCAATACGACGCGTCCTCTTTGCAAGGGCTTTGAGCAATCCCGTGACCTGGTCACGCTTCCATTTTTTCCAAATGGAACTCTTTTCCCCTAACGCCTGAGAACCTGTTGCCTTTTTAAAACGTTCGATGTTCACCGGCGTATAGCCATAAGCGGGATTGACATCCGGATAACGGATATAATCAAAAAGGATCCCATCCAACTTGGGATATCGATTAGTAATCTCGTCAACAAGAGTTAAAAGGTCGTCCTTGACACGCGGATCACCAGGTTCAAGAAAATACTGATTATCAATTTTATAATCTGAGAGATCCTTCTTTTCCTTCGTATTTCGCGTCAAAATATCAGGCCCGTATTTTTTCAAAATAGGGGCATTTTCATTTGTACTTAAACTCAAAATATTAAGCCAGGCAAATACCTTAATGCCTTTTTTGTGGCTTTCTTTAATCAGAAGCGCAAAAGGGTCTTCGCCGACTTTCTTTAAACAGGCGTTATAAGGCGTTTGGTCGGCAACGGTTGATGGAAACCAAGATTGATTCGCGCGATAAATTTGCATGAAAAGTGTATCCATTCTTGCCTTCTTTGCAAAATGAACAAGCTTTGCAATTTCTTCTTTGCTGGACAGAACAGGCGGATCTTGGAAGGTAACGATCAATAAAGATGTTGGAGGAAGTTCTTCGGCCCTGACCAAGGACGGAAGAAAAATGAACACAGACAAAAATATAAACACCCATTTTATATGTAACATGTGCACGGTCTTTATGATTTATGATATGGAAGATTTAATAAAACTACGAGTTATCTTATCACAGCGGAAAGGAAAATGAAACTTGGCGATGGAATATTATTTTTTAACTTCACCCATGAGGGTGATCTCTTCCCGGTCATGATACAACTGCCGGATACACAAAGACCTGCAATATTGCAAAAGGCCGCCTCGACGGCTGCGGATTTCTCGCAGCAAAGCAAGAGGGTCTTCTCGCCCGACTTTAAAATTTACAATAAAATGATGGCACCATTTACGGCTAAACCAATGATGCAAAAGATTTAAAATAATATCTGGGCTTTCTAAAATATCGCACAAAAGCCAATCCGCAGGTTCATGAAAATTATGTTTATACGTCAATGCATCAGCGGCAAGATGAGTGATATTTTGGCTTGATCGTACAGGCTCCTTAAGCGGCCCATGATCAATGGCGGTTACGATCGCGCCTCGCTTAAGCGCGCTATAGCTCCACCCGCCGGGAGAAGCTCCTAAGTCAATAACAGTCTCGTCTTTTTGTGGTTCATGTCCAAAAACATGAAATGCTTCTTCAAGTTTAAGATATGAACGTGATGGGGCATGGACATCCATTTGCATGCGCTGTTGCCCTTGCGAGAAAGCATTAAAAGAAACAAAAGCCTGGTCAAAATCAATAAAGTGGACAAAAAAACCTTCAGCAAATCCTGCGCTGTAAGGAATCCCTTCTTGTGCCAATTTTGCCACGCGCGACATTTTCTTTGATATTTTTTCAAGCCAACATTTCTGAACTGTTTTTGTGCGATGAATAAGCTGTTCATTTCCAGATGAAAAAAAAGAATAAGCCCATAATGCAGCAATGCGCTGCTGCCCAATGTCCGTGATAAAAAGGTCTGCCAGCGCTTCAGCAAAACCATTGACCGATGCTGCAGAAAGATGAACAGGATTTTCAAGAATATGATACGCAAAACATAGCTCAAATAAACACGCCTGCTGAGGCTTGGACAAAACTTCTCCCTCACTTTTAACAAGAACCCATCCTTTGCCCTTTGTCGACAAATTCAACGCACATGTTTTAATCTCACGCGTGAGTATTCTTTCATAACCCTCTTTACACGTCATTAGCAGCATCATAGGATTCCTAATAAATTTTTCTTGCCTTTCAGATCAAGTAAAAAACTTGCATTTCTTGGATGCATAACACTTTCCCTAATGGTATAAATGTTAAAATAAAATGAAACTCCACGGCCTCACGGCCGTGGTATCTTATATGGATTGAAATGCAAACTTCGTTTGTCCTTGGTCTTCGTCTCCCTGATTCTTGATATATTGTTTTATGATCTTTTCGTTAA
>Ga0172369_10004310_pt1 | contig 18128 bp, 12 predicted proteins | sample LakKiv25m_FD_114539 | JGI IMG/M metagenome (GOLD analysis project Ga0172369, IMG submission 114539) | Freshwater microbial communities from Kabuno Bay, South-Kivu, Congo - kab_022012_11.25m | ecosystem: Environmental > Aquatic > Freshwater > Lake | place: Democratic Republic of the Congo...
ATAAATCCCATAAAATTGAAGAATCTTCCATCAGTGTCGTATTATTTATCCCGTAAATCTCTCCGATGGTGTGACTTAGATAAGGGAAATAAGCAGAGCCATCTTCTTTTATACAGTAAGCTGCAATTGCACCCGGGACAGTTTCGGCAATTTTTGCGAGTTTAACTTTTTCTGCTCTTAATTCGTTTTCGGTCTGCTTCTGATCCTCAATTACACTTAAAAGTGCTCCACGGGATTTTTCTGCAAGAATTAAAAGTCTTTGTGTATCCGCAATTGCCTTATTAAGTTTCATCTCAGTTTGTTTTTTTTCAGTAATATCCTGGAAAGACCCCTGAACCTTAACAACTTTTCCTCCGGAGATTGCGGGTTTACCAATTGTTCTGACCCACTTTTTATTGTTTTTGGCAGTGGTCATTTCAAGTTCAAGATCATAACCAACTGCGCTGTTGATGGCGGTTTTTATTGCCTCCTCGATTTTGATGCGCGACTCATCTTCATAAAAACTAACCCCGCGCGGCATATTTGTTGCTTCAGACGGATCAACTTCATGAATATTTGCAGTTTCTTCGGACCATGTTCCCGCTCCGGTCTCAGGATCAAATTCCCATGCGCCGATCTTTGCTACTTCGCCCATCAGCTTCAGCATCTCATGCTGGTATTTTAATTTTTCCTCAGATTCTCTCTGGCAGGTAATATCGAGCACTGTTGAGATTAGAAGAAGCGGTTTGTACTTCTCATCGCTATGCACTGCATAGCTTACATCCGCCCAGATATATGAGCCGTCTTTCCTGAGGTAACGGTTAACAATACGCGCATCTGATGCTTTCCCATTGTAAAGAGTTTCGAGAGTTTCCTCAATAATAACCATATCTTCAGGAAATGCAAACTCTTTCCAGTTTTTTCCATTAATTTCCTCAGGCAGATAACCCAGCATAGCCGCAAAGGCATTATTAACATCTAATTCGCCGTTAACCGATATAATAGTTTTCCCAACGTTTGCCGATTCAAATATGAGCCTGTATTTTTTCTCGCTTTCTTCTAATTCTTTTTCCGCTCTTTTACGGTCTGTAATATCTATTGCATAAGCAAAAACTACATCCTTACCCCTGTATTTCCCCTGAACAATATTGATTATCTGAGGAAAAATCTCTCCGTTTTTTCTTCTTGCGCGAAATTCAAAGTTTTGCGGAGAACCGCCTATGGCAAGTTTACGTAATTTTTCCAGTTCCTCAAGATCATTTTGTTCATTGGCGGCAATCAGCGACCAATGCATTCCGACTATCTCAGGTCTCTCATAACCATAAGCAGAAATACAAGCCTCGTTGATCTCCTGAAATTTTCCTTTGGCATCGAGAACTGCAATTGCTACCATTGAATTGTTAAATATATTTGAAAGTGTGTCCTCACTTTCTTTCAGATCGGCGAGAGCTTTATTTTTACTTTTTTGATCCTCCATTTTTCGTATTGCCGATTCAACAGCAGGAAGGAGCCGTTCGAGATGCTCTTTAATAATATAATCGTCTGCCCCGGCTTTCATGCACTCAACGGCAGTATCTTCGTTTGTGGCTCCGGTAACAAGGATAAAAGGAGTTAACCGTGACAGTTCGAGGCGAATTTTCAGAGCCTCCATACCATTAAATTTTGGAAGGTTGTAATCGGAGATTATTATATCGGGGGCGGAGGATTGCAGTTCGTTCAGGTACTCTTCTTTAGTATCTACCGTTTTAATCTCAAGGTCATACCTCTTGCGAAGCTGATAAGAAAGCAGTTTTGCATCATCAGCATTGTCTTCGACCAGAAGCAGTTTAAGATAATCTTTCATTTGGCAATCTCCTTGTCCAGATCCGCAATTTCACGGGTTTCCCTGTTGAAAAATATCAGGGAGCACCGGGGAAAATCAACTGTCGCATATTCACTGATCAGTAGATAAAAATCATGTATTTGTTGAAAGAACTCCGGTTTATTTCCGGCAGTAGTCCTTATTTCATCTCTGTTCCATTATTTTTCGGCAGCGAGAAAAAAAACTTTGCTCCCTTATCCTCCTCCGATTCAGCCCAGACACTGCCGCCGTGTTTTAAAATAATTCTTTGTGCGATTGCAAGCCCGACCCCTGTGCCTTCAAACTCGGACTCTTTATGAAGCCTGGAAAAAACCCCATAGATTTTACCGGAATATTTCATATCGAAACCAACTCCGTTGTCGCTGACAGAATAGATCGTCATATCCTCTGTGTCCTCACACTCCACAACAATAACCGGTGATTTTCTGCCTGCCGAAAATTTCAGTGCATTCGAAAGAATATTTGAAACCACCTGTTTTAATAATGCCGAATCGCCGTAAGCATGGGATAATTCCCCTATTCTGAAATCAATACTGCTTCTTGAGGTTTCATCGGTCAAATCAAAGAATACCTGCCGGAACAAATTTTTAATATCAACATTTTTTTTATAAACTCCCTTGGTCCCCAATCTCGAAAACTCAAGAAGATCTTCTATAAGCTGTGTCATCTTTTTTGTATTACGAAGAATATCTGAAATCAAAATTTTTCCTTCATCATTCAGTTTATCCCCGTGTTCTTCGGCAACTAACCTTGAAAAGCCAATAACAGCTCTGAGCGGAGTACGAAGATCGTGAGAGATCGTGTAAGTAAAAGCTTCCATTTCAGAAATAGATAACCGAAGCTGCTCAGTTCTCTTTTCTATCATTGACTCAAGACCCTCGTTCAAAACCTTCAAAGCCGCTTCTGTCCTCTTCCGATCTGTAATATCCCGGATAGAAATGAGAACGGCTTCTTTATCTTCCCAGTCGATATTAATTGTCCGCATTTCACCGATAGCTTCTTCGCTATCATGCCGCACCAGGTTTATCTCAGTTCTTTCACCATGCACAATGGGATACCCAAATAGTTTGTTTTGCAGTTCGTCTATTTCAGCTTTAAAAAGATCTGCTGCAGCAGGGTTGGCAAAAATTATTTTACCATCGGAATTTACAATAAGCATGGCATCAGGGTTCTTTTCGATGAGCTTCCGGAAACTGGCTTCGCTTTTCCTTAATTTTTCGGCTGTTCTTTTCTGCCTGAAAAAAGCATCTATCCTTATTACGAGTTCCCGAATTGCAAGCGGACGAACAAGAAAACCATCGGCTCCCATTTCAAGTCCTGCGGCCTGGTCATCAGCTGAGCTTTTAATCCCGGTGATAATCACCACATAAACGGATTTATATTTTTCATTGGATTTGATCAGTTTCAGCAAGTCAAACCCCGATTCGTTTCCGAGAACAATATCGAGCAAAACGAGATCTGGCTGAAACTCGTCAAGTGCGCCGAATGCAGTTTTCAAATCGGCAACCTCATGAGTAACGTAACCACTCTCCCGGAATACTTTTGCGTAAATATTCAGGTGATGGGCTTCGTCATCAACAATTAAAATTTTATTCATCATGCTTTAAATATTGCTAACCATTGTTAAACATATTATCAAGTCTGTCTATGTCCGAATGAAATATCTGATGAGGGTTCCCGGTAAGAATACCCGCGACATCCCTGAACGGCTTTCCGATATGCATTCCGGCGTAATCAATTGTAAGTTCGCGAATGTCCTTATCATGTTTCGAACCTCTCATTTTCAGAACTGTAATACCGCGTTTCATTTCGCCGAGCAATTCCACATAACGAAGCAGGATAATTGAATCGGTGATTGTAGAAATATGCCCTTCAGTAATTGAAGACCCGCCCATCAGGCTGGAAGTAGTAGCAGTAAAAAGCCCGGCGATTTCCTGGTGTTTGATAAAAGACGTAAGCGCAATGATAAACTCCCTGAAACCCTTAATTGTGGAAATTCTTTCGAGCGCAGAGAGGCTGTCAATAGCCACTCTGTTGGGCTTAAATTCCTCAATTATCCGCTTCATCATTATAAGGTGGTCATCAAGTCCGGCAACTTCGGGATACTCACATACAACTTTTAATTTTCCATTACGTTCAAATTTTTCAAAATCTATACCCCATCCCGAGGCGTTTCGGAATAATTGCTCGCGGCTTTCTTCGAATGCAAACAGCAGGCTTCTTTCATCGTTTGTGACCCCTCCCTTCATAAATTCAGTAGCCATAAGCGTTTTGCCGGTACCGGTTGCACCTGAAACAAGGATAACAGAATCGCGGAAAAACCCTCCGCTGCAAATTTTATCGAGTTCTTCGCTGCCCGAAGTAATACGGATATCTGAAGAATGTTGTTTAAGTTCGATTGCCGATAGCGGGATGGCAATAATTCCAGTATCTGAAATTGTGAACGGGTATTCGCCTTTTTTGTGGTTAGTACCTCTGAACTTCAGGATTTCGATTGTTCTTCTTCTTTTCTCTTCCTCAAGAATATTCCTTAGGATGATAACATTATCGGCGACAAATTCCTCAACTCCGTATCGGGCAATATCCCCGTATTCTTCGATTCTCTCGGAGGTCATCAAAGCAGTAATACCCATCTTTTTCAGTGCATACGCTATCCTGAACAATTCTCTCCTTATAATGGCAGTATCTGTTAATTGTGTGAAAATGGCGCCGAGAGAATCCATAACCAGTCTTTTTGCTCCCGATTTTTTAACCGCATTTTCAATTCTTGCCAGCAGTGCGCCAAGATCATATTCGCCGATAATAAGAAGTGATTCAGAAGGCTGAGGCGCTGCATCAACGAAAAGCCATTTCTGATCTTTTTCCCATTGACTGATATCCCAGCCGAATCCGGACATGTTAGCGCGGATATCGGCAACAGACTCCTCGAATGTTACAAAAACTCCCGGCTGGCTGAACCTGATAATCCCTTCTGCCAAAAACTGGGATGCAAAAACTGTTTTTGCGCTCCCGGCGGTACCTGAAAGCAGGGTTGTTCTGTTCATAGGTAAACCGCCCTGCGAAATATGATCAAATCCCGGTATTCCGGTTACAAGTTTATTTACCTGAAAAATCTCTGAAACTGACATATATATTAACTCCGGGTTAGGTTAAATTTATTTTTTCTGAATATCGAGTCCGAGCAATACTTTCTCTCTGTCAGAGAGGTCGCCGATAATCATTCTCATAGGAGGAGGCAGGATTTTTATCAGAGTTGGAGTAGCAAGTATTTTGTCGTCTTCAGCAAGCTGGGGCGATTCAAGTACATCAATAATCTGGAGATCGTATTTATCGTTAAATTCTTCGCCGCAGATCTTTTTAAGATTTTCAATTGCCTTGAATGAACGGGCTGTAGTTCCTGTAATATAGAGTTTAAGTAAAAATTTGGACATATATTTCTCCGGAATATAAATTATAATTGTCTTGTCCTGTAAAAAGTAAGTAAGTACCCCATTGCCTCAAGCAGAAGCATTTTACTTTCCTCCTTAATAAAAAGAGCCATTTTAGCAGATTTATGAATGTCGGGATTGTTCAGGGCTTCCTTATGAATATCAATGATATCCCTGGCTCCTGCTTTCAGAAAACCAAGTTCACCGGCAAATTCAAGTATTTTTGTGGAAGGATTATCAGCGGTTTTATATGACCGCTGTTCAATCATCATCGAAAGCAATTCCTTATACTCGTGAACTAATTTATTAAATATCTCGGGATAAGCATTCTTAATTTTCTCAGATTGATAAACAGATGCAGTAAGTTCGGTGTTCGAATAATTAAATTTTTCATAAAATTCCTCCTCTCTTTTCTTCGAGGCGCTTTCTTTGATCCTGAAAACCGAATTAATCCGTGCAATAAGTTCTTGCGAATTAAAAGGACGGCTAATATAATCATCGGCGCCAATTTCCAGCCCGTAAGCGCGTTCTTCGGGTGTAACTTTTATACCTGAGATCAAAATCACACTGATCATAATGAATTTCCGGTCGTTTTTGACAATACTGCATAAATCAGTGCCGGACATCCCTGTGAGATTCACATCACAAAGAATCATGTCCGGCATTTCGCTTTCAAGATGATCAAGACATTCCTCAGCGGAATTATCAGACGATACTTCATAACCGGCATTTCGAAGGATTCTTTGTATAACCCGGATATTTTCCGGCTCATCATCAACAATCAGTACTTTTTTCGGCATTAAGTGCTTTCCATTTTAATTAAGTTTGAGAGGAAGACTGAAATAAAAAGCGGATCCTTCTTCCAATTTACTCTCCGCCCATATTTTTCCGCCATGCGCATTAACTATCTGTTTTGAGATAAAGAGTCCCAAACCGGTGCTTTTTTCTCCACCTGTACTTTTAGTATTAGTTTTATGAAATGGTTTGAACAATTTTTCCATTTCCTCCGGATGAATACCCTGACCTTCGTCTTTCACGGAGACGATAATCTGCCCCTCATTGATTTTCAGATCAATACTTATTAAACTTCCAGGATGTGAAAATTTAATAGCATTTGTAAGAAGATTCGTAATTACCTGCCTGATCTTTTGTTCATCGATGCTGATAGAAAATCCCACAGGTTCGGTATGCAGTTCAATCTTCATATCCTTTTTTTCGGCAAGGGCTTTATCTAGATGAACAACCTGCTGAACAAGAAGTACGATATCCGTTTCCGAAAAATTAAGGTTTACATTACCAGATTCAATAACGGAAATATCGAGCAGTTCATTTACCAGTCTAAGCATAAATGAACTCTGAGACTTAATGTTTTCTAAAAATTCCTTTTGCTCATCATTGAAAGTATCATCCTCCTCCCTGAGGAATTCTGCAAAATTAATAATATTACCAAGCGGGTTCCTGAGGTCATGCGCAGCCATTCCAATAAACTGATTTTTGAGTTTATTCAGTTCTGCAAGTTCAATGTTTTTCTTTGTAAGTTCCCGCTGCATATCAACAAGTTCATTATTTAACCGGCTTAGTTCGTCAAAAAGTCTGAAGTTAATTTCTTTACCATCAGTTGAAGCGATCCTGCGTTCTTTTTCAAGAGATCGTATCCGGTTGACCTGCTCATTATTAATAAGCATCATCCCGTTTAGGAATTTATTAAGATCGAGTCTCCGTTCGGAACCAAAAATGAGTATGTTGCCATTGATCAGCGCCCCGCTGAAATAAAACACTTCCTGGCTTATATCCGGACGGAGAAATAATTCGTATCCAAAAGCTGCAGAGCCTTTCTTAATCCCTGTAAAAAAATCAAGGGCATGGCTGATGTTCTCAACCCTGACAAAATCTATAAAAAGATGATTAACGATTTTATCAGATCCTATTGCAAGACTGTTAAAAAGTACCTCAATGATCCTGCCGGAATTATCACAGTATAAAAAAATGCCTTCTTCTTTTCTATTCATTTAATAATATCTCAGTTAATAAGTTCTCCTGCAAGTTCAACTGCCTGCATTGCGTCAGCCGCGAAACCATCAGCGCCTATATCTGACCATAGCCCGCCGGCAAGCAGAAAAGGATAACCGCCGACCAAAATTTTGATGCCGCCATAGCCTGAGTACTTCTTAATCTCTTCAATCAGCCGGGCAACAGCAGAAATATTAAATGTCATAGTTGCCGAGATTGCAACTACCTCCGGGCGGTAAGTCCTGATACTTGAAATTAAACTGCCGGCAGGTGTATTGGCTCCAAAATAATAAGAGTTCCATCCCTCCATTTCAAAAATATCGGCAACCATTCTGGCGCCGATTTCATGCAGTTCTCCTTCAACACAGGAAACAATTATTTTATTTTTTTTAGCCGAGGGAACCATAAAGTAAGGATATAGCTGCGCCATAATAAGTTGTGTTGCACCAGTAATAAAATGTTCATGCGCAACTGTTATTTCACCGGTCTGCCAAAGTCTTCCGGTCTCTTTTTGGGTTATCTGGAAAACGTACAAATATAAATCTCTGACGGGAATTTCCCGAACCATAGACATAATCAGTTCGTAAGCGCTTTTCCGGTCGCCCTCAATAAGATAGTACAGGTATTGAGCGGCGATTTCCTTGAGAGGATTTTTATCCGTAATAAATGAAGTTATTCCGGCAGCGCTTTTTTTGAAATGATCGATACCGTTATTAATAAATTGGTCCGTGATATTCGACATCTCGGAAGGGATACCTGCGGCTATTTCATCGCGGAGCAGTTCAAGGTTTGTTATTATTTCTTCCTCTGTGACGGGCAGATTGGCAAAAAATATTTTCGCCCAGCTTAGGTATTCATTAAAAAGCACCGGCTGATTATTCCGTATGGCTTCAGATAAATAACTAAGATGGAAGATGGTATCCTCAATGTAATGATGTTTCTGTCTCTCGCCATATTTCTGCCCCATTGCAGGGGACAAGGTCAGGTGTTTTTCTAAAAGATTATTTGCAAATGAGTAAGAATAAAGTTTCAGTTTTTCCGCAGTTTCGAAATTAATACGATTCATAAAAAAACCTTAAAAATCCTTAAAATCCATTAATAACGAATATTTTATCTTACTGGCGGTTCATTAAGAATCAGCCAGTACATACCGAGATTTGCAACTGCTTCGGCAAACTGTTCAAAGTTAACAGGTTTAACAATATAGCTGTTAACTCCATATTTGTAACATTTCTCAATATCCCGGTCTTCCCGTGAGGATGTAAGAATAACTACAGGAATTTTCCTGGTTTCCTCATTGTTTTTCATTTCCCTGAGCACTTCTATCCCGTCAATTTTCGGCAGTTTCAAATCGAGCAGTATAAGTTTTAAGTTATTAGTATTCTCCGCGCCTGCATATTTATTCCGTCCGTATATAAAATCCAAAGCTTCTGCGCCATCACCAACCACATAAACCTTGTTGGCGAGGTTATGTTTGCTGAGCGCTCTCAGGGTAAGTTTAACATCGCTCTGATTGTCTTCAACAAGAAGAATTTCGAAATCGTTAACAAATTGCATAAAACACTCAAATAATTATTAAAAATTTATTTCTTGCCATTAGGTAGAGAAAAATTAAAAACTGCGCCTTTCCCCGGCTCGGATTCAGCCCAGATATTACCCTTATGCCTGTCAAGAATTCTCTTGACAAGTGCAAGTCCCACGCCTGTTCCTTCAAATTCATTCTGGCTGTGAAGGCGCTGAAAAACTCCGAATAGTTTTCCTGCATATTTCATGTCAAAACCAACTCCGTTATCGGCAACGCAATAGATCGTTTCATTTCCGCTGATTTTACCTGAAATCCTTATTTCAGGTTGTTTGTTTTTTGCTGAAAACTTCACGGCATTTGAAATCAGATTGGCTGCCGCCTGTTTGAGCATCGGATAATCGCCGTAGGATTCCGGTAAATCTTCCAGAATACATTTGATATTGACCCTGCCGGAAATCAATCCGGCTTCATCCAAAACAGAACTGAATAATTCGTTGAAATCAATTTTAACATGAGAAATATCTTTCCGGCTCAGGCGCGAAAATCGGAGCAGGTCATCGATTAGCCGCCCCATTTTATCGGTATTGGCTATGATATCGGATAGTAATTCGACAGCAGCTTTATCCAGTTTTGTTATGTATTCATCAGATAGAATATTTGCAAAGCCTGTAATTGCCCTGAGCGGGGCGCGCAGGTCATGAGAAACTGAATAGCTGAAAGCTTCAAGTTCTGCATTAATTTGTGTCAGCTTGTCAGTTCTTTCTTTTACTCTGATCTCCAATCCCTCATTGAGATCCCTGAGTTGTTTTTCAACCTGGCGTCTTCTTACTATTTCGCCGATAAGATTTGCGGAGGTTTGAAGCCTGTCTTTAGCTGTTTCAATAATATAGGGCGGTCTGGATTCATATTCTTCAGAACATTTTATAAGGTCTTCGATTGGCACATTATAAGTCCGGGAGAGTTCTTTCAGTTTGTCATGATCCTTAGGAGGATCGCTGAAGCCAAAATTGATAGCCCCGATAATTTCGGAACCCGCGCGTATCGGCAGTGCGTAAAGTCTTATCCCGCCGTTACATTCAATATCCACCGGGCTGCCTGTCTGAATTGCATTTAGAGAGGCATCCTTCCAGCATGATTCATGGCAGAGCCATTTGCCGCTTCTAAGGGCTTCTTCTTTATCATCTGTCCCGCAAAGATTCCATGAAGCCTCATCCATCAGTTTACACCATCCTGAAGAAAAGATCCCGAGAGCGGAGTCGCCTTCTTTTTCATAAATGGCTGATGATGTTTGGAGCAGGCTCATATAGTCGCTTGCAATTCCATTGAGAAGATCTTTCCCGACCGAATCAAGTATCAGGCGGGAAGAATTCAGTTCTGTTAAATCGCCGTAGATTTGAAGGAGATTCCGGGTCCCGTCCCGAACCGAATCCGGTTTTTTGCTTAGCATCCATTCGATTCTTTTAAGCTCCTGTTCAGCTTCCATTTTTTCCGTAACGTCATTTGCAAGTGCAAGGAAAGCAGGCTTTTCCTGGAAATCCATTGCATGAAGAACAATATCCATCAGCAATTTTGTGCCGTCTTTCCGGCAGTGTTCCCAAACTCCCATTTCACGGAGACCTTCGAAAAGCAGGTTTCCGCGCTCCGGGAAATTCCTTAATTCAGCGGATGATTTCATCTCCTGCATTGTCAGTTTCAGAAATTCCTGCCGGGAATAGCCATAAGCGCTTATAGCTGCATGGTTGACTTCAAGCACTCTGTATGTCCTTGGTTCAAATATCCACATGGGCATAGGATTATTCTCGAAGAGATAACGATAATGCACTTCGCTCCTGCTTAATTTCTGTTCCATATGTTTACGGTCAGTAATATCTCTCAAAGTTGCGCGAACCTTTACTCCGGAATTGGAACGCTCGATTACTCCCATTGTCTCCACATAGATAACATTTCCGTCCCGGGAGATAATACGATATTCATTCGGCGTCAGCCGGTCGCCGCCGGAATCTATACACTCTTTAAGCCATTGAGTAACCCTTCCGAGATCGTTGGGGTGATGTATTTCCTGGTTAACTTTAGTGTAGTCAATCTTTTCATTTTTTTTGTATCCGAGTAAATCGTAGAGTCCGTCAGACCAATGTACCTCACCCGTGGGAACATCCCAGATAAAATCACCCGATCTGCCAATACGCTGTGCAGTGATAAGCCTCTGCTCGCTTTCCCGGAGATTGTTCTCAGCTTGTACCCGGTTCGTAATATCCCTGGTGGAACCCTGCAAACCAACCGGCAGCCCCTGATCGTTGTAAAGTAAACTGGAAGTTATCTCGACCGGGAAAGGAGTACCGTCTTTTTTAATCATTACTGCTGTAAAAACAATATTTTTAAAATTCTTATAATTTCGTATAGCCGAAACAGCTCTTTTAGCCATACTCAAATATTCTCTGAAAGAAGCATGCTCCGAAAGACTAGAGCCAATCCATTCATCCTGTGTGAACCCTGTCATCTGAAAAATGGACGGGCTGACATAGGTAAATTTAAGGCGCAGATTTACCTGCCAGATCACATCAACCGAATTGTCAGCCAAAAGACGATATTTCTGTTCACTCCGGACCAGAGCCAGCCGGGCTTCATCTTTCTGCTTTTCGGCTTCTTTTCTTTCGGCTAATTCTTTCTGCAGAGCATATGAAAGCCGCAGACTTTCGAGGGCGATTGATGTATGTTCGCTGATAAAGACGCAGTTAGTTATTTGATCTTTTGTTATTTTTCGCGGGAAATCTGTTGTGCCGACAATAAAGATTCCGAAGATATCATCTTTCCCGTTTAGGGGGAAATAAGCAAGGGTACGAAGCGCCCGCGCTTCAATAACAGTTCTTTCTGCTCGGTTAAAATCAGCTTTTGATGTGTCATCAATTATTATAGGAGTCCGCGTTTTTATAACTTTAGAAATATGCGGATGATCCGAAAGCAGCGCAGTTCTGAGTTCCGGCGGAAAAATTTTGGGAAGTTCGGGATCGGTTGCGGCAAGATAAAGTATCTCATTTTCCAGCAGGTAAACAGCCGCGCTTCCGCCGCCAATAATGCTGACTGCCGAACTGACAAGCCGCTGGAGAGTATTATGCAGATTTTCAGCGGCGTGATCTCCGGTTTTGAGTATTTCAGTCAAATTCCCGGAGCTATGCTTAGTGATTCTATGGATATCAGGCTTGAAATTTTCGGCTTCAGTAAAAACAACAGTTAAAAATTCCTTTGAGTTTATTTCAAAGATTTCCACTGAGCAGCTCAGATTGAGCTCTCTGCCTGATTTTGATACCGCATTAAATTTTGCGGCTCTTGGAATTTTTCCTTCAGCAAGGTCAGTTATTATCCTTTTCAACTGATCACTTTCCCAGAAGGGCAGGGTATCAGACGAAAGCCCGATAAATTCATCACAGTGATATCCGAAAAGTGAAGAAAAAGCCTTGTTGATATACATCAGGGTGTTATCCGAATAGCGGATGATCATTGTCGCTACAGGAGAGATCTCAGAACACTGGAAAAACTGGTCAGCCTTTGTGTTTATGAATTTTACAGAAACGCCTGTTTTTTTTAAGAGCCGGTGAATTCTTACAAGGAGTTCAGACTTTTCGAGCGGCAGAAAAATAATCTCGTCAAAGAATTCGGCAGGGAGTTCATTCAGGAAATCCGAAGCGGACTGGTCTGCAATAAAAATAGAACGGGTATTTCCCGGTAAATAAAAAGGTGAATCGGGCTGTTTGTATCTCAGATATTTCCCCTCCGTTAAACCATCAAAAATGATGATTTCCGGTATTTTCCCCATTGGGTTTGCTTCGGAAACATTTGTTAACCTGAAATTATCTGCAAGCAGATTGTCAAGAATTTTCCTGATCTCTTCATTGCCCGCAGCAATACATATTGTACTCATTTGCGCTCAGGGGATTATATATAAAACACTAATCAGCTAATCTGGAATATCCTTTTTGATTATAAAATATTTGTTCCTTCGTGTATAAGCTAAAATAATGAAAAAACATCTATAAATGACTATTCAGATTCCTCAGATTTGCTTCTTTATTTATTTAATTTCCCGTGAGAAGAGTCAGAAGAATTATATTTTGGTGGTTCGCCGTTTTTAATAAGCAAAGCATTAACTTCGTTCTTCAGATCAATAATTCGTGATTCCCTGCCAAGCAGAGCTTCCTGCCATCTTTTAAGTTCAATAAGCTGCCTGTTCATATTTTGCAAAGCCAGATTCCGCTCGGTAATATCCTGTCCCTGCACTATTGTTTCAATAAGAGTTTTTCTGTCTGTTGAATAAATATTTGCTGAATTCCATAAAGCTGTAATTATCGCGCCGTCTTTTCTCAAAATCCTGATTTCAACTGATTCCCAGTTCTCACCCGAAAGGGCAGCGGAAACTTTGGACTGAGATTCGGCTGATTCATCCTTTGGGAAAAGAATTCTAACAGGTTTCCCGATAATTTCATCGGTGGAATAACCGGTCAGCCGTTCAAAAGCATGATTAAATCTTGTTATCCTGTATGCGGGATCCCAGGTCATAATCGGGGCACTGGCATAATTAAAGAGATTATTCAGATACTCGGCATTTTTTCTTAATTCCTCTTCGGCTTTTTTCCTCTGAGTTATAATTTCATTATATATAACTATACCTCCGATAGAGCCATCTGCCTGAAACCATGGACGGCATTCCCATCTGTTCCATTGGATGCTTCCATCAGCTCTGTTAAAAGGATCATCCTCTGCGTTAAAAATTCCTCCCCTGAGGGCTCTCCGGTGTACTTCTTTCCATTTCTCTGGAAGATCGGGAAGAACTTCATACATATGTTTCCCGATTATTTCAGGATCGGCGATTCCATAGTCATCGAGATATCGTTTACTGACGAAAATATACCGCAGGTCCTTATCATATACTGCAACTGCACTTTGGTTATGTTCAATAATATACTGCATCAAAAAATTATTATGACGCAGTTTATTCCGGCTCTCACGCAGATCTTCTTCTGTTTTGCGGCGCTTTGTGATATCAATTATTATGGCTGAGTAGTAAGTTTCATTATTAAAAATGGTCTTTTGCAGGAAAACTTCTACCGGGTAAGTGGTCCCATCTTTTCTTTTATGAACTGTCTCGAAAACAATTTCCTTATCCTCTTTTTCTTCGAGTTTTTCGAGCAGTCTTGCAAAACTATCGGGATTGTATTCAGGTTTCAGGTCAACCGGTGTGAGTTTTTGTATCTCTTCAATTGAATATCCGAGATTTTGAAGAGCTTTCCTGTTGACTTCAACAAATTTCAGAGTTTCAGTGGAAAAAAGATAAATTTCGTTCTGAGAATCAGCGATAATCCTGTTTAATCTTTCTATCCTCTCGATTGCAGCTTTGGATGGGGTTATATCGATATGTGTACCCATCATAATTTCAGGTTCGCCGGCTTCGTTTCGTGTGATAACCTTTCCTCTGTCACGGATCCAAACCCAGTTGCCATTCTTATGTTTCAGCCTGAATTCGCTTTCAAAAAAATCACATTCATTCCGGAGAATTTTCTCTATTTGTTTTTGTGCATATTTATGATCTCCGGGATGCAGCAGTCCGGCAAAAGTTTTAATTGATACCGGCGACAGTTCTTCGAGAGTATAACCTAACATTTCTGCCCATCGGTCATTATACACAGATTCGCCGGTCTGGATATTCCATTCCCAGGTGCCGGCGCCGGTGGCATCAAGAATACCCTTCATCCGTTTTTGTTCCCGCTCAAGCTGCTCTTTAGTTTTTATCTGTTCTGTAATATCAGTAATGGTTGTAATAAAAAACAGGGGCTTGCCATTCTTATCCCGATTCATAACCGTACTTACATCTCCCCAGATAACAGATCCATTTTTATGAAGATATCTTTTATGAAATCTTGCGGAATCTTTTTTACCGCTGAGTAAAGGCTCGTGAATTCTTTTAATTTCGGGGATATCTTTTGCAGGGGTAATATCCTGCCATTTCTTATGATTCAGTTCATCGCGAGTATAACCGAGCATATTACATAAAGCCTGATTGGCGTTAACCTTACCATCCGGCATTGTAAGGGATTTGCCGACATTTGCAGTTTCAAAAACAATCCTGAATTTTTCTTCTTCAGCCTGGCGTTTTTTTTCTTCGTCAACAAAAAACTCAATTTCAATGAGAAATCTAAACATTATAGCAGCTATAACAGGGTAAATAATCAGAATGGGTAATGCAAGGTTTGTTACAATTTCAGAGGGTTTCAGTCCGGGGATCAGAAACAGCCAGATAAATACAAAAAGATGCAGCAGAAAAGCAAAAAGTGAGAGAGTGGTCATTTTAACTGCAAGTTTCCGGTCAATGCGGTAGCGGAATAAAAGTCCGAAAATAATAGAAGTTGCAAGTATTCCAAGTTTTACGTATGCGGCTTCACCGCCTAATAAAAGTCTGAAAACACCGGCGCTGATTAGTGCGATTCCGGCTGCAGCATGTCCGGCGAGAAAAGCCGCTGCGCTCAGGATTATTGTTGTGCCATCTAAAAGAACAACATCCAGGCTGTGATAACAATATGCCATATCCAGAATTGCGAAGAAGGCGAATAAAACTCCGGTGAAAAGATTTCTGAATTTTGCAGGTATCCGATCATTATATTGGTATAATAATCGATAAGAGAAAGCTAATAAGATCAGCGAAAGAATCGTTATGATAATATCCTTGTCCGGCATATCTCACCTTATAACTTATAAACTGCAAAAAGAGTTTTAGGCTCGCCAAATAAAACTTCGGGCGCAATAACTATGCAGCAAACGATCAAATAAATGAATAATTTAATCTTTGACTATCCCGAAGCACGAAAAAAGAAACTGTCTATGCGAATTAAATATAATTATATCTATTTACAGACTAGATCATGAGTTTATCCACTTTACGAAGAGAATTCAGTATAAATTCCGGCTGAAATGATTTTTGGAAAACAGTGCATCGGTTCATATCACAGGCAGTCCATGTTTTATTGAACAGTCTTCGCAGAAGGATTCCGGTAGAATTTTCAATATAATTTACAAAAAATAAAGGAATAATGGTAGATAAATCCAAGGTTTAAGTTTATTCCCTCAGTTTATTTTTGGGATTTCGATTTGCCTTTTGCCCGTCCAAATTGCGTGTCATTTTCTCGCTCAGAGTTCCGCTGCCCCGCCCCCGGAACCGCAGTATGCAGAGAAATTCCCTTTACTGGAATGGGTGCCGTAAGTGCGGGGCAGGCGATGCACAGCCGGCTGAAGGAGAATAAAACCTTTGGCGGACGGAAACAAAAGCACAAACCCCTGGTATGGCAGATGCTTTAATTGACAATTCATAAATTCGCAGCATTTATTATCTTATTTGATTCTCTGTTTATTAGGACATCCCTTCTTATATTCAATCAGCTTACTGCAGACAGAAATTATTTTCAATTCTCTTTTGACAATATCCTAAACTATTTATAGATTAAAGTTGTGCATTATTATAAATTGCAATTAATTATTAATTTATTTGTTGGTTGCTGACTCTAATGTTGTGGCTTCTAAATCATACAATATCATGCTGGAAAAAAATCTGAATAATTACGGAAAATCTGGTCACGACGATCACCCCGATGAAAACGGGGGAGTTCCGTTTACAGAACTGGTGGAAATCGGCAGAAGACTTGCCCAGTTTGCTAAAGAAAAATACGGCTCAAAAACCGTTCTTATCGAAAAACTGCAGATTGAACCGGAAGAGGCGATCAAATATTTCAGCTACAGAAAGCCAATTCACCCGGACGTGCTGATTAAACTCTCAAATCTCGGCTGCAGCATCGACTGGCTGCTGACGGGAAAAGGTGTTTTTTCACCTGGTGCGGCAAAAACATCAAGATCAGATGAAGGTTTTTCCCCATCCGATCATCTGAAGTTTACTGACGCTGTCAAACTAAAAAAGGAAAAAGCTCCGCCGGAAAGCACTTTCAATTCCAAAATCCTTGAACTCGAAAAAGAATTACAGCAGATCACCCATAAGAACAATCATCTGCTTGAGGAGCTTGTCTCGATTAAAGGGAAAGTGGAAGCGGAAGTAGCCGCCGAAAAAGCAGACAAAAGAAAAAGCGAGTTTCAGCTTGATGACGAAAAATTGGACAAAATCATAAATTTTATTATTGATGAAATTAAAGATGCCGAACTGAAGGCTATCGAAAAACTTCTTACAAGAACTTACGATAATTTCCAGAAAGATATACTTTCCGTCCTGAATGGTGCAAATGAGATTAATAAAGATAAAATAAGAAAGATATTGCAGGGTAAATAGTGTGATGTTCATCATTGGAACAAACTGTTCCAAGATGTAAATTTAAGCAGTTCTATTTGGAGGTAATGTGACTGCCCTGGGCTGGAAACCCGAGCACGGTGATTATGTTAAAAAGAATGCATCTTTTGACGCTAAGCAGATTAGAAGAAAAAAGATCATTCATGCGGTTATGAATGTTTTTCTGGTTGCGGCGATTATAGGTATTTTGTTGATTTCTATCTATATTTTTTCATAATTGATTTTTGATTTCTCTTTTGAATCTTATAGGTACATTGAAAAAGCTCGAACCCGGAAAAATTTTCCTTGAAGCGCTGATGATTATTTTCAGCGTTCTTATCGCGCTATATTTTAATAATCTGAGGGAATCGGCAAGAGACCGTGAGATAACAGAGAAAGCTCTTAATGCCATTCGAAGTGAAGTAATAAAGAATAAAGAATTTGTTGCCCCTCGTGTCGGGTATTATTCGGCTATGGCGGATACTATTGCAAATCTTATTTCTATACATGGAAAAGATGCCAAAGGAGTAAAAATCCCCGGGTGGAGGGGAGCTATGCCTCTTCTTCTTCGGGATGCCGCTTTTAAAACAACAATTTCCACTCAGAATTTTGCCGGAATTCCTTTCGAAATTGCCGAAAGAATTTCTTTTCACTATTCATTTCAGGAAATATTCGGTAAAATGTTCGAGAAATTTTTATACGATCTGATTGATGATAATGCGCCTTCTCTCAGGAAACTCTATTTTATGTTCTCAGAGTTAAAACAGATGGGCGGCGAAATGGTTGAGTCCTATCAAACCATAGAAGTCATTCTGAAAAATCAGACGGTTATAGATTAGATTAGCTGGTTTCATCCCCGGAGTTTCAAATCCAAAATCCCATACAGATAACTCAGCTTTCATGTCATTGCCCCGCTCCGTGGGGGAGGCGTGCACGAATAATTGTCTGAACCATGATTCATATGATTAAATGATTACCATGATTCTCTCAGAAAGAATATATTCTGTATTA
>Ga0172369_10004311_pt1 | contig 18127 bp, 11 predicted proteins | sample LakKiv25m_FD_114539 | JGI IMG/M metagenome (GOLD analysis project Ga0172369, IMG submission 114539) | Freshwater microbial communities from Kabuno Bay, South-Kivu, Congo - kab_022012_11.25m | ecosystem: Environmental > Aquatic > Freshwater > Lake | place: Democratic Republic of the Congo...
ATTGATCGACGCAGCGGATCGCGCCCTGTACCGTGCCAAGCGCGAGGGCAAGAACCGTGTTTGCCGTCACGGGCCTGGCGACACGGGCGAACGCTGTGAGACGCGTCAGTAGCCGAGTTGGCGCGCCGCGAGATCCTTGAGCACTTCCGACGCGCCACCACCGATGGACAACACCTTCGTTTCGCGAAAGATTCGCTCGATTCGGGCGCCTCGGGTGTAGCCGGCGCCACCCAGAATCTGCACTGCCTCGCCCGCCACGTACTCGAGCGTCTCGGTGGCGAAATTCTTGCACATGCAGACTTGCGCGACGGGCTCCAGTCCCTTCTCGACCTGCCACGCCACGTCGAACAGCAAGGCGCGCGCCGCTTCGACACGCGTAGCCATATCCACGAGTTTGTGGCGGATCACCCGGCGCTGCAGCAGCGGTTTGCCAAAGGTGTGGCGCTCGCGCGCGTGGGCAACGGCGTCTTCGAGACAGACCTCGGCGAAGGCCCACGCTGTGGCAGCCAGACCCAGACGCTCGCCGTTGAAGTTGTGCATGAGCCCCAGAAAACCAAGACCTTCCGAACCGATGAGGTTGCTTGCTGGCACGCGGCAGCCATCGAAGTAGATCGTCGCCGTGTCGGAACACCACCAGCCCATCTTCTTCATCGGCGTGCGATGCAATCCCGCGCAGTCGCCTTCAACGAGGATGAGGGACACGCCGCCTGCGCCGGCTCCGCCCGTTCGTACCGCCACCGTCAGGAAATCCGCTCGCACGCCGGAGGTGATGAACACCTTGGAGCCATGGAGCACGTAGTCGTCGCCGTCGCGCTCGGCCTTGGTCTGCAGGTTGGCGACATCCGAGCCGCCAGAGGGTTCCGTGACGGCCAGGGCGGCGATGGCGCGACCTTCGAGAACCTTCGGAATGACTCGTTGTTGCAGTTCCGGACTGCCCAATGCGCAGATGGGCGGCAAGGCAATCGTGTGGCTCATCAGGCCAGCCAGCAGGCCGCCGGATCCCGCGCGCGCCAATTCGCGTGTCGCGACAACGCGGTACCAGACATCCCCGGGAACACCGCCCAACTCCGCTGGAAATCCAAGGCTCAACAGGCCGGCCGCTGCCGCTTTTGCATACAGGTCACGCGGAAACGATTCGGCTTGCTCCCACGCGTCGATCTGTGGCGCAATCTCGCGGCTGACAAATGTGCGAACCGTGCGCGCAAACGCCTCGTGATCAGGGGTCATGTGTGGATTGTCGATGGCCATTGCGTGCTCCGTCTTTGCCCCGGCGCGAACCTGCGAGGGATTGCGCAGGTCCGCGGTGGCGGGCCCTGAAGCTGCGGCACGCTGTCCTGTTTGGCCACGAATGTCCAGCCCACGGTTGGCGGCGTGCCGCATCTCTTTCCCGGCCATCGGGTTGACCGCCGGACCCGCAGCCGGGTTTGACCCCGCGCAGTGCCACAGCCACGACTTGACGCGATTGGATGGCGGGCGATTGACGGCCAGCCTGCCTCTTGTACCATGTCAGATTGACGTGTCGGGTCGGACGCGTAGGGGGATGGTTGATCGGGAGCGGGTTGTGCCGTCGCCGGTGACGGACGGGCCAAGCGTCTCTGAGCATGGGAAGTTGGGGGGTGCATGACCAGCAGCGGTTTTCTCGTCATTCCGCCAGGTGAGCGCGAAAGAGGGCAGGGTCTCGGCCAGGACGCCGAAGCCCTTGCCGATGCGCTGTTCCATGACAATCCCCGCGCAATGCTGGTTTACGATAGCGCCTCGCAGCAAGTCCTGATGGTCAACCAGGCGGCCCTGCTGCTGTACGGCTACGACGAAGCAGAGTTTCTCGGACTGACGACCCACGATCTGCGGCCGCCCGAAGAGAGGGAGCGCTACAACCACATGCTCGCGGGTGCGCCCGAGACGCCCTTGCGAACGCGCAATTGGCGGCATGTGCGCAAGGACGGCACGTTCCTTACGGTGGACGTCACGGGGCGGCCTTGCCTGTTTCGTGGCCGTCCGTGCCGCATCGCTTCGCTGGACCCCGTGGTGCAAGGCCGTGATCGGGCCGATGCCCTGCATGCCATGGAACTGGCGATCCGCTCGATGAGCGACGGCGTCATCGTGACCGATGCGGTCGGTCTGCCAGGCGAAGGGCCTTTGGTCCGCTTGGTCAATCCCGCTTTCGAGCGCCAGTCGGGCCGGACGTCGGTGGACATCATCGGCCGGCCGGTCGCCGAGCTGCTGCAGAGCGACGACGGTGCCGCGGCCGAGCGCATCCGCAACGCATTCCGCACGGGCACGCCCTGTTCCGTCGAACTCGTCGGCACGCACCTGGACGGCGGCCCCTATCGCCGCCACCTGCACGTGCAACCCGCGCGCGACTCGGACGGCGCGCTGACCGGGTTCATCATCACGGGCCGCGACGTGACGCGACTGCGCAGCATGCAGGCGCGGGCGCTGCACGACCAGAAGATGGCGGCCATCGGCAGGCTGGCCGGCGGTGTGGCGCACACCTTCAACAACTTGCTGACCTCGATTCTCGGCTACGCGGAGATGGCCCAGTCCAACCTGACGCCGACCGAGCCGCTGTTTCGCGACATCGCCGAAATCGTCAAGGCGGCGCAGCGCGCGGCGGCGGTGACCGAACAGTTGCTGGCGCTGGGCGGGCGACAACTGCTGCGGCCGCGCGTACTCGATCTCAACGCGACGCTGCGGGGACTTGCGGATCGGATGGCGGCAGAGGCTGGCCCTCTGGTGCGTGTCCGCCTGGAACTGGGTTGGGATCCCGGATCGGTCCTGATGGATCCTGAGCAGTTGGAGCAGGTGGTGCTGCGCCTGTGCCGCAACGCGCGCGACACGATGCCCGACGGCGGCACGCTGCACGTGGCGACGGCGCCCGGCCCCGACGGTGTGGCCGACAGCGCCGCTGTCGACAAGCCAAGCCATGTCGTGCTGACTTTCGAGGACTCTGCCGCCGCGTTGGACTCGGAGACGGTGAACCACTTGTTCGATCCGTTCTTCTGCCCCGCGCACGCGCCGCGCCGGGACGGCCTGGCCCTGGCGACTGTGCACGGCATCTTGGTGCAGAGCGGCGGCCAGATCGAAGTGGAGAACGCGCCGGGTATCGGCACGCTGTTTCGCATCTTGCTGCCAAAGGCCGAGCCGGTGGATGCCGTGCCGCTGCGCCCGAACGACAAGACCGCCAAGCCGCCAAAGGGCCACGAAACTGTGCTGTTGGCCGAGGACGAGACGGTGCTGCGGCGGCTTGCGGCCGACATCCTGCGCAAGCTGGGCTACAAGGTGCTGGAGGCAGCCAACGGCGCCGAAGCGTGGCAGACGGCGCAATCCTATGATGCCGGCGGCATCGATCTGCTGGTGACCGACGTCATGATGCCTGAGGTCAATGGCCGCGAGTTGGCCGAGCGCTTTTCGGCGTTGCATCCGCACGCGCCGGTGCTGTTCATGTCCGGCTATGCCAAGGACTTGTTGGACGGCTACGACAACCCATCGAGCGGGCTGGCGTTCCTGCAAAAGCCGTATTCGCTGGACGCACTGGCCAGACACGTGCGCGAGCTGCTCGATCGCCAGCAGGCGGCCGACGGTCAGGCCTCGAACTGACTACTTGAATCGATCCGGCAAATCGGCGTCGCGGTGAAAGCCGTCGTAGGGCGGCAGTGCGCTCGTCTCGGCCAGGGGAAACATCGGCACTTTCTGCAGCGAACTCGCACCGTCGACGCGCAGGGTGGCACCGGTGACATACGAGGCGCCGGGACTGAGCAGAAAGCACACCGCCGACGACACCTCGCTTTCGGTGCCGATGCGCGCGGAGGGATTGCGCTTCATCGCCTGCACCGCCACTTCCTGCACGTAATCCGGATAGTTGTGCATGCCGCTCGACGCGATGCCACCGGGCGCGACCGCGTTGACGCGCACGCCGTGTTCGGCCCACTCGACCGCCAAGGTCTGCGTCAGGTTCACGACCGCTGCCCGCGCCGCGCCGGTGTGGGCCATGCCGGGAAAGCCATTCCACATGTCGGCGACGATGCTGACGATGCTGCCGCCGTGGCTGCCCATCCAGTGCGCGAACGCCGCCTGGCTGCAGAGGAAGGTGCCGGTGAGGTTGGTGTCGAGCACGGCGCGCCAGCCCTTGGGCTTGATCTCGGCCGCGCCCGCGACGAACTGGCCTCCTGCGTTGTTGACGAGGAAATCCAAGCGGCCATGGCGGGCGACGAGATCGCGCAAGGCCGCGTCGACGGCGTCCTCTTCGCGGATGTTGAAGGGCAGGCAATCGGCCTTGCCGCCGTCGGCGGTGATCTCGGCAGCGGTGGCGGCGAGGGGTTCCGGGCGCCGGCCGGAAAGGACGACCGTGCAGCCCAAAAACGCGAGTTCGTGGGCGATGCAGCGACCGATGCCGGTGCCGCCGCCGGTGACGAGGGCGACGCGGTCCTGGTAGAGGCCTGGGCGGAAGACGGAGTCGTACGGCATGCTGGGTCCCTGCGGGCTGCGAGTGCGAAAGGGATCGTTACCCGATAGGGCCGAAACACCGGAGGCATCCGGAGGTGGTTCGGTCGGCGCTTGCGCCGATAGAGCCCGGTCCGGCCGCATCGGCCGGATTCGCCCAGAATAGCGCAACACGTCGCTCGCGCGAAGCGGCGGTAGATCGTCCAGACACGCGAAGCGTCAGACCCCCGGGTGCAATTCCCCCGGAGGTCCATCATGCGTTCCCGTCTCGCCCTTCTTGCCCTTCTCGCCGCCGCCAGCGCGCCTGGTTGCGGTCGCTTCACCAGCCACGTCGAAGTCGACAAGTCCGCCTTGGGGCGCGTCGTCGTCTACCGCAACGGCATCGCTTACTACGAACGCCACGCGAAGGTCGACGCCGACAAGCTGACGTTGCGCGTGCCCGCTGACAAGGTCGACGATTTCCTCAAGTCGCTGACAGTGGTCGATGCGCACACGCAGCAGGCACTGCCCGTCTCTTTTCCCAGCCATGCGGCCGGATCCGGCAGCACCGTCGACATGACGATCCAGTTGCCGGACAAGACGCACCACGACATCGTCCTGTCGTATGTCACCGAATCACCGGCTTGGAAGCCGAGCTACCGCGTCGTCGTCGATGCCGCCGGCAAGGTCGATTTGCAGGGCTGGGCCATCGTCGACAACACCTCGGGCGAGGATTGGGAGGCGGTGCAGGTCGGCGTCGGCTCCAGCTCTGCCTTGTCGTTTCGCTACGATCTCCATAGCATCCGCGTCGTGCACCGCGAGACGCTGCGCACCGAGGACACCTTTGCCAAGGCACCGCCGCGCGGTGGCAGCGTGATCCGCGATGAGACTGGCGGGGAAGAGACGGTGCTGGCCCAGCTCGATGACGCGGACATCGCGCGCCCGGAGGGGCATCCGGATGTGGCGTTCGCCGATGCGCCGCAATCGGGTGCAATCGAGACGCAAGTTAGCATGGGCACTGGCGATTATGGCTTTCGCGGTGGCCATGGCGGCGGCGGCGCGGCAACGCTGGGCATTGCACCGGCGCGGCAAGCGGCCAGCCCACCGCCCCAGCGCTACAAGATTGCCAAAGAGAATGCCAGCAATTCGGACAAGGAAGACTCGCGGGTCACGGAACTGGCCAGGTCGCTCAACAGCCGCAAGAACGAGGTGACCATCGAGGGCTATGCCGCCGCCGGCGAAGTGGACGGCAAGGACAAGGCGCTGGACCGGGCGAACATGCTGCGCAATCAACTGATCGAAAAAGGCGTGGCTCCCGCGCAGATCAAAGTCGCCGCGCGTCCGACGGCGGCCGGTCAGAAAGCGGGCGTGCGGCTGGTCGAATCCAAGACACCCAGCAGCGCCAGCGGCGCCAAAGGCAGCGATGAAGGCAGTGCGCCGGTGGGCGAGAGCCATTTCGAGTCCAAGGGAACGATGAACGTCGGCCGCGGCACCAGTGCGATGGTCTCCATCGTCGCGGGCAAGGCGCCCGGCGAGGTGGTTTACCTCTACGACGCCGAAGGCACCCACGGCGATTCGCGCTTTGCCTTTCGCGCCGTGCGCTTCCGCAATCCGACGACGTCGACGCTCGAAGCCGGCCCGATGACCGTCTACGGTGCCGGCCGGTTCATCGGCGAAGGCCTGACCGACCCGATTCCCCCCGGCGCAGTGGCGGTCGTGCCTTTTGCCCTCGACCGGCAAATCGCAGTGGATCGCGATGGATCCATGGCCGCGGATCGCATCTCGCATTTGCACAAGCTGGTGCGTGGCGTTCTGACGGCGGAGGTGCAGCACGTGCGCACGACCAAGCTCAAGATCACCAACCGCCTGGCGGCGCCAGCGACGGTGCTGGTACGACACACGGTGCGCAAAGGCTGGAACCTGGTGAAGAGCCCCAAGACGACGGAGCAATTCGGCGAAGCGCGCCTGTTCGGCATCGATCTCAAGGGCGGCGAAACCCAAACCATCGAGATCGAGGAAGCGACGCCGATGACGCGCACGGTGGATCTGCACTCGCAAATCGGTGTGGATTTGGTACGCGTCTACCTGCAAACGGCCAAGGAAGATCCGGCGGTGGCGCAGGCGATGGACAAGGTGCTCAAGCAGTGGAGCGACATCGCGCGGCATGAGGAGGTGATTGCCAGCCTGCGCGAACGCGGCGAAGAATTCCGCGCGCGGGTCAGTGAGTTGCAAGGGCAGATCTTCAGCCTCAAATTGGTCAAGACTGCCGGGCCGCTGATGGTGCACCTGCAACAGAAGATGAAGGAAACCTCACAGAAGGTGCAGGAAAACACCATTGCGCTGGTCGACAAGCAAGAGCAGTTGATGCTGGCCAAGGTGCGCTTTCACGACGAACTGGCGGAGCTGACCTTGGATCAGAAGGTTGCGGCGGCGAAGTAGCGGCGGCGTGAAGACGCTTGTCATGGCATCTGATTCTGTCACACCGCGCTTGTCAGAGGCCGCGTGCCGACGTAGGGAACGCCGCTGCGCGACAGGGCATTGCAGCCCAGGCGGGCATCCGTTGGGGCCTGTGACGCAAAGACTCGATCGAGTCGTTGTCACGGGAGTCGCCGCGAATCGCGCCGGTGAGCATGGCGACCAGAGAAGAAGCAAACGGCCACATTGCCAATCTATTTTGGCACACGCGCTTGCACCGTGGCGCCTGCGGCGCTCCGGCAGCGTCCCACCCGTGGCTCGATGCTCGGCAGCCTGACCGGGCGCGCCTTGACCTGCACAACGCCCGCGGCAATGCTCGCGCGGGCAACGAAGTGCTGCCCGCGGAGCTTCTATGTCGGCCCCTGATCTCGACTCCTTTCGCATCAGACTGGCTGCGCTGGTCGCCGATGCGCGCCGTTATCTTGAGGAGGGCAGAGCTGCGGCCACGCAGGGCGCCAAGCCCGAAGAGTTCACCAAGGATCGGTTGATCACGCCGTTGCTGGAAGCACTGGGCTATCGCCCCGACTGCCGCAGTCTGGAAGGCAAGATTCCGTCGTCGCTGGCGCGCACGACGCACTGGGCCGACTACTTCCTGCTGCCCGATCCGCGCAAGCGGCCGTGGTGCATGGTGGAGGCCAAGTCCCTATTCAAACCCGGAATCTGGCAGTTGTCGGACGACAAGACGCAGGTCATCGACTACCTGAAGGACTACCAGCAAGAGGTCGGCCGCCAGCGCGATCCGATCATGTTGCACTGGCTCGTCCTCACCAACTTCCGTGAGTTCCACTTCATCCGGCACAGCGACGACGAACCGTTCTGGTCGCTGAAGCTGGACGAACTGGAAGCAAACGCAGATGCACTTTTCGACCGCCTCGCCCGCGGCGAGGCGCACCGCAACCGTTTGGATGAGTTCTACTACGAGAAGGAGCGAGCCAACCTCACGCCGCGCTTCCTGACTGACCTCAAGGGGTGGCGCCTGCTGCTCGCCAATGGCATCCGCGAAAAGCAGCCTCAACTGGATCTGCTGGATGTGCGTCGCTTCTCGCAGCAGCTGCTCAACCGCCTGCTGTTCACGCGGTTGCTCGAAGCCTACGGCCAGGAGGCTTTCAACTCACTGACGACGACGTTTGAGCACTGGCGCTCGACGTTCGACGCCATGCCGTTTTCCGAGTACCTGAGCGTCAGCCGGCGCCACACGACCTGGCTGCGCTACAATACCGAGTTGTTTCGCAAAGGCGCGGTGGACGATTTGGTGATCGACGGCCGCTGGTTCGAGCCGATCGTCCGCCGCGACGGGGTGCTGGACAGCAAGGCGCGCGCGATCGTCGGGGGCAGCTTTGCCGGCCGGTCGCTTTATAACTACGACTTCACAACGCTCAGCCAAGACATCCTCGGCAAGGCCTATGAACAGTTTCTCGCCCACGAATTGGCGGAAGCGGGCAAAGGCTGGGTCAAGATCCTGGAGAACCAGGCGACCCGCAAGCGCGAGGGCATTTTCTATACGCCTGAGTTCGTGGTCGATCACATCGTGAGCCAGACCTTGGGTCCGCGCGTGGCGGCGTGTTTGCAGGACGCGATCCAGTTTCTCGCCGACAAAGAGCCCGGCAAGGCGCAGGCGGCTGCCCGGAAGATCTTGGACATTCGCGTGGTTGATCCGTCCTGCGGCTCGGGCTCGTTCCTGATCGGCGCGCTGGCCTTTCTCGTCGACTCACTCGAGCGTTTCAACGACGTGGCGCGCAAGGCGGCGGCGGTTGAGGCAGCGCGCGCGAGCCTGATGGATGCCGAAACGTCGGCGCCGAACACGATTCCCGACGTGGTCGAACGGGTCCTGGTGCACTGCATTCACGGCGTAGACCTGGACGGCGAAGCGGTGGATCTGGCCAAACTCTCCCTGTGGAGTCAGTTGCTGCGTGCCAACAAGGGACGCTACGGGCGCAGCGGCGATGCACACGGCCACCTGCCGGTTCTGACGCTGAACATCCGGCAAGGCAACAGCCTGATCCAGCCGCCTGTTGAGCCAGGGGAGTTCGATTCCGAGCGCATGCGTGCAGCGGACCTCGCGAGGACGGTGCAGGATCTTCGATTGCCGGACGAGGAGAGGCTGGCGGCCGCGCAGGAGATGGAGGCGCTTGTGGCCCAGCTCAAGGTGGCGACGCGTGCCCGCCTGCCGCTGGCGCAGGATCTGCCCACAGATCCCGCGGTGCGGCTGCGGCGCACACCGTTTGCGTGGCAGCTGGACTTTGCGCGAGTGTTCGATCCGCGTCTGGCAGAGGCACAGCGCGGATTCGATGTCGTGTTGGGCAATCCCCCCTATTTCAACGTCGACGCGACCTGGGGCAAAGGCGCCGCGGAACTGACCCACCTGAAGGTGAACTATCCGGACGTGTACACCGACAAGACCGACGTGCTGTTCTATTTCTTCCGGCGCGGCTATGACTTGCTGAAGGACGGCGGCGATCTTGCGTTCATCACTTCGCGCGCGTACCTGCAGGGCGACAAGGCGCAGAAGTTGCGCGAGTTCATGCGGACGCGCACCAGGATTCGCCAGATTCTCGATTTCTTGGGGCAGCGCGTATTCCAGGCTGGAATTGCTGTAGCTGTGACTTGGTGGCAGAAGCAGACGCCGCAAGCAAACGACATGCTTGACGCGCGATTCGTGCTTCAGCTGGACCAGGCCGTCGAGCACAAGTTCGAAGTCTTTGACGACGCCATCCTTGGCGTGTCCATTCCGCAAAGTTCCCTTGTTGGCAACCGGTGGAACAGTCTGTCGCCATTCCGTGACCTGTTCGCCATGATCGACGGTCCACATGCGGACTTGAGGCGGCACCCGGCGATTGACGTTGTCGAGCAAGGCGTTCAAACCGGCGACAACGGCGTCTTCCTTGTTCCGCCCGAGGTCCAGTTGGACTCGCCGTGCCTTCGCCAGCACGTCAGCAACTCGGGCATCCGCTGTTTTGGCCTCAATCCTGGCATGGATAGGCTGCTGTATATCGAAAGCGATTCCGAATTCGAGATGTTGCAGCCCGACGTGCAGCGCTACCTGCAGCAACATCGAGCTGCGCTGGAATCGAGAGCTGCGTTCAAGGAGGGTAGTTGCCGCTGGTATTCGCTCCAGCGCTCGCGTCGCAAGGACGGACACCATCATTTTCGACCAAAAATTCTGGTCAGTTATCGTGCCGATCGATCGAGGTTTGCCGTGGATGAGGGCGGCGCTCTCGCTGGTCTTACGGATACGACCGCCATCTTTTGCAAACACGACAACCTCGCGACCCTGCACACCCTCTGCGCGCTCCTCAACTCGCTGCCCCTCGAATTCCGTTTCCGCGCGTTGGGCGGCCTCGGCAAGCTGACCGGCCGCGGCATGTTCGAATATTTCGAGAACCAGATCGCTGATCTGCCGATCCCGGATTTCGCTGCGCCAGAGAACGCGGCACCGCTCGCAGATCTGGCGGCGCACAGCCGAGCGCTCCACGCACTGTTCGCGGATCGCCTGAAGGTCGTTGAGGCGTGGCGCGAAGTCGTAGAAGGCGTCCTGACGCGGCCGATGGTACCGCTGGCAAACTATTGCGACCTGGCGCATCCGACCTATGGCCGGATCGTCCACGCCAGCAGTCCGCATGCGGCGTTTGCCGGCGAAATCGTAGCATTGCGCGTCGAGACCCCGGCGAGCGACACCTTGCTGCTGCGCGGCCTTGTCACCGATCCCGACGATGACGACGCCCCGCGCACGTGGCTGCCGGTCGCGCACCTGCGCGTGACGCACACCGGCGTGCGGCGCTTGCTGCTCGCGCGTCTGGTGGACCTGACGGAATTCGATGATAAATTCCGGAACCGGCGCTCGCTTGGCAAAGGCGATTCCGTGCTGGACGTCGCGCTGCAAGCCGTCACGGTGCCGCAATTCGACGCGCGCGACGCGGCCCGCAACCTTGCCGTGGTGGAGCAACTGGGTGAGGAGGTCGCGGCACGGGTGGGTCGCTGCGACATCGACGGCATCTTGCTGGCGTGGCAGGACCATCGGCGGGCAGTGGATGACGTGGCGCTTGGGCTCTATGGCGTGACAGAGCACAGGGCGTTGATGCAAGAGGCGTTGCGTGTGGTGTTGTAGGCGTTGCCGGCTCGGAGTTGAACGACAGCCCAGCGACCCGCATGCTGACCCCATCCAAGGAGGGCAGTCCGCATGCGCACACTCGTCACCGGGGCCTCCGGTCTCATCGGCAGGTCCCTGCTCCAGGTGCTCGAAGATCCTGTTGTCTTGAGCCGCAGCCCCGATGCGGACGCGGGCGCCCGGACCCATGCCTGGCACCCCGAGGCCGGGCCACCGCCGGCCGAAGCGCTGGCCGGCGTCGATGTCGTCTTCCATCTGGCGGGCGAACCGATTGGCGACCAGCGCTGGAATGCCGACAAGAAGCGCCGCATCCGCAACAGCCGTGTCCTGGGTACCCGCAATCTGGTGGCGGGGCTGGCTTGTCTCGACCGGCCACCGCGGGTGCTGGTATCGGCATCGGCCGTCGGCTACTACGGCGATCGCGGCGAGGAATGTCTCGACGAGACCTCAGCGCCAGGACAGGGCTTTCTCGCCGACGTCTGCGCCGAGTGGGAACAGGAAGCCATGGCCGCGGCCGGCCTGGGCATCCGTGTCGTCTGCATGCGCACCGGCGTGGTCCTGGCCGCCGGCGGTGGTGCCCTGGCGCGCATGCTGCCGCCTTTTCAACGCGGCCTCGGTGGCCGGCTCGGCAGCGGCACGCAGTGGATGCCTTGGATCCACATCGACGACGTGGCCGGCCTCCTGCTGCACGCCAGCCAGAGCCAGGCCGTACAGGGTCCGATGAACGCGGTGGCCCCGGCGCCCGTCACCAATGCCGAGTTTGCGCGCGCCCTGGGCGCGGCCCTGCGCCGGCCCGCGCTGGTGGCCATGCCCAGGACCGCGCTGCGCCTGGCCTTTGGTCAGATGACCGAGATGCTGATGGCTTCGCAACGCGTGGTGCCGAGGGTGGCGCAGCACAGCGGCTACGTGTTCCAGCACTCGGGGCTGGATGGAGCCCTGCTGGATGTGATCGGGCACAAGGCGACCGCGCTGCCTGCCCTCACAGCGCCGCACCATGGATGAAGGCGGCGTGGGCGGCACCGAATGCGCCTTGCCGGCCGAAGCCTGCCGGTGTAACGTCCAGTCAAGCTTGCTGCTTGTCCGCCGCGCTTGCCGGCGGTCACCCACACCTGCACAAGGAGACGTGATGCGCCGCTTTTCCCTCGTTCTCGCCACCCTCGCCACAACGCTGTGCCTGGCCGGACCCGCACAGGCAGAGTCGTTCCTCGTCGACAGTACCACGCACACACGCGCCCCCACCGTGGACGTCTTCCTGCCCCTGGACGGCTTGCTGTTCGGCTCCTACACCCACTACGGCCTGGGCGCCTGGTACGGCCACCCCATCGCCCCCGACGGCTTCATCGGCGCCCTGAACGACGCCTTCTACATCGAGGCCGGCGCCGCCATCGAACGCTACAGTTGGTCCTACGGCTGGGGCACCAAGTGCGATGTCTCGTGGTGGCGCGTCTCGCCCATGGGGGGCATCCGCTGGGACTTCCACATCACGCCCAAGTTCACCGCCTTCCTCAACGCCAAGCTCGGTTACGGCATCGGGCTGGGCGAGAACGTCGACTGCGGCGGCGTCAAGGTCACAACGGCATCGTCGACGAGCTACTCCGAGTTCAAGTACATCGGCAGCGTCGGCGGCTACTACAAGTTCAGCGACACGTGGGCCCTGCGCTTTGACCTCGGCAACTTCGACGCCATCGGCATCGGCACCACACTGTAGCGGAGCGATGGGTGCAAGGCAGTGCCGATCCTGCTAGCCTGACGGCGACACCCCTCCAGGAGGTCCGCCATGCGCGACACCGCCCTTGCCCTGCTCCTCCTTGCTTGCGGAGCAAGCTTGTCCGGTTGTTGGTGGGACCGCACGCCGACCCAAGCCGACGCTGCCAGCCAGCCGCCAGAGGCCGGAACCATCGCCGACGCGGGCGCGACAGACGCGGCACCAGTCGAGGACAGCGTCGCTGACTTCCAGGTGTTTGCTGAGGATACACCCGATGCGGCGGCCGACGGCGCCCCCGACGCGACGGCGCCGCCGGCATGGTTCGCCTGCGCACAGCCGGCCGATTGCTCAGCCGTGGAAATCGCATGTTGCGATCACTGCAACGGCGGCAAGCTGATGGCCGCGAACACGAGCTACGCCGCCGAGGTGAAAGCCATGTTCGGCGCCAAGAACTGCGCTGGCGTGGCCTGCACCTTGATGGCGTGCGCCTTCCCGCCCACGGTCGAGTGCCAGGCGGGACAGTGCGCCATCGGCAAGCCCGTCTTGCAGTGCGACGCCTTGGCCGAGGCGCCATGCAAGGCCACCACCGGCTGCATGGCCAACTACGGCAGACCCTACCTCAAGGACTGCTTTGGCATGGGACCGGGCGTCGTTCAGGCGGAATTCCTCGGCTGCTCCAAAGCGCAACCGTGTCCGCAGGCATTTGGCTGCGCCGTGTCGCCCACAGGCGAGATGTTCAACACCTTCCAGCTCTGCGCACCCGCCGGCTGGACCTTCAAGCCTGGCCCCGATTGCTGCCAGGCCAACTGCAAACCAGCCGAACCGGCCCGGCTTTGTGTGCGCGGTACCCCAGGCAGCCAAGGCGAAACGCTCGCAGTCGGCGACGAAGTCAAAGTCACCGTGCAACCCAAGGGCTGCTGGTCGTCCTCGTGCACCAAGGCTGTCAGTTCGTGGTGCTCCATCAAGGCCAGTCCCGGCGACCTCTCGGTTGCCGCCGACTTTTGCCTCGCCGACACCAGCAACGGCGGCGCGTGCACGGCCGACTGCGGCGGTGGCGGCTTTGCCTCGTGCGGCCTTGGGCCGTGGACCGCCGGCACAGCCGTCGTGCACCTGGGCGCGCTGAAAGTGACCGTGCAGGTGCCGTCCGTGCTGCCGTTCGGCGGGGCTTGTGCCGGATCGCCGTTTTGATGCCGTCCCACACCATGTCGGACGACGCACGGTTGCCCTTGAGGGCCAAGCGTCATTGATTCTGCCGGCCCAGCCACCAGTCCTGCACCAACCGCACCAGACACATCGGCACATTGCCCCCCAGCGCTGCGTGCACCGGCGCCGGTGCTTCGAAGCCGAGCGCATCGGCCGCCGCCAGGACACGATCGCGCGTTGCATCGTCCACCCACGGCATCAGCGACACGGCGCGTTGTTCGATGAGGTGCTCGGCCAGGAGTGCGGCGAGCGTGCTCGGCGCGCGATCCAGCCGAACGCACAAATTGCCGAGCGCCTCGCCGCGGGCAAATGCAGCCTTGGCCTCACGCTGAACCGCTTGACGCTTCTCGATCTGCCGCGCGCCATCGGGCGCGGGCCGGCGCGGCGGCGTGCGCTCCGGCGGAACGGCGTTCGTCAGCGTCAGACCCAGCTCTGCGGCGTGGCGTGCCATCAAGTCCAACAACGCCGGCCCCCACGTCACGGCCCGCGCTGGACCGATGCCGCGCACGCACGCCAGCACTTCCGCGTTGGCAGGCCTCACGGCCACGAAGTCCGCGAGGTCGCGATCACTCAGCACGTGGTACGGCGGCACACCGTGGTCAATGGCGAGACGGCGCCGGTCCTGCCGCAGCCGCTCGAAGAGCTGAGCCTCCAGGGAATCGGGAGCGAAATCATGAACGGGGGGACGCGGCATCGGCTCGGAACTCGTCGGCATGGGAACCTCACAGCGCCGAAAAGGCGGCGCCGCGGGGAAGCAGTGCATGGGGCGTGCCAATCGACGATTGCCGTAAAAGCATCGGGTTACGCGAGTCAGGCTGGTCTCACCGCGGTCTCACTGCAGTCTCAGTACCGGTCTCACTGATCCGCTACGGCACTTGCATGACCTTGCGGAGCGCCGCCTGCAACTGCCGCAACTTCGGCGGCTTGCTGATCGCCACATCGACGTGCCCGGGAATGCGCTCCTCGCGCCCGCCCCGCATCCCCCAACCCGTGAGCAGGATCACCGGCGTGCCCGGCACCGCCGTCTTGCACAGCCGCGCGACCTGACTGCCATCCACGTACGGCATGCCCAGGTCTGTGATCACGACATCGAATGCGTGACCTTCCTTGGCAGCCTTCAAGAATGCCGCCACGCCATCGCGCCCGCCATCGGCCGTCTCGACATGGTGGCCATCGCGTTCCAGCAATTCGCGCACGAGGGTCCGCAACATCGGCTCGTCATCGACGCACAAGATGCGCAGACCGTGCAGCACCGGCGCGGATTCCTCAATGGTCGTACCCGGCTCCGTGCCCTCTTGCAGGACGGCTGCACCGAGCACGAGCCGCACCGTTGTACCCTGCCCCTTCTTGCTCTCGATCTGGATGTCGCCATCGTGGCGCTGCATGACGCCGAACACCATCGCCAGCCCCATGCCCGTGCCGCGCTCGCCTTTGGTCGTGTAGAACGGCTCCAGACAACGACGGCGTGTCTCTTCGTCCATGCCGAGACCGGAATCGCTGACCTCCACCGCGAGTTGATCGCCGCGCCTTTTCGTGCGCAGCACGATGGTGCCGCCTTGGGGCATCGCGTCGACAGCGTTGAATACGAGGTTCGTCAACGCCTCACGCAGCTCACTCTCCACGCCTCGCACCGGCGGCAGGTCCGGCAGCAGGTCGACGGCCATTTCGACGGTCACGCCATGCTGCTGCGGCATGTCGCGCCAGCGCGCCCGCGTCAGATCCATCACCTGCTGCACCAGTCCATTGAGATGCACGACGCCCAGCGGCTGCTCTTGCCCGCGCTGACGATAGAAATCTTTCAGCCGACTCACGATCTGCCCGACGTCGTCGGCCGCCAGCGCGATGGTCTCGAGATAGCTCAGCGCATTGGCGCTCATGCCCTTCTCGGTCGTCAGCAGCAGGTCCGTATAGCCCACGATGGGCGAGAGCGCATTGTTGATGTCATGCGCGATCCCGGACGCCATCTGGCCCAGCGCCTGCATTCTCTCTTGCTGCGTGATGGCCTGTTGGGTCGTGCGCAGATCATCGTAGGCGCGCTGCAGCTTGTCGTGCAATTCCGTCTGGTGCGCCGCCAAGGCAACGTGCTCGGCGAGGTTGCCCAGGAATTCCGCCTCGTCGCCCGAGAAGCCGTTCACGCGGCGCCTGCCCACGAGCACGACGCCGAGAATGCGGTCGCCGGCCGTCAGCGGTATTGCGAGCACGGAGCGGATGCCGACCATGCCGAGACCCTTGAGCAACGCCTCGTCGCAGGCCATGGTGTCGCCCAAAGCGAGAAGCTCGCGCTGCAGGCAAGGTTCCAGCCCGGTGTTGCGCACCAGCACACAGGCGCCAACGGGCACGCCGAGTTCGTTGGCGGTCGACCAGCTCTTGAGGCCCACGGCTGCGGCCATCAACTCGTCCGAATCCGTCTCCCAACTGGCCACCCACGCAAAATCCGCGGGCAGATCCTGCTCCAGCTGCAGCACGACGACGCGCATCAGGCTGTCCAGATCCACGCGGACGGCCACGGCACGCGCGATGTGGTTGAGCATGCTGATGCGGGCGAGTTGCGAGCGGACGTGGTGCTCGGCCTCGATGCGCTCGGTGGCATCCTCGGCCACGCCGGCGATGCGGTAGAGCTTGCCCTCTTCGTCGGCGACGGCAAAGCCACGGTTGCGCACCCAGCGCGCGGTACCATCGGGGCGCACGACGCGGAATTCGGTGTCGAAACTGCCGCTGGTGCGCAAAGACCGCATGGCAAGATCGGCGTGGACGCGATCCTCCTCGAAGATGGCCTCGGACCAGACACCGGGGCGCATCAGAACGGCGCCGACGCGCTGGCCCCAGATGGCCTCGAAGCGTGGGCTGACGTAGAGGAAAGCGCCGGTGCTGGGATCGACGATCCAGAACACGTCGCGCACGTGATTGGCGAGCATCTGAAACCGTTGCTCGGCCAGACGCAGCACTTCTGTCGTGTCGCGGTGACGACGATCGGCGCGGCGCAGCGACCACCAGACACCGAGGCCACAAGAGCACGCGATGCCCAGCAGGCCCGCAAGCAGGCAGAGCGAACCGCAACTGGACGGCAGCAAGGTCATGGGCCCATTCATGCGAAGTTGCCAGGCACCGCCATGGATGAAACACCAGCAAGCATGGCGACTTCAGGGCCGCCAGTGCGGCCTGCCAGGGTTCGTAGGGGCAAGGCGCCCCTACCTTGTGTCTTCCTGGGGGAGCGTACCTGAGCGCCGCCGCACGCGCAAACCATCCGATGTCAACCGCGGCGCGCTGTCGCCCTTGTGTTGCCGTCGCCGGCCTGCATGATGGATTCAACCGTCTTGGAGGTAGCCGATGAAGTCGCTGAGCCCGCGCGGTCATGCCCTTTGCGATCTCGTGCTGGTCTCGGCTCTCGTGGCCGGGCCGGCGTGGCTGGGCTTCGAGCCGACTGCGGCCCTGACGAGCCTGGCCCTTGCGGCGATCTGGCTGGCGATGACGCTGCTGACTGCGTCGCCGCTGGGTCTCGTGCGCCAGGTGCCGCTGGCCATTCACGGTATTGTCGAGCTGGCGCTGTCGCTGGTGCTCGTGGTCGCGCCGTGGCTGGCGGACTTCGCGCGGCACCGCAGCGCACGCAACTTCTTCGTCATATCGGGCGTTTTGCTCTTCGCCGTGTGGTTGTTGACAGACTACGCCACTGCCGCCAGCAGAGACGGGCAAGACGACGAAGCGCCGCGGCAGTTTCCGACCATTGCCCCACGCCGGTAGGCGCCGCGCCTTGCACCGCAGCGGTCGCGGGCCAGGATCACGCCAAAGGCCGTTGCCTTGCACGATTGCCCCTCGCCAAGCTTTGACACGGCCACGCCTCAAGTGCTACCTTCGTAGACATCGCAATGACCAGAATCTGCTTACGGCACGCGCCCTTGGGGCGCAGCCTGGCCACAGCCTTGGGGCGCAGCCTGGCCACGGGGAACTGCTTTGCTGCGCGGGCGTTGCCGTGGCGCCGCGCCGCACGCCCAGGAGGAGCGTCATGTCCGGGAGCGCGTGGAAGAATAGACCGGGCCTCGGAGTCCTGACCGGCCTGGCGCTGCTGACGGGTTGCGTCGAGAACGGCACGCTGCAGCGTTGCGACGAAAGCGCCCACCTGTCGGACTCCGCGAACTGCGGCTGCGGCGGCCCTTGTGGCGCCTCGCGGGTCTGCAACCAGGGCGTCTGCGGCTGTCCGCCCGGAAGTGTGGTGTGCCAGGGAC
>Ga0172369_10004312_pt1 | contig 18126 bp, 15 predicted proteins | sample LakKiv25m_FD_114539 | JGI IMG/M metagenome (GOLD analysis project Ga0172369, IMG submission 114539) | Freshwater microbial communities from Kabuno Bay, South-Kivu, Congo - kab_022012_11.25m | ecosystem: Environmental > Aquatic > Freshwater > Lake | place: Democratic Republic of the Congo...
AAATCTAAAGTCGCAGTTCCTTTAGTAGAAAGAGTATTAAATATTTCTTTGAAATTATGATTAACCACATCATAAGTCTTCATAAATAATTCTTTCTTTTTATTATCCACTTCATTAATCATTAAAAGAACATTACCTTTTTCACTACCTAATTTGTCTTTTTTATCAAGCAATTTGTTATATTCTCTCTCAACATTTTCATATATTTCAAGAGCACGCATATTGACTGCACCTATATTTTGCATCATCTTCTCAAAATCAGCAATTTCTTTCTTAATTTCATCTAAAGGCTTGTTCTTGAAAACAGGAATTCCTTCATAAGACTTGAACTCTTCAAGTAAACCAGCAAGCTCTGCTTTAACTTTAGCATTCTCCATACCTTGGAACGTTGCTTTTTGCTCATTTCTTTTAACAACATCGTTATCTCTAAGAATAGTATTCTCAAGTTTATTGACATCATCAGAAAATTTATTTCTTTTATTAAATAATTCTTTGAATTGTTCGTAGAACTTTTTCTCCTCTTTTTCTTTAGACTCAAGTTCTTTCTCCTGACTTTTAATCAAAGACTCAAGACTCTTCTTTTCATCACCAAAGTCCTTATCTTCTTTATCCAACTGTTTCAAAATCTTGTTGATATTTTCACGTTCCGGACCAAGAATTGTATCTTTTTGTGCTTCAGTATTTCTTTGCTCAACTTTCAAATTACCAATTTCCTCTTTTAACTCGGATTTCTTTTGTTCATAACTTGTTAACTCTGCAAGAAGAGCAGGATTTCTCAATTGATTAATCTGATCTCTAAATTTCTGTTTATTCATCTTTAAAGATACTAATTCTGAATTTTTCTTACTGATTTCAGAAATCAATCTTTCTGTTTCTTTTTCAAGAGACTCGACATCTTTTCTTAATTTTGATTTTTCTGACTTATCAGCTTCAAGATCCTCAGAATCAATTCTCAAGGTCTTTTCAAGCTTAATTATATCTGCCTCTACATTGGCTTTGAATTCTCTTAATCTAGTTATGAGCTCTTCATTGTCTTTTCTCTTTTGCTGAAGATTTGCAGTAACAGAAGTCAAATCAGAAATTTCACGTTCAAGTTTAATCAATGCATCTTTGGTTTCTTTTTCCATGAAGCCCATGCCTTGAGATCTTTGTCTGTGTCCTCCTTGCATGGCTCCACTTGTTTCAACTAAATCTCCTGTAAGCGTAACCATTCTAGCGCTGCCCACACCTATTTTTCTGGCAGTTTCAATGGTATCAACAACTAAAGTATTTCCGAACACGTAAGTAAATGCTTTCTCATATTTCTTATCATAATTAACAAGATCAATGGCAAGCCCGATGACTCCTGAATGTTTAACTTTACGTAAATTAGCGTCAGGTTCTTGAGATTTGATTTTATTTAATGGAATAAATGTAGCAACACCCGATTTGTTTTTTTTCAAATGATTAATACACTTTGCAGCAGTTTCATCGGTATCAACAACAAGACTCTTGATTCTTGGACCTGCAGATATTTCCAAAGCCAGAGCATGTTCAGTTTTAACATCTCCAAGTTCTGATAACAAACCATAAACTCCTTTCATGTTAAGATTCAAAATATCTTTAATAGCTTCTCCGCCCGCAAAGTGCTCGCGTAATGCAGCAGACCTAGCCCCCAACTTAGCTTGCTCTTCCTGTCTTGATAATAATTTAGAATGTGCTGTGCTGAATTGTGCGGCCAGAGAAGAATCCTCTCCAAGTGCTTGACTTAATTCAGAAGAAGCTTTCTTGAATTCAGTCTTCATATTTTTCAACTTATCTAAAGCATCCTTATTTTCCTTTTCAAGCGAAAGGACTTTTGAAATTTTCTCGTCAATTCCCTGAAGTCTGCTTTCGGATTTATCTTTATCTCTCAAAATTTGTTGTTGAGCTTCTCTTAATTTAGTAACTTCATCCTGAATTTGTTCTATGCTTTTATCAATGTCTTCAATTTGTTTATCAATTTCAGAAGCATTATCCATTTTGTTTTTTTGTTTAAATGCCTCAATCTTCTGATCAATCTTTTTGATATCAGATTCTTTAGAAGATATTTTTTGATCAATTTCTTTAGCAGAACTATTCAGAATCTTAATTTTACTCTCAACATCCTTAAAGTTTTCTGCTAACTCCTTTCGTCTGTTTGAGATTTTTTCCAATTCTTGACTTAAAGTGGAAACCCTTTGCTTATTAACGGCCACGTCAACCTTAAGTTTCTCAACTTCTTTATGAAGAGCAACTTGCTCTTTTTCTCCTCTTCGTTCAATCTCATCATTAATATCTTTAATCTGTTGTTTCAACTCATCAATCTTTTCTTTTCGTTTAGAAATTTCTTCTTCAACTTTCTCAACATCTTTTTTTATAGAACCTATCTCTTTATCCAAAGCATCTCTTTTTTCTTCTTTCTCCTTAATCTGAACAGAAAGAATTGTTGCTTTATTCCTTTTTATTTTGTCATCAAGATCCTTGAATTTTAATGCTTTATCTCTATCAGATTTTAATTCTTTAAGGTATACTTTTCTTTCTGTGAGAATAATCTCAGCTTCATTCATTTTATCTTCAACTCTTTGAAGCTCTCTGAGCGCTTTTTGCTTCTTATCCTCATAAATGCTAATTCCTGCAATTTCTTCAACAATTTGTCTTCTCTCAATACTTGACATTTCCACCAATCTTACAATATCTCCCTGAAGAATTATGTTATATCCGTCAGGATTAATTTTAGCTTTACTTAACAGATCCAAACTTTGATTACGAGTAACACTCTTATCATTAATTTTGTAAACTGATTGTCCACTTCCTCTAATAATTCTGGTAATTTTGATTTCCTTGTCCACATCATTGAAAATTTTACTTGTATTATCAAAATAAATAGAAACCTCTCCCTCTTTAGCAGGAGTCTTAGTTTTTCCACCGTTGTAAATTAAATTTGCAGACTTCTCCGCTCTTAAACCTTTAGCTCCAGCTTTTCCAAGAACGAAACACAAAGCATCAAGAATATTAGATTTTCCTGAACCATTCGGGCCTAAAACGCAATTAAAATCATTAGTAAAAGGAATCTCCGTTTTCTTGCTAAAGGACTTAAATCCCCTCATTTCAAGTTTTAATACTCTAGTCATCTTAGATGCATTTCCTCTTTAATATCCAACGCTCCCTGCGAAGAACACATTAAAATTGACTTAATAATACTATATAAATCTATCTGTATTTTTTCTTAATAAGAGCTCAGGTTTACCTATATAAATCTCGTCAGAAACACTCAAATTTAAAGAATTCAGAACCTCAAATATTTTCTTACGTTCTGTTGAGACATCTGCAGTATCTGGAGCGTTTAAACACTCTATTTCTAGAAACAATCCAAGACCTTCAACGTCTTCAACTGCAATTTCGAACGAATCTTTTACAAAAATATGCTTTCTATTCTTTACTTGAAGTAAAGGTCTCAATCCTAGAAGCTCAACAATTCTCTTTGCTGTAATAAATGACTTAATTTCCGTTTCAAATTCATCAGAATACTGCCAGAGTCCTTCAGTTGACAAGTGATCAATTTTGTAAGTCAAATATGTCTTATCGTTTTGTTTTCGTATCCTAAAACATTGTTTCAAGGAGTACGATTCATCTGGCTTTAAATCTGGTCTTAACGGATCATAAAAATAATAATCTTCTGTGTACTTCTCTCCCATCTTCTTCAGATGTACATCTGAATTTAACTTATTGAGTGTAGAAGACAAAGAATCTCTAAGTTCAAATAATAATTCTATTTCTTTCATAATTGTGTTGTGAGTTGTTCGCTTTTAAAACATTTATTAAATTTATGTAGCTTAAAATATTGTGCGAATTGTAATTACTGATTAATGGCAACATTTTTAAAGTATTTTACATTCTCAAAAAACATGAATATAAAATCGCTATTTAGCTTAGGAATATTGTCATCCATAATTTGTCTGAATACATCTTTTGTTTACAAATCTGATCTAAAAAAATACCATCTAGAATCAGGAATAAACTTAACTTGCTTTGAACAGACTAAATTCGGAGCTGAACAAAAACAAACAATAGATAAACTTGTGAAACAAGGGTACTCAACAATAGTTCTTAATCCCATATATTATCAAGATGCAAAAAACTCAAACGTGATGGAACAAGAAAGTGAATTTGATAGAAAACATCTAAAGGATATAACTGAATACTGTCAAGATCAGGGATTAGACGTGGTGTTTAAACCAATGATTAATTCTAAAGATAAGACTTCCAGAACTCATATATTTCCTGAAAATGAAAATGAATGGTTTAGTAACTATGATTCTCTATTAGGAAAACTTACTGATTTGGCCATTGAACAAAAAATAGATGCAATAACTGTTGCTTGCGAATTAGACAGTTTGATGTTATCTTACCCTGACAAATTTAATGAATCTATTTTTAAAATGCGGGAAAAAGGATTTCAAGGAAAAATAATAACTACGATGACTTATGTAAATGAGGAAGACCAGAGAAAAATAAAGTTGATGAATAAATTAGATTGTGATTATGTGGGTGTGGACTTCTACGTGTCGAGTAGAAATCAAGAATTGAATGAGAATCAAAAACACTTTGAGTATCTTTATTATTTAGAAAAAATATTTTCAGAATCAAAAAAACCTGTTTTAGTTGAAGAAGTAGGATATAGAAGTGTAGAAAATGGGAATAGGCACCCTATGTTTAATTATAGACTTGCTGGTGCTTTTGATGAATCTGTTCAAAAAGAATCCTTTTCTAATTTTATCAAAGCGATAACTCACAAAAATATCGATGAAAAAGAATTTGTAGGAATTTATTTCTGGACAACAGACTCAAAATCGTATGTTGAAGACATCCTTAACAGAAGTGAGGTGGGAAGTTTAATAGGCTACAGCTTTTTTGATAAAAGTGCTGAAAAAGTCATAAATAATTATAATCAAGATAGAATATTCTTCAAGTATAGACGAGGAATGGAATGTTTAAAAAATAAAGCAAATTAATATGTAGTTAGCTTTTACTGATGAATGTATTCGATGTGTTCAAGTTCTTTTTCTGTTTTGTTTTTAATTTCAGATCTTCTAAATCCATATTTATCTTTTGTGGGCATAGCTGCGCTAATACAAGTTATAACGTGGTTTTGTTGTGCTTGAGAAAGAATATCTAGAAAAATTAAGGAATCTAACTTACTAGGAATATCTCTGGATATGTAATCATACCGCATCTTTTTCAATTCTGTTAGTATATAATCAGGATCTTCAGAGCGTTTTTGAAGTGGTTCAAAACTCAAGTTCTTTCCATTAATCACATGAAATTCAGCACCGGGTTTTAAAATTCTTTCTAGTTCTTTCATGAATTTTTTAGTATTGCCAAGGTATTGCCATCCACTTATCATTGTTGCACTATCGAATGAGTTATCTTTGAAAGGAAGATGTGTATCTGAATTGTAAACTCCTTGAATTTTATTTTTTGAATTATTGTTCTTCAGAGAATATATTGAAGCATCAAATTCAACTGAGTTTAGATTGTAATTTTCAAAACCTCCAAATAAATTTAAATTCTTTCCGGTCACTATTTTTTTTAGAAATTCAGAAATTGCTTCTGTTCCCTCTCCAAAATATGATGAAACATATTTTGCATACGAATCCCAATTATCTGTGATTTCTTTTGAATTAAACGTTTCCTGAATGGAAACAAGATTGTTTATATTTTTTGTTATTATTTAGTAACAAATAAAGAAAAATATATAAATTTTGACTGATTGCTGTTTTGTATGAAGAAAGCACTTATAACTGGACTGGCCACGTTGGCATTTGTGGGGGCTGTAGCATTATCTTCTTGTAAAGATGAACGAGAAGTATTGACTCCAGAATACAGAGCTATAACATATAATGGTAATCTTTTCGAACAAATTTCCTCTGACTCTTTAGTTAAAAAATTTGATTATAATTTTCTAGAAGCAAAAAATTTAGAAGAGTACATTTATGGAGGAGTTCTTCCAGTTAAGGAAATTATAGCAACATGGGATGCTGTAGCTCAAAACCAATTTGACGCATTAACCATTTCAAATTATCTGCAAGCCAGAGCAAAAAAAGAAAATGAATTAAAAAGATTCGGACACAGAACCATAGAGACTCTTGAAGATAGAGCAAGATATACTTATAATCAACTTCTAGAGATGAGGTTTAATCCCTTAAATCAACAATTGGCAAAAGGAAGTCACATTGATATAAATAAATGGAACTCTTGTGATAACAAATTGTACGAGACAAAAATAGACTTTTTGAGCGAGTCAAATATTTTCGTAGAAAAAGGTGTAACAGTCAATAGAGGTGCGCCAAGAAAATATAAAGCATCATTTGATTCGCAGTACATTGATTCTAAATTAGGTGCTGAGTTTACATACAACTCCAATAATGATTTTACAATTAGACAAGTGCTTGCGCAAATTGAAATGAGTGCGAAAAAATGAACAAATTTTTGAACTTTCTTTTTGATAAATATGTTAAATCGCGTGCAAAAAAATATTCTGGAAATTTTGCTTCAGGATTTTTAACAAATGAGTTTAGTAAAATGAGTCTGGGAGAGAAGAGCTTTTTTAAGAAAAGAATAATCAATATCATTTCTGATTCTGCCGACGAAAAAGATTTTGAAGGGCGTGTAAAATTAAAGTATATGCCTGGTTCCTGTGCTTGTATTTCATCGGAAAAATATCATCTGGCAGTTCTAGAAAAAAAATCTCAAGAAGGGGCGTATGTTATATTTCTAGAAAATACTCCTGTTGGTCACGTAAAGAAAGAAGGAATTAGCACTTTTGTAAGTTGGTACACTCAGGAAAAAAATAAGACTTTCTTTCCAATCATTGGGGGGTTGTATGATATTAGTTCTCCTGGCATCTATTCGTTGATTAAATATGATTTGCCTGTAATTCCCTTTGGATTTGGCAAAATTACTTTAGATGATTTATGTTTGTCTTCTATAAGATTTATGCAGGCAGAAAATGTTCTAGAAACAGAGTTTCCTGCAGAATATTCACGAAGATTGATAAGAGAATTACGGACGCAGGTAGAAAATAACGAGTTAGCGTTTCAATATTCATTTGAGTTGAAGTTAAATAGCTTAAAAAATAAATATATTTTAGAAAAATTACCTTGTTAAAATTTACAACTACATTCTCCGTACATGATGCAAGTTCTTCTACAAATTCCTCTAGGTAGATCTTCACTTTTCTTAGAAGTATACTTAGAGTTGGTTGAATAAATGGGCTTACTTTGAGTATACGTGTTGTTTGAAGAATAACTCATATTTTTAGAAACTCCGTCATCTTTTTAAGTTTATTTATTTAATAGGATGCTTTTTCATATTCTTTTTTAGGTAGATTCAAATATAAGTTATCTTTCTAGAGTTCATGGTATTTTCATATATGCTTGCACCGCTTGAGGACACTTCAGATAATGCGCTACGAGAATTATGCTTCAATCACGGCGCAGATTTAACATTTACTGAGATGACAAGATTAAGAAGCGTGGTTGATGAAAATAAGAGCTCGTTAAGAAAAATCTCAATATTAAATAATGTTCCAACGCAGATACAATTTGCTGCACAAAATGAACATGATCTAAAAAAATTTCTGGAAAAATACGTTCCTTCTAAAAACTTTAAAGGAATAAATTTGAATCTGGGCTGTCCAAGCCCTCAACTGATTAATCTAGGTATGGGTTGTGCTATGATAAAACGCGTTTCAAAAGTGAACTCTTTTGTTAAATTAATCCAAAGTTACGGCTATGGTGCCTCTGTAAAACTAAGATTAGGATTAAATGCTTATGAGAAAAAAATGAAATCATATCTTAATTTAATAAATGGTGTTGATGCTGATTTTTTTATAGTTCATGCAAGACACGGAGGAGAACATTATGAAGTTCCTGCGGATTACAGAGTTTTTCCTGAAATTGTTTCAACTGGAAAAATGATTATTGCAAATGGAGATGTTGATTCCGTGCGAAAAGTAAATTTGCTCAAAAAAATGGGTGTTTCTGGGGTTATGGTTGGAAGAGCTGCTGTAACTAATCCTGCAATTTTTGAGCGCTTAAAGGGGCAAAAATGCCCTAGTTTTGAAGAATTAAGACAAGATTATTCTAGTCTTGCAGAAAAATACTTTGAAGCTAATGGATCTAATGAAAAATATAAAGAAAACGTTCTAAAAAGATTAGGTAAAAAGAAGGTATTCTCAGAGGAAGATAACGTCCAAGGATAAGTTTTTGTCATTCTATAGTGGTTACAGACCGAAACATTTATAAATATCAAGTACTATTCATATTTATGGATAAGGAATTTTTGCATACAATTAATGCAGACATAGTAAAAGATTCATACATCGCATTAAATGAAACTCTTGACAAAAAAGTATATTTCTTTTCAGGAGGAATGAGTGTGCAATTATTTTTGCCTGAACATATTCATCGATTTAGCTCAGATTTAGATTTAAATGGTGTAATAAGATTATCTGATGTTGAATTCAAGGACGTGCTGACGCCAGGATTAAATAAATTAGCGGAAAAAGGATATTCTTCAGACTTTAAGAAGCAACATTATACTTTTGACATTAATTTGGAAAATGATAAGGAATTATTGGTTTTGCAATTTCCAAGAAAAAGTGAAAATAGTTTTCAATCCACTAAAAAAACTCTTGAACGAGAATTAGAAAATGTAGAATTAGTTAAGTATATGGGAACTGACTTGAATGTAATATCAAGTGAAGATATAGTTTTGCACAAATTATTGAGATCAAAAATGTTTCAAAAATCTTATGGTATAAATCCAATTAATGATATTGACTTATGCAAAATAGGGGGTATGCTTACGCAACATAAAAAGGAGTTTCAATTGAATGCATACAATCTCTCTCCAGAAGAAGTTTTAAAAAGAGTGGCAGAGATAAGGCTTGCTGCAGATATATATGATGTTGTTGCTTTGGCCATATATAAGGGAATAAACAAAGAATATTTTAAAGAGGGCCTAAAATCATACGATGATTTAAAACAAGATGAATCTTTGCTTGTTGACTATCTTCAAAAGATAAACCCTAATGTTTTTAATAAGCATAATTAAATTAGTACAACCAATTCAAACCTTTTTTTACAAGTTTTTCTAGTTTAGGTTTTGATTCATCAGAAAATTTAAGTGCAGGACCATAATGAAAAAATTTACTTTTTATTCCGCTGAATTTTAAAATATCTTTTTTAACTATATTTCCTCCTCCAAATCCTTGTATTAGCCAAGATATTATTTTAGGGGAGCCTGTGGTTATGAAAATTGCAGCTTTTTTTCCTTTCAAAAGACCGTTCGGAAAATTAAACCTTTTCAAAATTTTTACATATTTAAATGCAAATCTAGAGGAAAAAACCCTGTCAAAAAATCCTTTCAATATTGCGGGAGCACCATTCCACCACACAGGATAAATAAAAATCAATTTACTAGAAGAAAAAATCTTGTCTTGAATCTTCTTGAGTGATTCATCAACTTGTCTGTTTTTCGAGGAATACAATTCATTACTTTTTAGAACAGGATCAAAATTCATTTTATATAAATCCAAAACTTCAAAAGATTCTTTTTTAGATTCTAGCTCTTTTTTAATAAGTTCTAATATGTAAGAGTTGTGACCAACAGTCCCAGGATGTGCAAAAATAATTAATGTGTTCATCTTCCTAATATGCTCCCAAAAATATCAGAAATAAAGATTTTTAGATGCCCGAAATATGGTAATCTTCCAATGCCCACTCCTAAAACAGATTCAGCAGGAACAAGTTTTTCGTTTAATTGAGTATCAACAATTTGCCCGGGATTATTATCTCCTTTGGTTTCAAAATATAATCTTCCATTCTTTTCAAACTTATTAACAACGCGGTGAATAATCGGATAACTTTTATCTGCTGTAAAAATAATAACATCCCCAATATTAATATCATATGGATCAGATCCTTTAACAAAAATAATATCTCCTTTATTAAACCCGTGTGTAAATCCAAATTTCTCAAAATCTGAATAAGAAATATTCTTCTGAGAATACCATTTTTCTTGAGTACAGGTTGACGGACAATAAGCACTATTATTTATCCAATTATCTCCGTTAACATGAGTCATACTACTACTGATAACTGCAACTATAGGAAAAGAAGTTCCCATAACTAGTCCAACTAATGGATAAAAAACAAATCTAATAAGAACGAATGCTAAAATGATGTTGACTAGCCAACTTAAAACAGAGTCATCCTCCCAAATAAAGTACCAGACTCTTCTCAAAAAACTGCTTCTTTTTTTCTTCTTCATAGAATAAAAAACTACAAACACATTTATATATTCTTTCATATTCTTAAGAATATGAACAAATTTTGTCCAAAGTGCGGAAAAACTATTGAAAAAGGAAGATTCTGTCTAGAATGTAATCCAGAAACATTAGAACATAAACAAATTAAGATAAAACTTTGTCCATCAAAAAGAGTATTCATACAAGGCAAGTGGTCAGAATTTGAAGACCTAAGACAATTATCTGAACGGCTTCTGGCAAAATTCGTAAAACAAGATGTAACATTAATAAAAGGACTTGAGATTTATGAGAATCTTCTAGAAAAAAGCGGTCTTAAAAAAAAGTTGGAAATGATCGTAGAATTTCAAGATCAAGAATACATGATTCCTGTTGAAGTGGAAATCACATATTCTCCAAAATATGCAAAATTAGGTTCAACATACTTCGAAGGAATACTGCAGCTAAGAAATACAAGACCTGACGTAAGAGATTACATTCAAAAATATATGCTTAAGAATAATATTTTGCTTAATAGGGAAATACATAAACCAAAAGAATCAGATTATTATTTTATTGATAAAAGAAAGATGCATCCGCTTGCTCAGAAAATAATTAGAAACTTTGGCGGAGAAATCGATGCAAACGCACAACTATTCTCATACAACAACCAAACGAGCAAGGACATATTTCGTGTAAATTTACTAGTAGTGCTTCCGGATTTTCAAGAAAAAAATGTCATAGACTATCAGGACAAGACTCTGATGATAACAGGTTTTGGAAAAATAATAACCACCCTTAATCTTGAAACAAATAAAAAGTTTACATTTCAATTCAAATTAAAAGAAAAATATGTTCTTCTAAAAAAAATGAAGACCACAATTACTAAAGTAAGACCAGAACTTGAAGTATTACATCCAAAAACATATCAATCAGTCCCTTGTAAGAATACTCTAAATATAGATGTTTCAGTTGGAAAAAATGTAGTAATAGTGGAAAACAAAAAGCATGTGTTTTTAATTAAATAGATATTATTTATTCTCATCATAATCTTCAAGATTGATTTGCCCTTTTCGTTTATTGGGTTTAATTTTTAGTTTCTCTGGACTTAATTCTTGACCAACTTGTTTTTTAATATCAAGCGCTAATTTATCTCCGATGATTGCTCCAAGAACGCTAACATCAACTTTTTTAACATCCCCAAGATCTCTAATCTTATTACGGAACAATTTTCTTGCTCTTGCTCTACCAACATTTTTCAATTTGATTAAAGGCAATAATTCCTCTTTGATTCCGTTTTTCATTCTAATTCTTAATCTAAGAATTTTATTACTCACTTCTCTGAAACCTTGAATTTTACTTAATTCAAAACAAGAGTAAAGCAACCAATCAGCGCGATCCAATTTACTATTAAGTTCTCCCGGAGTAACATTGTGATTTTCAAGAATTTGTTCTTCAGGAATTTCCTCAATCCAATTTTCAAAAACCATAGCAGTCTTCGCGCTATCCAAATAATCATCATATTCCTCAGCATAAATATCTGGTTCGGAAGAAATTAAGAAATCTGATTCTAAAATAAGCTTTTCTTCTATCATCTCCATGTCTTTTTGCCTAGCTTTAACGCGAGGTCTGAGTTCTAATGTCCAAGAAATCATCTGCAATAAACCAAATTCGTTGAAAGATTTAGAAGATGCAGTTCTCATACAAGTCAGCAAATAATTTGCTGTAAATGGATCTAGATATAATTCTGCGATTCTAGCGCCAAGAGCTGTGGCTTTTAATTTTCTATCCTGTTTAAGTTTATTTGCACTCGTGAAAAAAGAAGATTCAGTTTTTGTGGGTTTACTCTCTGCCTCGATAAATTCCCACTCATCTAATTTATCGACAATATTATTGATAATAAAACGAAGATTTTCCATATTCTTATATTGTTTTGCATAAAATGTTTCGCTCATAAAATTCATTAAAGATTCAACACTATTGGCATAATCGGTTGCAACTAAAGACAAGACATACATTCTTAAAACCGGCTCGACCGCAAGCTTAGAAATTAATTCCTCTGCGTCACCTGTTACATATTTGCTCCAAATATTTTCTTGATCTTCAATTGAATCAGCAAGACATATGGCTTGACCCTCCGAATCATATTTAGGTCTCCCTGCTCTTCCTGACATTTGTTCGTATTCAAGTACGGGAATATAAGACATTCCCCACCCCCCTCCAAAACGTTTCAGATCACGAATAATGACCCTAAACGCAGGAAGATCAAGGCCTGCGGCAAGCGTTGGAGTAGAACAAATAATCTTTATTAAACCAGCTCTAAAACCGTCCTCGACTAATTCTCTTTGTTTACTATGTAATCCCGAGTGATGGAAAGCAACACCTTTTTTTAGAACCCTTGCCAAACGCCTACATTGTTTTGTGGGAGGAGAAATAACTTTTTCCACCTTTGAAGAAATTTCCTCAAGTTTAAACAGCTCTTCATCAGATAGCTCTATTTTGGAAGCAATCTTCTCAGCACAAGCTTCTGCAGAACGCTTAGTGTTAACAAAAACTAATTCTTGCTTATTTAATTTTAACGTGTCCAAACTAATATCAATAACTGGATCGTCATGAATCTCTTCAATATCAAGCATAACTCATAAGAAGAAGCTTCTTTTTTAAATATTAATCTCATTTGACCAGTGAATTTCAAAAAACTTTAAAAACAAATCAGTTTAGTTAAGTAATACCTTGTCGTTCATAAAAAAAGTAGGTGGTTTCTTAGCATATTTCGCACTCTCTATAGTGCTAATTAACTTATTTATGTCCTTCTTTTTAGGATCATTTACTGATAAGATTCCAAGTGTGATTGGTACTGTATATGATTATGCAAGTCCAGAAGCAAAACAACAATTAAATGAAAAATTTACAACCATGTGTACAGGTGTAGTTCAGATTATAAAAGAAAACAAATCAATAGATCAACAAATACTTGAACAATGTTCTGCAGAAAAAAAGAAAGTGCTCAAACAAATGTGTTCAAATCTTGATGTTATTCCCCAAGATCAACAAACTCCTGAATTACTACAAACGTGCGAAGCTGTAAATTCTGGAGAATTCGACAAGTTCTGTGAAGAAGCTCAAAATCCCACAGAAACACAAGTGATGGACTATTCGCAAGTAAGTGATACTTGCAAAGAATTAATAGATGGGGAGATAACCCACAAAGAATTTTTTGTTCAACTTACTAATGATTCTATGTCTCAATTGAATGGTGAAGGAATTTCAAACTTAGTTGAAAATAATAAAGACTTGCCTGATGAAACAAAAACAGTCTTGATGACCTCTCAAACACTTATGAATACATCTACCCAATCGCTAATTATACAGGGCGTAATAATACTGATTTTATCCTTCCTGTTGAGATTAACTTGTGAAAATGATGCAGAATTCTTAAAAAAATACTCCAAGCTATTTATTTCATTAGCAATATTAATACTGATTCCATTCATTTTATTACAATTATACTTAGTCTCGTATCCTCCAAATACTGATCAATTTGTGACAATGATGACTCAATCAACAGGATCAGAGATGAGTGCTACTCAAGCAGTTCCAGTAATATTTCCACTAGTTTTAGACTCAATGTTTACAGGAGATTTACTAATTGCAGCAATAGCTGTGTTAGCATTTGGAATATTACTAAAAATAGCGCAAATTTATTCGTAAGTGTATTCTGTTAAATTTGCAAAAAAACAAAATAGTTATATATTCAAAGAAATCTGATTCTTTATGGACTTAATGCTAGCTGCACAGAAAAATGAAATAACTGAACATCGCATTTATTCAAAATTAGCAAAAAAATCAAAAGATAAATACAATTCAAAAACACTCTCAAAATTGTCCTTAGATGAACTCAAACATTACAATATTCTAAAAAAACACACGAAACAAGACGTAAATCCTAAACGTTTCAAAATATGGCTTTATTTGATTTTTGCAAGAATATTTGGACTTGCATTTACGATAAGATTAATGGAACAAGGAGAAGAATACGCACAGAAACTTTATTCTGCACAAAAAGAAAAAGATTTCGAAATTCTTCTGAAAGACGAGCATAAACATGAGGCCGCGCTGATATCAATACTAAAGGATCAAAAAATAGAATATGCTGGATCCATAGTTCTAGGGTTGAACGATGCTCTTGTTGAATTGACTGGTGCGCTTGCGGGTTTAAGTCTTGCTCTTGCAAATGGACAAATAATTGCAATGGTCGGAGGAATCACAGGAATCGCTGCAGCGATGTCAATGGCTGCATCAGCCTATCTCTCTTCCAAAGAAGAAAAAAATGGAAAAGATGCATACAAAGGGGCAATGTACACAGGAATAGCATATATTATAACTGTAATTTTGTTAATACTTCCATTTATTTTGATAAATAATGTACTAATTTCAATGACAGTCATGCTTTGTACAACTATAGCAATAATTGCGATTTATACATTTTATATTTCAACAGCAAAAAATATAAAATTCTTACCGAAGTTTTTAGAAATGGCAATAATATCTTTAACTGTCGCAGCAATAAGTTTCTTAATAGGATGGCTAGTAAAAACATATCTCGGCGTAGATATGTAATTGTGCAAGAATAAATAAAGTATGCTCCCGCCGGGATTCGAACCCGGGTCTCAGCCGTGAGAAGGCTGAATGATTGGCCGGACTACACTACAGGGGCGTGCATGTATGGAAATTATTTTGTTTTTTAAATATTCTTAAAATAATGTCTTTAAAATAGAGAAAGACATATAAATAAACAAGACTACGTTATTTCAATGTTACCAGTAGTACGATGTTCACATTGTGGAAAAGCAGTGGAAATTAATGGCTCAATATTATTTCAAGGAAAAGCTTTTTGCTCAGAAAATTGCAAAAAGGAAGCTTTGAAAATTAATGGATGAGAAGTGAGTCCGACGGGGTTCGAACCCGCGACCTTTCGGTTTCAACAAGATTTTCTCTTAAGAGCCGAATGCTCTACCATTGAGCTACGGACCCATCCACAAAGAAGAAGAGACCTCAAATTTATTTAAATATCTTTCTAATAAATCGTATTGTTCAACTTGTAGATGTTAACCGTCGGCTGTTAAGAATTCGGATGTTTTTTCGTACCACTGTTTCGTTTAGCTTTGTTTTTTTATATTATCCATTAATGCAAGGATTCCCTTGATTATTTCTATTGGACTAGGAGAGTTGCCCGGAATTTTTATATCAACTGGCAGTATATCTTCAACACCATTATTTACTGCATATGTATCCCTGAATATCCCCCCATTACATGCATCATCTCCTAAAGCGATGACCCATTTCGGGGCAGGCGTCGCATCATAGACTTTTCTTAGAGCAATCTCCATATTGTGTGTTACGGCTCCTGTTACGATAAGAATATCTGCATGCCTTGGTGATGCGACAAAGCTTATTCCGAATCGTTCTATGTCATAATGTGGCATTGTAAGATTAACGAGTTCTATCTCTATTGAATTATCACTTCCACAATCTACTTCTCTTATAGCAATGCTTCTACCAAAAATACTATCCACTTTTTCTTTTAATTTTATTCCATATTTCTCGAATTCTTCATCTCTGAAAACCAAGTTTTCTGTAATCTTCTTTTTTAATAATTTTTTTGATAGTTTTCTCATATTAATCACGAGTCCGTTCCGGCATATGATAAATTTAGACTCTTGTTTATCAATGGAAAGTCTGGGACAATATTTCCTAGAATTGCATGTTCTATAACCTGCCAATTAAAGTAAGATGCAGTCCTTATCTTATATCGTTGTATTAGCCCGTCCTTTATATGTAAATATTGGATATTCTCTCCCCTGGGAGCTTCAATCAAAGATAATACAAAACCGTCTTTTATAGCTATTTCAGCATGAATATTTCCTGATGGAATTTTCAGGATAAGTTTGCGTATTATATTTATGGACTCGTTTATTTCTTCAGCTTTAAGATTGAATCTAGATTGAACATCTCCTGAAAATTTTGATTTTATGGATACATCTATCTTATCATATGCTCCGTATAAAGACTGTGCTCTTATATCTCTTCTTGAGCCACTTGCTCTTGCTGTAGGCCCGGTTAGATTTAGAAGTTTTATGAGTTCATGTTTTATTATGCCTGTAGTTTCAAACCTATCCTCTATTGATGATGATTCATGAATATCCCTTAGGCTAATCACGAATTTTTGTAATAACTTATTCAGGAATGAATCTAATTCCTTAAGTTTTTTCTTTTCAACATCTTTATTGACTCCGCCAAGGCACACAATTCCTTTCATGAATCTGGACCCAGTAAGTTCATGATTTTTTCTTAATACATCTTCTCTTAAAACGAAAAATTCTGCGGCACCTACAGGATAAGCTACATCCATACACATACCTCCAAGATCTCCTAAGTGAGAGTATATTCTTTCCAATTCTAAAAATATTGTTCTTAGGTACTTTCCTCTTTCTGGAATGTTCTCAGCAGATATTCTTTCTACAGCAGTGCAAAAACCGACTGCATTAGATACTGTTTCATCACCACTGATAGATTCTGATATCATGACTACATCTTTTGGAATATTGTTTTCTGACAACTTTTCTATGCCCCTGTGTTTGTAAAACATTCGTATCTCCAGATTAAATACTTCTTCTCCTATAACGCTGAATCTGAAGTGTCCTGGTTCTATAATTCCTGCATGTATTGGTCCGACAGGAATCTGGTAGATACCTTCTCCAGAAATTTCTCTAAATGTATATGCCTTATCTTGATTACAGGAAAGATTCTCTTTTGACATAACTATTTTTTTATTCTTGAATGATTTTAGTAATGGATGAAAATTTTCTGGATAAATCTCATGCAGAAACAGTCTCCTATTGTCGGGACTATTCTCAAAGTGTATGCCGAATCCATCAGATATTTCACGTTCCTGCCATGATGCAGAAGGATAAATCTTGCTTATAGATTCTATACTCAGGGAATTAATAGTGATAAGAAGCACAACCAAGGAGTCATGCCCTGCTTTTGTAAATGCATAGAATAGTGTAAACTTGCCTGTAGATTCAAATTCTTCTTCACAAAAAAGGAGTTTTAAGATAAAATCTTTTTCTGACAATAAAGATATTGCCTTACTAAAATTCTCACTATCTATTTTTATAAATACCTGATTATCATACTCTGCGAATTTATGAAAACCTATCTTTCCGGAAAAGGTCTCTTTTATATCTATGTCGATTTTACTCATTTTACCTCAAAACCCCAGTTGAGCAACTATGCTTCTGATAATTTCTTTAAATGTTTCTGGAATATAAAATCCTAAAATAATGATCATGATTATTAGCAGTATTAATGTAAATCTCATTTCTCTAGGCAATTTAAGTCTTTTTATTCCAGCTGAATCCTGCTCATTTTTTATATTTGAAACAATTTTTGTCATAAATATGGTGAATGCACTTATTGCTATTAGTATAAAAAATAATACTATTCCGAGGATTATTAACGAATATTTTCCAAGTTCCATAAGTAAATATAGCTTTGGAGCAAATAGGATAAGTGGAGGAAGCCCGATTATGGCCAGACTTCCTATAATTATACCAAATGATGCTAACGGCTGGAGCTTTATTAAATTAAATATTGATTCTAAATCGTTGCTTTGATATTGCATGTTGAATATTCCTGCAGAAAAGAATAATAAAGCTTTTATCAAGGTGTGAAATGTCATGTATATAATAGTCCAGAATATTGAAACCTTAGTAGCTATTCCGAGCCCTATCAATATTATACCTATCTGCTCG
>Ga0172369_10004313_pt1 | contig 18126 bp, 16 predicted proteins | sample LakKiv25m_FD_114539 | JGI IMG/M metagenome (GOLD analysis project Ga0172369, IMG submission 114539) | Freshwater microbial communities from Kabuno Bay, South-Kivu, Congo - kab_022012_11.25m | ecosystem: Environmental > Aquatic > Freshwater > Lake | place: Democratic Republic of the Congo...
GACAACGCAAAAGGGGGCGAAGCCGCCATGGCGCTGGCCCAGCAGATGCTGGCCTGGTGCCCCATGGACAACATTGGTGTGCGCTTTTTACTGGGTGATATCGCCTTGCTCCAGGGCGACCACCAAGCTGCCATGAAGGAATACCTGAAAGGCGCGCCCAATTCACCGGCGCACTGGTACCAGGCAGCGCTGATTGCGTTTAGGGAGGGGGACTATGTGGCGGCCTGCACCTACCTGCGGCGGGGCATTGCAGCGAACCCCTACATTGCGGAGGGGTTGACCGGGCGCACGGTGCTGTCAGAACACCTGTACTGGCATGCCAGCAACGTGCACGGCCCGGAGTGGGCGATCGACTACCTGGAATCTGCCGCCTGCAACTGGACGGCAGAGGAAATCGACTTTGTGGATTGGGTGTTCAACGCCGCGCCGGTGCTCAAGGAGCGAGCCGCATGGATGGCGCTGAACGAGGGACAGACCTATGCGTGGGACGCCGAGCAGCGCACCCCGTATGGGCAGAAGTCCATTGCGTTCATCAACCGCATCTCCGATACCCTTTCCAAGAAGATGATGCACAAGGTCAAGAATCGATGGGGGGATGAAATTTGGCCTTGGGATCGGAAGGGATTCAAGCGTCTCTCAATTCAACTGCCCCATTCAAATACTACTTGCTACAAGTCACGCACAATGGCTTCCCAACTTTGAAAATATGAGTTGATAGAAAAATGGCTTTTATTGAGCCTAATCAGACCTATTAATGTTTTTTGACGATTAGCCAAAATGAGTTTTTCAACTCTCCTGGAAATCTCTAGGCAACGCCGCACATCACCAACCCTGAACGTAAGTGCAAAGGATATAGCCTCAAGATGAGGAGGGATTCTAGTCAAGACAGGAATCAAACCAAAGCAAATTGCTTCCGCCACTGCAGTAGGAAAACCTTCTCGCTCAGAAAACGAAAGAAAAATACCTCGGTGCGACTTCCAAGCATTAACGAAACTTTGATTTTTGTATAGCAGGACATTTGACCTATTATTTAAGAAATCCAAAGGCGGATTAGAGACAAAAACGTGTAACGCTTCAGCACCCTCATAACCATCAAGAAATATTTCGAGATCGTTTGGACGTTTCTCGTAAGAGTGACGACCTACCCAGACAACAGGGACGTTCACACCGATGCTTGATATACAGCAAGGTGTTTGAACCGGATTGCGAATGACATCAATTTGTGTTTTTGAACCGACAACAGAACGAACACTTATTGCCTCACTTTCGGAAACTACAACATACCGGATTCGATGAGTAAACAGCGAGGCCAAATTCGCCATTAAGTAGTCAATACGGATATATCTTTGAAATCCGCGGGGAACAAATACAACTTTTCTGAAAAAAGGAAGCAATAGCAGACCATAAAAACAACCCCCGCGACCGTTACAGATTAACACTTTGCGGTCATGATGAGCTGTTCTGAATAGCATAATGTAAAGGCTGAGCAACGACACAAGTGAAAATCTCGACAAATTAATATTTCGTACCTCAACATTTGAATCCAACTCAAAGGGAGTGCTGATTCGACTTATAAAAATAAGTCGCTCTGACGGCGGGACAAGAGAGCGAAGGGAATTCAGAAGTTTCCGAACATTGACAGTCCCACCACCATCACTGTAATTAGGGCTGATAACGATCATAAATATCTCGACGGGCACGGAGATGACCAACACACATGCAAAGCGCAAATGTACAAAAATAGTTAAAAATAAACTCTCCAGTAAAGTTAAAAACTATCCAGGTGAGCAACACGCCCCTGAGCCGCGGCAATTTCCAATATGCTAAAAAAATTAATGAAACCAAAAAAAAGAGAGCCAGCGGTCCAAATCTGAGAATGAAGGTTAGAAATCCGTTATATGTTGAGTTGTAAACTACACCATCTTCAACTCTAACCCAATCTTTGTCTGCCGGTGGAAAAGCATCAATCAGATTAATGCTGCGTTGAATCACTTCAGATCTATCATGGAAAGACCCTTCCACCTGACCAGAGAAGTCTATCCTACCGGTGTAAAGTGTTACAAAATCTTCGTCTAAGAATGGGATAGATAAAGCGGAGACTAGCGCGATGAGAACTCCAAGGCGAAAGAAGCTCTTGCTTGCCAGCTGAACAAGTAGTGCTAACAATAACGTTCGCGAACCTGTGACCACAATCCCCAAGAGGGCTGCAAATGACATCCGGCTAAAGCTGAGCGACACCGCGAGACCAGCAATGATAATAGCAATCACAGCCCCAAGGTTGTTTGAATCATAAGCACAACCAGGAATACCATCGAGCACAAAAGGATCGAGTCTCATGGGAGCAGAGGCTCGAGGAAACATAGTGCAGGAGGTAAAGCGAAAATCTAAAATAGCATACACAAACTCAATTATCGCAAAAGAAAGTATAGCAATCAGAGGGTATGATAAAACACGAACATTAGAAATACCGCAGATACCAAGATAAAAATAGGGCCTAGAGTGGACTCGGCGAACAGGTGTGTAAATATATGCAATGATTAGAGAAACTGAAATTGCAGCCGATAGGTCCTTAAGATCAACGCCATGCAGGCCAGTTAATGCAAACAAGGACAACAGCAAGGCTCCACCCAATATATTCATCAATAAGTAAAAGGGGTTAAAAACCAATAAACCGACAAGAGTTAAGTGCAGCAATAGGACAAGATTTGAAAGACCCGACATAGGAAGCAATGTGTTGGTCAATGCAGCGATTAAGAATCCAGACCATAACATCGCAACAGAACGCCCGGATCTCAAAACATTAATCGACTTCATGTATGAATTATTCATTACGAATAGCCATAAACAAACGTTGAGCAAACTGTGACTCTGTTTCAGAAAATCGTTTTGCAAGATTCATAAGGTCTTGCCGTGAGTGTTTCTGCGAAAGAAGTACGGATATATTAATTGCCATCGCCCAGGCTTCTCTCGGGTCTTCTCCAGACTCATCAACAAACACAAAAAACTTTTCACGGATTTCGGGATCCAAATCGGAAAGGCCCTCTAAATCGTTCTTGCAAATTACAATTAATCCATTGGCTATTGCTTCAAAGATTGTATTCGGGCTACCTTCATATTCACTAGGATGTAACAATATTCGATAATCTGGATTGGAGAATGGCTGCTTTGCGAAGCCAAGAAGAGAGATATCGGATTCCAGCCCTAAGGCACAGATTGTATTCTTGATTTTAGGAGTTAATGGTCCAAGCCCAAGAACATCGAGATAGATTGAGAATTGCTTATTCTCAAATTTGTATTGAGCAAAAGATTGCAAACCAAGTAGCGGTCGCTTGTGAACGACCAGTCGCCCCACCATGCAGATACGAATATTGGCACCATTAATCGTTGTTGGCACAGAAACGGCCGGAATCGGATTATTGCAAATTGCGGAGCTCTGATATGACCGAAGCTTGATAACTGACTCAGTTGAGCAGAACACAACGCGCTCTGCGAAACGAATAAAGAAACGCTCTAGTAATCGATTAAGCGAAAATCGACGATAATTATTTCTTCGACAATACGTTAATTTCGTAGGTGTCCGACTCAGAATTTTGAACATTGCTCCTGTTACTAGTCCAAGCGGTAAAAACGCAATTAAATGTGATTTGGGTTGAGCTAACTGATCACGTGAAGCCCATGCTGACCAAGCAGCTCCGCCTAATCGGGACAGCACATTTGACGGAAAATCAGAATTCAAAAGATGTGAGCACTCAGACTTCCATATCGTATAAAAATATATCTGTCTACCTTCCAAATGCGCATTCGATCGCAAGATATTAAAAATCTTTTCTGCCCCTCCTCCGAAATTTGTGGGAATTATAAATACTTCGCTTGGATGAGCGTAATCTTGACGATCAAGTAAAAGTGAACTAGATATATTATATTTTTTTGAGTGATTCTTCATTTTTTTGTTCGTGCTGAGAAGAAAATATTGCGCAAAGATAATTAATAATATTTCTGTAGGCTTCGAGCTTCATTTCCCATGGATGAAGGAGTAACACAATAGATGAATTTTTTATAAGATCCTTGCTGCATGACTCAATAAATTTATCAACCGCCGCCTCATGATAAAGCGGGATATAAATCTCTGGCATGAACCCAAACAGAGGCTTTAATCCTCCGCCATCAATGCAATACTTTGCTAAAAAATCGTTTACAAGCGGCCTGCGTGGAAATCTAAGATCGATTCCCTGGGCATTACAGTATTTTCGCGCGGACTTACTCAACGCATTAGAAGGAGGGCTAATAAATGACGGAGGGATGCCAAAGTAATTTTGGATAATTTTTGATCCAATTTTTAGATCTCGCTCAAAAGCAACTCCATCGATATATTTCCACTCAGGGTCAAAATTGCGAGTTTTCTTTGTGTAAGCTGACCGCAACTTCCGATAGTTAGAAATACGATAGTAATGATACAGACCGTGCATCCCGAGACGTACGTTAGACCGCTTAAGCAGTTGCGATATAGCGTCAATCGATTCCGCGCGAGCTGTCACTGGCTGTATTTCCTGCGAATATAAATCTGGTCTCCCCAGATGTTTTGCATCAAGCCAAAGTGGAGTGAATGCAAGCAAAACTTCAACGATGTTCTGTGAACACAAAATATAAAGAGCTTCATGTTCGTTATCAGACATGTGGGGACGGACGTCATCAATACGTAGTTGGATCATATTTCTTAAGTCGGTTCAACTGTTGATGTAGGCAGATCGCTTGTCCCCGCATTCACACCGCAAATATTCAAGATTTCTGCAGCTACCTGATCCCAAGTTCTTGCTACTGCTTTGTATTGCTCGATAACTTTCTTTGGCGCGACTAGATCCACTGAAGTTATAAATTCCGCCACACACTCGCTATTATCTGGATCTTGAATCAAATTTACGCCGATAAACCTACCAGCAATAGTTGGAATTCCACCAACAGGTGGCGCAAATACATTGCAACCTTGTGAGAGTGCTTCGAATATAACATTTGGCCAATTGTCATAACGAGACAGCATTAGTAAATACTTGCTTCTACTGAAAAGCTCCTGTACGTTATTAGAAGATATTTCGCCAAGCACCGATATATTGGCCGAAGATGCTAATTGCTTACTTATCATAGGAAGCATTGAACCTCCGCCAGCGATCGTTACGTTAAGAGATTTGTCATATTTATTCAACGACTGTACTACTCCAACAAGCCTATCAGCACCCTTAATTGTTTCAAGCCGACCCACCCAAAGTACATCAATATCACGCTCATCTCTGCTTTGAGTTTCATCCACGAACCGTGCTGGTGGGTAACCTATATCAAGGAATTTCAATCGCCGTATCCACCTTGATTGCTTATAAGCATCACCATTTGCGACAATTGCTGCCCGCCCCAAAAAGTAAATCCAATTCATATTCAGCAACCAAACTAAAGGCGAAACCGGACCGGGCAAGCGGTTGATAACTCGACGCTGCGCAAGACTCAAAAATGCTCCTAGCCGAACCATGCCACCTGCAACTACCAAATCCACTTTGTTGTGATTCAATACACGGAATAAGGCTAAAATCTCAAATACTAAAAGATCAAGCTCAAGAGTAAGAAAATTGACAGCACGGCGAACTATGCCAGGAGCCCAAACAGGGATTTCAATTTTCCTGAAATATGGCGCCTTTAAGAAAATAAAATTAACGTCCGGATAACCAGCGGCTATTGAATTTTGATTTTCTCCAACACCTGTGATTATAGATACCTTGACTTGCATATCAACAAATGCACGCGAAACTCGAAGATCGAAATTCTCGCCCCCCCCTATAAAATTACCCATACCGCGATTAATTATCAATACTTCTTTTGCCATGAATAAATCCAGAATATATAATCATGAAATCAGCAAGAGTTAAAATGACCAGGGCTGAATATGCACCCGACCATTTTATTCCGACAAATAAGAGAAGCGCAGCTAACAATAGAAATGTTGTTCGCGAGATGAGAACAGCCTTACGGAAGTGCGCTGCATAAATAATATGACGAATTTCCAAAGCGACAAATGCTAACGCTATGGTATAGATCGGAGGAAACAAGGTCGAAGAGATTAGAAAGGCAGTACCTGATATCGCATAAAAGTAATATATTTGAACAGGAAAGGGCAGTGCGGTCATTCCTTCTGGCCTTTCTAAATACTTAATAGAAAAATAATTTCCAATTATTGCCGAGATTGCAGATATGAGTCGAATTAATACTCCCGCAATATAAAATCGACTGTCATCAACAACCCCAGAGGATTGGAGAGCAGCCAAAAGATAGACCGGGAACGAGCCACGCGCAATCCCAAAAGATTTAATTGAAACAACATGTTTAATATTTAACAATAATGGTGGAAATAAACCGAAATCTTTATCCTTGCTAATATAATGAAAGGATAAAACTTTAATGGCGACAGCAATGGAAAATAATGCAATTAAAATTTGCATCTGCCCAGCCATCATACATATAGGCGCAAAAAAATTAACAACAGAGTCAACTATTAATATAAAGCGATAGCCTCGCTGAAAAAAAAGTGAGTTCAGAATTAACGATATCCCGAGGAGAGGCACTGCAGCAATCGCATATACATCAATCTCTAAGAATCGATTGATGAGATAGAAAATAACTGTAGCTGCAAGAAAAATTCCGAATTGGAATGACATCGCAGTCAATATGCCACGACTTCGGAAGGATGGTGTGTGTCCGTGATTGCTGGCACGAAAAATCGCCAAATGATCGCAAATGAAATCAAATGCTGTGGCGAGAAAGTAAATGGAAGCATGAGTAATCACCCATTCTGAACTAGATTCACTAAAACCAGCATTATTCAAAGCTCCAGCAGTAAGGATCCCCAGAAACGAAGATATTGGTACCGCAACAAGTAAGAGGCTGCCAACCGTTAAAGATTTAACTCTCAAGATCTTACGAAATATTTATATACGCATCGAGTCGGAAACTTGCTTTGAGGTTGCTCTGGGCGGACTAATTAGGATAGGATGCGTAGCATCCTAGCAGCTGCACTAGCCGCGCCGAATCCATTATCGATATTTACGACAGTCACACCTTGAGCACAGGAAGCGAGCGAAGAATTGAGTGCTGTCTGCCCATTGAAAGCGGTACCATATCCTGTAGAAGTCGGTATCCCAATAACTGGTTGATGAAAATAACCACCGCACACTGAAACCAACGCAGCATCCATCCCTGCTACTGCCAAGATAATCTTCGCACGACCAATGGCTTGAGCAGCTTCAAAGAATCTATGGATGCCTGCAACCCCAACATCAGGAAACAGGCGAGATTGAATTCCTAGATAGGATAAAGTTAATGCCGCTTCATTGCATACTCTGAAATCTGAAGTGCCACCGCTCACGATAGAAACCATATACTCATCGCTAGAGTGAACCAGAGAATATCTATGTAGCGCATGCGAATCATTAATAAGTAGGCATGCAGCATCCTCGATCCAGACTACAGAAGGAGAGAAATCTGCAAGGTGCACTCCCTCGCGCGAATTAACTCTTGTGATTAATAAAGGTACACCTGAAGTCAAGAAATTATTGCATATGGCCTCGAGTTGCGAACGTGACTTATGTTCAGCCAAAACGACTTCTGGTTGCCCTATACGCTCGTTCCGTTGCAGATCAAAGTTTAGATGATGTTTTGATGATCGTAGCATACCCATTTCCTTTTTGATAAGTTCGCAAGAGTACATCCTTCATAGGTAAGCTAAACAATTCGGCAGTACAGGTTTTCAGTTTGTCAATAATCGCATCTGTGAGCGCTGGGCTTTTTTCTGGATCGATCTCCAGGACAACTTGCTCTGTACCATATCGGCATCGGTGATTACCTATACCTAACAATGCCGCGATCATCTCTTCGACCTGTTCGATCTTTCCTAGCACGACCGGATCGATGCGAGTGCCGGTAAACACGCGACTAGAAAGACAAGGCGACGAAGGCGCAGAAGCTAGTTCGGATAGCCCAAGAATTCTAGCAAGAAGACGAATCTCGCCTTTCCCGTAACCAGCTTTGATAAATGGGTGTTGTACCTGAAACAGGTCTGCGGCCTTCAAACCTGGGCGAAAATCGCCTAAATCATCGAAATTTGCTCCTGTTAATACTAGCGCCGCCGGAAATGTATTAACTATCTCTTCAAATAGATTGAACTTACAGTAGAAACAGCGATCGATAGGATTTTGAAGATATCGTTCATCACGGAACTCATCAGGAGTAATAATTTTTAAATTAACTTGAGCTTCTTTTGCAATGGATTCCAATTTCTGCGTATGCTTTAATGGAACGGCAGGTGTCTTTGCGTGAGCCCATACTATTCGCTCTTTGTCGTCTTCAAGGCGTGATATAAGCAATGCAAGCGAAGTACTATCAACGCCACCAGAGACCGCAATAACCAGTTTGCGCGACTGCAGCAGGTAGTCTTGAAAAACAGAAATATTTTTTAGTAAAGAAGTGTTATTCATCTTTATTAATCTCTTTACCGTAAAAGTCATGTTTCACTTTCACAGTTAGCAATTCGATTTCACGATAATTCATCCCTTTAAAGGCATCGCTCTCAGGCTTCAATGTCTGGCCTGACGGGCGCTCAACAATCTTTACCGGCACATCAGCAACGTTCGTCAAAATACGTGGGAGAACTCGCCGGCTTAGGTCGCCTAATCGCACACCAATCGTCGACGTGAGATCGAAACATAGACGACTTACAGCTTCAGCGAAACCGAATACAACAAGAACTCGTACAGACATGGCCATGCGCGCCTTCTTTCCGTGCACTGGGTAGCTCACGACATCGATCACACTCATTTCCTGCCTCAAAGTGTCAAGTGCATGAGCAAGCGCTTCGGGGGTCATATCATCAACCTCGAAGCAAATTTCTTGGATACTCGTTTCTGATCCGCCTCGGTCTTCAGCTTGAAACAGGTCGAGCCAAAGAACGTTCGGTCTAACCTTACCGTCCCGAGTCCCCTTGCCAACACCTGAGTTAAGAAGTCTTCCTCCAGGAAAGTTCCTCATCTTTTCCGGCTTCAAAAATGCGAGGATTGCTGCTCCAGTTGGTGTAATACATTCTCCATGAATTGCGCCGGGGCTGAAGTCGAATCCAGTCAGTAGCTGCCTTACCGCAGGGGCAAAAGCAGGATATTGACCGTGGGCCATATCAACCGTTCCCATTGATTGCGGCAATGGGTGATAAAACCAGTTAGAGGATCCAAGGCGATCGATGATGAAACTTGCTACGGCGATATCAAAGATCGAGTCGATCGCCCCAACCTCGTGGAAATGGACTGAAGAAGTAGGAATTCCATGAACACGCGACTCTGCCTCGGCGAGCAGAGAAAAGATACCCTTAAATATTTCTTTCTGTTGCGTTGTCCAACTGCTCTTCAGTGCGTAATCGAGAACTTCATTGACATGCCTGTGATGTAATACGTGATCATTATGATGATCATGACTGTATGTATGTTCATGATCTCTATCGCTTTCCAGTTCAAGTTCGAGTTGTACGGCCGAAATTCCCATATCTGTTTTGTTGATAAACTTGAATGAGGTTCCGCTCAGCTGCGACGCTTCTAAAAAGGCCTGGAGTTCATTGGACGTAAATACATTAGCCGAGTAAGCTGAACATATGAACATGTCACCGCTAATACCGCCTATTGCATTCAAAATTTTGTGATTAGACAAAGAGGGCTCCATTTATGACAATCTTAAAATTTTGGCTAGTATTTGACGAGCTGGTTCACAATAAAAACCAACCCTTAAAATCATCAGCCTGTGTTGATGTTTATACCCCTAGTTCCCAGGTGGTAACGGTGACGCAAACAAAATTCAATTGTCTGCTTATGCAGCTGATGTAGAGCAAGGTCTTTAATAGCTAAGTTTGATCAGCACCCGGCAGGAGCCATTAAAGTATCCTAACCGGTTGAACAAATTCGCCATCAATTTCCCTTCGAAAGGAGTGTGCTCGACTCTTGCCATCCATGCTCTCAGCGCAGCAAAGTACGTTTGGAGGTAGCCAAGCGGATATCCACGGCTAACGAATGCTCGGTCTAAAGTCATACGCCATGTCGCTGTTACTGCTGCGTGTTGAATGGGTTTCTACAAAGTAGTACGTAGACCGATTAGTACTGCACCCGAATGACTCTGCTCGCTTGACTTTGTTAATGCAATTTCGTCCTCGTCAAAAATGACAAAGCGATATTGAGATGTAACTTAGATTTGGCCGAAGATGTACACGCCGACGATCCCGAGTCCACCGCCAAGACTTGTCAGAACCTGACCGCCACGAGCCCCTAGCCCGCGGCGGATGTTAAGACCCAGTCCAATCCCAAATAAATGCAGCATCATGGTAGTCAGCGAGAATCCTACAGCGTAACCTGCAAAACCTGTCTCGGGTGTTTCAGCACCATGAGCCAGACCATGCAAAGAAGCAGCCAATACAATAAACACAAGACCGAATGTGTTAGAAATGTGCTTTTTCGGCACAGTGAGCATAACGCCGAACAGGGATACCGACAGGGCGATAGAATGCTCGAGGTAAGGTATCGTGATGCCGCTTCCTCCCAGGATTGCACCAATGACCATCGCCAACATGAAGGTCGCAGGTCCTTGCCATTGTCGGTGTGCAGGCAAAACACTCACCGACCAGATTCCTACGGCCATCATGGCTAGCAAGTGATCTAGTCCGAAAGGATGGGCCAATCCATCAATGAAGGCATGAGTTTCATGGCCTGTATGTGCCATGGCTGCCGTGGATAATGCTCCAGCAGCAACAAAAAGAAGAGAGGATTTCAAAAGTTTTGACATTTCGTTCTCGAAAAGCGTTCAAGCGATGGGGTGACGTATGTTGACAAGCTCTTTAGCGTTATCACATTTAATGGAGAGGCTACTAGATTTTATGGCCAATTTAGTTATAGTTCTCTAGCTAGCCAGATGCTACTCTTTTCATTTTTTTGAAACTACGCTGCCGCAGCGCTTCCATTGCTTTGGAAGCTCGAAGTTACGCCCTGGTACCTCCGAGAGTGTTATCGGGCGTACGTTGTCGTGTGTCACGTCAAGAAAACGTGCTTCCCCGCGAAGACCAATATTAAACTTACTCCTCAGATCATAAAGAGCTTCAGAAACAGATTTAATCCTTGCAGTGTTGTAGCCGATCAATTTCAAGCTCAATAACTCAACTGCAGCTGGATTGAAGCCACCGTAAATCACACCGGCTGGCATCGGCGTCGGCGACAATGGCCCCTCTCCTTGACCAGAAACAACACCGTCGACGAATGTAATCACATGGCGTGCAGGTGTGTCGCCGAGGTTATCGGTGTACGGATCATAGAAGTAAAGGATATGATTGAGGTCTAGGATAGTCCGCCACAAGGTATCATTCCCCGACCAACCTCCGCCAGTGATGTCATCTGAACTCCAGGTTCCCATCAATTTCCACCCTATATGGATAGACTTCCCAAGTAGAGCTCTGATGACTGCAGGGAAGCGATTCGGATCCTTCCAGTACCACTCGTCCAATTCCTCCCAAGCCGCCTTAAACGTTGACCCCGAATAGAAGTTATCGCCACCCGATTGGTAACCTCCTTTGCAATGGTGTGGGAGATATTCTTTGTGCCCATTGATACCAACAAGATTTTTTAGTGCGCCGGTGACGCCCGCCTTGATATGTGTTTTCAGGACTGGGACGTTAATAATCAGATTCGCCTCGAATATGCGTTTGGTGACGAGGTATTTGTGATGCCCACCAGTATGGTGGCGCAACATCAATGCTGGGTCGTAGCAAGTTACACGGAACTGTTGGGAATAGTCGTCCAAATCAGTAAGAAAGCTTCTCTCAGCGAGATCTACAACTTGACAGCGAGACTCATCGCCTTGATTCAATCGACGTCCGGCTCCAAGACCTACGAAACGTTGTCTATCGTTAACGGTTAATCGCCAGTCTTCGACAATGAACTTAATGTCCGGATAGATTGGCTGCAAATAACTTATCAGTTCATCGATTTGGCTAACCTTGCGCAATTTCGCGAAATCACAGTTCTGTAAAGGCGCATCAGCAATAATAATAGTTCCAGCGTAATTCAGAGCCAGTGCTGCGTAATCGATGAGCGGACGCAACACGCTGGTGTGCGTTAAAAGGCAATCTGTACCAGCATTTTCTATAACGTTATAGTCGCGCACCCAATTCGGTTTCAGCAGGACGATATCGCCTTGAGAAACAAATGCGGAAAAAGGATTCCAACGGGAGGTACCAAAATTTGCTGGGTCGAGGCTAAGACCTGCCAATATGCGGCGTACTGCACTGTAAACGCCGTTGGTACCTAATCCACTTGCGACCTCTACTCTGATGATTTCCGGAAATGACTCGGATGGATTGAAAGGAAATTGAGGATATCCATTGATGCCCTCTGTAATTGCAACGTCAGAATTCATGATAATTGACCTTCGAGATTGTGTATAGTTGCTTTCCGTGCGCGGTAGCGCTCACATCACCGACTGTTACTGACAGTCCTGTTGGTGCGCGCATTGCCATATCTATTAATGGCTTGAGCCGTGTCACTAGTTCCTGTCCTAGGCTGTCGGCATCGGTAATAAATTCGGCTGGCTCTACTCGTAGTTCGATTTGCTCTACTGCTGATTGAACAAATTGGAAACGACGGATCCGATTATCAAAATACAGCAGATGAGTAAAGAATTCCCCATGTATACAGGAACCATCAGATCTCCAAAAATTGTCCGAAATTCGTCCGGCTATTCCTTTTACTGCCGGCAACTCAGATCCGCATTCGCATTGAAACAGCCCAGATTCAGCCATATCACCAATACGATAATTGATCAGTGGCATCACGCGATTGTTGAGTGTACTTACATAAATCGGACGTAGGCCTTCGATGGGTTGACCTAAAGTGATTTGATGATTAAATGTCATTACATGGTAATTCCCATTTTTACAAGATCCGGCGATCATCCCTGCTTCACGCGAACCATAGATATCGTAGACCGTTCCACGAAAGGCTCTCGCGATGAGTTGGCGATCCTCTACGCTAATTTTTTCAGCAGAAGATACGACGTAGTCAACCTGGAGCGTACCGTATCCCTTCTTGAGTATATAACTGGATATAGCTTTCAGGGAGGATGCGTAGCCACGCACGAACCGTATGTCGTGATTCCGAATATACGCAACGATTTCGGCAAGCACATCTTCCGTAAGGTTGAAGGCATTAAAATATTTTGCATTGAATAGTTTGGCCTTCATCCTGGCTTTCAAGCCAAAATTCCAGTGCTGAAGATCTGCCTCACTACCCCAAATTATTACTTTCTTTAATGGCCGTATATCTATTCCCATGATATTTTCATAGTAATATCGCATAGCTAAGCTCACATACCGATCGTAGGCCGCATCTTGAAGAAAAATAGCGGGCTCTCCCGTTGAGCCGCCGGAAGTGTTCTTACGGAATTTCCCTTTGTAGTGAGGATTCCGTAAAGCCTCATAGCTTTCGCGCAACTCCTTTTTCGTCAATATATAACTATCGATTCCCGTATTTCCATCGATTGAGCGACTCGCATAATAAGGTATTTCTTCCACCGCACGGCAGAATTTCCCAAATCGCTCACTTTGCACTGCTTTATAATTATCGCGTAATTTGGCGAGTTCTGGCCAACGCAGCCAGTCAACCAGTTTGTATAGAATAGTTCTCATGTTAAGTTTAATTTAGATTTCGCACCGAGTGAATCGCACCTTACCAGATGGATCCTTTGTAAATTCTTGATTCATTCTCCACACTATCGGCACTCCCGGCAACACCTTGCCGACCTTCGCTTCGATCGATTTCATGCAATTATCTGGCAATTCATCTACTGGCATACGTACATTTATATCAATACCCTGCTTACTTTGAATTACCTGGAACGAATCTATCAAATCGATCCCATAAAATAAATGCGTAAAAAACTCTCCATCCACCCTTTCACCATTATTGCCTTTAAAAACATCGACTGTACGACCAACTAGACTCGAAAGGTAAGGGCAATTATTTTCATCTAAGTTAAGCACTCCAAGATCCCCAAGGTCGTAGCGTACGAGAGGATACGCATGATTTACGAGTTGCGTTACAAGAATCCTACCTACTTCTCCAGGTTGACATGCACAACCTTCGCTGTCTACAACTTCCACTTTATGTGTTAATTGGTTTATATAGAGTCTAGGAGCGTCAAATCCTGAATCGGATATGCCCCAAGCAATGTCACCGACCTCACGCGAACCGTAGCGATTTACGATGCGCACCGTGGGCCAGCGCTTACGAATATTACGTATCAAAGTCGGGGTTAAAACTCCTGCACTCGATAGAACGACTTTCGGCTGCCATTTGGTCTGGGAGGGCGATGTATGAATCAAAAAATCGTCAAGTGAAGAAGCATAGCCTTCTAGAATATCCGGCTTCTCTTGATTTAGCTCTTGCAGCCAAATGGTGTACTCTTTTTCCGATGCACTGAAAGTATTGTATATTTTTGTGCGAGATAGCCAGAGATATAGTCGCTTCGCTGATCGCTTAGACGGATTATCTTCTCCCCAGAGCTTGGCAACCTTTGGTAAAATTTGACCAGAGCTTTTCATGTATATGTAAAACTTGTTCGCCCGGTTGATTCGCCAATAATATAGAGATTGAGCTACTGTCATTGGCTTTCCTGTCGAGCCTCCCGAGGCACTTGTGACATAAAAGCGCTTCATCGGTTTATAAATACCCTGCAGACTGCGCAATTGATCCTTACTTAATATTGGATATTCGGCTAAGTGAGCCTGAAAATCGAGAGCGCCGTAGCTTTTGAAGCACTGTCTAGCTGTCGTGAGAATACGCTTTATAAGCTCCGCTTGAAGATCAAGACGACGTACCGGTGGCATACTCTCAAAACGTTGCACCTTTATTATGTCCCAAGGCAACATCACAAAAGTTAAATAATTTAAAAGTTTTGATATTTTCATTTTAGCGTTGCAATGATTTTAGGCTGAAGTTTGTGTTAAGCTCGCGCGCCATAAAGCAGATTTAAATCAAATGAACATCACCATCTATTGACTAGAATCTTATAGCTTTAGGACGCAATTGCAATCGTATAAAAAGCTTGAGATTTTGCAGAGACCGCGGAATCGGTTGCGTCTGATTTATTTGAGCTGTAAATTCGGAAAGGCGGCAATCTCTCCGTTCTCTACAAATTTCATTACCCGATTTATCAACTCGACCAAAAGTCAACTTGCTCCGATTACTTATGGCATGATAATCAATCAGTCTAATTATTAAATTTGATGCTACCCGGCCGATCAAACGAAAGCCATTGCAGCCAAACGTTTCCAGATGCGCTGGTCATTTCTTGATGTCGACGTAATAACGGTCAATCAAATGCCGCTACGTCCATAATTGTCTTGGAACCTCACAATGTCATCCTCACCCAAGTAACTACCTGACTGCACTTCGATAATCTCGAGCGGCACGATGCCGGGATTAGCCAAGCGATGCACCTCGCCCAACGCGATGTAGGTGGATTGATTTTCTGTGAGCAACAGCACATTGCTACCATTGGTGATTTCCGCGGTGCCTTTGACGACGATCCAGTGCTCGGCCCTGTGGTAGTGCTTCTGCAGGCTGAGGCTAGCACCCGGTTTGACTTGAATGCGCTTGACCTTGAAGCGATCCCCTTCGTCAATGCTGTCGTACCAACCCCAAGGCCGGTGTACCTTACGGTGCAGAGTGTATTCTTCTCGCCTTGTATTTTTTAGCTGGTTGACGATGTTCTTCACTTCTTGACTACAGGCTTTGTCGGCCACCAGAACGGCGTCGGGAGTTTCTATCACGATTAAGTCGCTCACCCCCACCAGACTGACAAGGCGGCTAGATGCGTGAACAAGGGTATTGCTGCTTTGAGTGACTAGCACGTCGCCGACATGGGCGTTGCCGGACTCGTCTTTGGATAGCACGTCCCAAACCGCGTTCCAGGCTCCTAGGTCGCTCCAACCAGCATTGAGCGGAACCATTTTGATCATAAAGCTGCTGCTCGGGCAGTTTTCTATAACGGCGTAATCGATGGATTCGGACGGAATGGCGTTGAACTCAGCTTTGCTGGGACGTATGAAGCAGGTACCAGGGTTGGTATCAGTTGTGCGGTGGGACCAAGCTTGTTTGGTGGCTTTCAACATGTCGGGCCGGAATTGATCGAGTGCCTGAAGCCACATGGAAGCCTTGAGTATAAAGATACCTGCGTTCCAATAATATCCACCTTCGTCTAAATATCTTTGGGCCGTAGTCCTATCAGGTTTTTCGACGAATCGCTCAACTGAAGCAGTTGGTTCTGGAAAAATGGATGTCTTGATATATCCGTAGCCGGTTTCCGCTCGATCTGGGGTGATGCCCAAAATGACGATGCAATCACTTGCGGCCATAGCGATCGCCTGCTGAATGGCTAAAGCGAATGCTTCCGTGTTGTTTACAGTCTGGTCGGCGGGTGTGACTATAAGAATAGGATCCTCGCCCTCTTCGATAGCTGCTAACGCAGCAAGGGTCAATGCTGGGGCAGTGTTTCTGCCAACTGGTTCTAGCAGCGTTGCACCGAATTTAATGCCTACTTCACGCAACTGCTCAGACACAAGAAAGCGATGTTCTTCGCCCGTAACAGTGATCACAGGAGCAACTTGAATATCGTTATTTTCCAGCCTTGATAGACGCAGAGCGGCTTCTTGAAATAGGCTCTCTTTTCCAGTGATGGATAAGAACTGCTTAGGAAATCCGGCACGGGAAAGTGGCCACAATCGAGTGCCGGCCCCACCACAGAGGATGACAGGTTGTATACGATTTATGGTCATATTATTCTCAAATCGGTTTTTCACCAAAAAACTGAACATACCAATGCATTGCTTCTTTAAGCCCATCACCAATTCTGTGTGTAGGACAGTAATCAATCAAATTTCTTCCCTTATTAATATCCGCCAAAGAGTGGCGTACATCTCCTGCACGAAAGTCTCTGTATATCGGTTGCGCGTCCTTTAGGTGCGCAAACCTTTCGGCCAGGTTGTCACGCAGATGGAAGTACAGTTGGTTCAGGCTGGTGCGGTCGCCTACGGCGACGTTATAGACCTGGTTGGCTGCATCTTCATGGGTTGCAGTGGCTGCGCGCAGGTTGGCTTGTACGGTGTTTTCGATGTAGCAAAAGTCACGACTGGTTTCGCCATCTCCGTTGATGTAGACTGGTTGGTTATTGATCATGGCGAAGATCCATTTGGGGATCACGGCTGCATAGGCGCCGTTTGGGTCTTGGCGGCGGCCGAAGATGTTGAAATACCGAAGACCGATGGTTTTAAATCCGTAGGTTTTGGCGAAGACATCAGCGTACAGCTCGTTGACCAGTTTAGTTATGGCATAAGGCGAGAGGGGCTTGCCGATCTTGTCTTCAACCTTGGGCAAGTCTGGGTGGTCACCGTAGGTCGAGCTGCTGGCGGCGTAGACAAAGCGTTTGACCTTCGCGTCCCGTGCAGCAACCAGCATGTTCAGGAATCCGTCAATGTTGTTCTGGTTGGTGGCGATGGGGTCTTCGATGCTGCGTGGGACGGAACCGAGGGCGGCTTGGTGGAGGACGTAATCCACATGACAAGACTGAGGACTCAGTGCCCAGGACTGAGTGCTCCAAAACATGGCGTTGCTGCAGTCGTCAAGGTTACGGATGTCGCCCTGGATGAAGTGGAAATTGGTCCATTGGTCGCGTGTGACCAAGCCTTGGACTTCGTCCAGGTTTCGCTGGTGGCCGGTGCTGAAGTTGTCTAGCCCCACTACGCGCTGGTCGAGTTTAAGCAGGGCTTCTAGCAAGTTACTGCCGATGAAGCCGGCTACGCCAGTAACCAACCAGGTTTTTTGCTCCGTTCGGAGTTGTTGTTTAAGAGATTCGTAGGTAGTCATTATCACAACCTCAAGTCCGATTCCTGAGCCGATAACACGTATTTCAGGTCATATAGCACTGCAGTGGGCTTGCCTAAGGCCCGAATAGCAGCTGAGCCCATGTTTTTAAACTGGTGGTGGGCGACGGCGATGATGATGGCGTCGTAGTTGC
>Ga0172369_10004316_pt1 | contig 18118 bp, 17 predicted proteins | sample LakKiv25m_FD_114539 | JGI IMG/M metagenome (GOLD analysis project Ga0172369, IMG submission 114539) | Freshwater microbial communities from Kabuno Bay, South-Kivu, Congo - kab_022012_11.25m | ecosystem: Environmental > Aquatic > Freshwater > Lake | place: Democratic Republic of the Congo...
CCAGTAGTCAGCCATGTTTTTGGCATAACCAGGAATTGCTCCGGATTGGAGGCGGTTAAACAGGACCAACTGAGGTTTGAACATGGTATTCAGGAGAACCACATTCTTTTGTGTAATACTGATTTTCTCGATCGTTTTTTCGGCATTCCTGTTGAACAAGGATCTCCCGCAACTGTCGACGGCCTTTTCAACCTTTTCCACCAGGAATTGCGTCTCCATCATAAGACGTTCGAGAACCTTGTACAAAAGAGCATCTGAGCTGCCTATTTCCATTTTTTTTCCCGCAATGGCACCAGCCTTCTCCTGGCTGAACATATCTTTAACCAGCCAGTGGGATTTTCCGATCGTGATCAGGTAGTCTTTTCCCCAAAAAACTTTGATCTCTTTCGTGTCAACGAACGTTTCCGTGGAGTCGAAGCTTGGAAAATGAAGGATCAGGAAATAGTAATCGTCATACACGTCGATCTTGGGCCGGAGATTGATCACACTCCTGCAATCTTCCAGGTCGAGAGGATGAAAATGATATTGATCATTAAGGATCTCCAGGTCTTCTTCCGACGGTCTCACGATATGCGACCATCGAAGTGTTCCGTATTTGATGGTTTCAATCATGGCTTATCCTCCTTTCCGGTTTGCAGAATAACGGCTATCTGAGCCTGCAAAAATACAAACCCTTGCCGATATTTATACCAAGGGGTTCAATTATTCCACCGAAATGTACTGATCATATGGTCAATATCCTGTCTGAGGAAATCAATAACAGGAGCAAGTGAATCGTTATTGGGCACAATGTTAAAATATAGGGCTCCGCGAATGAACCGTGACAGGCTGTCGGTGAGGTAAAACTGGTATGGAGATGCTGCTTCTGTTCCTTTGATGGAGAATGTAAGGCCATATACCCGTGACTGATCGTTTAGAAACTGTTGCTGTGTGATGGCATTGGCTTTTGGAATATGTTTATTGACCAGGGTCCGTGAGTCTTCAAGGTATTGATCGAGGTTGTCGTGAATTTCCTTGTAACTGAGATGCAGTTGGGCTTTGAATGCAGGATAGCTGATATTGATCCAATAGGGCTCCGCCAGGGAGGAGGTATCCAAAAAAATGTATGCATATATCGGATATTCAAATGAATACGGGAAGGTTGTGTCAAATTGCCGGTACTCATGCCCCGGAAGATCAATCCTGAAATATCCCCGGGGTTTCGGGGTGTAGTCTGACTGGCAGGAGGTAACCAGGACAAGGAATAAAACGAAAACGGGGAGGTGTTTCATTGGGGAAAAATAGCGAGATAGCGAGAAGCGAAATAGCGAAATTTCATCTTTTCGCTATTTCACCATGTCGCTATTTTTAAAATGGAAGGTCATCCTCGGGCGTTACGGTTTCAGCGCCTGAGGGTTCGGGTATGGAGGCAGCTCCTCCGCCGTTCTCTTCAAATGCCCCATCCCTTTTCGGTCCGCCGCCAAGCATGGTCATGTTATCTCCCAGGATCTCAAAGATGAACTTTTTCTGCTTGTTCTCATCTTCATATTCCCTTCTGCGGATCCGGCCTTCAATATAGACTGACGATCCTTTTTTGAGAAACCGCTCCGCTACTTCAGCCAACCCTCGCCAGAGTACAATGTTGTGCCATTCTGTGTGGGTGGTCCGCTCTCCTTCACGGTTTTTGTACCCCTCTGTTGTAGCCAGGGAGAATGATGCTTTCTTTACGCCATTGTCAAAAGTCTGAACCTCCGGATCCCTCCCAAGATTTCCAACCAAAATCACTTTGTTTACTCCGTTTGCCATTGCTTCAATGTTTTTAATGAATGATTCCGTTTAACAAAATTACAAATATTTCCCGGCTCCCGGGATTTGTTTGACATTAATCGGATTTAAGGGCAAAAGGTTATATGTTGCAACGTGAAATTTTCAATTTTTTTTATTGTTGACCACCTTTGCACCCCGCAATTCCTTCCGGATGAACCGTTTATCATCGCGTTTTGCGCTTATCCAGCAGGTCGTCCACGATATCCTCTATCAAGACCATCCCTTCGAGCTGGTTATCAGCATTGATAACTGGGATGGAGAGCAGGTTGTATTTTGAAATGATTTCTGCCAGTGTGTCAATCTTATCGGTATCAAGGACGGTAACAGGTTTGGTGGTCATGATCCCGGAAAGAAGCTTTGAGGGATCGGATACAACCAGTTCTGCCAGTGGTACGGTTGATACAAACTGGTCATCATCACCGGTAATGAAAAGCGTACTGATATGAACAGGTTCGGGTTGACCTTTCCGGATCAAAGAAATTGCCTCTTCAACAGTCAGGTCGGCCGAAAGTGTATAAAACTCCATATTCATGATACTTCCCACTTCATTGTCATCGTATTCAAGAAGCTCCCTGACCTCCTCCGATGACTTTCTCTCCATCTCTTTCAGCAACTGTTCGGCTTTATGGTCTTCCAGCTCATCAAGGATATCAGCGGCTTCATCAGCATCCATTTTTTCAAGAAGGTCGGCGGCTTTTTCCAAAGGCAGACTTTCGATTATCTGCACCTGGGCGTTTGGCTCCATCTCCTCGAGAACGTCTGCAGCCTGTTCTTCGTCCAGTGCCGCAAACACATAAGTCCTGGTTGCTTTGTCAAGATCCTCAATGATATCGGCAAGATCAGACGGATGAAGAGCTGTTAGCCTGGATGTTGATTTGGACAGGAGCAATTTGGAGGTGGCAACATCAACGGACTCAATATCGTCCCACAGAATTTGCTGAACAGGGATATGCACCCCAGACCAGCTGCTTATTCTTTCAATCATCGACAGGACCCCGTGTTTCCTGAGCCAGCCGCTGAGACCAACATCCACTGCAATGGCAAAGGTGCCGGAAGGGATGTAAACGAGCCTGATATCCCATACCTTTTCCAGCTTTTTCCCATTGATGTCTACAATCTGGCGATAAAGAATACTCTCTTTCAACCAGATCACATTCGTCAGATACGAGGTGGATATCTCTTCAATTGCGGAGCCATAGATCCGGAGAGATCTTTTCTCCTGGATAATTTCGAGGGATGAGAAGTCGAGGACCCGTTCGTACATACCCACTTTTACCTTCACCGCTATGACCTTTGGCCTCACAGGCTTCCCCGGAGAGGGGTCCAGGGCAGAGAGATCTACCAGAAAATCCTTTACCTTCCCGGAAATATTTCCATCGGAGGTATAAAATTTTCTGCCCAATACCTGGCTCAGATAAAATGTGGTCTGTGTGGTCATTTTGCAAGCGTATCTCAGGGCCGTCGTCCATGGATAGTTTATTCTTGGGTAGTTAGCATGCAAAGGTACAAAAAACCCCTGAAACGGCAACAAGTGTTTCAGGATGCTGCAACCGGAAGGATCACAGTAAAGGCAGTTCCCTTTCCTGGTTCGCTCTCAACCTGGATAGTCCCATTGTTCTTCTCAAGGTACTCCCTGCATAATAACAGTCCCAGTCCGGTACCTTTTTCCCCGCTCGTCCCGGTGGTTTTATACTGCTCATCAATATTAAAAAGCTTACCAAGCTCCGATTCAGGGATACCTACTCCTGAATCCCGGACCACCAACTCCACGTTTTCTCCTTTAACAGTGGCGGATACCTTTATTGTTCCCTCACGCGGGGTGAATTTTATAGCATTGGATAAAATGTTCCGGAACACAGCGAGCATCATATTCCTGTCTGCATTGATTTTTATGTTTGATGGAACGTCTGTGATAAGATTCTGTTTTTTCAGAAAAGCCGATGGCTGGACCAGGTTTACAACTTCATCTATCAGGCCGGAGATCTCAACCGGAGTCACTTCCATCTGAAAAGCGCCGGTTTGCATCCTTGCCCAGCTAAGTAACTTTTCGAGGAGAGAAAAAGCACTTAGTGCGGATTTATGTGTGTTTTCAATTGCAAGTTTTCTCTCTTCCGGTGATAAGCTGTCGAATTCTGTATTTAAGAGGTCTGAAAAGCCGATGATTGTATTGAACGGGTTCTTTAAATCGTGGGCAATGATCGAGATGAATTTTTTAAGGGTGCCGTTTGATGTCTCCAGCTTTCTGGCCAGGGTTTCGGTCTCCTGTTGCTGAAACCGGATCTCCTGGTTCATCACAAGCAATTCCTTGTTTGTCTTTCTGAGCCTGGTTTTCTGGACAGCAAAAATGAAAAGAAAAACCAGTGCCCCGACTGCAAATATTACCATGAAAATAGTCCATAACCTTCTGCGGTCCAGTTCTTTCTGGATAGCAGCCTCTTCCTGTGCCAGGCGGATCTGTTCCATCATGGTGGTTACTCTTTCTTCGGTCTTTTCGTCGAGGAAGTTCCTGGTGTAATTGGTGAGTTCAGATAGATAATTATGTGCTTCCCAGAAGTTTCCTTCCTGTAGATAAATTCGTTCGAGGAGTGTGGTTGTCAATCTGAGATAGGTGTTAACATTATCCCGCTTTGCATAATTATAGGCCTCTTTAGCCAGTTCTTTTGACCTTTCCAAATCTCCTTTAAGGAAATATGCTCCAGCCATATTGCACAGTATCAATGCTTCATCAACAGGATTTACCTTTCTGACAATCCCATGAGCCCTGGTCATATACAACAGGGCACTATCAAGATTCCCCTTCGCCTCCTGTACCTTTCCCAGAATATTCAGGTCGCTGTATATCAACTTATCATCATGAATCCTGCTGGCAATATCCATCGATAATGAAGCATATACTTGAGCGCTGTCAAGGTAAGCAGGGTAATCGAGTTCAAAATAAGTAGCTCCGATGTAGGTATACGTTTGTGCCAGGAGTATGGAATCATGAAGCAGTGCATTCAATGCCAGCGCTTGATAGAGATATTCCAGGCTGCTTGTGCGGCTGCCTGATGCCCGCAGAAAATCTCCCATGTAATTGCAACACAGGATCTGCCCGCCCGTATTTTCTTTTTCTTTATAATATGCCATCAGGATCAATGTCTGATCAATGGCCCGGGAATAATCTCCGGCAAGGTAAAGAGAATCAATTTCGTGATGGATTTGTAAGGAAGTTTGCTCATCGATCAGGAATTTATTTGTTTCCTGGGGGGCGCTGTTAACTACCGTAAACATGAGGAGGAAAATACTCAATGGAATTGCGAAACGGGAGAGCATAATAGTTAACTGACGCGAAAATTAAGGTCAAAGATACCAATGAATTTCCATCATAGAAAATATTTTTGCAGGTATCTGGAGATGAGTTTGGGTAGAGGAATTGAATCCAGGCATTCAATCTCAATGTGCTTGAATCTCTTGTCCGGAGGATTCTCCGCTGAAAACCGGTAAAAAATCGCCAGGATCACCTGGTGGGAAAGGATATGCTTAAACTCCTCCGAAACATGGGTCAACCTGGGCTTTGATTCACTAAAGACGGACTTCCACTGCCTTGTTTTCATCAGTTGAGCCATGGTAAGTCTGGAGGGTGCCTCGATCACCGGAAAGTCATAGAGATTCTGCCAGATATCATCATCCTCTCTTTTTTTTACAGTAAATCTGGTCCCTTCCCTTCTTTCACGGGTGATGACCAGGTAGTGAAAATACCTTATCCGGGGTTTGATTGATTTTATTCTATTCGGGATCTCATGGATGAGACTGTTCATGAAAGCAAAACAGGATCCTCTGAAAACACAATCCTGGCAGGAAGGGTTTTGTGGTGTACAAACCAGCGCTCCAAACTCGATCATGGCCTGGTTGAAGGTGCCGGGTTGATGTTGGTCCAGCAATGATTCGGCTTTTTCGCGGATCCTCTTTTTGCCTGATGCTGAGCCCATTTCATCCCGAAATCCGAATTGGCGGGATAAAAACCTGAAAACATTGCCATCTACGGCTGCGTGTGGTTCATCAAATGCAAGGGAGGCGATGGAGGCAGCTGAATAATCGCCAATTCCTTTCAGTTTAAGGATCTCAGCGTACGTTCCAGGGAATATGCCTCCCAGGTTATCAACAATTTCCCTTGCTGAAGCATGCAGGTTTCGGGCACGGGAATAATAGCCCATACCCTGCCATTCCTTCAGGACCTCTTCTTCGGAAGCCTCTGCGAGGGATGCGATGTCGGGATACCGTTTGATGAACCGCAGGTAATACCCTATCCCTTGCTCCATGCGGGTTTGCTGTAAGATCACTTCAGAAATCCATATCAGGTAAGGATCCTTTGTGCCGCGAAATGGGAGATCCCTTTTGTGGGCTTCGTACCAGGAGATCAGGGTGGAGGTGAAAGACATACGGGATGTGGGGTATGAAGTAAGAGGTAAGAAGTAAGAGGTAAGAGGTTAAGGATTTACAATATGCAAAATTATATCTTTATTCCAAGTTCCAAATGAGTCCCAAGTCCCAAATTCCAAGCCCCAAGATCCATATCCCTCTTCCCTGATCCCGTATCCCTGATCCCGTATCCCGTATCTGTCAGCTGCAGACTGCTGACTGCCAACTGTAATTTTTTTATTGTATTTCATTGTCTTTCAAAAAAGTTATATATTTGCACCCCGTTTCGCATGGAACAAATTCATTCATTATTAACAATATAACTAATTACCTGTAGTATGACAAAAGCAGAAATCGTAGCAGAAATTGCTAGCAAGACCGGAATCGAAAAAGTAGCCGTTCAGGCCACCGTTGAAGCTTTTATGGACTCTGTAAAGACTTCCATGATAAACGGACAAAACGTTTATTTAAGAGGATTTGGCAGTTTCATTATCAAAAAAAGAGCTGAAAAAACAGGAAGAAACATTTCGAAAAATTCTACCCTGATCATTCCTGCTCACAATATTCCCTCTTTCAAGCCGGCAAAGACATTTGTGACTAAAATTAAAAACAGCGTAAAAGTTAAGTAATCGCTCTAAGGAATCATTCATTATGCCAAGCGGAAAAAAGAGAAAGAGACATAAGATGGCAACGCACAAGCGGAAAAAACGCTTGCGCAAGAACAGGCATAAGAAGAAATAATTTCCTGCCTCTGCTGCATTTTCCTTCTGTCAAGATGATCACAGGTACAACACTGTGATCCACACCTAAATAAGACGGTTGTGAATAAGGAACTCATTATTAATTCAACCCCACAGGGGGTTGAAATTGCCTTACTGGAAGACAAGCTCCTTGTCGAATTGAATAAGGAGAAAATCAACAACGAATACGGGGTTGGCGACATTTATCTTGGTAAAGTCCGAAAGGTCATGCCCGGCCTGAATGCGGCCTTCGTAGACGTTGGTTACGGGAAAGATGCATTCCTGCATTACCTGGACCTGGGACCCCAGGTTCAATCGCTTTTAAAATATGTTAAAACTGCCCAGTCGGGCCGGAATCCTACCTTATCGATCGGGGATTTTCCCATGGAGCCTGATATCCAGAAAAGCGGGAAGATTTCCGGGGTATTGAAGCCTGCTCAGAATGTCCTGATCCAGATTGCCAAAGAACCTATATCAACAAAAGGCCCCCGTGTTACTTCAGAGATAGCCTTCGCCGGCAGGTACCTTGTTCTGATGCCTTTCTCCGATAAGATCTCCGTGTCGCAGAAAATTAAAAGCCAGGAGGAGAGGAACCGCCTGAAAAGGCTAATCACCAGTATCAAGCCAAAGAATTGCGGAATCATTATCCGTACGGTGGCAGAGAACAAACTGGTGGCCGATCTTGACCAGGATCTCCGGACTCTTTATAAACGGTGGGAGATGATCACCCAGAAGTTGAACGGAGCATCACCCCCTTTAAAAATCATCGGAGAGATCGATCGTACTTCGGCCATTTTACGGGATGTCCTGAATGAATCGTTCAACCAGATCATCATCAACGACGGAGTACTTTTCGAGGAGGTCCGGAATTATATCCAGAAGATCTTTCCTGACAAGGTGAGCATCGTCAAACAGCACACCTCCAGAACACCAGTTTTTGAGGCCTACGGCATTGATAAGATGATCAAAAGTTCTTTCGGGAAAGAGGTGACCATTAAAAGCGGTACTTACCTGATCATCGAACATACCGAAGCCCTCCATGTCATAGATATCAACAGCGGACACCGGGTCAAAGCCGACAACAACCAGGAGACCAACGCCCTGGAGGTGAACCTGGAAGCGGCTGTTGAGGTTGCACGTCAGCTCAGGCTCCGGGATATGGGGGGGATCATCGTGATAGACTTCATCGACATGAACCTGGGAGCGAACCGCCGTAAATTATTTGAACGGCTAAGGGACGAGATGAGAAAAGACCGGGCCAAGAACTCCATCCTTCCTCCCAGCAAATTCGGGCTTGTTCAGATAACGCGCCAGCGGGTAAGACCCGAAATGAATGTCCAGATCCTGGAAAAGTGCCCGGCCTGTGACGGAACAGGGCAGATCAAGCCCAGTCTGCTGATCACCGATGAAATTGAAAATAACATCAGTTATCTGATCAATGAACAAAACGAGCGTGACCTGACCCTTACTGTCCATCCTTTTGTTTATGCCTTCATCAAGAAAGGGTTCTTTAACCTGTTGTGGACCTGGCGAAGAAAATACCATCAGCGTATCAACGTGAAATCCCAAAATGCAAACCATTTCCTGGAGTACCATTTTTTCAACAAGCAGGGGGATGAGATAAAGATGTAGAATGCTGGAATGTACGGTCGGGGCATGCCCTGACCATACCAGGAATGCAGGAATGTAGGGTCGGGGCATGCCCCGACCGTACGGATGTGGGGCAGGGAATCATTCGTAATTTGTAATTCGTAAATTGTAATATGGATATAGTTGTTAGTGGCATACGATCAACAGGAAATCTGCATCTCGGGAATTATTTCGGGGCGATCCATAATTTTGTGAAGATGCAGGAAGAGAACCATTGTTATTTTTTTATTGCTGATTATCATTCGCTTACAACACATCCTACCCCTTCTGACCTGCATCAGAGCGTGAAGACCGTGCTGGTTGAATTCCTGGCCTGCGGCCTGGATCCTGAAAAAGCTACACTGTATATACAGAGTGATGTTCCCGAGGTGACCGAGTTATACCTGTTGCTCAATATGAATGCCTATGTGGGGGAACTGGAACGCTGTACATCGTTCAAAGAGAAGATCCGGTCCCAGCCAAACAACGTCAACGCCGGGTTGCTTACCTACCCTACCCTGATGGCTGCCGATATCATCATTCATAAGGCCCACAAGGTTCCCGTTGGGAAAGACCAGGAGCAACACCTGGAGATGACCCGGGCCTTTGCCGGGCGGTTCAACCGGATGTACGGAGTGGACTATTTCCCTGAACCGGTAGCCTATAATTTCGGCGAGGCACTCGTAAAGATCCCCGGACTTGACGGCAGCGCCAAGATGTCAAAATCCGACAACGAGAACAGTGCAATCTTCCTGGCTGATTCTCCGGAGGTTATCCGAAAAAAGGTGATGAAAGCCGTTACCGACACAGGACCTACCGAGCCCAACCAAACCAAACCCCAGGCGGTTGATAATATCTTTCAACTGTTGCAGAACTTTTCATCCGCCGACACATACAATCATTTCAACGACCTCTACAACCGGTGTGAGATCCGTTACGGCGATCTGAAGAAACAACTGGCTGAGGACATCATCGTTTACACCACCCCTTTCCGTGAAAAGATCGAAGCGCTGAAACTGGATGAAGCGTACCTGGGGAAGGTGGCAAGGATGGGAGCTGAAAAAGCCCGGGAAAGCGCTTCCAGGACCATCCAGGAGGTGAGGGAAATTATCGGGTTCAAGAAGATGTAAGAGGGAAGAAGGACGTGGAACGTGGGACGTGAAACGTGGAAATTTGTATCAGGAAGAAGAGCATGTTGCGGATAGTTTCCGGTTTTTTACGGTAAACCAGATCACCAATCCGGCGACCAGGATCCCGGTCTCTCCGATGGCCGCTACGAGTGAGTGTTTCCACAATCCCAACCCTACGGTGAAATGATCCAGGTAACCAAGCCCTCCGGTAAAGACTATAGGATCCCCATAACCACGCTATGGGAGTATAGGGAAAATGGAGGTCCTGGAGCCGTGGGAGGTTGCTCTATCCCTTACCCCCAGAGGATCATGAAAACGATTTCAATCAACTCGGAGGCAAGGAGCAGCACCCAGACCCAGATAGACAGTGCGGGAATTACGCGTTTGGCGGCAAATCCGACTCCGAGGTGGGCAATGGCAGGAGTGGGGATATTTTATATCAAAACGTGATCACCCGGTCGCTCTCCATCACCCATTGGGTCAACTCCTGCATAGTGCTTAACTCAGCCCCTTCGATGAACTTCATCTCTTTCAGTCCGCGAGCCTCCACGCACGATGTACAGATCTTCACCTTCCCGCTCTTGTTGAGTACGATCTTCAGCATCCGTTCGATGTTATAATACCCGTTGGGGGTGTTTTGCCCGGGGATGGCGCATCCTACGGCGTCGGCCATCAGGAAAATACACAGCCGCGTTTGTTCATAGTCCTTCAGAACCTGGATGGCGAGCCGGAGGGCATTGTAAGCTTTTTCGGTCCCGTAGGGGGCGTCGTTGATGATGATCAGTATAGTTTTCGCACTCATGTGATTAGATATTTTGATTGTAGAATGTTGATTGAAGATTGCTGATTCGCTAACTCATTTTCATCATCCTAGGTTTTCGGTTTTACGTGGTTTAACCTCAAAAGGTCAGGACTCTGTCAGACTTTCGGATCAGATCGTATAAATCGCTCAGGGATGAAACCGGACAAACTTTCGACTCTTCCATATTGCGGCTTCGCATGCAGGTCCCGCAAGCCTGGATTTTCCCACCGTTACCGGTAAAATCGTCCAGCAGCTCCTGGACATCATACTTTTTATCGGAAATCGAGAATATTTCAACGCCTTTCCCGAGAAGAAAGATTGATACAGTGTCGTTCTCTTCAAGTGCGTAATTAGCGAGCCGTAAAGCATTCCATACCGTCTCGGCATCGGTGGTCGAAATCACAATCCCGATTTTCAACGGTTGTCCGGTTTCCGGAGTTCCTGAACCGGTAAACTCAACCATACCCTGGGAATAGCCAGTCAGTGTCACAAAAAATAACAACTGCATCAGTGCATTAAGTCTCTTCATGGCGCTTAAAATTTAGTGTTATAACTTATATTCCAGCCATATGGCAAAGTTGCTGGTGAACTCTTCTCAATGCTTAATATTGGTCTTTATGCTTCATCCTTACCGATCAATTAGTGTGGTTCTCAATCAGATGTTGTTGTTTTTTTATGTTTTCAATCAATACTTCCCGCATGATCCGGCAGGCGGTGGCTACTTTGACCGTAGCCAGCTGATAATAGGCATTCAACCCCTCTTTGCGCTGATTCAGGATCCCTTTTGATACCATGACCGTGAGATGCTGCGACAGATTGGATTTTAATTGCCCTGTCGCCTCCAGCAATTCGCCGAACGACATCTCCCGGTCGCCCAGCATATCGATGATCTCGATCCTGATGGGATTCCCCAGCGCCTTGCAGATATTGGCGTGAAGGATATATAAGCTTTTGTCTTTCATTGGTTTACATCCTTTGCTATCAGCTTGTTTATGGGTTTATATGTTTAGTTGTTTACAAATATACAAACTAATTATTTACACAAAAAAAATATACCGTTGAGCAAATTGATTAACCAGATGGGATTAATGTGGCCTTTATTATTACTGACCAATCCTGATCACTCCGTTTTCATCATGCGTCCGATCATATTTTTTTTGAGTCTGAATGTCGGTACACTGTCACTGAAGCGTATTCGACAGGCTGCCGGATTTTTCAGATAAGCAGAAGGATCTACTCCCTTACAATTCAGAGGGAGCGACTTTCATCGCTCCCTCCGTTAACAAAAACCAATTGTATTGAGAAACAACAGTCTATTCATCCGACTCACCGGGATGAGTTGGAACGATATAGGGCACTGCTGGACGGTTCGGAATCGATTTATCGGAAATGATATGCGCTCCAACCCGGTTTCCGTCAAAGTGACAAAGGGCAGCACAATTAACGGTCTTCGACATATAATGCGGGTACCAGCTCAGTAATTCGTTGTATTTCACCACCACAGGGCCAATCTCGGGATAGGAAACGATTTCGGAACTGATCCAGTTACTCTGGCCGGAGCCACTGAAATCAGAAGCACGGTGGTAGGTATGACAGGCAATACACTTGATCTTGACTCCGCCGGCCAGATTCATGTGGTTGATGGCCGGGTGGCTGGCATCTTTTCCGGCATGACAATCGATGCATTCCGGTCCTTGTGTGATATCTACCTGTTGGTGCAGGGTTCCTCCATGACAGGTTCCACAGGTAGTATTCTGGTGTACTGTCCCAAGAGAAAGTTCCTGAAATTGCGGATGTCTTTTTACCCCTGTGGCATACATACTGTCAACCGTTCCTTCACGCATCGTATATCCTGCCTGTGGGGGACGGTAAAATCCAATATGACAGGATCTGCAAACATCATTGGAGCTGTTCAGCGTTTCAGCGCTCCGGAAATCATGATTTCTGATGTTCGCTGTCCAGTCCATCCTCCATTCGGTGGCATCACCCCAGTTCACCCCATTGAAATTATCTCCGAAGGTTTGGACTCCGTCCCAGTTGGATTGAATCAACAGATCGGCATGGGTGGGTTTTTTGGGTGTTATATCTGATTCAAAGTGGCAGGTGCCACAAGTGGCATGACACCTGGAGCAGTTGTCATCTTCGTAAGCTTCTCCCACGGAATGCCCACCGAAATCCCTGACGGATGCCCCTTTTAGCCTTGGTATTTTTATATGTGCTGAATTTGCATTATACTGGGTTGGGTGACATGTGTTGCACGACTGGGATGCCTCTGTGCTGTAGTTCCGGGTACTGTCGGTGGTAGCTGATGCTTTGGTACCTGATTTTGTGGAGAACCTGGCCCAGCCTCCGAATGATTTCGAAGCCGGTCCATGCGATCCTTTGGTCATGATGATATCGGTGTGACAGGCTGTACAGAGCTGCGCCTTGTGAACAGTGGTTAAATACGCAGCAGAATCAACATATAAAGGAACCGATTCAACGGCTCCACCGGTCACCGTGATGTCCTTTTTCAGATTCTGGTTTCCATGGCAACCAGAGGTGACACAGGTTGAGTTTGCTGCCTGCCAGTCGGTGGGTACCGGTTCCGGATTATCATCATCCTTTTTGCATCCGATCACCATGGCGAAGATAGTCAGAGGGATGATTAAAAAAAGAGCCGGTCGCCCGAATTGTTCATTTCGTTTGATCATTTGAGACTTCATAATCTTTCGTTGTTTGGGTTGATATTTATTATTCGGTTATTGCCTGATTGTGAAATAAAGAACAATTGCAAAAATATGGTCAAACCATTCATGCTGCAATAGCAGGATTCGGGTATTTCTTATACCGTAAAATACGTAGTGGTAAGGAAAGAGAAGTACCGGTTATTTGAGGTGTAGATCTGTAAGATCGTGTTTCGCGGCATATCTGATCAGCGAGACAATACTCTTGATCTTTAGTTTCTGCATCACATTCCGGCGATGGGTCTCTACCGTTCTCTGACTGATGTGCAACCGTTCGCTGATCTCCTGATTCGAAAGATCTTCAGCTAACAATCTGATAATTTCAATCTCACGCCGGGTAAGATGAACCGGTTGATCTTTCGGTTCATACTCAATTTTCTTCCTGGCAAAAAGATCGGATATCAGTCTGTCAGAGATATGGGGACTGAAATATTTCTCGCCGGACATGACAATCTTAATGGCTGTAATAAATTCCTCTCTGGTTGAATTTTTCAGCATATATCCTGATCCGCCCGCTTTCAGTATCTGATAAATATATGCTTCATCCTCATGCTGGGAAAGGGCAATAACCTTTATTCCCGGTCTCATTCCGGTAATCCCGGCGCATGCTTCTATCCCGGAAATCCCCGGCATGGAGATATCCATGAAGACGATATCAGGTTGACAGGAAAGCGCTTTTTCAACAGCATCGCTACCGTTTGTTGCTACCTCAACGATCTCAAGATGATCAGCAGAGTGTAACATACTGCGGATCCCTTCAAGGATCAATTCATGATCGTCTGCAATCAGGAGTCTGATTTTTTTCATGACCGGAAATTTGGATATGGTATCTCAATAATCAATTCCGTTCCTTCGTTACCGGATGACCGGATCGTCAGATTGCCTCCAAAATCATCAACCCGTGCTTTTATGGTTTCCAGACCGATCCCTTTATTGTCTGTCCCGGTTCTCCCGGGATTGAATCCTATCCCGTCATCTTCCACGATCAGAACAACGGTATCTTCGTGTCTGATCAGTTGAATGTGGGCTTCCGTAGCTTGTGAATGTTTCAGGATATTGTTGACAGATTCCTGGAAGATCCTGTATATCACTTTTTCGATTCTGGGATCGGTACGCTGTTCCATATTGAAAGAGTCGAAGTGAAACCGGATCGGATTTTCCTGATTTAACCTTCCGATCAGATTGGAAATTGCCGGTACGAGACCAAAATCATGCAAAGCCAGCGGAATCAGGTTATGAGCTATTCTTCTGCATTCTGCAATAGCCATATTGACCTGGGCTTTCGCTTTGGTCACCTCAACTCTGACATCAGCCGCTGCGTTGGATATCTCCGATTCCAGCGTTTGAATGGAATAACTGACCGAGGTCAGCATCTGTACAATCCCGTCGTGAAGATCCGTCGCAATCCTGAGGCGTTCCTTTTCCTGGGCCTCATGGATCGCCACTGCCCGTTCTCTCCTGATTTGTCTGATCTCCTGTTCAATACCCTTTTGTTCCGTCAGATCGTGAAATACACTGACAAATCCTTTCAGGTTTCCGCCATCTTCCAGGATGCCCGACCGGGAATAAAAAACGGGAATACTTATCCCTTTGCGGTTGAGTAGTGTTGTCTCCGCCTGATATTCGTTTTCGGTGTATGAAATCCTGTTTGAAGATATCTTCGGATCCAACGAAGGATTCATAAAATCGGCAAGCATCATCCCTGAAAGGTTCTCTTCCGAATCACCAAGCATGATACATGCCGCCTTGTTCAGGGAAGTTATCCTTCCGTCCATGTCCGATACGATTACACTGTTGAACATGCTGTCGAGGATCCTGGTATACCGGTTCTTAGAAACAGTCACCTGGTCTATCCTTTCCAACATTTGGTTGAACACCTGAGCAATTGCCCCAAATTCATCCTGGCTTTGGATGGCAACATTAGCTTTGAGATCCCCATGAATCACTGCTTGCATGGTTTCAAGCAATTGTTTGCTGGGAGTGGTTATCTTCCTGATGAAAAAGAATCCTCCGGAAATCACTGCAAGAATCAGAAAAACGCTCAACGAAACGATAGTCGCTGTGCTGTGATCGGTTGCAGTTTCATTGCGTGAGATATATTCGTCAACTTCCTGTTTTGTCTCGTTTAAAAGCGTCTCAATCCCTTCAATATTCTGGTTGATCAACAATTCCATTTCGATCAACATGATCTCCATTTCCTCTTTCTCACGCTCCGGATTCTTCCCGAAAAACAAATTGCTCAACGAGTCAACTCGGGCTAAAGCTATAGACAGAGAATCCAGACACCCCTTTTCATGCCTGTCCGTCAGGGTCTCCTGACAGGATGCAATCCTCCTCCTGGCAATATCCATCCTGTCATCAAAGGAAGATTTGTTTGACGGTTCTCCTGAGATCAGATAATTATAAGCAGAAGGCATAACCCGCGACGTTTCAAGCAAAACATTCTGCAACTCCTCCATTTCAGCAAATTCAACTACCACAAGATGCGAGGTTCCTTTCAGGATGCGAATACAGATCTCCCCTGCCAATGCGATCAGGAGAATAAAAAATAATACAACCAGGCCGCTGAAAAACAATTTCTTGCTTAAACTGAATCTGACTTTCATAATAGGAATTCAATTAGTGCATGTAAAATTAGTGATCCTATGGAATCCTGATGAGTTTTGTTCCGTTAATCCCAATAATCCATAAAATAATCCCAGCTCAAAGACATCAGATTGGTTACTTTTGCCGGAACAAACCAAGAAATCAGCAAATAGAATACATCCTCATCGCCCTGGTTGCCTTTCTGACTTCAATCCTCACTTTTTTCAGCGGATTCGGTCTTGGAACCATCCTCTTGCCGGCTTTTCTTTTCTTCTTCCCGGTGGATGCCTCGCGCTTTACAGCCGCCAACCTGCAGGAGAATATTTTCCTGTTGCTGCTTTCCATTGTCGCTGCCATAACCGGAGTCCTGATCGGGAATCGGTTATTGAAAAAGATCACCCTGAAATTTATCCGGATTTTAGTGGCTATTCTGCTGATCCTGATCGCTATTGCCCTGGGGGCCGGATTAATTTAATTCACCACCTGAATCATGGAACGAATTTACAGGCTGACATTCCTTAATAAAGCATTGGAATCTGCCTTTTTGCCGGTCATCCTAAAGATCTTATCCCTTGTTGCTTTTATCCTGTTACTAATCGTCGGTTTCTCCGCGACATCGACCGATACCGCATTTCTTATGCAGTTGCGTAATACCAATGCCGGAAACCTGATCATATGGTCTTATTGGTGGCCCTTAATAATCATCCTGGCTATCTTCTTCGGCAGGATCTGGTGCATGGTTTGCCCGGTGGAGATCATCACATCCGTTTCTTCCCGGATTGGCCTTAAACGGAAACGTCCGGCGTGGCTCCTTTCAGGATGGGCCATTACTACCTTTTACTTCCTTATTTTGTTTGTGGGGATCCAGGGCTTTGCCATTCACCGCAATCCAACCGGGATGGCCGGTTATCTTCTGATCATCGCCTTCGTTTCAGTCATTGCCGGGTTGATCTGGGAGAAAAATACCTTCTGTCGCTATGTATGTCCGGTTGGCTACCTTCTCGGAATCTATGCCCGGCTATCCATGATCGGCTGGCGGGTGAAAGACAAACCAATTTGTGCCTCATGCAGGGATAAACCATGCATTCAGAAGAAATACAGGTATAACCTGAACTATAAGAGTTGCGGGGTAGACCTCTATCCGGCAAAAATCATTGGAAACTCCGATTGCATCCTGTGCGCGGGATGCCTGAAGACTTGCGGCAGATACCAGGTTGAACCCAATCCCAACCGCCCCAATACCGGTTTTGTGGTAACCGGATTCGCCCGGGAACTGTTTCAGCTTAGACCCCTCAGGATCCCCGAGATGGTATTTGTGATGCTGCTTTCCGGATTTGTCTTTTCGGAGATCTGGACTGAATGGCCTGTCACAGCCGCCTTCCTTCAGCATATTACCTTAGTGATAGCAGGCTGGTTCCCGTTCTCAGGAACCTATTTTCCCAGATTCGTATACTCCGTACTGATTTTCCTGATTCTTCCGGCGATACTTTGGCTTATCCCATTTTTAGCGGTGAGATCAGCCGGAGGTATCCTGAAGTTGAAAAGCTATCTGCTCTCCTACGGAGTCACCTTTATACCTGTAATTGCAGCGGCTCATCTCGCAAAAGCCATACTGAAAACAACCTCACGGGTTATTTATTTCTCTTATCTTCCTGATGATTTATCCGGGATGTCCACAGCCAAAAGAATACTCGATAACGAGATTATCCTGTCCGGACAACCCGGATCTATGAGCCTGACCGTTTGGATACTGATATTTATAGTCATGCTGGCAGGTATCTTGCTGAGCACTCTGGTCGTAAAAAAATTCAATGCCCTTACACCCCGATCAGATGCTAAATTGGGACTCTATCTCATTCCTTTCCTCTACGGAGGAATCTTTATGGGCATGATCATAGCCTGGGGATGGGTGATTATTCAACACCTGTGAGTTCCGGACAGAAGTAGGGAATGGTATCCAGGTTTTCGAAATATTACATTTCTCCGACTTCAACTATTTTCTTCCCTGCACTTTCGTTCCGTAATACTATGTTGATATAAAACGAATTGCTCGCAGGGTTCATGTACTCTATCGCCAGGTTTGGCGGAACATGGATACACCTATACGGGAAAACCGTGCAACAGGATAACGGTCGGAAAATTTCCCTTATCTCAAAAGGCGGGTTCCCGGGATTTTTACGTATGGACAAAAAAGAAAGGTCCAGGCTAAGAATCCGAGTAAGGTGTATGCTGTTGATCAGGGTGTTGTCAATTTCTCTTCCGTTTCCGGTTCTCCTGACAATGGAAGGTTATTTGAAAATA
>Ga0172369_10004320_pt1 | contig 18106 bp, 20 predicted proteins | sample LakKiv25m_FD_114539 | JGI IMG/M metagenome (GOLD analysis project Ga0172369, IMG submission 114539) | Freshwater microbial communities from Kabuno Bay, South-Kivu, Congo - kab_022012_11.25m | ecosystem: Environmental > Aquatic > Freshwater > Lake | place: Democratic Republic of the Congo...
ATTGTATCAATAAAATCAGGATTGCGGCTGCCGATAAAAAATTTGCCATCTCCAATATACTTGAACGGTAAATGGTTTTCTTTTATAACGTCGATTATAATCTGTTCTAAAGACGTAGGACGGATTGAAATCGCTTTAGCGGCTAATTTGGCCCACCGTATCTTTAAGTGGACTGGAATCTTCTTGCCTTTAAATGGTGGTACCCATCTTCCTTCGGCAGATCTTCTTTTTAGTGAAATCGATAGTTTGTGGCGAGTTTCTGGAGTAAACGATTGTTTTGCACGCGCCTTTCTAATGTTTTCCCGATGGGAATCCGAAAACATAATTCCTTTTCGTCCTTCGCTTATATGTTGACGCCATGCTTCCGGAAGGCGTTTTCCTTTTAGTGTGCTGGGGTGCCCGGTAAGGGCTAAACCTATTTTTCTTAGGGTTTCTGGCGAGTGTTTCCACCCTTTTTTCCACCCAGCTTGCCTACGAGCAGATAACATTTTAGCGAGATGTGCAGGAGGCATTATATGTTTTCCTTTATTGGCAATACTTATTTTCTCTTTTGTAGAATCTGAAAGAACATAAACCCCGTGTTTTCCTTTATTCCATGGAGTCATTCCTTTAGTAAATCGTTGAGGAAGTTTATTTAATCGTGTATTATGCCCATGAATAAAAGCACTATTGTTGTTTGTTGTTTGTTTGCAGCCACATTTACAAAAACTCATATCTACATATATGCCGAAGATGTTTAAAAGTCTTGGGATTCGTAAAAGAACGAATCCCAAGATTTATAAGAACCAAATATGAAATGATATTAGTGATTTTGAACCCGTGATGGGTTTAGAGTTCAAGGTGATCTTGATGGGCACTGTCATAACCAGTCGAAACCCGATGTCAGGGAAAAATTCGTTATATCTCGTGGCGGAGGAAGTCACGGTGACAACCGGGGCTCCATCATATGGCAAAAATCGCACTGAACTTATCACCCCTGGCGGAAGCACCCCTGCCGGGCCGTTTACCTGGAAATCCCTTGGCTATGCCACGGGCGGCCAGACCACGGAAACTCGCACCATAGAGGAAATTGGGTCTATTTCAAGGCGTAACGTGCAGCAGCTTGTTGAAACCCGGTTTGAATGCGCAGGTGCCCTCGATCTTGAATATCAAAACGCACGCCCCCTTTATCTTGCCATTGCAACCCACAGCGGGCTTGGGACTTATACAATAGCCCCTGGGATAGCCCACGATACCACTGCCCCGCTCTTTTCCGGGCTGCAGAGACACATTATTTACGAACCGGAAGTGGCCGGTGGAGCGACCGAGGGAACATGGACGGAAAACGCCATTCCCGATCCTATTAGTTTCAACTTTGTAGATGGCTATACCGCGGTCGGCGCGACATCCAATACGGTAACTAGTCCAAAGGTTATCAGAAAATACCTTGGATGCAAGGTTGATACGCTTACCATGAACTTCAATCGCGATGGGGCGGTTAAGGTCAGCATGGCCTGGAAAGGATCTCAGGTATATGCCTCGCAGGCAACAACCGCGGCCAATCTTAGAATGAGTGACTTTTTGATGTATGAAGAGGTATTCCCGCCGGTGTTCGGAAAAATATACCTACAGCCGTGGACTCTTCCAACCGATACTCTTCCAACCTGGACGGCTACGCTTGATTCCGCACTGGCCAATGACACCTATCTTATAGGAGATGTTCCTCAGGCTTCTATAACCATTTCAAACACGCTCGAACCACTGTTTGTTATCAGTGATATCACGGCGCGCGCGATGCCCGCGCAGCAGAGAAAATACGAAGGACGGGTTTCGATGGCGTTTATCAATGAGGAGATGCACGTCAAGTTCCTTGGTGAATTTAACAACACATATGCCGCAGACCCAACGGGTGGATCTGCTGTTGGCGTTGGAACCTGGACTTATCCGTGGTATGCCGCGGATAGGCAGAAATATTACGCCATGAAGCTGTTTTATGACAATTCTTCGCTTGGATATTCAGCAAGTACAAGCGCGAGTTATCGTAGAATAGAGATAACCTTGCTTGGCGTTAAATTCAAGTCATCTAGCACACCCCGCAATGTTAACGGCATTATATATCAGGACTTTGACTTTACGGCGCTTATGCTTGCCCCGTATTATGCAACGGACCACGTTGGTGGCATTGTTGCCATAGACGGAATGACTGCGGCAACGTTCCACAGTACAGTCACAGGAATAGCTTAAATAATCACGCTCAGATGCCGAGATGGCTGACGAGTTATCCGTGATGGAGTAGATAGATATGGAGGAACCGAACCTTTTAACGTCGGATGTTGAGTTGTATTATTACGATAAGGATAGGGCCCTTAAGAAAGGGGTCTTTACCGTCAAACTTCCAACAACCGGTGAACTTACCAGCCTCTATAAGATGTGTGAGAAGAAAAATACGCGTACCGGTGCGGTTATTGATACCGACAATGTGCAATTCTCCAAATACCGAGTGGCAACCGCGATAGTAGATTGCCCTCTTACCGATGGCATCAAAGCCTGGCCCGAACTCACTCTGCAGGCAAAAACAACCCTGGTTGAAAACAACACCCAGGAGGATTTTTTCTTTAGAGTTAATCAGGTTTTAGCAGGATTAAACAAATACAACAAGGAGGATGTTCCGGAAAATTTATCAAAGCCGCAGTAAGGGATGGCGGTTTAACTTTGAGCGAGGATGACGGACTATCGCCGTGGATTCGATCCGTGGTGAAAAAGTTCTTCATTCTCAAACAACTCAAAGGGGCTTTTACTGCGGAAAGTTATGACAGATTAACGGAAGACGAGCTTGAAATACTGGAAATAGTAATTCAGGAAATGAGTTTAAACGAAGGTAATGAAGCAACAAACGAAATATTCGGTGCATAAAATGGCAGTTCCAAAATCATCTCCTACCCCAAAACCAGCAGTAGACCCGTCACAAGACGCAGCAACCAAAATGTCTGCTGTACTTAATGAAATAAAACGCGGTAACCTTAATCAGGAAAACAACATGAAAAAACTCATGGACACCATGAAAAAAGACATAATTTTGGCGGGGCTTGGGCCTGTTTTGAAGATTTTGGACGTTATAAACAAGCTTATTGCTTTATTGATAATGCCATTTACCAATCTTATTATACCTCTTCTTTTGCCTATTTTGTATTTTCTTAGTCCTATTGTCCGTTTCTTGAATATAGCTTTACGCCCGCTGTTTGTTCAATTAATGGAATGGGCAAAAAATCAAAAAGGTAAGGTAACCGCTGCCGTTGAACAAATGAAGGGCGGGGATATTACTGGCGCCATTTCATCAATGGTTGCAGTGATGACCGAAGGAATTCAAATGCTTATGACTGGAATCCAGCCTTATTTGGATGCAATGCTTAAAGCGATTAATTTCGATGGGCTTATAGCGATGGCCCAGGAAAAACTTGCCGGTATATGGGCTGGGATTAAGGAGGCTCTTGATGATGCCACAGGAGGAATTACCGAATGGTTGGAAAACGCCGAACTCGATAAACACTTCAACAACATTATCGAGGGAATAGGAACTATTCTTGGTGGTATATGGGACCAGTTTACACAGTGGGGGAATAATATATTAAGCAATATGTTGACAACTACCGTTGTTCCTGGATTTGCTAATATTGTGCAAGCTATTGACAAATGGGGCAAATCTTTCTATGATAGAGTTGCTGAATTTTTTGATAAAGATGTTGACGCAGCAATACACAAATGGACAGGCAATACTTTCTGGCCGGCATTTGAACAATTAAAGACTCAAATAGCAACCTCACTTACGGAGATGGGGGCTACCATTGCTAGTTCTATTGCTAGTGCCATTACTAGTGCAGCAAACAACCATATGCGAGTAGGGGCAGAAAACCTTATGGCGATGCCGGATATAATTGGAAACGAGCTTGGATTTCATGACTTCATCCAACGCCCAGGGCAACCCGCAACGTCCTTTAGTTCAGACGATACAATCGTTGGCTTCAAGGGAGCATCCCCGTTCGGTGGCGGCAATCAAAACATCACAATCCGCCTGGTCGACAGCATGAACAACACGATATCCTCGCAGCGTCTCCAGGCCGGCAGCGGGGCAAACATGACGTTCACGGTATGAGGTAGATGAAATTGGCAAATCCTGTTGAGCTATATTTCGGAACCACGCGCCTCTTTAGGTTTAACCCTACCCCGCAAACAATAACCATCGATATATCGAAAGTTGGAAATAGCCCAATGGATATTCCTGGCTTTATTAGGCCATATATGTTCGACTTTACCTCTCAATCTCGCGTTATAAACATCCGCGCCACGCTTCTTAATCTTAGCGCTTATGACGGCGCATATCCGGGCACAGGCTCAATTCTCGACCAGATAGAGGATCTCATGTACATCATGAGCGGCAACTGGTGTACATCTGGCGAAGGGTATCTCCAGCTTTATGTTCCATACCCATCCGCTCTTGATGCGGCCCATAGTCTTACTACAATGTATCCTTCGACTAGCAATAGCGACTATCTACTTGACCAAGGAAGCATACCCTCCGGAGAATCTCCCGTTGGCAGCGGAGTCACAAGAGCGCTTGCCGATAAAGTTTACTATGTTTATCCGCAACAAATGAACATTGAGCGCGACGAGGCGAGTGTTAATCGCGTTCGCGTCGCGTTGCAGTTTGTAGAGGCTGGATATGTGGTGAAAATATGACCGACAATACACAGGAGGGCGTTCCTGAAATTCGGCAACTTTACGATGTCGTCAGTTCACAAGTTGACGAACTGCGTTTATCTCTTATATCAAAACGCCAGAAATATTATCAGGTTTGTAGGATGTTAAAGAAACACGGCGTTGGATATTTGGATTTTCAAAAAGAAGTATATGAATTGAAATTAGAAATAGATGCTATCCAAAAAAAACTTATGGAAATTCAAGTTCAATACGTTATAGCCAAACGACAATATGAACGAGAACACGGTATAAACCAGGTAAAGCGGCTAATACCAGTTAAGGGCGGAATGAAAATAGTAGACTAGGGATTTGTGTGGATGCAAAAACACTCTTGAAGAATTTTCTATATGCTATTCTTGGCTTAGGTACAATAAGTGGAATGGTATATATGACCGGAGCCGGAACGTTTCCGACAACTACTCCAGAGATTACTCCATTTCCTGTAGATAAAGAACTTGTGGATTTTTATACCGCGGCATGCGATATACAGGTATTTACGAATCAAAATAAATCAATATATACTGTTGAATATTTGATTAATGCAACGGAGATGAGCGGGGACCCTTCAACGTTTTCTTATGCTACTATGACAAGAGCGACAAATGATTGGTCGCGTTGGTCTGCTGGGGCACTTCAAAATACGTCATATTACTGTTATATCCACGTTGCCCAGAACGAACTTTTAGGTATTAATCACTTTTATTTTAACTTTACAAGAAGTCCTAATACAAATCTTTTAGAGGATATTACATGGTCATCGGGATCAAAAAACGGCACCTATAATTATAGAAATCTTTTTATAACCGGGCCTGTAACCATAAGCGGCAACACAACACTTAATGTTTTGGAAAGTATAATAATTACTTCCCCAAACGGGCAATTAACAATAACCCCAGCGTCCCCTTCATATACTCTTACTATTAAAACTAAGAATTTTACAAACCAGGGTACCATTCTTGGAACAGGATTAAATGGGGCTGCCCCCTGGGTTTATGCCAATTGTTGGCATATGCCATCATGTGATTATGCATTTCCATGCTGTTATCCAGGAGGAGCGGGAGGAACAGGGGCGACTCTTAATTTTTCAGTTGCAACTTTCACGAATACCGGAGTAATATCTTTAAATGGGGGAACGCCAGGAGATGGGATATCAGCAGATAATGGGTATTCGTGTTGGTCTACCTATCGCACTGTTTGTTCTGTGACCGGGGGAGTCGGAGGAAGCGGAGGAAAAATAATATTCGATCCTTTGGTAAAAACAAACTTTCAATCTACAGCCTCGCTTTCATTGATAGCTACAAACGGCGTTCCAGGAACGTGCACAGGGGCATCTGAAGCGGCAGGGTCTATTGGGGGGAACGGAGGAAATATTTCCGGTAATTTTACATTTTTCAATAATTCAGGGACGATACTTGCCACAGGAGGAGTTGGCGGGCAACCCAGCGCATCGTGCGGGTCGGGGATGCAAGGAGATTGCGCAATTGGCGGAAACGGAGGAATATCGAATCTGTCAATAAGTATGAACTTAACCGTTACTAACGTTTTAACAGCAACAAAAGGAGCCGGAGGAAGCGGGTGCGCTAACGGTATAGATGGAGGATGGGGCATATCTTATTGTAATAATGGAACCGGCAACGATTGGTCGAAAATTACTCCAACTCCAAGTCCAACTTCAACAATCTGTTTAAGTATTCCAAGTATTGCATTTTTAGCTCCTAATAATACTACTTCCCTTCTAACTCTTTCAAACAATCTTACGGCGCTTCTTTCTACCGGCAGCCCCGAATTAGCATACCGTTTCCAACTATCATTAAATAATGGAAGTACATGGGTTTATGTCACAGAAGCGGCAACACATATTCCGGCATATTTCAACAACTCTACTGTATTTGATATATATCTTATGAATGCAACCCCTATGGCCCAAATGCGAGCTTTGGTGTTTAATAATACATCGAAAATATTTGGTGAATGGGTATATTCTCAACCCTTTAGTCTTTTAAATAGGGATACAACTTTACTTAATACTACTTCGCCAACTACTATAACGTCTACTCCATTTACAATATATTGTAATTACACATCTAATAATACTACGCTGCAAGATGCGGCTGTACGAGTATTTATTGATGGAACAGGTTACGATGCTAGTTATGATTTAACAACATATTTATATAAATACGTTTGGCCTTCAAATACTTCTATTATAGCGGGTAACCATTCGTATTATTGTTGGGCGAATAAAGGGAATTTCAATATGTCACAAACTGCTTCGGTATCATTTAATATAGGAGGATTTGGGGTTTATTATGCTGGAGGAAACGGCACACGATTCTTTTGCCCATTCCCAGCATATCTTGGGGCATATCCCGCATATCAAACGGCAGGAAAAGGAGCAATCCGCGTTCAAAATTTCAATATAACGAACAATAAAAACTATTCCGCAATTCTACTTTATCCTCAACCCGTTGGAATGATTGTTTATGCGCGGTGTGATAAACTTTCTCCAGCTGCCGCTGGATGGACCGTTTTAACTGATACCTCTGATTTTCAGTGCTGGAATAATATAAATTCAACCAATACTACGGCGTACATGTGGTTAAAAGGAGATTGTGTTGGAGCTACTGCTGGAAGTTATTCTATCCCAGAAATAATAGTTATTGAAAAATAGTTGATATTGTGGAACTCGACTACAAGCACGTCATCCTGGCAATCGGGCTGTTCGGCCTGGCGACACTATTGGCACTGTTGCCGTGGCATACAGAAGTAAAAAATCCGTGGGAGGGCATGTCAACCGAAGGAGGATGGGCAGATTCCTCGTGGGACTATGTGCTGCCGATAAACATCAACACCACGGTAGCCACCAACCTCACGAACTTCCCGGCAAGGGTGAGAATTAACACAAGTAACGGCACACTATTCCATTTGCACAACTATTCTACCATAACCGCTGAAGCACATGGAAAGGCAATGACGAATAATTCATTTTCTGCTGCGAACTACTACGGAGTGGTGATACAACCCAAGACAACGATTACCCTCTACAACGTCACAATGGGGGGCAATACAACTCCGACCAATCTATTAGTGCAAAACTCAGCAAGAACCATTCTCGCGAACGTTACTTTTACAGGAATATATGCAACTCCAAATATCAATTTGACACAAGGGGAACTCTATTATCTTCTCTTTGTTGGAGATGCCACATTTGATTATGTAGCTGATGGAACTCCATACGAGGGAACCACAATACGATGGGTGAATGGACTGAGTGGAACCACGAATTCTACCGCTGGCAATTTGAATACTGGGATGTATGGGTTTGTATCATTGAATACGCTCAGTGACCCTGCTGCCTGTCGTAATATCCGTTTCTATGACTACAACAACACGACGCTTCTCAATTACGACCTCGATAGCGACTCGCCTATCTTCTGTGGAAACTCCTCTAACAATGCCACTTATTGGGTTTCCACAAACCTAACCGGAGGAGCATTGACAACAATATACGCCTATCTTGGCAATACAGGGGCGACCAGCGGGGAGAATGAGGCTGCTGTTTGGCGAGCAGCCGACTATGTTGGCGTTTATCATCTAAATGAAAACACGACGTCCATCATAGACAGTGCAGGTTTTAATAACCTAACGGTATCTTCCACCTACTCTGATTGTGCATTAAATAACACGCCTTATGGAAATGGGATATTCTTCAATGGTTCGTGCTATATCAACAAAACGAGTGCATCGTCATTACCGCCTGGAAATGCAACTGTGAGCGTAATCTTGTGGAAATATGGAACAGTGAATCAATGGCAAGACACATTTGGGTTTGGAAACCCAGTATCACCATCTATTATTCTCGGAGAGATGATAAACACAGATAAGATACGCTTTCACGCCGGAACAGGTTCAGACTGGGACACTGGGCTACTAAAAGGACTAAACAAATGGACAATGCCTGCAATATCATATAATACAGTATCACATCAATATGCTTACAATACAACTACCAATGCAACTTCGTCGGGGTCGATTACCCCAGCGCCAACACAAATCATGCTCTCCGGATGGTCGGATGGCAATAGTCGGCTATATCAAACAATTATTACCGAAGCAAGGATACGCAACACAACCTCATCACAAGATTGGCTAACCGCCGAATACGCACAGATAGCGATTGTCGGGGCGCCGCATCCGGCGTGGTGGGATTACAACTACAAGGTGCAGGTCAACATCACAGACTGGAACTGCACATCCGCCTACTGCCAATTTCCCATACCGATTGCACTGAACGCAACAGCAACCAACGGTTCCGACATAAGGGTGCTGGACTCGTCGGAAACAGGCGAACTTGGCTTCTGGAGGCAGGAAGGCTCGTCTTTGAAGGCTGTGACTGATTGGAACTACACCAATGCCAGCGGATATTTGTGGGTCAATGCAAGCAACCAAACCAGCATTATATATATCTATTACAACGCAAGCGAAGCATCGGATAAATCAAGTATAACCGATATTGGAGGGGACAACTTTGCAGGAACCTCGCTAAATGCTTCGTGGTGGAGCGCGATTGGCGGCGGAACGTCAGTCGTGGAAAACTCAACGTATTATTATACCGGAGCCGACGCTGGTGTTTTTACAAAGTTCGTCTTGTTCAATACGAGCAATCTCGCAGATAGGACAATCTACGCCAAGTTTGACGGAATAGGCGGAACAAATGGAGACGATGACTATGGCGGAGTGAAAATAATGACTACAGGCTCTTCCGATGAAGCAACAATGCAGAACGACGACCTAATACGGTTTATGCTTAATAGATATAATTATGCTTGTGGAGGCGGTGGAAAAGTGCGTTCCATTGGAAATGCAACCGCATTCTATATGTGCATGCCAAGCATGACATTTCCCGAAATAATCAGCTTCTCGACAATCAACAACACCGACAAAGGGAACGGGCATCTATTCAGTTCCACACAGAACGCGGCAAGCAATTCATCCGGAACAACCGTATTCACTACAGGCTACCCATTCACTAACCTGTATCTCACGGCAAGGCAGTCCACCATAAACAAGGTCGATTGGTTCATTATAACCCCTCGCGTAACTGCAACCCCATCCTTTGTCATCGGGGCGCAGGAAGAAGCTGTAGTGATGAACGCCTCGATTAGTCACTCCGCAGGAATATATGCAACATCGTTCCGACCAATCCATGCCTATGCAACGAATGTCCAGCCTGTCAATCAGACATCCGACCGAGGGCTTTTCAACATCACTACCAACTCGGCTGGCACGTTCAAGATAAACGCCTCGCAGACTCCATCAATCCCTGGTTTCACGGTGAAGTGCGCGCCGAACTACAACCAGACAGGATTGCTGACCCTCAATGCCACATCTCAGTGGATTGCCGATGTCACCTATCCGGCTTCGCAGATGATTTGGTGCTGGGCTGACTTCAGCAACCCGCAACCACGATGGCAGAGCTTCAATGTTTCCATAAACGGAAACAGGTATGAGTGATAGCATGACGGATTTCGAAGGGGAATTTGAAGTACCTTCATCGTTAGTCGTTCCAGGATCATGGATAGTCGGCGGATGGAGCGATGTGGTTATATCGATAAATAAAATTCCAATTACTTCACTTCAATCTTTTGAATGCATTCGTGATCTTAACGTTGGGGCAGGTACTTGTTCCCTCCAAATATCCGATCCAAATAGAACGCTTTTTGATTTATACCAGGCCCAGGACGAAATAGAGATTTTTGCAAAAGACCCTATTTCGGAGTTTGGCAGAAAGATATGGGGCGGATATGCCGATGATATTAATTACACCATGCAGGGAGGCCAAGTACTACAGATCTCTGGAAAGGACTACACCTCCCGATTGCAGTCACAAACATATAACAACGCATCACTTTCAGGGTCATTATATAGCTGTATAAACACGATCATGGCCACACAGTCCGATTTTACATACGAAGGAGTACCCGCGTCGCTTCTGCAAACTGTTGCCGCAAATATTTCCAACGACAGCATTTATAATTCAATTAAGCAACTAACCGATCAATCCAAATCATATTTTGTCATAGACCCGGAAACTCGAGATTTAACCGTATGGCCAACCACAACTATAACCTATAGCCCGGATGCATTAATTGAAGGTACAAACATACTTAGACAGGCAAAAGTCAAGAAAAACAGCGAATTTTTAACCAATAAACTACAGGTTAACTACAGAACCGGAACACAAACGGCATATGAAGATTCCGATTCACAGACAAACTACGGAATGTTCAGCCGCGCTTTTGCCGTTGGCAACTTAGGAGATACAGCTACAGCAGCGGCCTATCAAACTACTGTAGTAACAGCAAAAAAAGAGCCGATAGAGGCATATGAAATCGAGTCTTCGTTTTTGTTCTTTTCCGACCCCGGGGAGTATATTCTTACCCAATCCCCGACCCTTAATCTAGACGGGGCTTTCCAAATCCTGAAAATAGGGCATAATTGGTCCATGAACGGAGGATTTAAGACAAAGGTACTTCTTAATACCCAGTTTGTCGATACGAGAATTTATATGGCTGATTTGGAACGCAGATTAAGAACGGCTGAACGAAAGGTGTTCGCATAACGGGTCGGAAGATTATTAAAGGGCAAAAGCAGAAAATAATGAGGTGAATTATATGGTGGAATTTCCAAAAGAAGCACTAACCAACATAGCAATGCACGCAGTATCCGGATTTCTTCTGGGTTTCTCAGCGGCGTTCGTAGCAACTCCTTCAACGTCTCTCCCTGATCTCGGAAGCGCTATCTACGGCGCCGCGGTTCTAGGGCTTTACAGCTGTATCAAGGAAGTCGCAGCATATATCCAGACATTGGTAAGTGGCAAAGCAACCGCAGCAGGCCCCAAGGCGGCACCAAAACCGCTCTTGAAAAGAATGCTGTAAATATTAGGTGGCGCATATGCAGGATTCGCACTATAAGTTAATTCTTATTATTGCCCTTCTTGCATGCGCCATTCCGTCTTTTTTCGGTTATAATTCCTATGTTCAGGTAAAGGAGGCCCGAGAGACCATGCAGGAGACGTTCCTGACAAACAGCCCGGCCGAAAGAAGCGACTTCCAGGAATATGTTTTCGACGTCAAAGACGCAATATTTATTTACGTAATATTTAACACTTTTGCCCTGATAACGCTTTTGCTGATGATCATGTACTTGGCAAACAGGGCATATTTCGCAGAGGTTAAACATGCCGGCTAGCACTCCGATCGATTGGCCTCTGATATGTATCATGGCCTTGTTTGCATTTTTTGGTGGTATTGTGAGAGAGCTCCGAGCCGCCGCGATTAAAAAGAAAGAGCTGGTTGACTATCTTACAGAAGGCCTGATAGGCGCATTCACCGGAATGGTGGTCGCGTCCTTGATGATAGATTATGTGGCGGAAACACACCTTTTGTTCGGAGTAGCCGGCTTGGCGGGCTACCTTGGGCCTATACTGCTAGACTCTTTAAAAGAGCCCGTTATGGGCTTGATAGCACGAGTAACAGGAATGACGCCAAAACAGCCTTCTTCTTGAATCGCGGCCTCCATTGTGCGATTCCAGGGTCAGAGATAACCTTCTTCCTTCAATTTTTTCTCGCTGGGAAAACTATATAGAGTAGGCCCCCTGTAGGCCTGCACGACCACGTCCTTGCGCAGTACGCGATCCCATTTAGTGCCCCCTTGATCGTGCGGCAACTTAGAGTAGAAATGCTCCAAAATGGCATACGCCGCGTCCATGGTATACCCGCGCTCGCGCAAGAACGAGGCTACATAAAATCTGCTCTTGTATGTGCACTTTTTAGCATCGGTCAGCATAACCTGCACGGCCTTCGGCTGCCACTGAAGCCAAATCTCCATATCGCTCGGCGCGCCGCACGCGACCTCCGCGACACGCGACGCGGCGCGACGCGGCGCGCGCGGCGCGTCGCGTTTGTAGGGCCCGAGATCGAAATACTCGTTGCCATAGATCGGCATCTCGTCCGGCGGGTTGTCGGCCTTGGCCAGGATGTGGTCGTAACCCTTCTCCAGGTCGTCTTCGCTGATAAAAATAACATACTTGCGCCGGCCCGGCTTGGAGTTCCAGGTGCCCGGGATTGCCAACATATGCGCGGGCGCGTTCTGCCACAGCGAGGGGTCGACCTGTACGCCGAAAACGTCCTTGAAATGGTCGTAGACTGCCCTGACCGTGGCCACTTTGTCGAACTCTGTGGTGTTGTAGTTCTGTGTGAACATGTAGAAGTGGAACCCCTTGCCTGAGAAGACTATAAAGTGGGTGATCTTCCTGTTTATGTTATGGAGTATCTTTATGTCCTGCAGCGCGTTGTCATGATCTATGTCGAAGACCACCCTGTCCAGGATCACCTTCGACGCGTCGCCGTCGTAGTTGTAGATCGAGGCGCCCACGCGCGTGTTTTTCCTGTATTTTTCCACGGCCTCCGTCAATTCCTCCAATGAGTTTACCGTGAATTGTTCCGGAATGCTGACGCGTCGCGGAAAGCGGGTGTACATGTAGCCAAGGTAGCTCCAGGCCATCGTATCACTTTTTCAGTTCTGCCTCGGTATATCTTGCTATGATCATACCAAGCATTTTCTTATATTCGGCCTTGACGCGCATTATAAATACGAACTCGTCATCCGTGACCTCTATGGCCTTTTCACCATCGTCATGGTGCGGGGCCTTGTGGACCTCGTAAAGGATCCTGTCGTTCGCCGAAACGTATACTTTCTTCTTCATATCTTCCACCTCGGGGCCGTCTGTAAAGATTCTTTAAGAAGCCACAGAACGACTTTTGCATTAATAACGGACATGGTTTTTGGGCATTTTTGCCTATGCCAAACGCTCGTATGAAGTTCTTTTGGAATATAAACGACTTGTGTTTTATTAATATGGTGTCCATGACTGCCAGGAAACCATTTATTAATTGGATCAAATCCTAAGTTCTTTCTTCTTTGCGCTTTGTGTTTGTTAGCATTGTTTCTTCCACGCTCAGTTTGCCAATATTTCTTCATATAACTACGAACTCTGCCTTTGTTTTTTTGATAATATTTTGCGTTACTCTTTTGTATTTTTAATTTGTGGTTTTGACGCCACGTTTTTTTCCGTTCATTAAATTCAGATCTATGATTCTGAATATATCTTATTTTTGTTTGGCGAAACTGTTCCTTGTGTTCCAAGTAATATTTTCGGTGATATTCTTTACCCATCATAAATTCATCTTCCTTCTATTTTTCCTTGTTTATAGGCTAAACGAATCTGGTTTATTGTAAAAATCATATTATCATTACCGGGATGCATCTGCATTCGAACAATTATTTCATCCAAATATTCTGTAAACCAATCTTTGTAGTCCGCCACCTATATCGCCCCGAACTTGCCGGCGATTATGGCAATTAGTATGAACACCAAGAGAGAAGCAAGTATACTACCCCATCCATAAGTGCCGTGAATGTTTTTTTCGCCCCATCGAGCCAAGATCATTCCCATACTTGCAAAGCAAAGGAAAACCATTAAATACCACGCGATTTCTTGTATCATTTTTTCACCTTTTTCCCAGTTTCCAGGTAGTTCATCAGATCCATAAGATAGTCGTTCATCAAACGGTTGGCATATGGATGCATCCTGCCAAGCAACGTTTCCCCGAGATGTTCCTCCATTCCGGGCCGGTCATATTTAAGGTAAAGCTTATACCACCGAGCCCAGAATTTATGAGGTATCTTATCCATGGTCTCAACTCAATGTTTTTGCAATCATTACCCACGCTATAAACACCATATAACAAATATACCCTAAAATCAAAATGGCAAGAAGCCACCAGATATATTCTGGTACATTTATCAAACAGGTGTCCATTTTACAGCACCGCCCTGAGCTTGGCAAGCTCGTTGTCGATCGCCTTGAGATTCTCCGTTATAGAAGCCTTTTGTTTTTCCATCTGCGCAATGGCGTCCTCAATAGCCTTCTTCTCCACGATTATCTCGTTTGTGTCGTGGATCTTGTACTTGCCGTCTTCTGTCTTCGTAATTTCCCTACCCATTCAAATCAACTCCTTGTTATTTTCTTGATCCTACCAGTTTTTAAACCGATAAGTCGTCTATGACCATGCACCTTGAGAAACTCGAAGTCGGATAAATCATCGTCTTCATCCTGGCACATAGCCCCCCACCTCACTCAATTATCACAAAAACCGTGTAAAATGGTTTCCCGTTTAAGGCCTGAATCGTGGAATACTGCAGGTCGATTATCTTCTTATTCCCAACCTTGGCCTTAATAATATCCACCAATTCCTCCTTCCCGTACGAGTGCAAAATTACCATTTCGCCTATTTTGTCGTTTCTAAAAAACATATTCCTTCGCCTCCTCTTTTCTCTTTTTTAACTGTTCGATAAGTATTGGGTCTTTCGCCCCGCCCCACGCATTGCAGCGATTCTTGAAGCTGCAATACATACACAGTGGGCTGGTCTTCGGCTGGAAGTCGCCCTTCGCTATGGCTGCCTTTGCGTCGGCAATTAAAGGCAAAACATTCTTGTCAAAATAGTCTGAAATTATAGGCTCTTGCCAGAACATTCCTGATTTGCTGAAAAATATACCCCAATGCGTCGGAGTATATGATGAATGGCCGGCCACAAGATTGGCATAAATCGATAGCTCCATTCTGTATTCAAAAATGCGTTCCGGGGAATACTTCCCGGTTTTGTAATCCAACACAAGCACGTTGCCGTTGTCGTCCTGGAATACCGCGTCGATTATACCAACAAGCTCAAGCTCTGGATGAGTAATTTTTTCCTCCATCATAAGAGGTTTAATAAGGAGCTTGTTTTTCAGCTTCTTATACCGGCCAACATTGAACGACGCAAAATTGGCGTAATGATCTCTAGCGCCCCCGGTATCATATTTCATTATCTCCGCCACTAAATCCATTGGTGTCTTTATCTTATTAAAAACCAACGTTTGATAGAAATCGGCGAAGTTTTTGTGAATATGCTGACCGAGCATGGCTTCGGGCCCGCTAGGATCTTCCAACCGCAAGACGTGGGTAAAATAAAACTTCATCGGGCATTGTTTGAACGTCTGTAGTGCGGACTTCGATAGCTTCTTCTTATAATTCTTTTGCCAGGTCACTGGTATCCCTCCAAACTACTCTCCACAAAGTAATACAACTCGTCCTTCGTGAGCGTAAAATCTATGAACTCTGTACCAATATTTTTGACTTCCTCGACTTTGCCATATTTGACTTTTATTCCGGCACCAACAATCTTATTACGAACCAGCCAGTGGTTACCCGAGCCATATCTCTGAGCTATCTGGCAGTCGAGTTGCGACGGGGACTTGTACTCCGACGGTTGCTTGACCTTAAATCGTTTTGCCGCCAACGAGATATCGTTCTTAGTTAGTTCTTTCATCAACCCATCGAAATAACCTTCCGGGAATTTACACTGCAATGTCTCAATAATTTTAGGCTTAATAATTTCATAGATTTTCTTTCCAAGGCCCGTTGAATTCGATTTCACGATCGGCAGCCCTTTAACCACCACCTCATTATCGGTTGTGACAAACAGGTAGAACTTCTTAAGGAGCGCGCCCGTCTTCTTGTGCTTGAACATCTGAAAGTATTTGATACGTTTCTCCAAGGCCATTTTGAACGTGTCAGATGGGAATGGCAACCACTTTTTGATTTCGATCACACAGGCATTGATAATCTTGGTTACATCCTCTTCGGTCTTGCCTGCGGGTATTTGTATGGCACAGCTATCAGTGTCGGACATGCAAAGAATGAAGCCTTCCTCAACAAGTCTTTTGCGCACGTATTTGATGTTCTGTCGACCGATGTAAGTCGTATCCGGTCCAATCGTAGGATTGTGGATTGAAACGAATTTGTTACTGGATGCCGCACCATACGACGAATTAAGCAGGATCTTCAGGGCGTATTGCCTTGGGTCTTTGGCTTTCTTAAATTTGACGCGCTCAAGGTAGAAGTTTTTGAGCACGGTCTCCACTTCACCAAGCCTATCAGCCCTGTAAACGCCTTTCAATTCCGGATAGAAGTCGTTGGCTTTAAATATGGGCCCAGTGTAATCTTTTGTTACAGGAGAGAACAAATTACCCTGAAAGAAGTTGTGCGGATACAGTGAGGCAAAGTCGAACAGAAGCACGTTTCCGCGCGCGACCTCGAGATCAGCGCTGACGAACCCGCCCTCGAAGTCCTCTTCCTCCTCTGTCAGGTCATCGTCTTCCTTGAAGATTTCGGGCCGGCCCGTGGCATGGCAAATCGCCTTGTAGGCATATGACGCGGACGAACAGGTTTTATAAGATTGCCGCCATTGGTGAATAGGATTAACATATTGTTTAAACGGCCCACACCACGCGGTCCACCAATCAAAAAGTTTTTTTGTAATTTCCACATCATTTGTTAAATATTCTCTGATTTTTCTATCTTCCTCTAAAGATATATTACCTTTGGTAAGAATATTAAAATCAATTTCCTTTTTTTCACCGAGGTTAAGAAACCTAACAACCGTGTCTAATTTATTATCTCGCAGGTCTTTCAACCCCATGTCTTCTTTACGCCCTCTAGCTTTTAACCCGTGAAGCATATCTATTGTAACTTTTCCATATAATTGCAACTCGTTATTTGACATAATTTTTTGATCAAATTCCTTATTATTGAAACCTATCAAATGAGTATGCCTATCTAATATTTCCTGGATTTCAAACTTGGTTTTAACTATACCGTACTGTTTTTCTGAATATGAATAATAACCAAAATAAAGCAATTTGGCTTTATTTACATCCAATCCATCAGTCTCGATATCAAATACGAGCATTTTCGGCCTGTTGAATGCTTCGTGTATGAATTGGAACGCGGCGCGTGTAAACCTATTACGCATAGGGTCGTTGTCTGTATTTTGAAGTTTATCACCGTATGAAAAGTAAGATGGAAGAGGCATGCCCACCACCGAGCATCCAAGCTCGGCATAGAATTTACGCAAAGGAAGCAAAGTAGCACAGTATTGCAGATATGTAATAGTTGCATCGGCCGGAGTTCCGTCAGGAGGCGGGAGCTCCTTGTAGTCAGTCATTTCCTTGAGCATTGGCCCTCCTATCGTAACTATAATGGAAGGTTGTATAACCTTCATTTTTGCAAGAAGACCCGGCCGGGCGATGTCTTTTTCCTTCTCAGAAAGAGCCTTGTGCTTTCCATTCTTGTCTTTTGAGTCGTAGTCCACAAGAGTAAGCACTTCGTATTCCTCGGGCTGAAGCCCGAAGCGTGCGATCCACACATCGAACAGCACGCTGTCGATAGGTTCGCTGGATACGATTGCTACCTTTGGCACCTTATCC
>Ga0172369_10004322_pt1 | contig 18103 bp, 10 predicted proteins | sample LakKiv25m_FD_114539 | JGI IMG/M metagenome (GOLD analysis project Ga0172369, IMG submission 114539) | Freshwater microbial communities from Kabuno Bay, South-Kivu, Congo - kab_022012_11.25m | ecosystem: Environmental > Aquatic > Freshwater > Lake | place: Democratic Republic of the Congo...
CAGCGTGGTGCCCTGCTCGGAGGTGCGGTAATCCAGCTCGCCGTTCGCGCTCATGCGCACGCCGCGGTTGTTCTGCACCAGGATCTGCTTGCCGTGGATGGGGTTGAACTGCAGGTGCGGATTGCAAATCTCCGGGTGCTCGAGAATCACCTCGCGCTTGCCGGTGGTGATGTCCAGCTTGATGATCTGGAAAACCGGCGCGCCCGGTCCCTCCAGTCGCGGAACCATGCCGATGACATAGCGCTGGTCCGGCGAAACGGACGAACCCACCAGCGGCGCCTCCGGATCCTCTTCCTGGTAAACCTCTTCCTGCTCCAGCGTCATCAGCGACAGCCGCATCAGCGCGCGCTCCGGCGTCCAGTAATACATTAGTCCGCTCCACGCGTTGTTGAACACGCCGCGCACCCCCACCATCTTGCGCACTACCATGGTGATGCGCAATCGCGTAAGGTCGTGCACCAGCAGCGAGCCTTCCTCATCGAAGCAGAAGTCCTGGCAGCGCGCGATGACTATCCGCTCGCCGTCCGGCGAGCAATACGGCTGCTCGCCGTAAATATTGTTGCTGATTGCCGCCGCGCTGGTCAACTGAATGATCCGCGCCCCGCTCACCGGATCGTCGTACCGGTCGCAGGACTCTTGCCCCCACGCCACCGGCTTTTTTATAGTCACCGCCATGATGCTCTCCCCTCGAATAAATACTCCGCTCTCAACTTCGCGGTCGAATGGAAGAGTCCTGCCGGAAAAGTGAAGAAATGGCGAATAGATTGCGCGCTCGAAATCACTCAGGAGTGGTGGTTCCCTCCACTCGATAAATCGCGCCATCCTTGATGGCGAAATAATGGAAGCGGTCGGGAGCGGTAAAGAAGAAATAATGCCGCTGCCTGAAATATATATTTTCGGTTTCAGTATAGAGGATACGCTTATACGGAGCGCCCGGTTGTCCATCGACCGAGATGAAGTCGAAGGAATTATCTCGGGAGGAGCCATAACAGAGCAAGTGCCGGCCATCCGGACTGAATGACAGGCGTGATGGATCAAGATCTTTGGGCAGTTCTAAGGGTGTTCCATCCCGCATTATTATGGTTTCATTTTCGCGGCGGACCAGATAGGCGACGTGCGCGCTGTCCGGACTGAAAACTAACGATCCTCGACAATCCGCAATCTTTTTTCCGTCGAACATGAACTCTTCGCGGTCGCCCTGGCGGATGAAATAAGCGATTCGCTTTCCATCGGGCGAGAGCACCACGCCGCCGACCGTCCTGCCGGCCGGCCCCTCCTGTGCATCGTGCACGACAATCTGGACATTCGCCGCGTTGGCCGGGATTGCGATGTAAGCGATATGCCGGCTGTTTTCGCTGAATTGCACGAACTGCGCCTTGATCTCCTGATACGCCTTTCCCTCCTTCCCATCGACCGCCAGCCGATGAAAGCCGCCGTCAATCGCTACATAGGCAAGCCGCTTGCCATCCGGGCTGAAGAGCGGCTTTCGTACGAATTCGTGGGCCGGCCCTTCCTTGCCATCTTCCACGATAAACGCGCGCTGGGCCAGACCGGCGGCGTAAGCCACATGTTTCCCATCCGGACTGAAGGTAATGCCGTTTACCCAGTCATACTCTTTTCCTCCCTTGCCGTCGATAATAACCGACCAGCGATCGCCTTTCCGCGCGCCGTAAGCCAACCGACCTTCCCGCGTGCTGAAAATCGGAGCTATGTCTTCCAACCTGAACCGATATGTTCCCCATTCGACCCGCTGATCGTCATCATTGAGACCGATCATTTCGTAACTGCCGGCTTCTTTGCCGTCCGCGACGACGGTCCACCGTTCTCCCCGCCGGGCGGCATAAACGACGTGCAGGTTATCCGCGCTGAAACTCGGCATATCCACGTCGTCATACCAGGCGCCCTCTATGCCGTCGACTATCATGCGCTGCTTGCCCTTCGTCGGCGAATAGCGGGGCCGGGGGCCGGGAGCCTGCTTTTGCTGCGGATCGATGACCGCATATGCGACGCGCGCCCCATCCGGGCTGAAATATATGCCGGGCATGATTGCCGCCACGACCTCCCGCCACTGGCTCCGCCCCAGGGCATATGGCTTTCCCGCCTTTCCATCCAGCACTACCACATCCTGGCCGTCGCGCTTCTCCCAATAAGCTATATGGGAGCCGTTTGGGCTGATGACGATTTTGCCGCCAAAGCCATCGTATGGGATCGGCTGGGTGAATGCCGCCGGCTCGGTGCCAGGCTCACCCGCCGCCGCTCCCATTAAGGCGACTACCAGCACGCACCCCGCCGCCCCCAACAAGCCTAACAGCAATATCGATAGCCATCTACCTCTCGTGAAAAGTGAGTGAATTTTTCTCATCAGCCATACCTCCGCTGTCAAATGCTATCGATATTACGCTCAGGCAATAAAAAACGTTACAACCGATTTGTAAATTATGCTGTCACTTCCCCGGATAATTGGCGGCGACATCATGATCCACGGGAACGCCGTCTCCGCCGGCTGCCTGGCCGTGGGCGACGAAGCGGCGGAAGACCTTTTCATCCCGGCTGCCGACACCGGCCTGCCGCATGTCACCGTCATCATCAGCCCGGTCGATATCCGTAAGGACGACTTCTCCCTCTCCGAGCCGGCGTGGACGGCGGAGCTGTACGCGCAAATCCGCGCCGCGCTGCGCCCCCTCCCCCTTCCGCTCGTCCCCCACCCCGCCCCTGCCGCCGCCGTTTGCGCGCTGAACGGCGAAAAATGCCGGAATAAGCCAGGTAGAACCAGTGACCAGGCAATGCTTCCAGGCCCGTAGGGAAGATAAGCACTGTATGGAAGCCTGGCGACAGCCGCGCGCCCGGCGCCCGGAAACCCTCTGTAACGTTTTCGGTGTAGCATCCGTATACACTCATAGATAAAACCCAACGATACATGGATACAAGCGAGAGGTGGTGATCGGATGCATAAATGGTTGCGTGCTGGAATTTCCTGCTTAATGCTGCTGGTAATGTCGGGATGGGCTGCCGATATTGTGCCGGAGACACCCAAAATGGTGACGGGGGCAACTGATGATGACTGGGAACTCTATACCATCTCCATCGATGGCGGCCCGGTACGGCGATTAACCACTGACGCTGTGCAGAGCGGCCATCCGCGGGTCTCTCCGGATGGACGATGGCTGCTTTATGAGCAAAGTGACGATGCTCGGAAGGAGAGCAGCTTATTCCTGCGCGGCACCCTCGATGCGGACGGCCGCCTGTTGACGGGGATTATATCGGCCTCCTTCACGCCGGACTCGCGCCTGCTTTTTACTGAAAATATCCCCGCTGAGCAGGGCACGCTGGAGTCCTGGTTCGGCGTGATGGCATGCGATGGCACGGAAAAACAGCTCTACCGGCAAGGGAAATCTCCGAAAATGAGCCCGGATGGAAAGAATATCGCCTTCACTGATCTCCAGGGCAATGTGCTGCTGATCGATGCGGAAGGAAAGGCGGAAGCGGTCTCGCTGGGCAAGGGTGTTCCCTGTGCCTTCAATCACGATGGATCCATGTTGGCCGTCTCGCGCGAATATCGCATGGGCAATAGCCTTTTCAATTTCCCGGTTGTCCACGTTCTTACGGGGAAAGAGGCGGGATCGGTGTATGAGGTGCCGGAGGCGGAACGGCGCAACCGCGAGCACTGCTGGGGATTCGTTGCCGACGGTCGCCTCCTCTGCACCCGCGATGGCGATGGAATTTTCCTTGCCAATCCGCAACGGCATACTCTCACCTGGATCACACGGAGCGATGATTGGGCGCCCGGTGTTACACCCGACGGCGCCGCCCTCGTCTTTCTCCGTCTACGCGGGCAATGGGCGCAATTATGCCGCATAAACCTCGACGGTTCGCATTTTACCCCTGTCACCTCCGCATTGGTTGATACGCCGAACTATACCCTGACGCCGGATGGAAAGACGATAATTTTCAGCGCTATTCCCCGCCAGGGTTACGATGCCGCCACGCTGGTCACGCGGGAGCCGCTTGCCATCACCCCCTACCCGCCCGCGGTTATCAAACATAATGGCGTTGGCCTGGTTCCACTGCGCTATCTCGCGGAACAAATCGGCGCCGAGGTTGCCTGGGATGCCGTCCGCAAGCGCGTCAGCGTCGCTCGACGGGGGAAGGAATACGGCATCGCTATTCCCCCGACTGGTTCGTCTGCCGTCATGAAGAACGATACTCTTTTCGTTTCAGTGCGGGAACTGATCGAGGCGCTGGGGGGAGGTGTGTCGGTGTCGGGGCTTGGCGATCTGGTGCGTATCGACCTTCCCGGACTCGGCCATCAGATCACCATGCCGATGCTGGCGGATAACCTGTTCGCCCCCAACCATGCGCTTTTCCTCTTCTCGCTCGATGGCGGCGCGAGGCAGCTGCTTACTTTCAGCCCGCGGGGATCAGCTGCGCTTCCGTTGGTATCTCCGCATGGCCAATGGATCGTCGCGCCGGGGCAGCAAAGGACAATCTATACCGGCCAATACGTATATATGCCGGCGAAATCCGGCATAACCATCCGGCGCGCCGATGACCCGACTGAACGGCGATTGCTTCCCCGATTGCCCGATAACTCGGGTTACGCTGATCTCGTCTTCTCGCCGGACGGCACAAAGCTGCTCTTCACGCGAAAAATCGAGGTGCGCACGCCGGGTACCGAAGGAGGGCTTATTGCATGGTACAGCACCTACCGCGATGAGCTCGGCGCCGTCACGCTGGCCGACGGCGTGGTACGGGAACTGGGCGACGGTCGCGAAGGGGTTTTCAGCCCGGATGGCGCCCGCATCGCCTTTGTTCGCGGCAACGAGGTATGGGTAGCGAATATTGACGGCACGGGAGCACAACGGATTTGCAACGGATTCGCTCCACGCTTCACCCCCGATGGAACCGGCTTGCTGGTGCATAGATTTCGGGAGGAGATGTCGCCCGATGAGCGCGCCGCCGGCATCAATGCCTCCCTGCTGCTCTGCCGCCTCGACAGCGAAGAAGAACGCCGGCTTGGCCTGGGCACGCTGGCGGGCTTTAGTGCCGACGGCAAATTCCTCTACGCCTGGGAATCACGCGTGCGGCCTGAACAATTCATGATGTCAATCTCCCCCACGGGTGCTAAACAACGTGTCGAACATACCGTTTTGCGCCGGTATGCTTTGGACGCCGCAGCCCCGGCGGAGGTTGTCCTCACTGGAGCCTTCCGGGAAACGGCCCTCGGCACAACCCACGCCGCGGGAGTGAGCGAAAATGCGGAGCTCCACGCCGCCTCCCTCACCGGCGGTCCGGCGCGGGTGCTGGCAAAAGGTGATATTCGCGCGCCGAGCTTCACCCCGGACGGGCGCTATGTGCTCTTTATTAAGGATGGCGACCTGTGCCTGATAAATGCCGATGGCGGCGATATCGCCCGGGTGACCTGGGGAGTGACCGTCGAAGATTACAACCTGACCCCGGACGGCGCCCATCTTTTGGTGTATGGCAGACAACGGGAATAGCCTCAGCGCACCGGCTCGCCTATGCGGTCAAATCGCCGGGCTGTTCAAAGACGTCTCCTGTTGCCGGATGCTTCACGGCAGAATCATCCCCCATTCCACTGTCTCCTCCCCCACCCTCCCCGCATGATGGTTCACCTCGGTTGCGGAAGGACGCGCAACCACGTTCCGGATGAATGCGCCAAAGGCGCGGAAAGGCAGCAGCACGCGGACATTGAAGCGGAAGAGGATGTGGCGGTCGGTCGGGTGATCGGCACACCGGGCGGCGGCATCGGCGGTCTGCTCCAGCAGGCCGACTGCCTGCGCCATGTGGTTCTCGCTACGAGCGAATTCCTCTTGCATTAATACCGCCTCGCCGGCGGCCTTCGCGCGGAAGGCGGTGTCGTAGGCGAGCAGGCACTCCATGAAGGCGCTCAGTCCGCGCAGGAAGAGGCGGTACGCCTCTGTCTTCTGCGTGACATACTGCAGTTCATCCTGCGACCCGGCAGGCGTGCGGTGCGCGGCCAGCCGCAGGTAGTCCAGCACCGCGCCCAGCTTGCCGACCGTCTCCGTGAAGGCCTCCAGCCGGTAGACCCACGTATCCACGATAGTCTGCTCGCGCGGCAGGGTGATGTCCCACGGCGGCCCCTGCAGCGGATCAGCTTGGTCGCGGAAGAGGCGCATCCAGCCGATATCGGCGCTGTCGGCATAATTGACGAAGTTGCCGAACCCCTCGAAGATCCCCGTCGCCCGCGTCGGGTCCAGCCCCATGGTGCTCAACGCCCACTCATTCTCCTCCAGGATGGCGTAGGCGCGGCGTACCAGGTCGGCGGCCGGGCCGTAGATGGCGGTCAGGTAGCGCGTGTAAAACGTTTCCGGTGTCAATCCTGTGTCCCAGCCGCCGTCGGCCACGTAGCGGGCATTCTGCTCCAGTCCGCGCGTGCGGCCTGTCTGCGGGGCGATGCCGGTCAGCCCGAACTCCTTGCCCCCGGCCAGCACGCGGTCGTGGTGATAAATGCCAACGTTGAACTGCATGGCGAACTCGTTGGTGTCGTCGTCCAGCCGCGGCGCCAGGAAGGTCTCGCGGTGGCGCACGGCATCGAACTGCTCCATCGGCACCCGCGACGTGCGGTTCCAGCAAATGCACGCCTCCATGCTCTGCAGCGCCACCCCCGGCGGCAGCACGGCGTCCAGCGCGCGGAAGAGATACGACCGGCCCAGCAGCGAAACGCCCAGCTTCGCTCGCGGATATTTCGCCGTGAAATGCTCCGCCAGCGCCGCACCGTAATGCACCAGCCCCAGGTCGCCTTCATAAAGCGCCGTCTCGTCCAACCCCTCGACGTAGGTGTCATACCCCATCGCCACGATCTCCGCCTTGCTCGGAATCAGCGGGCGCAGGTGACGGTATTTTGCGATCACGTCGCGCGTCGCCTGGTCCTCGGAGTGGAAATACAGCTCCGCCAGCCACACCCAATAGCCATCCGCCTCCGGGTAGGTCTCCACCATGCTGTCGAGCATCGCCTGCCAGATCCCCACCCCATCGGGATTGCCCGGCGGCATCACCGGGCACTCGAAAAAGCGGTGGGCGGGGCGCCTGTCCGGATCGATCAGGTTGGGTGGCACGCCCGGGCAGTCTCCGGCGCCCAGCCACACCTCGATCTTCCGCTCGTGCGCGTAGGCGATCATTTCGCGCAGCAACTGCCGGGCCACGCGGAAGGCGTCCTCCCCGGTACGGCAGTCCTGGAACTCCGGCGCGCACGGCTTGCGGTCGGTGAAGCGCTCGCGCCCGATCATCACGTCGTCATGGGTGAAGTGGTAGGTCTCGATCTGCCATGCCGTGTAGCCGGACTCCGCATGGTAGATCTCCCCCGGCTCGAATTGTTTCCCGTTATACCCGTATTCCTGCCACGGCCCGCCCACGTACCAGAAGAACTCCAGGTAGTTCATCTTCATCTTCGCCATCTGGTCGATCATGCGCTTGAACTCGTCGAGCCCCATCCACGGCATGACGAAATGGCGCATGTGCAGCCCACGTCGCTTGATCCCCGGCGTCCGGCGGATGTCGAACTCGACCGCCAGCTCGGATTTCGGCTCGGGGATGATGTCGCCGGTAAGGTGGAAGACGACGCCGCACTGCTCGAGGAATTCATAAGCCGCATACATCGTCGCCCGCTCCGTCAGCCCGCCGATGAATACATGCGGCGCCCCGTCCAGCAGCGCGGACTTCACCAGGAATCCCTCCTCGCCCAACTCGGAAAACGAGACGATCCCCTCCCCTTCCGCCCGCGCCGCCGCCGGATTGACCTCCGGCCCGCCCACCACCAGCCGCACCCCCTCCACCCCTTCGCCGCCTGCTCGCACCGGCGCCTCTACTCCGGTTAGCCTACGGAGATACGCTTGAATTTCACTGGCAATCCAGGAGTAAAAGGGTGAAGCATTGGAGCCGGAAAGGATGGCGCCGTGTGCCACGCCATCGCGAATAAGGCAAAACCGCTCGTCTAAGACCGCCATGGTTAAACACCTCGCAATTATATGAGCAATCGCTCGCTACCATAACAGCCTTTGCCGGCGATGTCCAGTAAGACAGCTATCGCTCCATCGCGCGACAGTCGCACTACCGTCGCGCGACATACCGCGATGTGCCGTAGCCTTCCTCTATCAACCTGATGGTAAATCGGCTGTAGAACCAGCGCCCAGCTATGCTCACATGCCCGTAACGGATGATGAGCACTGTGTGGAAGCCTGGCGACAGCCGCGCGCCTGTGATCACGTGATAGCGCCCGGTGGAGCGTGCCGGCATCGCCTCACCAGCCCAGCACCACAAACTCCCTCCGCGGCCGCTCATCTCGCCGCGGTTTCTCAATCGGTAAAGTCGATATTTTGCTCCGGCGGTTGGATTCGGGCCCGGTGAATAGCGTCACCGCGCGCCGACCGTCCGGCGAAAGGAAGAGGCCGTCGAAATATTCTGCCTCTGCGCCAGCGATAGTAAATAAACTTTTATTATTGCCTGCTGGATGCAGTTCCATCCGCGCCTGCTGCCGGCCTGGCGACTGGTATACGGTCAACCGCGGGGTGGAAGATTGTCGCTGCCACCACTCTGTCAGACGGTAGGACCGGTCGGCGAATGGTTGTAGCATGCGTGGCATCCGTCGCGTGCCCGTCTCGAAGGTGAAAGCGAACTGCCCGTCCCGGCTGGCGGTTGCGTCTTCAACATCCGCCCACCGTGGAATGTTCCAGCACTGCCGGGCGCGCGGCGGAAAGACGAAGACTTCTTCCCCTTCCCGCTGAATGGCGATGCCATCGGTTATCGTTTGAAAGAAGTCCACACCTATGTTAATAGTGTTAGATGGAATTGGGTCTCCTTTTCCCTTCAGCAGGCGCCCCTCCGGACCGTAGACATCGCCGGAGTTGCAGAAGAGTGTTCCTTGCTCACGCATGGTTAATAGGCTGTCGTGCAGCGTATAGCGTGGGTTCGCGACCACACGCCCGTTCCGAATGGTGAGGGTCGAATATTCCAGCAGCGGCTTCCTTTTACTGTCCCTCCCCGTGGTGGCCATGACCGTACCATCCGGCGAGACGTAGCATTGTGTCATCTTTCTCTTCCCGCTTCCCGTGGGAGCGGGCGCCGTGCCGCGGGCGACCAGCCCGTGCGCATCGACCACTACCAGCGGGTCCCGCCGGTACGGAATCCGGCACCAGGCCTGCCCGGCATCGGTGACGGCGAGCAGTTCTAGCGGAAATGTGCCGTATAATCGCATCTCGGCCGGCAGGAATGTCTTCCCTGTCCGCTTGCCATCATGCCAGAACACCATCGACAGGCCAGGATTGTCCCCGTGCAGCATGGCCAGTGTCCGCCCATCAGGCGATGCCTTTATCTGGGAGGAGGGCAGGTAACCGGGAATTTCCACGCGCCACCGCTCGCGCCCATCCCAATCGCGCAAGGTGACCGACAGCGGTAGTTCGTTAGGCGTTGCGCCGCTATCCGGCATTTCGTCGATCAGCAAACCTGCGGCGGTGGAAATGACGTGCGGCATCCCGGGATAGACTCCCAGGTACCCCCGCTGTTCGTGACCAGGATGCGAAAACCGCGCGATTACCCGCAACTGCCGCGGCGTGTAATACCACCACAGCCCCGCCAACAGGCCCAGCGCGATCCCCAGCAGTCCCAGCCAGCGCACCCGCCGCCGGCTCATGCGACGCAGTTTCATTTCGCCCTCCTGTTGCATTGCCGATTGCTTTATTGTACCACGGACTGCTCCTCCCCCACCCCGCTTGCGCATCCCCTCTCCACATGACGCGCGCCGCGCCGTTTGATATACTATAACTATCGTGAGGTGTCCCATGTCCTTGAAATCCGTTCTTACCCATGAAATGTTGCAAGAGCTGGCCGGGGGGCGGTCGTTTGCCCGCGGGGAGGCATATGCCGACGATGGGCGGGTATCGGGGCTGATTGAGGATGGCGAGCGGGTCATTGCCGAAGTTCAGGGCACGCATGATTACCATGTCGAATTGTGGCTCGATGATGATGGCCTCGCTTATGAGTGCGACTGCCCGGTCGGCACTGGCGGCGTGTGCTGCAAGCATTGCGTTGCCGTGGGACTCGCCCTGCTCGATGAGTGCGCGCGAGATAACGAACCGTTGCCATCCGAGGCTTCCTCTACCGCTGTGACTATGGACGACGTGCGAGACTACCTGCGCGGGCTTTCTCCGGAGGCGCTGGTGGAGATGATGATGGAGCAGGTGCGGCAAGATGCCGAATTGCGCGAGGGTCTGCTCCTTCGCATTGCGCGCTCATCTTCGCGGGGTATCGACCTGCAAACCTACCGCAAAGCCATCGACCGTGCCATCGCCGTCCCCGATTATGTCGATTATGAGGATTCGTATAGTTATACCTCCGATGCCGAACGCGTGCTGGATTCGCTCGAGGATTTGTTGCTGGATGGGCATGGCGAGGAAGCCTTGATGTTGATCGAGTATGCCGTTCCGCTGCTCGACCGGTCTGTCGAGCAGGTGGATGATTCGAGCGGCTATCTGAGTTCGGTTATCGAACAGGCCCAGGAGTTGCATTATAAGGCCTGTGCAGCGGCAAAACCGGACCCCGAGACATTGGCCAAAAACCTGTTCACCTGGATGCTGGAGAACGACTACCTCACCTTTGATGATGCCGTCGAGCGCTATGCGGAGCTCATCGGCGAATCCGGCCTGGCGACCTACCGCGCGCTGGTCGAAGCCGAATGGGCGCGCCTGCCGGCGCTGGTGCCTCGGCAAACCGAGGCATCACTATCTGGTAACCGCCGGCGAATTACCTGCATGATGGAATCCCTCGCTATTGCCTCCGGTGACGTGGATGCGCTGGTGGCCATCAAAAGCCGCGATCTTTCATTCCCTTACACCTTCCTCCAGATCGCCGTGATTTACCAGGAAGCCGGGCGGCATGACGAAGCCCTGGAGTGGGCGGAGCGCGGATTGCGGGCTTTCCCGGAGCGGACCGATGCGCGGCTTCGGCAATGGCTGGTCGAAGAATACCACCGCCGAAGTCGGCATGGTGAAGCGATGGCTATCCTCTGGCAAGCCTTCACCGAAAAGCCCACCCTCGCTCCCTATCAGGCATTGTCGGAATATGCCTCGCGTATTGGACAGTGGGAGGGCTGGCGAGAACGGGCCTGGACGAAGCTCCGCGCCGGGGCTGCGAAAATGGCATCGCAACGATACGCGTGGGATACCTCTGCCGGTTATTCGGAGCTCGTGCGCATCCTGCTCTGGGAAGAGCGGGAGGAAGAAGCCTGGCAGGAAGCCAACGCCGGCGGTTGCGCGGATGACCTGTGGATGCAACTGGCGGCGCTGCGCGAAGCCGAATATCCGGAGGACGCGGTGAAAGTCTACCTGCACCGCATCCCACCGACCCTTAACCGCACCAATAACGAGTCCTACGATACCGCCATCGATTTGCTCCGTAAAATCCAGCCAATCATGTCGCGCCTGAACCGGCAGGCGGAATTTCAACAATACGTGGTCGACCTCCGCGCCGAATTCAAGCGCAAACGTAACTTCATCAAACTGCTCGACGCCGGGAAATGGTGATGATTAATGCGTTTCATTCGTTCTGCTGATATATTACCAGCCCAGCACGATGAACTGCCGTGGGCTTTTCTCAGTGATACAGTTCATCACCATCCGGCGGACGTTTGAAGAGATGATCAATTGTTCATTCCGGTCATAAATACTTTCGCCGAAAAGCAACCTCTCACCAATCCACTCGGCGATTCGATCTATGGCTACCGGCATGGCGCGGCCTGGTTCTATAGCACAACTTGCCATGGTCAAGGGAGACGGCGATTCTGCGTTGATCCAGCAACTGCCCGAGAGCCTGGACGGCGGTCTAGTGAGCATCCATGTCGCCGATCTCGTTCAAATGAATTAAAGCAACCGTCTCTCCCCCACCCCACCCTGTTGGTAGTCGCTGCGCCAGTTTCGTGTCAGCGAAGCATGTAAAATGATGGTATACAGGTTTTCGTGCGACAAATTGCGCTTTTTTCGCCCCCTTTTACTTTGCAAATTAACCTGCATCCGCAGCATAGACGGCGTTATTCTGGATGTCACAAGTGACAATTGTCGCAGTACTTTCTCGTTACCATCGTGCGCCGTCCTACTACCAATTACGCTCAAGTCGTGTATCATTTGCATTGATATTTTCATTTTTACGGTAATTTTACCGGAGAGTAACGCTATCGTCCGTCACCTCCCCCACCCTCTTCTTTCTCTTTTCATATAATAATTGTATTGAATTCACCCTCTTCCTGAATGTAAATTGGCGTTGTGACTATCGTGCGAATTATCGATAGTGTCGCGCGACTGTCGAGAATATGGTTTTTCAGCAGAATCAGCGATGTTGGGCAATGATCGCGTATTTTCGCAGGCTAGAAATGGTGAGATATTACCTGCGATATACCGTGATAGTAGCAGGACTGTCGTGATAACGTCATTCTGCTTTTAGGCATAGGCTCGTTTGAGTGTTTCATTACTTCGCATTACTTGCCTGCGATGTAACAATCCTTCTCACAGTATGATGAGCATGCGAATTGTTCACAATGCAACCACGATGACTGCTTCATTGTCACATTACCGTCGCGATACAGTATCTTAGCGAAATATACCGATAAATCGTGCTACCAGTGCATTCACGTCGCGGGAAATCGGTCATCGTGCCGTTCCTGCTCAGTCGCGTAACTATCGCATCTCCTCCCGTTATAATCTTCAATTTCACGCTCACCTTGCCTGCGATATCCTTGTGACATCGCATGAAATAGACAATCCGTCTCTTCACCACCGTATTGGTATTGCGATACAATCACTCGACTGTCGCAAGAAGTATTGAAAGATTAGCGTGCGGTAAACCTGCTAAAATTACTGCGAAATACATCTCTTTCTCAATAAATTGCACATATAAGTACCGTGAATATAGCGCGAATGGTAGAACCTATACCGCTCTTCCTCTCACCTGTCATTTTACTATATCGCACTCCTTTTCGCAGCTTATCGCAAGACGGATCGATTACTGATCGGAAATAATAACTACTGCTTGAAACGCGAGACGGCACAGAGCAACCGTGACGAAGTATGCGATGCATCCTTAACTAACCATTTATTGTAGTAATGCTGTACTGCGACCGGCGCGCTATGGAATGAGAAAAAATAGTACCGATGGGGTAGGGGAACGGAAGTCGATAACCGTCACATACAGTAGCGCGACGGAACGTGCCTATCCTGGTAATATCGTGAAATTGGAAAATATATTCACCAGATCAGCGAGAAGGGTGGGGGAGAGAACCGTAAATAGGCGCAAGCCATCGCGTCACTGTCGCGATACTGCTTCCTGCGAGGAAAAACACCTGGCATGACATCACCCGGGCGACAGGCCGTCTTGACGCGTGAGCGCCCCGCGACGCGGCGCTTTTCCGCTGGAATACCGGGAAGTATCTTTATCCTGAAAAAAGACCGCAGCGGGCAGCACAGCAAGACGAAATTTCCGGTTGTCGAAAATGGGGTGGGGTGGGGGAGTGCTTTTTTGCCGCTACCGCCGGCAACCGTCGGGGTAGTGCGGAGGCGCCTATATTGGCGCTTTACCACGCCGTCGTAATCGGCTGCGGCGAATTATTGCGCCATGCCCGCTTACAGGTAACCCAGGATCTCGTTTTCCGTGAACGGTTCGTTGCTCTTCCAGGGATTTTGCTCTTCCGGCACCTGCCAGTTGGCCTCGCGGGGCATGGTGACGGTCTTGTCGCGCTCGGGAATATCTTCATAGAGTGCCAGAGAGTGAACAATGCCCGTTTTGCCCGCGCGGTAGACATAGCGCAACAGCACTTCGAAGGATTGCTGGCGTTCCGCCCCGTCGGCTGCCTGATAGGCCTTGAACAATTCCACGTAATGGGTATAAAGGATCAACTGGTCGATGCGAGCGATGATCGCGGGATCGTCGCACTCCCGTCGCGCTGCCGCCAGCGTGCCATACATGCGCCCGATCAGGTCATCAGGCTGCTGATCCTTGTTGCCGCCGTCGATCAGGCGGTAAAATTCGGCCATCGGCGTCCTTACGAGACCAAAGCACTTCGTCAGGAAATCGTCGCGCAATTCTTCCTTGCGGTCTGCCTCATCCACGTCCCAGAGCAAGCGTGAGGCAAAGTAATAACCCAATCCGTTCACCCCCCAATTGTCGCCGGATTCCGCGTTGAAGTAACGCGCGCCTAGTGTATGGAAGCGGGGGATGCTCTCCCGCAGGTAGTCCGGGTTCGAGGCGTGCGGTTGTCCCGGCAAATCGCGCCACCATGGGCTGACGCTGAAGTATTCGTAGATGCCGAGCGTCGCCCCCTTCGCCTTCCAGCCAAGCATCAGATCGTTGACCGGCATGTTGTTGAAGGAGGTGGCAACGCTGATATTGACCAGCGGATGCACCTGCACGGTTGGCGGCGGGCTGTGTTTGTAATAGGCGAGCATGCCCACGAACTTCGTGTCGCCGAATTCCAGCTCGACCGCCGTGGCCACCTCATTCGCCAGGATCACCGCGCGGTCGGAGATGCTGCCCAGCTTCGCGCACTCCGGACATTCGCACCAGCCGTCGCCGTCACTGGGCTCGACGGAGATGCTGTCCTCATCAGGATGCTGGCGCAGGTAGGCGACGGCATCGCGCGCGATGAGCTGGCGCAATCCGGGATTAGCAATGCAGAATTTGCTGGACTTCCGCTCGCCGTCCACCAGGCCGTAATACTCCGGGTGAGCGGCGAATTCCGCTTTGTTGCGATCGATGAAGTCGCCATAACTATGTGCGTTGCGTATGTCGATGCCCAGTCCCACGCGGTTGCGCGTGCACCACTCCTTGAAGTTCTGCTCCGACCAGGAGCCATACTGGAACCAGATGCGCCGGGCGTAGAAGTCGGGATGCTCGTAAGCGTCCACAGCGATGGCGGCAAGCGGCAATGACGGCGTCACTTCCCACACCGGGCCGGGGAAGAATTGCCGATACCCCAGCCGATAAAGCAAGTCCCAGACAGAATATTCGACCGCCATGTCGGTGGCGCCGAGAAGATATACGCCTTGCGGATGAGAGCGGAGCAGGTAGTCCTCGCGCTCCGTGATAGCGCCATCGAACGGCACGGCAATCCGCACCGCCGGAAAGTCCGCGGGCCGGCCTACTGCCAATCCGCGTGTTCCATCGCCGGTCATTATCGTGAAGGGGGCGCCCGTCATACGCTCCAGATATTCGGCAAGCACCTGCGCGGCCTGCCGAACTCGTTTCGACGCTTCCGCGCTCACTACCACCGGGAGCAGTGCCTTTCCATCACGCGCGAAGTCAACCGCGACTGGGGCTGCATTTGCCGGCGATAAAATCGAGATCAGCCCGCAGGCCAGCCATGCCGGATGAATCCAGCGGATGATACCAAAACGCATTGCTGCCTCCTCGTCGAAAATTCACAGGTATTATAATGACATATCCGAACCGGGGGAAAGGTGGGGGAAGCGGCAGCAAGCAATTCATGAATAATCCAGGCTAATCTGTGCGCTCTTCGACTTTTTGCATCAGCAATTCAACCGCGGCGCGTTTCTGCGCCATTTCAGCCACTTCCAGCGGGGTGTGACCGGCGGTGTCGATGGCCTGCCGGTTGGCGCCGCGCGCGAGCAGGAAGCGGATGAACTGCTGATCACCCCGCAGCGCTGCCTGGTGCAGCGCGGTGCGGCCCGTGCCGAGATCGACGGCATCGATCTCGGCGCCGTGCGCGAGCAGCAGGTCGGCCAGGGCAATGTTGCCGCGCGCTGCTGCCACATACAGCAGCGGGTGGGGGTGTTTGCGGTTATGCCGTTTCGCCAGCGCCGGGTCGACCGCCAGCAGCGCGCGCACGCGCGGCAAGTCGCCGGCCTCCGCCGCTTCGTAGATGCTGCCACCGATGACCCACTTGACGATCAGGCGTTGCAGCATGTTCACCTCCGCGGGTGAGATGAGCTGCCTTCCCAACGTCCCTGAACGAGCGCTATCGTTTTATTTCGCACGCTCGACAGGCATTCCCTTCGTCTGAAAATTAAATCTACGTTAACGGGACCGGCTTGCTTGCGATAAATTAAAAGGTAGGGTAGGGGAGTTCCTGGAAAATATTAGATGTGAAAGAGCTTCCGGATGACCTGATCGCGGCGGTGCGGGGTGGGGAAGGGGCGAAAGTCGGGAGTGCGCTGGCCGGCGATCTCGACCTGGTCGCCGCAACCGATGCCGATGGGATGACTCTGCTGCACTGGGCGATAGCCGCGGCGCAACCGGCGGTGCTGGCGGGCTTGCTTGCCTGCCCGGACGCGCCCCTCGACGCGCCGCAAGCCTCGTATGGGCGTACCCCGCTGCATATGGCGGCGATCAAGGGCGCCGTCGAACCGATCCGCATGCTGGTAGACGCCGGCGCGAACGTCTTTGTTACTGATAAGCATGGCCTGCGACCACTGGACGTGGCCCAAACACAGTCCGCCATTGCCGCGCTGCGCGGGCCGACGCTGTATCCAGACCGCGCGCTGAAGCAGGCTATCCTCGTCGGCGCGGTGCTCTGTGTTCGGCGCCTACTGGCGGCGTGCCCGGATTTGCTTGCCGCCTCCGATGCCGGCGGGCGCTCGCTGCTCCACTGGGCAGTGAGCGCGCGAAATCCGGCGATGGTGGAAGCGCTGATTGCGGCAGGCGCGCCGATCGACAAAACTGACCGGTCGGGTAATACTCCGCTGCATGAAGCCGCTCGCCAGGGCAATATTCACCTCACGCTGGTGCTGCTGTCCGCCGGCGCCGCTCCTTGCCTGGCCGATAATCAGGGAATCACGCCCCTGCACCTGGCCGCCGGGCATGGCGACGCCGTCGGCACGCTGTCCTTTCCGCCGCCGGACGGGCTCACGCCGGCATGCCCTGCCGCTCCTAAGACTGAAACTCAGTGTGCCTTCGACTTCGCTACGCCGGCCGCCTCTCCGCCCCCTTCACTGCCTGCGCCAGGCCCGTCGCGCGACGATGAAGCCGTGGCCGCCGCGCTGCTCGAATCCGGCGCCGATGTCAATGCCCGCGCGCGCGGCGGCGTCACCGCCCTGCACCTCGCCGCCGACGCCGGTGACGCCGGCCTGGTCACGCTGTTGTTGACGCGCGGGGCGGCGGTCGACCCGCTGCTTTCTCTCTGGCAGGCTACTCCCGCCCACCTGGCTGTCGCCCGTGAGCATGGCCACATCGTCAGCCTCCTGCAGCAAGCCGGCGCCGACCTGGCAGCACGAGACAGCTATGGACGCTCGGTGATGGAAATACACCGGGGTTTGCTTCAACGCGGCTGACCCGTATTTCAGCTATGCCTTCGCATTTGCTCGCCCCCCATCACCGTCCCGAGCAGGCGCATGCCGTTATCGTGGAAGATGGCGGTGAGCTGTTCCCGTCGCAGGCCGGCGCGTTCCGTCGCGCGACGGAGCGCGACGATGATTTCGTAAGTCATGAAGGTGGCGTGTATGTCGCTGGTGATGGCGCGGAAAGCGCTGGGCGCGTAGCCGAAACCGTCCAGCACCAGATCGACCCAGTGGTCGGCCGCATAAACCCGCCGTCCCCGCATGGCGGCCACGGGGAAGTCGGTGGCGAAAAGCAGGCGCGAGCTGTCGATATGCTCCAGCGCGATCTGCAGCGCGGTGGGGTCCATCACCATCGAGGTGTCCAGGCAGACGTTGGGCAGGTCGGCGATGGCGCCGATAGCCTCCGCCATCTCGTCCGGCAGGTAACATCGCCCGCAGTGCGCGAGCACGAACTGCGCGCCGGGGTACTCCAGGGCATATTTGCGCACCCCCTCCTTCACCACCGTGTCGGCCAGCCGGCGCGCGCGCGGCACATGCAGCAGCACCACCAGCCGCAGCCGGTCCGCCAGCTCCATCTCCGCCTCGCCCAGCATGTCCTCGATGGTCACGCTCCCGTAGTCGTCGCCCAGCCACGGCAGCACCACCTTGTAACCGAAGAAGCCCTCCTCGCGCACCCGCCGCTTCGTCTCCTCGATCGGCTCCACCCCGCGCCCGGCGAGCAGCAGCGGGTAAAGCCCCGGCTGCTTCCCGGCTTCGGCGCTGTAGTCGTTCGTCTTCCGCGCGTCCGCCAG